>Ga0182027_10002281_pt1 | contig 31281 bp, 22 predicted proteins | sample 712E1DmetaG_FD_121300 | JGI IMG/M metagenome (GOLD analysis project Ga0182027, IMG submission 121300) | Permafrost microbial communities from Stordalen Mire, Sweden - 712E1D metaG (Illumina Assembly) | ecosystem: Environmental > Terrestrial > Soil > Wetlands > Permafrost | place: Sweden...
GTGGATATTGAAATTCATTCGCTGAAATTCGATTCCAGGATGATCGAACCAGGTAGCCTCTATTTTGCTGTAAAGGGGACAACCTCTGATGGACATCAATTTATTCCTGATGCAGTAAAGTCAGGAGCCGTCGCAGTTGTTTGCGAACAAATCCCTGAAAATCCCCAGGGAAAAGCAACTTTTATTCTTGTCAATGACAGCAGCTATGCAAAGGCTGTAATCGCCTCGAATTTTTACGGGAATCCCTCATCTCACCTGAACCTGGTCGGGATTACCGGGACCAATGGAAAAACGACGACAGTCACCCTTTTGCATCAGCTTTTTCAAAAACTCGGAACCAGGGCAGGGTTGATCTCCACAATACACAATAAGATCCTGGACCGGATCCTTACGACTACCCATACAACACCTGACCCGGTTCAGCTGAATGAATTGCTGGCACAGATGGTCGAAGAAGGGTGCACCCATTGTTTCATGGAAGTAAGCTCACATGCCGTAGTTCAGCACCGGATAACAGGCCTCAATTTCCGGGGAGGCATTTTTACCAACCTGACACATGATCACCTGGATTATCATAAAACTTTTGATGCTTACCTGAAGGCAAAGAAATCCTTTTTTGATGACCTGTCCGGTAGTGCATTTGCCCTTATTAATAAGGATGACCGGAACGGGAAGATGATGGTGCAGAATACAAAAGCATCCATTTCCACATACAGCATGCAATCCATGGCTGATTTCCGCTGCAGGATCCTCGAGAATCAATTCCATGGATTACATCTCTCTATGGATGGATTGGATTGCTGGTTCCGTCTGATCGGGAGCTTCAATGCCTATAACCTGCTGGCAGTTTATGCTACTGCCGTCCTTCTTGGCGAGGAGCAGCAGCAAGTGCTGACCCTGCTTAGTCTTTGCGAGCCTGTTGATGGCCGGTTCAATTATATCCGGACACCGGATGCTATCATTGCCATTGTGGATTATGCGCATACCCCGGATGCTCTGCAGAACGTCCTGGAAACGATCCATTCGATCCGTACGCAGAAGGAACAGATCATTACTGTTGTAGGAGCAGGAGGAAACCGTGATGTTGTAAAGAGACCGGTAATGGCAAAAATTGCATGCAATCTCAGCGACAGGGTGATCCTTACTTCCGACAATCCGCGTTTTGAAGAACCTGAAGCCATCCTGGATGATATGAAGAAAGGGATTGAACCGCAGTTTGCCAAAAAGGTTCTGGTGATCGTAAACCGTAAAGAAGCTATCAAAACAGCCTGTGCCCTGGCACGATCGGGAGATATCATCCTGATAGCCGGGAAAGGACACGAAACGTACCAGGAGATTAAAGGAGTGAGATATCCATTCGATGATAAATTGGTTTTACAGGAAGGTTTGAAACGGGAGTAGAGTAACTCTTTAAAAAGAACACAGTTATGCTGTATTATTTATTCATCTGGCTGCACGAAGCCTTTGATTTCCCCGGAGCTGGTGTATTCCAGTACATCTCGTTCAGGGCAGCACTTGCGCTCATCCTATCGCTGTTTATCTCGATGATCATCGGAAAAAGACTGATCGGGTTCCTGAGGAAAAAACAGGTAGGTGAAACCATCCGGGATCTCGGACTGATCGGACAAACGGACAAGCAGGGAACACCGACTATGGGCGGGCTTATCATCCTTGCAGCTATCCTGATTCCTACTCTTCTCCTGGCAAAACTTCATAACGTCTATGTTCTTCTGATCCTCGTTTCAACGATATGGCTGGGAACGATCGGGTTCCTGGATGATTACATCAAAGTATTCCGCATGGATAAAAAAGGACTTGCCGGAAAGTTCAAGATTCTGGGCCAGATAGGGTTGGGACTTATTGTAGGTCTCACTATGTTTTTTAGCAAGGATATCGTCATCAGCGAGAAGACCAGCAGGCAGGCCTATGTTCCTTCCTCCGAGATCTTAAATGTGGAAGGGAATTCGGACCGTGCAAAGATGTATACGAACATTCCCACAAAATCCACCAAGACTACCATCCCCTTCCTGAAAAATAATGAATTCGATTATTCCATGCTGATCTCATGGATCGGGAAGGGTTATCATAAGTGGACATTCCTGGTATTTATTCCCATCATTATTTTCATAATAATTGCTGTATCAAATGGAGCAAACCTGACTGACGGACTGGACGGGCTTGCGACCGGGAGTTCGGCCATAATCGGACTTACACTGGGAATTCTTGCTTATGTTTCAGGTAATATCGTCTTCGCCAATTACCTGAATATTATGTATATTCCAAATACCGGCGAGCTGGCAATTTATATCAGTGCATTCGTCGGGGCCTGTATCGGTTTTCTCTGGTACAACTCTTACCCCGCCCAGGTCTTTATGGGAGATACCGGAAGCCTCGCACTCGGTGGTATTGTCGCTGTTTTTGCCATCCTGATCCGGAAAGAGATCATGATCCCGATCTTCTGCGGGATATTTCTTATTGAGAACCTGTCGGTGGTGATGCAGGTAAGTTATTTTAAATATACGAAGCGCAGGTTCGGTGCAGGCCGCAGGATATTCCTGATGTCGCCGCTCCACCATCATTTCCAGATCAAAGGATACCATGAATCAAAAATTGTGATCCGGTTTCTCATTATCGGGATCATGCTGGCAGTTCTCACCATTGTAACATTAAAATTGAGGTAAAAACAGACATTCAAAGACGAACTCTATAAATCTGAAAACATGACATTAGAAACTTTGGCTTTACAAGGACATCCCTGCGTTCACAGTTCTATGGCCGCATCCATAACAGCCCGGATAAAGGATGTCAGGAGCAATTTCATCAAGGAATGTTTTTGTGATTTCCAGCAAATGGAGCACAGGATGGAATCCATTGCAAACGTGCATGGGATCGAGTTCATCAATGATTCCAGGTCAACGAATATGAATTCGACCTGGTTCACGCTGGAAAGCATGTCCAAACCGGTCATCTGGATTGCGGGAGGCATGGATGCCGGCATCGATTATACCCAGCTTAAACCATTGCTAAGGATCAAGGTGAAATCGATCATTTTTCTTGGAATGGATAGTTCTTATCTTATTTCGTCGTTGTCAGATCTTGAAATCCCGTTAACGGATGCATCGACGATGGAAGAAGCCGTAGAGTTGGCCTATTTTGCAGGAACGATGGGAGATGTGATCCTTCTCTCACCGGGATGTCCCAGTTTTGATCTCTTTAAAGACTATGAAGAACGTGGAAACGCCTTCAAAAAAGCTGTAAAACAACTTTAATCTTCCCGGTCATGATGAAATATTTTAAAAATGCAAAAGGAGATGTAGTGATATGGGTCGTGGTTATCATCCTTTGCATTTTCTCCTTACTTGCAGTCTACAGTTCAACGGGAACGCTGGCCTATAAGAAGCAGGGAGGGAACACTGAATATTACCTGTTCAAACATTTTGTGATCCTGGGGTTCGGGATCATGCTGATGTATGCAACACATCTTGTCAAATACACATATTTTTCGAGGATCTCCCAGATAGGCCTGATCTTAACAGTCCCTCTTTTGTTTATCACGCTGGCATCCGGAACCAATCTTAACGAAGCAAACCGATGGCTGACATTGCCCATCATCAATCTTACCTTTCAGAGTTCCGATGTCGCCAAGCTTTTTCTGATCATGTACCTGGCGCGTGTACTCAGTAAAAAACAGGAAGAGATTAAGCATTTCAAATCGGGGTTTTTACCGGTCATTATTCCGGCGATCGTGATTTGTACCCTGATCCTGCCTGCAAATTTTTCAACAGCGGCAATTTTATTCGTAACCAGTATAGTGTTGATGTTTATAGGCCGGATCTCCCTGAAGTATATTTTTTCACTGGTCGGATTGGGTATCGTGGCCGTTGTACTCATCTTCACGCTGGCAAAAGCCGCACCCGACCTTTTCCCCCGCGGCGGTACCTGGATCAACCGGGTGGATCATTTCCTGAATAAGGAAAAAAGTGATGAAGATGCAAATTACCAGGTTGAACAGGCAAAAATTGCCATTGTTTCAGGAGGAATATTTGGGAAATCGCCGGGAAGAAGCACACAAAGAAATTTCCTGCCTCACCCCTATTCTGATTTCATTTTTGCCATCATCGTGGAGGAATATGGTATTGTAGGTGGAGGATTTGTGGTGCTTCTTTATTGTATCCTCTTTTTCCGTGTGGTAAGGATCACCACGAAATGCCAGGGGAATTTCGGAGCCTTTCTTGCGATCGGGATCGGGTTCAGCCTGGTATTCCAGGCAATGATCAACATGGCAGTGGCCGTCCATTTGTTCCCGGTTACGGGACAAACATTGCCACTGATCAGTATGGGAGGCACGTCAATCTGGTTTACCTGTATTTCCATCGGGATCATCCTGAGTGTGAGCAGGAGGATTGATATTGAAACCAAAGACGGAACTGAAGTTGAAATTCTGAGTGAAGGGAACCCTGTTCCTGCCACCAGTTAAAAAATAATTCTGAAAAATATGACCCGTATCATCATCAGCGGAGGCGGAACAGGAGGACATATCTTTCCTGCCATTGCCATTGCCAATGCCCTCAAAGTGCGTGTGCCGGGTGTGGAGATCCTGTTTATCGGTGCAAAAGGTAAAATGGAGATGGAAAAAGTGCCTGCTGCAGGATATGAGATCCGGGGATTATGGATAAGCGGCCTTCAGCGCCGGGTTACCTTGAAAAACCTTAGTTTTCCATTAAAAGTCATCTCCAGTCTGATCCAGGCTGACCGGATCCTCTCGAAATTTAAACCCGATGCGGTGATCGGCGTTGGCGGTTATGCAAGCGGACCTATCCTGAGAATGGCAGTGAGAAGAAAGATCCCAACATTGATCCAGGAACAGAACTCCTATCCCGGGATTACCAATAAGCTGCTGGGTGGAAAAGTTGACAAGATCTGTGTTGCCTATGATGGCATGGCGCGGTTTTTCCCAATCGGGAAAATTATCCTCACGGGAAACCCGGTACGACAGGATATTATCATACCGGAAAATAAAACAGAAGCCCTGGAACACTTTCACCTGGATAAAGAGAAGAATGTGGTGCTGATCATCGGGGGCAGTCTTGGTGCAGGAACCATCAATAAAAGTGTTTTACACTACCTGTATCAACAGGAGGGACCAGAACATTTTCAGTTGTTGTGGCAAACCGGGAATTATCATTATAACCTTATCAAATCCAATCAGAAAATCCAAAACAGGGAAGATGTTCACATACATCCGTTCATCGACCGGATGGACCTGGCCTATGCGACAGCCGACATCATCGTGTCACGTGCAGGTGCAATTGCCATATCTGAACTGTGTATCATCGGGAAGCCGGTTATACTCATACCTTCTCCCAATGTTGCCGAAGACCACCAGACGAAAAATGCGGAGGCGTTGGTGAGAAAGTCAGCTGCATTAATGCTGAAAGACAAGGAAACTGTGGATAATTTATTTGGTCTTATAAAAGAACTTTCTGCTGACAAAGGGTTACAAAATGAATTGAGCAGAAACATTAAAAACATGGCTCTTCCGGAGGCTGCCAGCGTAATCGCGGAAGAAACCATGAAACTTATCAGAAAAAAGGAATAAAAGACAGGATGGATATTCACCAATACAGGTCGGTATATTTTCTGGGCATCGGAGGAATCGGTATGAGCGCCCTGGCCCGGTATTTCCACAGCTATGGAATAATGGTTTCAGGGTATGATAAAACGCCGACGACTTTGACCCATCAGCTTATTGAAGAAGGCATCCCTGTTCATTTTGTTGAAAAACCGGAGCTAATTCCGGATCATCCCGATCTTGTAGTTTATACGCCTGCCCTTCCAAACGACCATAAAGAACTTCAATTCGTGATTGAAAAGGGATTTCCCCTGAAAAAACGATCCGAAGTCCTGGGGATGATTACACAGGATGCTAAAACCATTGCCATTGCCGGAACCCATGGGAAAACTACCATCACGACACTGGTTGCACACTTGCTGAATACTGCAGGGAAAAACAGCATTGCATTTCTCGGAGGAATTTCTAAAAACTACCATTCGAATCTCATTATTACCGACCCGTCTGCTCACCGGTCCATTGGTTCACCTGTATCATACATTGTTGAAGCCGACGAATTTGACCGATCGTTTCTCCGGCTCTACCCCGATATTGCCGTGATCACTTCTGCCGATGCGGATCATCTCGACATCTATGGAAATGTTGAAGAACTAAAGCTTTCCTTCAGAAAATTTACATCCAACCTGCAAAAAAACGGAACACTGATCCTGAAAAAAGGAGTCGATATAATACCGCAAGATGCTGACAACTATACCATTCAGACCTATCACTTAGAAGAAGATGCCGATTTTTATCCGGAGAAGATCCGGCTCGAAAATAGTCGTTTTGTTTTTGATCTTGTCACGCCCGCAAGGACGATCAGGAATATCACACTCGGCTTACCCGGAAAATTCAATCTTGAAAATGCCATAGCCGCCGCCGCAGTTGCTTATACAGCCGGAATAACGGATGAGGATATGGTCAAGGCGATGTTGACTTTTAAAGGTGTCGAACGCCGGTTTGATTTCCAGGTAATCCGGAATGACTTTGTCTACATCGACGACTATGCCCATCATCCTGAAGAGTTGAAAGCCTGTATCCATGCTGTCAGGGAAATCTACCCATCCAAAAAGATTACAGGGGTTTTTCAGCCGCATCTTTTTACCCGCACACGTGATTTTGCAGATGCATTTGCACGTAGCCTGGAATTACTGGATGAGCTGATCCTTCTTGAGATCTACCCGGCAAGGGAAAATCCGATCCCCGGGATTGATTCGGCCATGTTATTGGGAAAAGTGCGACTGCTGAATAAAAAGATATGCAGTAAAGCCGGTCTTACCGGCGAATTGAAATCAAGGAAACCTGAAGTCCTGCTGACATTGGGTGCAGGCGATATTGATCAGCTGGTAAGACCGATACGTGAGTTGTTTATGAATAAGGGATAAAAGAAAATGAAGAAATTCCTGAAGATCCTTGAAATTGCAGCATGGGTGCTGATGACAGGCGGACTTGTTGCACTTCTTGGGTTTACAACCAATGAGCATAACAGTGAAGTTTGTAGAAAATACATCATCCGTATCAGTTATGGCAAAGCAGATGTGCTGGTCACGGAAGGAGATATTTATTCGGTTGTAAAAACAACCGGGAATCTCCTGAAAAAGCAACGTTTGGGGTCCATCGATTTTGAGCGGGTTGAGCGTGAGATCAGGCGCCAGTCGTATGTAGCAAATGCACAGGTTTACATGACACTGGATGGTGTGGTGGAAATCGATGTTGTTCAGCGCCAGCCCATCCTCCGGATCTTTAATGAAAAGGGGGAGAGTTTTTACCTTGACGGCCTCGGAAATTTACTTCCCCTGAATCCTGCTTTTTCTGCCCGGGTGCTTGTTGCCACTGGCTTTATCAGGGAACTTTTCTCGAACAAGGTCTGTTACCTTACCGACTCAGTAAGAATAAAAGATTCGGTGGAATACCGCTCGGTGATGAACAATCTTTACAAGTTATCAGCATTCATTACAAAAGATAAATTTCTGAAAGCGCAAATCGAACAAATCTATGTGGACCCGAACGGAGAATTCGAGTTGATCCCCAGGGTTGGAACCCATACCATCCTGATAGGAAGAGCAGATAACCTCGAAGATAAATTTGAACGTTTGTTTGTCTTTTACAGAATGGGATTGAGTAAAACCGGATGGAGCAGATACAATATTATCAATATAAAATTTAAAAATCAAGTTGTTTGTTCAAAAATTTAGTCAGGATATGAAAACATCAGAAATCATTGTAGGATTAGATATTGGTACGACGAAGATCGCAGTCATCGTCGGGAGTAAAAATGAATTTGGAAAGATCGGGATCATTGGTTATGGTAAGGTTCCATCAATCGGTGTAAAAAGAGGCGTTGTTTCCAACATTGAAAATACGGTTCAATCGATCAAGGATGTAATCAAGGAAGCTTCCCTGAAATCGGGTGTCGATATCCGGTTTGTAAATGTCGGAATTGCGGGCCAGCACATTAAGAGCCTTCAGCATCATGGCAGTACCATCCGCAAGGACAGTGAAACGGAGATCAGCCAGGAAGAGATCGAGACACTCGTCAACAGCATGTACAACCTGAATATGAATCCGGGGGAAGAGATCATTGAGGTCATTCCCCAGCAATTCAGCCTCGACGGAGAACCTGTTGTCAAGTCGCCCAAGGGGATGATGGGTAGTTCGCTGGAAGCAAATTTTCATATTATCGTGGGACAAACTGCGGCCGCGAAGAACATCTATAAATGTGTAAGGAAAGCCGGCCTTGAAGTGGTTGACCTGATCCTTGAGCCCATTGCTTCAGCCGAAGCTGTGTTGAGTGAAGAAGAAAAAGAAGCCGGTGTCGTTCTTGTGGATATCGGCGGAGGAACTTCGGATATAGCCATCTTTCATGAGGGCATCATCCGGCATACGGCTGTGATTCCTCTTGGCGGAGATATTATCACGGAAGATGTGAAGGAAGGGTGTTCGATCATCAGGAAACATGCGGAAGAGCTGAAAGTCAAATTCGGGTCTGCACTGGCAAGTGAAAACCGTGAAGAAGAGATTGTAGCCATCCCCGGGTTGAGAGGCCGTCCTCCCAAGGAGATCAGCATCCGCAACCTTGCTAATATCATCCAGGCAAGAATGGAAGAGATCATTGAATATATCTATTTTGAGATCAAGAATTCAGGTTATGAGAAAAAACTTATCGGAGGAATTGTGCTGACAGGCGGCGGTGCGCAGATGAAGCACATCGCACAACTGACAGAATTCAAGACCGGTATGGATACACGTATCGGCTATCCCAATGAACATCTTGCCAATGACGTTCCGGAGGAGATGGCCAGCCCGATGTATGCAACCGGAATCGGACTTGTCATTGTCGGGGTCGACCGGTATGAAAAGGAAAAAGAAAAAATGAAACCTGTCGTTGAGGAGGAGATTCAGGAACCCGAGGAAAAAGTTACGAAAACTAAGAAGGTGAAGGTGAAGAAGCAAAAGGATCCGGATAAATCAGGAAAGAAATTCACTGATTCATTTATTGAAAAAATTCAAAAGTGGTTCGAAGAAGAAAATGAGTAAATTCTGCTATTAACAATTGCTCTGTTAATAAAAAAAAAAGCTTGTCATTTTTCATGCCTTGTTTCTGTCTATTTTTAAAAAAGTAAATTCCCATCCTATGTTAAAATTTGATTTACCTAAAAACCAATCATCAATTATAAAGGTGATCGGTGTCGGCGGAGGTGGTAGCAATGCCGTAACACACATGTTCCGGCAGGGCATCAAGGGTGTTGACTTCATTATTTGCAACACCGACTCTCAGGCGATGGAATCCAGTCCTGTGCCTACAAAGATACCATTGGGGGCAAATCTTACGGGAGGCCTTGGCGCAGGAGCTGTTCCTTCAATCGGAAAAAACGCGGCATTGGAAAACATCCAGGACCTGAAGAACATATTGGAAAAAGGCACCAAGATGCTGTTCATTACTGCCGGGATGGGCGGCGGTACCGGAACCGGTGCTGCCCCGGTCATTGCCAGCGTTTCGAAAGAACTTGGCATCCTCACTGTGGGAATTATTACTATGCCTTTCTCTTTTGAAGGCAGAAAGCGTAGACAGCATGCTGAACAGGGCATCGCCGAGCTGAAGAAATATGTAGATGCCTTACTGATTATCTGCAATGATAAATTGAGGGATCTCTTTGGCGATCAGCGGCTTTCCGCAGCTTTCGGACATGCCGATGATATACTGACCACGGCTGCAAAAGGGATCGCCGAGATTATCACGGTTACGGGATATATCAATGTGGATTTCGAGGATGTGAAAACGGTGATGAAGGACAGCGGCGTAGCAATCATGGGTTCAGGCCTTGCAAATGGTGAAAACCGTGCTATTTGTGCAATAGAAATGGCATTAAATTCACCGTTACTCAATGACAACAATATCGAAGGAGCCAATAATCTATTGCTGTATATCGCTTCCGGCAAAGATGAAATCACGATGGATGAGGTGACTGAAATCACCGATTACATCCAGGAAAAGACAAAAAATTCAGCAGAAGTGATCTGGGGGAATGGGATTGATGAATCGCTGGAGGACAATATCAGTGTGACCATTATTGCAACCGGATTTGATGAGGAACACAAGAAAAAACCGCTACAGCCGGAAAAACCTGTGATCGTAATGCCCCTTTATGAAAAGGAAATAAAAATCAAACCTCTTGATGCCCCTGTTATACCCAGGGAGGAACCGGTAATCTCAATGGAACAGCAACCTGCCGAAGAGACCCGGACTATCGAACCAGAACCCGAACAAGAACCGGAACCCGAGCTCCAGGTTTTTGAGAAAGAGATCATACCCGAAGAATCTTACCCACATCGTACTATTGTTTTCAACATGGAACCCGAGGATACCGAATCCCGGAAGATCATTCATGAAAAACCTGCAGAAGAACTTAAGTACGAAAACAAGGAGATTGAGATCCCTGTGTCGGAGTTCTTTTTCAGGCCTTCGGTCAAGCCAGAACAAAAGACAGAACCTGAAGTTCAGAAAGAGCAACCTGAGATGGAGAAGATGATGAACGACCGGGTACAGAAACTCAGGGCATTGAGCGAAAAGCTCAAGACTCATCCTCCACTGGAAACTCACCTGGCTGAAATTGAGAGCATTCCGGCTTACAAGCGACGGAATGTTGAACTTTCCGATGTACAGCCATCCTCCGAGTCACAGGTACCTCTTTATACGGTTTCCGAAAAAGATAAAAATATTGAGCTTAAAAAGGAGAATTCGTATCTGAACAATAATGTCGATTAATCATGGAACTTGAAAAGCTGATCAACAACGATATCAAGAATGCCATGCTGGCCAGGGATCCGGAAAAGCTGGAAGCCCTTCGTGCCATCAAAGCCGCTTTGTTGCTGGAGAAGACTAAAGAAGGAACGACCGGGGAGATCCCTGAATCTGTTGAGCTTAAACTTGTACAGAAACTGGTAAAACAACGCCGGGAATCCGCTGACATTTATGCAGCAGCCAACCGGGAGGACCTTGCCAAAAAAGAACGGTTCGAAGCTTCTATCATCGAAAAGTACCTCCCACAGCAGATGGGGGAAGAAGAACTGACTGAAAAGATCAGGCAGATCATTGCACAAACCCAGGCTACTTCTATTAAAGATATGGGAAAGGTGATGGCTGCATCATCAAAGGAACTTGCCGGAAAAGCCGATAATAAAATGGTTTCGGAAATAGTGAAGAAACTACTTGGCGCCTGATCCTGAGAATAGAAGCAAGATTGCAGTTTTAGATATCAGACTTTACGGCGGAGTTACAAACTCCGCCAAGCACATTTTCTTTATAATAATCAATATGCTGAAGCTGTCTTAAAAGTCTTTTGTGCGCCTTTGTGATATCCTTAAGGCGCCTTCGTGGGCGGAGTTACAAACTCCGCCAAGCACATCTTCTTGATAATAATCAATATGCTAAGCGGAATTTGTAATTCCGCTTTTTTTATTTGGTTAAATCGGTATTTTTCTTCAGAAACAATTTTTCTTTACGTTTTTCAAGGATCCCCGAGATAAAACAGGCCAGGTTCCACAAGCATTTCCATTTCCCAAAACCTTTACGGACATCTGCGTACCATCGTTCACCGCGAAGGATCTTGCCAAATGCCTTCCAGGCATGGTCGCTATTCCCGACAATGGAATGAATCTTCAATGGGACTGCATTGAATATATGTTTGATCTTGTTTGCCTCCAGCAGCTCCGTCATCAGTTCATCATTGATCTTTTTAGAATAAATTTCCATTGAATTGATTTTCCCTGATAAGAATTCAGAACAAGTCTCGGCAGCAAGTTTCCCGCTTCTGATTGCATAATAGATCCCTTCACCGGTCAAAGGATCACCGAGTCCTGCCGCATCACCTGTTACCACGACAAATCCCTGATGGAAAAGGGACTTCTCCGTGCGGACAGGAATGGGCCAGGATTGCATTGATAAAGTTTCGTGGAAACGGATAACTGACGATGGAGAATGGTGAATGGAAGATGGAGTTTGGCCAAGTGACAATAGAAACCGGTCGTAGTAGGGCATCATTGCCTTTGATAGAGTTGCCGGACCACCTACACCGATGGAAAAATGATCTTTCTTCGGAAAGACCCAGGCATATCCCCCGGGAAGTGTCCCCCAATCCAGGAACACCGTTTCGGAGAACCGCTCCAGGTCTTCCGGGTCAGCGGTCAGTTCCGCCTCCCATGCCAATCCCATTTCAACAGCATCATGCAGTCCTGCCGTTCGGGAAACGATCCCGGAAGCTCCTTCTGCGCCAATCAGCAAACGGGCATGAAAAGATTTTTCTTTTGTTGAAACAGTAACGCCCGATCCATCTTGCAGGTAGGATATAACCTGTTCACCCATCCTGACTTTGGCTCCGGTATCGACTGCTTTTTGCAGCAGGAAAGCATCCAGGTTGCTGCGCATGGTGCAATACATGAGCGGATCGATCGAATGCCGGGTAAAAACATTGTGGTAATTATGCGAAAAACGAAAAGAATGAATGGTCGATTCGATGACCGGTGAGAGATCGAAGGGAATCTCATTCAGAATCTTATGGGTTAATCCGCCCCCGCAGACCTTGTACCTCGGAAACAGGGTTTTCTCAAGAATAGTAACCTGTATGCCCTGTGAAGCCAGGATATAAGCCGCCAGGGAACCGGCAGGACCTGCACCAACAACGATTACATCCGTATCATAAACCATCAGAGAAGGGCAAGGACTTCTTTCAGGAGTTTATCTTTATTCACCGGTGTCACCCCTACTTCCTCACATACCAGTCCGCCGGCCAGGTTGGAAATGTAAGCGATCTCATAAGGTGAACATTTTTTTACAAGGCAAAGTGCTGCCACACTGATCACTGTATCACCCGCGCCCGAAACATCAGAGATGGAGCGAACATGTGCCGGGATGAAGATATTCTTTTCATCAAAAGTATCTTTCATACTGATCATGACCCCCAGTTCAGATAAGGTGGTCAGAAGGTACTGGCAATTGAGTTTTTCCCTTAATGATTGTGCTGCCGATAACAGCATCTCATGATTGTTGTTGTCAAATTCAACCTCCATGCCTTCTTTTAACTCTTTCAGGTTGGGTTTGAAAAGTGTCACGCCGGTGAAATTGTAAAAATTCTTTTTCTTCGGATCAACTGCTACCGGTATTTTCAGCTTCTCGGCACGGTCAATGACTTCCTTGATGACCATGGAATTGATCACTCCTTTATTGTAATCCTGGAAGATGATCCCGTCAATTTTTTCCTTTGCCAGGATATTGTCAATATTGGTAAGGAGATTGACACGGTCGTTTTCCGAGAGGTCGTTTTCCACTTCCTCGTCTACCCTGAGCATCTGGGTACTGTTTCCGAATATCCGGAATTTCGTTGTGGTAATTCTCCGGGAACTTTGCAGGATGCCGTATGTCGCGATCTTTTCTTTTTTCAGCAGATCGAGAAAAGTTACTCCTTTATCATCTTCCCCGATCACCGAACAAAGCACCGGTTTTGCCCCCATGCTCCTGATGTTCATGGCCACATTGGCTGCACCGCCCATGCGGTTTTCCCTTCTTCGTAATGCAACGATGGGAATCGGTGCTTCGGGTGAGATCCGTTCAACTTTACCCCATAAATAGCAATCCACCATCACATCACCGATGATCATGATGGTAAGTTGGTTGAAATTTTCAAAAAGCTTTTTGTAATTGCTCTGTTTGTCCATGAAAACCAGGGGGATTAATTTTCCTGCGGAACCAAGTTGTAATCTGCGATCGTTTTAATATGCCGGTTAGGCTCATCAGAAGAAATCTTCCCGTCCATTAAACGGATGATCCGGTGAGCATGCAATGCGATATCTTCTTCGTGCGTGACGATGATCACTGTATTGCCCATATTATGAATATCTTCCAGCAATCCAAGAATTTCCAGGGAAGTTCTTGAATCAAGGTTCCCGGTAGGTTCATCCGCCAGAATAATGGCGGGATTATTAACGAGAGCCCGAGCAAGAGCCACTCTCTGACGCTGCCCACCCGATAATTCATTGGGCTTATGTGCCATGCGATCAGAAAGTTTCACTTCATTCAAAACTTCTGTCGCCCTGTCGATCCTTTTTCCCTTTGGAATACCGGCATATATCAGGGGCAACATGACATTTTCAAGTGCTGACGAACGGGGAAGAAGGTTGAAGGTCTGAAATACAAATCCGATCTGCCGGTTCCGGATCTCAGCCAGGCTGTTATCATCCATCTTGCTAACATCTTCGCCACCGAGGAAATAAGAGCCGCTGGTCGGCGTATCCAGGCAGCCCAGAATATTCATCATGGTTGATTTTCCTGATCCTGACGGGCCCATAATGGCAACAAATTCATTCTTTTTGATTACGATCGAAACAGACCGTAAAGCTTCGACGAGTACAGTTCCCACCTTGAAATTCTTAACAATATCGACAATCCGGATGATTTCTTTTTCCATATATGAGATATTTTGTCTGGATTACCTGTATATCAACAAAATTACAACTTTTATCAGAATTGAAGGATAAAATCTTCCTTGCTCTGACCCTCCTTGAAAAACACCAATCCCATTCTGAACAGGTCAAGAGTTATTGTAACTGAAGGATGGTTCCGGATCTCTTTCCAGGCTTCTTCCCTCTCATCCGACCCATGAATATCGTCAAGAATAAGAACGGAATCATCGCGGATGTGTTGTAAATATTGATAAAAATATTGCAGGAAAGGTTTCTCCAGGTGATTTCCATTGATAAAGATCAAATCCACTTTCCCGAGTTTCTGAAGTAAGCCTGGCAGAATATCTTCAAAAGAACCTGTAACCTGGCTGACATTTGATAATCCCAGCAATTCGAAGTTCTTTCTGGCAACGGCTGCTGTCTCCTGGCATCCTTCAATAGTTGTGATCTGCCCTTGCGGGTTTCCCATTGCCAGGTAGATTGTGCCCATTCCGAGGAATGTTCCCAATTCAAGCATAACTGCTGGCCGGAAATGCCTTGCTATGCGGAAGAGGAGCTGGCCATAAGAAGGTTTAACGCAGAATCTTTTGACGACTCTTTTCACGGGAATAATACGATGGTCCCAAAGAAAGTCACCGGAACCGGCGCCCAGGTCAGATATTTCTATGTATCCCTGGTCCTTTAAAAGCCGATATCGCAGTTTTTCGATGGACCGGAATTCATCGTACACGGATTTGTCGGTAAGGATTTGGGAATAGATCCGGTAGACAAAAGGCGAATGAAGGTCAAACTTTGATTTTGCCCTGATCCGGTGGCGTATAAACCGTAATGCTGTTTTTATTTTTTTTGACATCTTTAAAAAACCGCACAAAATTAGGTCATTTAGGCTTATGAAATCTGGTCAAGGGGAATTATATGTTTAATTACATTTACGATTGAACGATTGACGATTGCAGAATGAATTTTTTGATTTACGATTTACGATTTAAACTTTAACCGTCGATCGTCAATCTCACAATTCAATCGTAACTCCAAGATCGTCCAATCGAAAATATTAATGGGTAAATTTTGTACTTTTGTCTCTCAACCGCCATGGATGATCTTTCATAAGAATTCAAAAGTCTCGGATTATTTTTCGCTTGTGAAGATAAGCCATACAGTTTTTTCTCTTCCCTTTGCCCTGATCGGGTTCAGTCTGGCTATTCATGAGACGGGTGATCCTCATTACATGCGGTTACTGGTTCTGGCGCTTGTGTGTGTATTTTTTGCAAGGAATGCTGCCATGGGATTTAACCGTTTCGTCGACCGGGAGATTGACCGGAAAAACCCCCGCACTGCGCTACGGGAAATCCCGAAAAAGATCATCCGGCCGGGCTCAGCATTGCTCTTTGTTCTGCTGAATGCTGGCTTATTCGTTGCCGCAGCCTACCTGATAAACCTTCTTTGTTTCTTCCTGGCGCCTGTTGCGTTGCTGGTTGTTTTGGGGTATAGTTTTTCCAAGCGGTTCACGTTTTTATCCCATGTCATCCTTGGACTTGGACTTTCCCTGGCGCCCATAGGAGCTTACCTTGCCGTGACAGGCCATTTTGCTGTGTTGCCCGTTATTTATTCCGGGATCGTTATTTTCTGGGTAGCCGGGTTCGATATCATCTATGCCCTGCAGGATGTTGAATTTGATAAAACCGAAAAGTTAAGATCCATCCCTGAATCCTTCGGTGACCGGAATGCGCTGATGGTATCGGCGTTATTTCATTTTTTTGCCATCGTATTGACTGTCTTCGCAGGATGGCTGGGAAATTTCCATAGCTTTTACTGGATCGGCGCTGCAATTTTCAGCGCCATCCTGATCTATGAACACCTGATCGTGAAACCTTCTGATCTTTCCAGGGTCAACATTGCCTTTGCAACCCTAAACGGCATGGGGAGCGTAATATTTGCCTTTTTTGTAATGTTGGATATTTTTATCCGGTAATTTCTGAAAAATTTCCCGAAAACAGATAAAAATAAAGTGCAAAAAAAAAGGAGATGAGATCTCCTTTCTGTAATTGTTGCTTCAGATACCAAAAATTCCAAGGTAAAAAGCGAAAATAGTATTAAAGATTAATTATAATCGAAAGAGACGGTGTAGGTTCCCATATATATACCCGCCGGGTTATCATTGATGGTTCCCACCTGGAGCGTTGCTCCTATATTCACAGTCTGAGCTCCTCCATGAAGCGCTCCTGCTCCTTTACCGGCAGGCGGTATTGACGACCATTCGGTAACATGCATTATTTTTGAATTATCCACATTGGTGATTGTAATTGGCACCACAGGAAGGGTTATTGAATAGGTGGCATCGTTTTCGCCGGTAATATAAAAACTGGCAGGATTGTGCGTTCCTGAAACAAGAATAACTGTACCGTTGGAGACACGGCTTCCCTCCGGGCTTAAAAGAACCTCTCCTCCGGCAGTTTCCGGAGTAAAGCGACCAAAATTTAATTGGGATGTTTCAGTGGCCGTTATTGCTGCTATTACTTCAGCAAATACCTGAGTAGTAACTGTTGTCTGGGCTTGAACCCTGTACTCAGAAATACCAATGAACAGGAAGATAAAAATTGATATCTGCAGAATTTTTTTCATGGTCTTTTAATCTGACAAGGTTATGTTAATCAATATTTTTACCGGGTAACCTGGTTATTTAATAAGTTTTACCAATAGATTGTTCATATAAGACCTTCTTCGCTACAATAAGTGAAAAGTTCTGAATTATCTTTTAATTCAAGTTTTTCAAGAATATTGTAATTGAATGCGTCGATGGTCTCCGGCTCAATTAAGAGCTGTTTAGAGATTTTATCAACTGATTTGCCGGATGCAATTGAGATCATAACCCGGAATTCTATCAATGACAGATTCTCGTACAAGAATGTCCGGAAATGATTTTTCGAATCTGAAGCAATTTTTTCTGTCAGGGCAGGGCTTAAATAAATTCCACCATTTGCGACTCTCCGGATAGCATTTACCAGTTCTTCGGGAATTTTTTCTTTATGCACAAACCCGGAAGCGCCTGCTTTCAGGGATCTTGAAGCATATGCCTCTTCCGAAAGAACGCTCAGGATAAGAACGGGTAATGAGGGATACAATTTTCTCAGTTCGGCAGAAACTTCCAGGCCATTCATCCCCGGCATTGAAATATCGAGGATCACTGTATCCAGTTCATTTTTTTTAGCAAGATCCAGGGCTTCTAATCCATCCTCCGCTTCACAGGTTATTTCCATATCAGGGCATTCGGAAAGGGTCATTTTAAGGCCGGCCCTGATTAGCTTATGGTCATCAGCAATGAGTATCTTAATCATTTTGTTTCATTTTAGGAATGGAAAGAATGACGCTCACGCCATTTGACTCATTGATGCTGAAATGTAAATCCCCGTCAAATACCTTAGCTCTTTCATACAATCCGATAATACGGATTGAATTCATTTCAAAAAAACCGGTATCATTTTGTCCAGGTGCATTATCCAGGATTTCAATGATGTATGAATGTTGTTTGTCCGAGATCTTCACTGTAAGCATGGTTGAATTTGGCTGACAAATAACATAGCTGATTGTTTCCTGGAATAGTCTGTAAACCTCAAGACTGAAAATTTCATTAATTTCTATTTTCCGGGTTTCTTTTATCAGGTTATAATTTAATCCCCGGGATGCCGAAAATTCCTTTAAAAATACTTCAATTGCAGGAATCAGGCCAAATTCATCGAGGATACGTGGTCGTATTTCCCTGACGATTTTTCTTACTCCTTTTAATGTACCATCAATAATCCCGATCATTTCCGTTACCTGTTCCCGAAGTGAACTAACCTTTGCATCCGTGAGTTCAGCATTTAAACCGTTTAAGATCCGGGAAGCATACATTTTTAACCCTGTCAGGCTTTGGCCAAGGCTATCATGCAATTCGCGGGAAAGATTTACTTTTTCTTCCTCACGTATTTTTTGCAGATGGCTGGCAAATTGTTGAAACTTTTCCCTGGAACTCAACAGGGATTCTTCTGTTTCAATTTTTTGCTGACCTTGTGGATTATGTAACATAATGTAGCTGAGGTTGTTGTCGGAAAGCCTCCTTTTACAACAAAGGGTTGCCAACCAGCAACCCTTTGCCGTATAGGGAATCTATAAATTAGTTATAATTAACAGTTACAGCAAAGGTTCCAGTGTAAGCACCGAGAGTCTGGCTGCTACCTACAGTAATTGTACCACCAACATATAAATCCAATGCTCCGCCAACGAGTGTACCGGTAGAGGCTGGACTACTTTCAGGCACGATAGACATAGTTGAACTGGAAGGTCCGTTGATTGTAATGGAACTAGGAATACCAATACTAAATGTACTGGTTCCCTCACCTCCGACGCCAAATTTAGCAGCCGAAACCGTACCAGTGACGCTTGGGAGACTGACACCAGCTGAAGGTGTACGGGTACCAGCTGCGGAAGGAGCTAAATATACAGTTCCACCGGGACTGGTCGGATTCAGAGAAATGTTACCGAAATTCAAGTCAGTGACTTTTGAAATGCTGATCGGAGTAACGATGGTTGCAGCAGCGTTTGCACCGGCAGAGGTCTGTGCAAAAGACGAAACTGCAAATCCTGAAAAGAGGACGATGAGAATGATAACTTTTTTCATGTTTTTCATTGTGAATTGATTTTTTATTGGTTTATAAATTTCTTTTTGATTCGGTTTCTAAATTTCTTTTTTAGCCTGTAAAATTGATGCGGCAAAATTGCGACATATCCGGAAGGTGCTTTGTAGGACAATGGATGAAAAAGTTGTAGGTGTTTGTCCTACAAAAATCAGGTCATTGGCTGTATTTTTTTGAAGGGTTGGGAACACTGTATGATTTACGATTGGACGATTTACGATTTTAGAATGAATTTTTTGATTTACGTTTTACGATTTTTCAATATGTTACTCATCAGCTCATCAGCTCATTGATCTCACAATTCAATCGTAACAGGGCAGTAAGATTTACGATTGGCCGATTTACGATTTCATAGTGGATTTACGATTTACGATTTTTCAATATGTTACTCATCAGCTCATTGATCTCACAATTCAATCGTAACAGGGCAGTAAGATTTACGATTGGCCGATTTACGATTTTAGAATGAATTTTTTGATTTACGTTTTACGATTTTTCAATATGTTACTCATCAGCTCATCAGCTCATTGATCTTACAGTTCAATCGTAAATCAGGTTATTCGACCAATCCTTCCTTTATACAATAATTGGTAAGTTCTGAATTATTTTTCAACTCCATTTTTTCGAGTATTCTCGACCGGTACGTACTCACTGTTTTAACACTGATACAGAGGGCGTCGCCAATCTCGGTGACAGTTTTCCCGGAAGCGATCAGGCACATGATCTGGAATTCCCTGAAGGACAGGTTCTCATGAAGGACTTTGATTACAGGGTGTTTAACATCTCCGGCAAATTTTTCCGCCATGATGGAACTAACATATAGTCCACCACTGGCGACTTTCCGGATTGCTTTAACCAGTTCTTCCGGAATGGTTTCTTTGTGTATAAATCCATTGGCGCCTGCTCGAAGTGTTTTTGCGGCATATACTTCTTCAGAAAGAACGCTCAGGATCAGTACCGGCAACGTAGGATAGAGGTTTCTGATCTGAACCAGTACTTCAAGACCGCTTAAACCGGGCATTGAAATATCGAGGATCACCACATCCACAGTGTTTTTCTTCAGTAATTCCAGAACTTCAAGGCCGTTGGATGCTTCGCAGGTTACTTTCATATCGAATTGATCTGCAATGGTCAATTTCAGTCCCGTCCTTACAATAGGGTGATCATCGGCAATGAGAATATCTATCATATTTTTTTTGCTTTTTTGGGAAAGGTAAGCACAACTTTTGTGCCTTTACCTTCTATACCGGTTATTTCCACTTCACCGCCAAACAGTTGGGATCTTTCTTTCATGCCAAGCAGACCCAAAGTTTTAAGCTTGGAAATATCAGTCATTTTGATTCCGCAACCATTGTCTTCCACTTCAAGGATATATGAATTCATCTTTGCATTGACCCTGACTGTGATCTTTGAGGCATGTGCATGCCGGATGACATTCGTACATGCTTCCTGGAAGATCCGGAACACTTCAATCGAATAAGCAGGATCCATTTCGATAGAATGGATCATTTTAACAAATTCATACTTAATGGATGTATGTTTCGTGATTTCCTCGATGTGGGATTCAATTGCCGGGATTAGTCCAAACTCATCGAGAATACGTGGCCTTAGGTCTTTTGCAATCTTTCTGACTTGTTGCATTATGCCATCAATAATTCCGATGACTTCTTTGGCCTGGTTACGGACATTATCAAGATTTTTCCCTGAAAGTTCGGAATTGAGTTTATTAGAAATATTGAAGGCATACATTTTTAATCCGGTAAGGCTTTGGCCAAGAGTGTCGTGTAATTCCCTGGAAAGATGTACTCTTTCTTCTTCACGAATAGTCTGCAGGTGTTGTGCAAATTTTTGTAATTGTTCCCGGGAGTTTCTAAGGGATTCTTCAATTTCAATCCGTTCGGAAATGTCAGCGACAAGTGATACGATTCCAATCACGTGATCTTTACGGTCAATGATGGTTGTATCGTGCCATTCGCAGGTTATGATCCGGCCGTCTTTTGTTTTATTTATGTTGGTAGTTGACATACCTCCTTCTGATGCCAGGATATTCCTCCACAAAATATTTCTTTCTTCCAGGTCTTCTTCCTTCACAATAAGGTTTCCAACATGACATCCGATTGCCTCTTCAGCAGTATATCCGAAGATTCTTTCGGCAGAAGGATTCCATGATTTAATAATGAAGTTTGTATCGCATTCAATGAATCCGACAAGGGTCTGCTCAATCATGAGTTCGAATCTCTGTTGTGATTCAGCGATGGTTTCTTCCGCAAGCCGGCGTTCTGTAATATCAAGAAATACGGTCAATGCGCAGGGGTCTCCGGCAAGATCAAAAACTTCAGAAGACAAAAGACAAATACGTTTATCACCGTTCTTGAGATTTAAAATCAGTTCAAGGTTTCGCACATAGCCTCTTGTTGTAAGGGCTTTAATGATCATTTTAAAATCCTGAGAATCATGGAAAATAGATAACTCCGGGAGTGAACGGCCGTTTAGTTCTTCTTTGGTATAACCGATTTGTTCTTGAAAGGATTGGTTAAACTCAATGATTTGAAAGTTGGGTAAAGTTGTGATGCAAATCGGGACAGGGCTGTTATGAAATGCCTTGGAAAATTTCTCTTCTGATTTTAGTATTGCTTTGGCGGCCTCATTAGCCACACGGAGTTTTTCTGCAACTTTTCTTTCAGTGATATCGATTTCAATCGAAGTAGCTCCGAGAATTTCTCCGGTAAGATTTTTTATCGGTAACATGGTAAGGGAGATATCAACTTCACTGCCATCCTTCTTCCTGCGTATGGTTTCATGATACCTGATACGCTCTCCATTCCTGATTTTTTCAAGGAAAAGCGCTTCCTCTTCATGGTACGCATCGGGAATCAATATCGAGATGGATTTCCCGATGATTTCATTCGTAGTATAGCCAAATGTTTTTTCTGCACCTTCATTCCAGCTTGTGATGATTCCATCCAGTGTCTTACCGATGATTGCATCATCGGATGATTCGACTATTGAGGCCAGTTTCAATGAGTTTTCTTCTACCCTTTTCAGTTGGGTTATGTCGACAATATTCCCACGTATGCCTATCGGTTTGCCATCTTTTAAAATTCCTCCTGAAGTGATATATACATCGATTAATTCACCGTTTTTTTTCATGGCCTTGTATTCACCGGAAGAGATTCTATTATATTTTAGGATTGCAGCCATATTCTCAGTAGCGCGCTGACGATCCTGGGGGGCAATGAACTGAATAATAGGGGTTCTTTTCTCTATTTCCTCTTCAGTGATCCCAAACCAATCAATGCCCGTCTTGTTGGCATAGATCAGGTTGCCATTCAAATCCGATTCAAAGATGGTAGCTGGCATAAAGTTTGCCATGTCGCGGTATTTCTGTTCACTTTGCCGGAGGAATTCTTCTGTTCTTTTACGTTCAGTAATATCGCGGACAAAACCAAGAATCATGAGTTTTGAGTCAAATTCTATCGGGCTTAGCATAACCTCAGCATCAAATTCAGTACCCTTCAATTGCTTGTGTCTCCATTCAAAGAGATGAGATTCTCCTTCAAGTGCAAGCTTTACTTTTTCCCTGCTCTTTTCGAATGAGTCTCTTCCATCAGGTTGTTTTTCCGGAGAAAATATATCCGGTGTACGGCCAATGATTTCTTGTTTTTCACAACCGAACATCCGGAGGGTTGAAGGGTTACAATCAATGAAAATGTTTTCATTCATCAGGAAGATGGAATCCTGTGCCGTTTCAAAAAGTGTGCGGTACCTGAGCTCCCCTTGCCGCAATGTTTCCTGGATTTTCTTTAGTTCCGTAATATCCCTGAAAATCCCAAAGGTGCCAATCTGCTTTCCTTGTTTATCAACCTTTGGTGTAGCTGTTACCAGGAGATTTTTATGAAGTCCTGAGGGCGTATGAATTTCGGTTTCATAGGTTGACCGGATTAATTGTGAACGTTTTTCAGTTTCCGCTGTAAGTTGTGAAATCTGTTCAGGAACAATAAATTCCATAAGGTTTCGTGAAACAAGGGTTCCGGGAGGGACCCCAAAAATTTGTTCGGCGGCAGGGTTTGTAAAAATAAAATTCTCATTCTTATCCACAATGCTCATTCCTTCGCCCTGATTTTCGAATAACAGCCGTAGGTTCTCCTCTTTTTCTTCTTCTGCTTCATCCAAAATTTTATCCTGTGTAATATCCTTAAAAAAGAGGCAATGTCTTTCAATCTCGCCATTGTTATTAATGTATGGATTCCAGGATAAGACTACATGGATTTTTTTTCCGGTCTTGGATCTCAAAATAGTTGTTAATGAATCAATACTTGTGTATCCTGAATCTGAAAAAATGTTTTTAAGTGTAGCGTGTTCATCTTGATCAATAAAAAAAAGATATTTACTTCCGGTCAGTTCCTCTTTTGAATACCCGGTTAATCTGCAAATAGATCGGTTGGCATAGGTAATTCTGCCATCTTTATCAAGAATGACGGCTCCTTCAATCATGCTTTCAACAATGAAGCTAAAAAGTTCAGGTGAAGGATTGACTCCAGGATCAATTTCAAGCATGGATCTGATGTTTGTTGTTTTTATTTTCATTTCTTCATCCTTTTCATAAGAAAAGATTGTGGAAACCCTTCAGAAGAAATCTTCTGCATAAATTCCTTTGTCTCTTTAATTCCCGCTAACGAAGTTACCAGTACTTTGTAGAACCCTCCATCATGATCAATTTCAACACTGTGGTTCAGCGCTTTCAAAAGGCGCTTCTGAGCTGCAATTGCGAAAGACTCATTATGGAAAGATCCGACCTGGATAATATATTCCAGCGTGTCAGGGGAAACATTCCTTACTGCAGAACTCTGCGAGCTGTTTCCCGGAGTATTCAGTTTCTTTGGGGGAGCAATTGGTTTTTCTGACTTTTCAGCAGGTGCAGTTTTTTGTTCAATTTTGGCGGGATCCTGCGTTTTCTGATCCCGAATAACAGGGATTACTTCTCCCTGTTTTTTCTGTACCGGTATTTCTTTTGGTTTCTCCATTTCACCGGTTTTTGGTTGAATCATTGCAGTTGTATCTTCACTCAGGGACTTAATGAAAAATTCCAATCCGTCGGCTACATCTCCATCTTTTGATTTTTTAATTGTAAAGTTGATTGATGCAGGAGAAACTGACATGTTCAATTTATGCAACTGGTTCGGATCGACGGTTGCATAATAGGATCCCGGTGGAAGACCAAGGAAATTAAAATAGCCATCCGGTTCTGTGATTGTTTTTGCCGTCAGGACTGAATCTTTGCTGTAAAACTGCAGAATTACCCGCGATTGTCCTTTTTGTGCGAGATGTTGTTTTAAATAGACCATTCCGGCAACTTCTCCGACAACGGCAATGGGTACTTCAATTAATTTGAATTGATTCGGGTCAATATTGACGATCATAACCGGATTATGGATCTTCCATGATATGTTGTCGAAGCTGTTTCGATTTAATATAACGGTATAATTGACATAAGGTTCAAGATTAAAAACCCTGATCGTACTGTCCTTTTTATCTGGTTCGATTCGTCCGCCGGTCATAATTATTCCCATTCCATAGACCCTCGGCTCATCCTTATCCTGATGGCCATTATTGTTATAATCCAGGTAAGCGATTATGACAATACCCCCGCGGCCAATATTGCTGCTGAAATTGGCTGAAAGATACTTTGTTTTTGCATCGAGGATCAATCCACCCTGAGCTGATTCCACGAGGGTTGTTGTATTATTACTTTGACGTAAGAGGAACCCGGCTCTTGCAAAAGTAAAATCATAACGGAAGCCAAATTGGGTTGTGCTGATGTTACTCGAAATATTCAGTTCATAGGATGCATTTGCGTAACCATTTCTGAAGATCCGCTTTTCCAGTTCGCATTTAGCTGAAATAAACTGACTTAGGTTGTAATTATATTGTGCCTGCGGGGTCAGGGTAAATCCTCTCGGAAGCCGGAATCCAAAAGAGAGATTGCTATAAACATTGGGATTGCCATTCCCGTAAAACAATGCATAGGTTGTAAAATTCGTACTGATACCGAAAAAACCGCCGGAGAGAAGAAACTCTGCAGTAGTATATTGAGATATTGGGAGAATGATCTGGTCGACGGTTAACCGCATATAAGCAGAGAAATTCTTGCCACGTAAAGGATATGAAAGGATTGCCTTACGTTCTTCCAGGTAGTTGTAATTAATTGCAGTCTGCCCGCGAACATATTTAGTATAATTCAGGTCTACCTGAAGATCGAAAGGAAGCTTGTAGCTCATGATTCCTTTCCATCTTACTCCATAAGTATATTCACCATTGAATAGCAGGCTTGATGCGAGTCTCAGTGAAAAGTTGAGAAACGGCATGGTATTGCCGGATGTGACAGATGAAAGATATTCAACGCCACCTCCTATCGTCAACCTCCGGCTCAGTCCATAGTTGATGTTAGCCCTTGCAAACCGGCTGCTTGAAGTATCTTCTACTATACCCCCGCTGACCGTATATTCCACCTCTTTTGCCGGCAGGAAATTAAAAGGTATGCTGATGGTTTTTTGGCTGGACATCTCTTCTCCGTAAGGGCCATAAAATCTCAGTTTGACTTCGGTATTCCCGTAAACCAACGGAACATCAAACTTATAAAAACCGGAAGCATCGGCCTTTGTGAAATTTACAAGCACATTGTTTACATACAATTCAATTGTCCATCCGGGTTTGGTATAATCTGCCAGGGTATAACTGCCGAATGACCGCCGGTAGGTTGTTGGAGTGTTGGTAAACTGAACACCAACAACCGGTGCATAAATGGAGGAAGTTGCCTGTGAATTTATCTTTCCTAATATGGCTTGCCGGAGGAAACTAAAATCATTGTTAGCGAACCGCCAAAAGTATTGTTGTTGACGTTCAGTAAATGGTTCGCTGGTAGTGTAATTCAGTAATACATTTGTTTCACCCCCGGCGATGATACCTCCCAGGCCGAGGGTAACCCTGGTATCGGTGGGACCATTGATTTGCTGCGTTCCGATGACAGACCAGTCGGTCATTCCAAAATGAAAAGCCGGATATCCCCGCTTGATAATGGTATCTGCTTTTACGTCGCCTTTCAGCCTGGCAATGTTGCTCCTGATCTGTTCCAGTCTTAATTCCTTGATCACAGGAAGTTCCAGCAAAGTAGTAAGATATACGGTTAGACTCCGAAACTTGAATTGACAATTCAATCCGAAAATTTCACTAAAATAATTTATCTTAAGGTAGAGATTCGTTTCAGTACGAATCAGGTCGTTGGGCTTTAGTTCATAATTTTTCCCAAGATATTTGATCCTGTGGTTCGGGTAATCGACCATATATGAAGCAATCGGATTAATAAAAAATCCCGAAACAGAATCAAAGTTCTTAGAAGGAGTATTTTTTATTTTAAGAATATCAAACATATCTGTTACCGGTAAAGAGATTTCCTGGTCGATAATAAGTGCAGGAATTTCAATCGTTCCTAATTGCTGAATATTCAGGAATACAGAAATTTCCTCATATTCATTTTCATTCTGTGCATGAGCTGGAATCGCAGGCAGCAGAAAAACAAACAGGCAAAAAAATTCATAAAACAATGGCTGAATGAACTTCTGCCAGAAAATCAAATTAAAGAGATGGAAATGATTGCCAGTCAAGGTTCTTTCTAGTTAATTGTTTCTATTCCATCTATTCCTGATTGAATGTCACTGAAAAAATACCGTTGTATGCCCCCGGAGGATTGGCAGATGGATTTCCCACTATCAAAGTTCCACCAACGTAAACCTGCGTCCGGCTTGGTGGATATACTTTTGTCACAAAGGGTGATTGGGGACTTGAACCTCCTATATGCATCGTAAGGGTTCCGCCGTGACTACCGGTGAGGATGGCATCAGGCCCAAAAAGTATTGATATGAGGGTACCGGGAAGAACGTCGATTTCAAAAATTGCCGGATAGAACTGGTAGCCCAGGTTGAGTTGCAGTATATCACCTGTTGATGAACGGGATCCATTCGGATAAATAATCACGGTCCCGCCGGATGTTCCCTGGGTAAAAGCGCCGAAATTCATGTTTTGTACAGTATATACCTTGATGGGTCGCGGAGGATGAGGCTGACCAAACGATGGGAACTGACTCATCAGGAATAAAAAGATTCCACAAAGGGAAAAAATGAGATAATTATTTTTATATAGTTTCATCCTTGTCCTTATCATAAATTACTGATAAATAATTTTTTTGAATATGTTCCTTTGGGTGAAGAGAGTGTGATGATGTAAATTCCCGGTTTCATATCCGTTTTTATTTGCTGAAAGCCATTGATTAAAAGATCAGCCTGGTAAACTAACTGTCCAAGCATATTAAATACTGACAAAGCGCCTCTTTCCCCGGATTCAAGTCTCATAAAAATATAAATTGTTCCTTCAAAACTGTATGCATAAAAATTTTCATTCACGCCCGGTTTATAGCGAAGATCTTTAAGGCTGAATATCAGCGAAAACCTGTCTTCATAGAGACCGGCTTTCAATTTCATTCTGATATCTTTGTTCAGGTTCAGGTTCTGACATATCCCGGCCCTTGAATCGGAAAAATAAATATAAAGGTTTGTGGAAAAATTCTCTAAATCCCGGGCATGAAAGGATATCCAGCCATCCTTTAGGGTTTTCAGCCCGAGAGGAATAACAGTGAGGCTGTCGACAAGCATTGGCAAAGCATTGATGGATAGTTTCGATGCATCTTTCGAAACTGAATAAATATTAGGAACCAGCCAATCGGTGTTCATTAATTTCAATGCATCGTATTCCTTGTCGAAATTCCAGGACGCGGAATTATCAAAATAAATGACCATGGGGTCTTCATTGCCAGGTGTATCGTCGAACCCGGCTGTGAATCTCAGAAATGGATCTGTTCCTTCCAGTATGGGTTTATGAAATGACGGGTTAAGGTCATTGATCCTTGTCTGATTGGTAAACGTGAGAGAGCCGGTTACCGGGTAAGATCCATTTGAAACGTGAATAAAAAAGCCCTGCATGGCAGGAATGATGTTGTTGGCAATCCCATCGCTTGAGACTCCGTTGATGTAACTGCTGTACTTACCCGTATATTCACTCGAATCACCCGCATTAAAATAATAAATTGCATTATCCGTGTTCACGCGGGTCCAGCCTGATGAAGCATTCCAGTCGATGGGCGAGGGATAAGGATTACCCAAGAGATTAAATCCCAGTGTGAAAGGGTAGTTATGATTGTAAAGTGTGGGTGTGGATAGTGTTCCGTTGTTCACTATACCTGTTAGTGAAACGGTTGAAGGCAATTTTGAAGTTCCAAAATTGGCAACATAAGACTGGGTTGGAACCAGCAGGGCTGAAGGGTTGGTATAAGCAATCCACCATATGCTGTCCATGCTTTCATCATAACGGTAGAATGTCGGGAAAGGATTATTCAGGTTGACATAGCCAGCAAATTGACCCACAGTATCTGAAACAAACGGCGAACTAAAATATTTATATCCAAAAGAGGAAGGTATAAATCGTTGCATTGTGACGTTCCCCGATACCTGGCCAGTTCCGGAACCATCAATCAGGGCTGTTTGATTGGAAGTGGAGAGAAGCGTAAGGTTATCACTTGTATTCAATGGGCCATTACAGAGAAGAACGCCTTTTATCGCTAAAGGTTGTGTGTTTAGCTTAAGAGAATTAACCCTGTTTATAGTCAGGTTGTTGATTGCAGGGGAAACGGTAAATGTACCTCCCGGAATTGTAAATGAAGCGCCTGCTGTATTTCCTGTTGTTCCGAATGTGAGGTTTGTCGCAGAATCCGTAGTTAAAGTTCCCGAAATCTTTACAATCGGTGTATCAGAATTCTGAAAAATAAAAGTATTAGGACCGAGGGAAAATGCGCCATTTGACAGTGTAAGGGTTCCATTCAGTGTAAAATCATTTGCCAGCGAAACACCGGCTGTATTATCGATGGTTAAACCATATATTATATTACTTAGAAACTGATTCCCGATGGTTTGTGTTGATGTTCCGGCATAGCTTACGGTAGGCAAGTTGGTAAATGCATCTAATTGTCCCGAGGTAGCAGTAATCGTATTCAACAATCGCAGGGTTCCAAATAGTGTTATATTGTTAGGGTTATTAACCGTCAGGTTATAGACTCCATCATTATAAAATGCTCCTGCTGGAATGGATTGAGCCGAAGTACCCGCAAACTCTATGGTAGAACCGGTTGCTGAAGCATCAATTTGAGCGCCGTTCGTAAAGTTGAAGTTCCCTTTCACGGTAAGTTTATTTCCATTGGTTACCATACGATAGGTTGATTGGGCATTGATAATGTTATTTACCAATCGGTTTTGATCTAACTGACAATGATTAACCGGAACATCGTCGAAAATAATATTGGCATTTGGAAAAGGCACTACATTCCCTGTCCAGTTAATCGGCGTGTTCCAATCATTGCTTAGAATACCCTTCCACTTGTTTATCACTCGCTCCCATGCTCCCATGGTGGGGTTATATCTTGTAAATCCTCCATAATCTATTGTAATGCCGGTTCCGTCAATCCCTATTAGGTCCATCCCAATTTTATAATCCGTTGCGGCTGTACCTCCCGCATTTGCAAAAACGGGGTCGACAGCCCAGCTATTAGCATCCATCCCGGGAATTAGTGGCAGTGTATTATCATCTAAACCGTTGTAATATCCTAATACGCCGCCGGTACCCGGAGCATAATAATCGTTATAATCAAGAGTTAAATTAGTGCTAACCGTATAGTTAAAGTAAGCGGCATAATGCAAACTTGCGCCACTTATAGTTGAACGGGCATTAACCAAAATATTATTTCTGAAATTGCGCGTATTTGTCTTTACGGCACTATATAAAGCATAAGATTTATTGGTGGTTCCCGAAGCCAAACTTCCCTCGATATACACCGTGTTAAAATAGAGGTTGTTATTGTTGTTTGCCACTCCTGTTTCGTAGATGCCATAAATTGTCGTTTTGGTATTCTCTCCTAAGCTGATGATATTGTTATAATAGGTAGTAGCGCCTGCGGCTATTTTGATACCATATACTGTAGCAGTAATAGAAGAAACTGCCGATAAACCATGAATGAAATTATCAAAGACAGTATTTGAACCTGTACCAGCAGTAAAATATAGCCCAATAATGTTAGCAGCACCTGCAGTAGCGCCCGTTACCGATAAACTATAAATAATATTACCCGAAACAACATTGGCGCCCGCGCCACCGGTAAAATACAATCCATAAATGTTTCCGGCAAAAGAAACATACGTATTGGATAAATTGTAAATTGTATTTCCCGATACGGTCTTTAACGTTGCGCCGGTTAGTGCGATACCGCAAACAGAGGCTGTATTGGTTGCTGAAGTATTGGCATTGGCTATGGTCAAATCATGGATGATATTGTTAAATATGGTATCCGTACCGTTTGTAGAAGTAATACCATTAATAAGTCCTGGTGTGGCGGCTGTAATATTGGTAGTGCTATTTATCAGGTTGACTACTGTATTATTACGTATGTTGACTGTCCCGGTTCCGGCAGAATAAATTCCAAAAACACTTTGGGCGTTACCTGTACTGGCCGAGCTTGCATTGATGCTGTTGGCAGTGATAGTACTTCCGATTGTATTGTTACTGATGTTGGTGGTTCCTGCAGCGGTCTTATTTATGCCATATATATTACTTGCAAAAGTAGAATTAGTATTATCCGAAGTGATAGAGCCAATGGTGTCGTTTTGGCAATTGATAATTCCTACACTTGCAATATTAATTCCATACACATTCGAACCCGTTGCGCCACCGGTTACCGTAATGGATCCTGTACCGGTTGCAGCCCCGATGGTATTACCGATGCCCGTGCCAATGTTCACATCACCTGTCGAAACATTAATCCCGGTCCATGCTGCGGCTCCGGAATTACTCCATGTAAAATTCTGAATGGTATTATTTTGAACATTGCTCGCTGTGCCGCTTGCAACACTTAAATTGATTGCAGTAAAAATATTATCGAAAGCATTA
>Ga0182027_10002282_pt1 | contig 31267 bp, 29 predicted proteins | sample 712E1DmetaG_FD_121300 | JGI IMG/M metagenome (GOLD analysis project Ga0182027, IMG submission 121300) | Permafrost microbial communities from Stordalen Mire, Sweden - 712E1D metaG (Illumina Assembly) | ecosystem: Environmental > Terrestrial > Soil > Wetlands > Permafrost | place: Sweden...
AATGTCTGGCAATGGGTGGCGGACTGGTATCAAAGTGGCTACTATGCCACGCTTGGTAATAATGCTTCCAATCCTCAGGGTCCTGCCAGCGGTGATGGTCGAGTGTTGCGGGGCGGCTCGTGGTACTACAACAATGTCAGTGTGCGCTCTGCCGGCCGCTACGGGTACGTTCCGACGAATGCCGTCAACCTCATCGGTTTTCGTTGCTCCCGCTCACTTCCTTAGTTCTAAAATGCTGAATTCTGGATTTCTGCGACCGAAGGGAGTGCTGAAGCGGGGGTCTGGGGGCTTTGCCCCCAGCGAATTAAATGAGTAAAGTTTTCTACGAACTCTACGATAAAATTTGCAATCCATTAAATCTTTGTGTTTGCCTGCCAGCCCCAATCAGCTATTCCCGACTCCCTTCGTCCGGTGCCTTTGAGTCTTCGTGACTTGGTGGTTCCTCTCTCTTACGTGTCATCCGCGTTCAATTCCGAACTGAAGCGCAAAGCGTAATTCGCAATTTCCCTTTTCCCCTTTCCCTTTTCCCCTTTCCCCTTTTCCCTTTTACTTTTTACGTTTTACGCCTTAGAATAGCATCATGCGCCCAACCTACCTCGAAGTCAATCTGCCTCAATTGAAACAAAATTTAGAAGCTATTCGTGCCAAAGTCGCTCCCGCAAAAGTGATGGCCGTCTTGAAGGCCAATGCGTACGGTCACGGCGTGGATGGTGTCGCGCCCTATATTGCGCCTTATACCGACTACATCGGCGTGGCCATTGTGGAGGAGGGGATTCATCTGCGGGAGATGGGCATCGAGAAACCCATCCTCGTCATGGGCGGAACTCTTTCGGAACAAATCCCGGCCTTTATTCAACATGATTTGACGTTGGCGGCTTCCTCCATGCAGTTGCTCGAGGCTGCCGAACAGGCCGCACGTGCGGCTCAGGTAAAACTCAAGGTTCATTTAAAGATTGATACCGGCATGGAGCGCCTCGGCGTGCATGAATATGAAGCGGAACCTTTCATCTCAAGGTCTTTGTCATGCAGCCATCTGAATATCGAAGGTATCTTCACGCATTTCGCAAATTCCGACTCGGCTGATTTGACACATGCCAGGCTGCAGCTGGAGCGCTTTCAAGCCGTCCTGCATATTTATGAAGAGCTTGGCGCGCCTCACCCGCCGCTTCGTCATACGGCCAACTCCGGCGCCATCCTGCAATTGCCCGAAAGTTATTTTGATATGGTCCGCCCCGGCGTGATGTTCTATGGCGTGTATCCGGGACGCGGCGTTAGGAAAACTGTCGAAGTCAAGCCTGCCCTGACCTGGCATTCGCGCGTGGTGTATAGCAAGATCACAAAGCCCGGCAGGCCGGTCAGCTACGGATCGTTATGGCAGTCTGAAGTCCCGGCCAGGATCGTGACCATACCCTGCGGTTACGCCGATGGCTATTTCCGTCGTATGACGGATCATGCACAAGTGATCGTCAACGGAAAGAAATATCCGCAGGTGGGGCGGGTCTGCATGGATCAATTTATGGTCAACCTGGGCGGCGATGAGGCCGGGGTGGGTGATGAGGTCATCCTGCTGGGCGCTGGCATCACTGCCGAGGATTTTGCCGATTGGACCGGCACGAACGAATACGAAGTGATGACCAACATCGGCGCGCGTGTGCCGCGTGTGTTCATCGGTTAGACACAACCCCTGCCTCGCCATCCTCAAAGCTAACGGCCAACCGCCAACCGCCAACCGCTGACCGCTGATTGCTGATAACTGATTGCTCCATCCAATCGGTGTACAATAGGACGCACGTTTGGCGTGTAATTTATCTCGAGGTGAAAGATTGAATCGTTATTTGCGTGATTATTTGATTCTCGTTCTACCGGCTGCCGTGATCGTGGCCTTCGATCAATGCACCAAGTGGCTGGTGCGCACCCATCTGCCCTTTGATACGATGTGGCTCCCCGCTGGATTATCCTGGCTGAGTCCGTATGCTCGTATCGTGAATTGGTCGAATAGCGGCGCAGCCTTTGGCTCGTTCCAAAACGGCAACCCTGTTTTTACGGCATTGGCCATCCTCGTGATCGGCTTGATCTTTTATTATTTTCCGCGCATCGAAGCCCGCGATTGGACGCTGCGCGCTGCGCTTGTCTTGCAATTGGCGGGCGCCGCGGGCAATCTGGTGGATCGTATCTTAATGGGGAAAGTCACGGACTTTATCTCGATTGGGACTTTTCCTGTTTTCAATGTTGCCGATTCATCCATTTCGGTGGGCGTTGTGATTCTGCTGCTGGGGGTTTGGTTGAATGAGCGCGCCGAGAAGAAGGCCGCGGCCGCCAGAATCGATGTAAATTCGTGAGCGATTCAATTTTCACCCTTCGCTTCCAAAAACCGGACGAGGAGCGTCTCGACCATTTCCTGGTTGAGTCCCTGCCGGATTATTCGCGCGCCCGCTTGCAGGCCCTGATCAAAGCCGGGTTGGTTTTGGTGAACGGCGCTCCCGCCAAAAAGTCCGGGCAAATGCTGGGGCCTGGTTCCGTGGTCGAAGTTCGCATTCCACCGCCCGTGCCATCGAATTTGGTCGGCGAAAATATTCCTCTGGATATTATTTTTGAAAACGAGGATGTGATCGTTGTCAATAAACCGGCGGGCATGGTCGTGCATCCTGCAGCGGGGCATGACACCGGAACCTTGGTGCATGCCGTGCTTGGCTATGAACCCGATATCGAAGGCATCGGTGGTGAAGAGCGTCCCGGTGTGGTGCATCGGCTCGATAAGGATACTTCCGGTCTGATCCTGCTGGCTAAGAATGATAAGGCGCATCACTGGCTGCAGGATCAGTTCCGCTTGCGTAAAGTGGAGAAGACCTATATTGCCCTGGTGGATGGAAAACCGCCCACACCCTCCGGCCGGGTCGAAGCCTCCATTGGGCGCGACCCGAGTCACCGCAAAAAGATGGCGATTGTTTCGGAAGGCAAGGGCCGCCAGGCGGTCAGTGAGTATAAAACGCTCGAATCGTTTCCTCAGCATACCCTGCTTGAATTCCATCCGCTGACCGGCCGCACGCATCAAATCCGCTTGCATTGCGCCATGCTCGGCTGCCCGATTGTTGGCGATAAAATCTACGGCAGGAAGAAACCCAGTCTGGCCTTGGATCGCCATTTTCTTCATGCACAAAAACTCAAGATCCTCCTGCCCGACGAAAAGCAGGCGAGGACTTTTGAAGCCCCCTTGCCCGATGAACTGGTTCATGCGCTCGCTGATCTTAGGAATTCCGTGGCTCATGAGTAGATGCGTTAATCTTGACCCGCATCAAAGTCGCGAAGGCGAAAGCCATTAATATTTTACAACTGAAATTCTTGCTTTTTGTGCAAGGATTTTCATCATAGGTGTTCACAAAAGATTTCCTTTGTGTCCCTTTGTGTCCCTTTGTGCCCTTTGTGTTTGAATCCTTTTTGTTTCCGGCTTGTCCGGGTTAGGAGTCTTTCACTTTGTGTCCCTTTGTGTACTTTGTGTTTAAGAAGTTCTTGAAAGGAAAATGTAAATGGAATATGTAGACCTTCGTTCTGATACAGTGACCAGGCCTACGCCCGAAATGCGCGCAGCCATGGCAAATGCCGAAGTGGGCGACGATGTATATGGCGATGACCCGACCGTCAACCGTTTACAGGAAATGGCTGCGGACATGCTGGGCAAGCAGGCCGCCTTGTTCGTTCCCTCCGGGACGATGGGCAATCTCGCCGGAATCCTCGCCCACTGCCAGCGCGGCGATGAAGTCATTCTTGGCAAGCAGAACCATACCTACTTGCATGAAGCCGGCGGGATTTCAGTGTTGGGCGGGGTCCACTCCTGCCAGTTGGATAACCAGCCGGATGGTTCCCTGCTCATTTCGGATATCGAAGCCGCGCTTCGATCCGATGATCCGCATGAGCCGGTCACCCGCCTGGTAAGCCTGGAGAACACCCATAATCATTGCGGCGGCACCGTGCAGACTCCCGAAACCACGCGTCGCATCGCGGACTTTGTCCACCCGCGCGGGCTGAAAGTTCATCTCGACGGTGCGCGTATATTCAATGCCGCCGCGGCACTGAATGTGAATGTCAAGGAATTAACCGCTCCGGTTGATTCGGTTATGTTTTGTTTGAGTAAGGGCTTGTGTGCGCCGGTGGGTTCGGTGCTGTGCGGCGATAAGGAATTTATCAAGCGCGCCCACCGCCTGCGGAAGATGCTGGGTGGCGGGATGCGCCAAGCCGGGATCCTGGCCGCGGCCGGGCTGATTGCCTTGCAGAAGATGACCCGCAGGTTGGGCGAAGACCACACACGCGCGCGCAATCTTGCCGAGGGCCTGAGTGAGAACCATGCGATTGTTCTGGATGGCGCGCCGCAGACCAATATGGTCTTCTTCGATCTTGCCTCGCATGTGAAGTTGTCCACCGCTGAAATAACCGCCAAACTGAAGGATTATGGCATCCTGGTCAGCGCCTCCGGCCCGCGGCGTTTCCGCCTCGTAACGCATTATTGGATCGATGATTCTGCGGTTGAAAGAACCGTATCTGCTTTCCGCTCTGTCTTGCAATGAGAAAAGGGACTGCCTTCATGATTCTCAAGGTCAGCGGGAGGGCACACCGCGAAGAACGCGAAGCTTGCTTAGATTTGTTAGACCTGTCAGACTTGTTAGACTTATTCGACTTGTAGATTTTTTTCCCAGTAACTTTCTTCCGGTTCGATCTGGTTGCGTCCGCGTTCCTTGGCCACATACAAACGTTTGTCCGCCAGGTCAATGAGCCTCATCGTTTTATCCGCTTCCAGGGGGTAGACGGCAATCCCCTGGCTGATGGTGGGTACGGGGATGGCGATCTGTTCATGATTCTGCACACACAGCTTTAACATGGAGGCGCGCACGCGCTCGGCCACCTGTTGGGCCTGAACTCCATTCGCACCGGGCAGTGAGATCACAAATTCCTCTCCGCCCCAGCGGCCAACCGCGTCCGTTCGTTTGAGATGACCTTTGATGATGTTGCAGAGATTTCTCAATATTTCATCGCCCGCCAAATGGCCATAGGTATCATTGTATTGTTTGAAATAGTCTATATCCAGCATAATGACGCTGAGCGGTTCACGCTCCTTCCCGGCTGTCTCGATCTGGCTTTCAAGGAGTTTCAAAAAATATCCATGGTTGAATACATTGGTCAGGCTGTCGATCCGCGATTGGTATTCCACTTGCGCATGGTGGTAGGTGTTGTCAATGGTCTGGGCGGCATGTTGCGCCAGGACGGTTAGCAATTCCAGGTCGGCATGGTCGAAGGCGTTGGGGTGATAGGAACTGATGGCGATCAATCCATCCACGTTTTGGCCTCGCATGGGCACACCCATCCACGAAATGCTGTTCTTGTGCCTTCCCGCCAGCGCCAGCCGCACGTGGGATAAATGCACCTCTTTGCGCAAGTCGGGCAGGAACAGGCTTTTTTGATTGTCCAATACCCAGCCCGAGAGTGAGCCTTCCAGCTTGACGCGCTGGTTTTCATAAAACTCCCCATCATCATAGAGCAGTTCGAGCCGCATTTCATTGCCTTCGCGCATGCCGACAAAAAATGCATCTGCTTCAATCGAGTTTCGGAAGGCCGCGCTGAGCAGGTTGATGACCTGCTTTGTCTCGAGGGATGAAGTGATGGCGCGGCTGAAATCGGCGATGATTTCCAGCCTGTGAATGTGGTCGCGCGATTGTTTTCTTAATCGCAGGATGGTTTCTATGACCACCGCCGCGATCACGGCTATGCCGATCCGCACTGCAAAGTCGCTCACCGCCGCAAAATAATCCTGGCGGATCATCGTGGTAAACAGCAAGGTAAAAAACAGCAGGGCATACGAAGCCCGGCGTCCCGAAATGAGAGCGGATGTGATGATGAGGGTGATGAATAGGACGCCCAGGTAAATATCCGCCTCAGCCGGCAGGGCGTAGGTGAGCAGGCACAGGCCGGTGACGGATGCGATCGCGTTGATCAGGCCCAGCACGGACTCCAGGGTCGAGGAGGGTATGAAAAAGAAATTAAAGGCAATCAGGTAAATCGTTCCGATCGTGCCGATTTCCATCAGAAGAACCAGGTCGGTGTTATCGCTGCGCCATGTTCCGATCCCGCTGCTCACGATGAAGATCAAAATCAATATACCCATGATCGTGGATGGCAGCGCTGAAATTCTCTGCTCCTGGGGTGTAAATCCATATCGCAAGCGTTTATCGGACATTGCCTTTTTTATTCAACGCCGGAGCGTTCCTCTGCGAATACTTTTTCAAAGGCCGAAACGACTTCCGGGTCGAACAGCATACCGGCCTGTTCGTGCAAATACGAAATCGCTTCCTGTGCGGATATTTTTTCGCGGTATGGACGTTCGGTGGTCAATGCATCGAATGCATCCGTCACGGCAAAGATGCGCGCCACCAACGGAATGTCCTTGCCTTGCAATCCGATGGGATAACCGCTCCCGTCCCAGCGTTCATGGTGATAGCGGATGACGGGCAGTGTGTCCTGCAGGAAGGGGATATCTTCCACGATGCGTGCCCCGATATCCGGGTGCAGCCGCATCATCGTCCACTCGGCTTCATCCAGTTTATCGGGCTTGTGAAGAATGGCATCGCTGATGCCGATCTTTCCAATATCATGCAGGAGCGCCCCGCGCTCCAACGCTTTAAGCTGGTGCGCTTCCAGATTCATTTCTTCCCCGACGCTTTTTGCCAGTTGGCTGACGCGTACGCTGTGACCTTCCGTCTCGTGGTCGCGTGCATCCAAAGCCGATGTGAGAGCAGCCAATGTGAGGTCGTATGTGGTCTCCAGTTCCTCGTACGCGGATTCGATTTCCGTTGCCTGGCGCCGTGATTCGATCAACAGGATGGCGCGTTCCAATTGATTTGCGAGCGTTTGCAAGGCTGCGGTATGCCGCGAATTATAATTAAGGCTTTCCGGCAATCTGAGCCATAAGCCGCCATATTTGCGCAGGTGGGTCTGGATCGGGAAACAGACTTCCGTCATCTTTTCATCCGATGTAAAGATGGTTGTTCCGCTGTCCATCGCCTGTTGAATTAAGTTGAAGGGATGATTTGCGTTGTTATGTACGCCGTTTGCATCGATTCCCAGTTCAGTTTCGATCTTTTGATCCGGGTTGTATAGAACCACGCCGCCCATATCGGCATTGGCTATTTTCAGCGCGGTTTCGAGAATGATCTTCACAGCCCGGTTTAATTCTTCGGTGCGGAGGATCTCAAAACTGACCCGGTACAACTGGGTGGTGGTGGTCAATGAGCTTTGCAATTCCTGGTACAGCCAGGCGCCTTCGACCGCCGCCGCAGATTGTGAAGATAAAAGCGAGCCGAGCGACTCATCGTTTTCCGTGAAGAAGATTTCATCCTGTTTGCCGAAGGCCAGGATGGAGCCAATGCTCAGGCGGTGCAGGCGGATTGGAATGATCATCAGGTTTCGCAGGTTGCTTCGATCAATTTCAAGCTCGGACGTCCCCAGCGGGTATTTGCGAATGTCCCGGATTCGAAATGCCTGGGATGCGTTTAATGCAATTTGACTCAGGCTGTTTTGCAGCGGCATTTCTTCCAGGCATTTCTGTAATTTGGGCGCGAACCCGGAGGATGCCCGCTGGGTAAAGTTTCTTGATTGATCGAACAGGATCACATGCACAAAACGTGCCCGCAAGGTTTGCCTCGCCACACTGGCAATTTCCCGGACCACCGCGCGCGGCTCCATCATGGTGGAAAGCGAGATCCCGGCTTGGATGATTTCGGTCAGATGCAGGTGGTAATTGGTTCGTTCCCAGGCGCGTTCCAATTCTGCCGCGGCTGCTTCTGCCAGCGCCACTTCGTTGCTGTGGAAGGCCTCGCTGGCTTCCGAGTTGATTTGGATGATTCCCTCGATGTACCCGTTATGGATGATCGGAATAACGAGCGAAGACAAACTGTTTTCGTTGGGCAGGCTGAAATAATCCGGCTCCTGCCGCGTGTCGTTCGAAATTTGCGTTTTTCGTAATCGCACCGTTCTCCCGATCATGCCCCGTGTTACGTTTTGCCGGTATCCGGGTGGGATCAGTTTTGCCAGTCTTCCGGCTGAAGCGAACGCGACGAATTCCCTTCGGTCCGGTTCGTGAACCAAGAGCGATACATAGGAACAATCAATGGCACGTTCGAGGACATTCACCGCCAGTTGAGCCGCGACCGGCAGGTCGAGGCGCGTTTCCAGTTGCTGGCTCAGCTCGTTGAGCAAAACCAGCTGCGCATTGCGCCGTTTTTCAGCTTCCAATTCGCGGTTAAGGGCTGCGATCTGATCCGCTTGGATTTCTTCCTTCGAAGGCCGTGGGTCTTCTTTTGGCAGTTCTTTGCCGCGCCGGGTGCAATGCCCAAGCCAATGCCTGACATCATCAGGATGTTCTTTCATGGTTTTCCATAGCATAGCATATTAGGCCGTTTTTTTCTACCTTTTAAACGTGATAAACGCATGATTAACTCACCTTACGCATCAACGTACCTTTTGCATCTTCCCCCTCCCCAAATGCCAAGTGCTCTCCTTGCATTTGGGGAGGGCTGGGGGTAGGGCTTTCCCTATGCGTAACATCAGTGAGACTCTCCAGGAGTTGCCGTGATTCTGTACACGGATTGGACGGATTTCACGGAAGCGCACGGAAAAATCTTTTAAAAATCCGTGTGATCCGTGTCCGTCTGCCGAAGGAAAGGTTCCTGAGCCTGTCGAAGGACAAAAGGTTTTTAATCACGGCAATTCCCAATGAACCATCAGTGATTAAGATAATGATTTTATGATTTCTGATATAATCGGCGCGTGGGTGGAACTTTTGAAGGGGCGGCTGGTTCTGCCCCAATACAAATTTTAGAACAGGTTGAATTGATGCTTCCCCATTTTTCTCTCGAGCAGGTTGACGAGGTCGTCAATGCCATTCGGGCGCGTACCTCGGTTCGGCCGCGTGTTTCGATCATTCTCGGCTCCGGACTGAACGGCCTGGCGGATTCCATTGAAAAGCCCGATATCATCCCGTTTGGCGCTTTGCCGTATTTCCCGGTTTCGACGGTGCTGGGGCACTCCGGACGCCTGGTCATTGGTTCGCTGGAGGGGCAAAGTGTCTTTGTCATGCAGGGACGTATTCATTTTTATGAAGGTTACAGCATGGCGGAGGTGACTTTGCCGGTGCGCGTCATGCAGCGGCTGGGCGTTGAAATTCTGATCGTGACCAATGCCGCCGGGGGGGTAAATCCCGCCTTCGTGCCGGGCGATATAATGTTGATCACCGATAACTTGAATTTGATTGGGATGATGGGACAAAATCCCCTCATCGGCCCCAATATGGATGAAATTGGCCCGCGTTTCCCCGATATGAGTCAGGCTTATGATCGTGCACTTTGTGACCTGGCGCGCGGCGTTGCCCACCAGGAAAACCTGGTTTTGCGCGAAGGTGTCTATGCCGGTTTAAGCGGGCCTTCTTTTGAGTCGCCTGCCGATTTGCGCTTTTTGCGCCTTATAGGAACAGATTCAGTAGGTATGTCCACTGTTCCTGAAGTGATCGTGGCTCGCCATGGCGGGATGCGTGTGTTGGGTTTCTCGGGCATCAGCAATAAGGCCAACTTGGATGGCTCAACCGTGACAACCCACGCGGAAGTGATGGAGGCCGGTAAACTCATTACCCCGAAGATCGAGAAGTTGATCCGCGGAGTATTGCGTCAACTTTAGGAGTTTTATGGCCGCAGTTTATCAATTCCTCAGCAAATACGAAGTGCTGATCTATATTGGCCTGGCTATTCTAGGCTTGCTTTCGTTCCGATGGTTGTTGAAGACATGGAACGAATGGCGCCGGGCGGTCTATTCCCTGGAACGTGAGTTTGCCCTGCAGCGAGTGAGTCGGGCGGCAACCTACGTTTTCTTGATCCTGCTCTTGTTTTTCGGCGAGTTGACGACGGTCTCGTTTGTGATACCCAGCCTTCCCGCTTCATTCTTTATCGCCACACCGACCATCAACGTGCTTGCCACCCCGACCGGAACGATCTCTGCTCAACTTGCGACTCAAATTGCGTTGACTCCTCTGCCGGTTCCAACCGTGGGGAATACCAGCGGCTGTGTCGCCAATAAATTAATGATCACATCTCCCAAGCCCGGCAGTGAGATCAGCGGCTCGGTGGATTTGACCGGCACAGTGGATATTCCTGACTTTGCATTTTATAAGTATGAGGTGGCGTTGATTAACACGGATATCTGGACGACGATTGCCGCCAGCCGCAAGCCTGTGGATAACGGCCCGCTCGGACAGGGAAAATGGGATACCTCCAACCTGGCTTCCGGTGATTATCAATTACGCCTGGTGGTCGTCAATACGGAGGGACAGTCCCTGCCGCCTTGTATCATTCCGCTGCGGATCACGGCGCCATAATGGACTTGCGGTCATTATCGGAAAGCTTTACACCTGCCTTCGGATGTCATTCTGAGGGAGCGAAGCGACCGAAGAATCTCGCCGCGCAGCGGCGGAGTACCTTGTAATCACGGTGAGCGAATAAATTTTTGGAAATAACGATAGGAGTTTATGTCTGAAATTCAAATCCGGCCAATGGTAGCTGGCGACCTTCCCCGCCTGATGGGAATGGATCATGCGATGACATCCGAATATGTCTGGCAGTTGGAACTGCGCCGGGACGGCACCCAGACCGTTGCCGCGTTCCGGGAAGTTCGTCTGCCGCGCCCCATCCCGCTCACTTATCCAAATAACCCTTTTGCCTTTGCTGATGAATGGAAGCACAGGTCAATGGTTTTTACTGCTTTGTCGGGCAGCGATCCCATAGGATATCTTTCATTAACAGATCGGCCTGTTTCGGTGGCCTGGGTGGCCGACCTCGTGGTTGCGCCGCAATGGAGGCGCAGGGGCGTGGCCGGCGCATTGCTGGATGCCGCGCAGGAATGGGGCACGACGCACGGCCATCACAGATTATTCCTTGAAATGCAATCCAAGAATCAGCCTGCCATTCGTTTTGCTCAAAAACATGGTTATGAATTCTCCGGGTATAATGACCATTATTACTTGACGCAGGATGTCGCTCTTTTCTTTGCGAGGACATTGAAATAGTGCGTTTTGGGAAGGCCTATGTTTAACGGTTGGGCAGAAAGCTTATTGTCGGGTATTCAGGTATTCAATCAAATATTAACGGCCGGGATTGCCATCACGGCCTTTTCGCTGTTCCTATATTCCTTATCCTTTAACTTGCGCGACCGCGTGGCGCGCTCCTTCGCGATCATCCTCGTATGCGTGGTGGTGATCTTTACAACGGACGCATTGCAAAGCAGGGATGTGCCTGCCTGGGGAATTGATGTACTTCTCCGTCTTCATTGGTTCGGGATCATCTTCCTGCCCGCCGCTTATTTGCACCTTTCCGATGCGGTATTGGTGACGGCTGGGCGTCCTTCGCGTGGGAGGCGGCGGCTTGCCATCCGGCTCATGTATGTAGTTTCGGCGGTTTTTCTTTTGTTGCTTGCCTCAGGCCATCTGCTGGGTCCCCTTGTATTGGATGTGCCGCCGGCTCCGCATCTTCAACCGACTTTTGGGTCCGAACTCTTTACCTTTTACTATGTCGCCGCCATGGTTTGGGCGGGTTGGAACTTCGCCCGTGCATACCGCCGCATGTTGACGCGCTCCGGCCGCCGGCGCATGTTATACCTCATGGCAGGCGCGACCGCGCCCGCGCTCGGTTCGTATCCGTATTTGCTGTATGGTTCGTCTCTCGCCGCGCATTTCCCCTTATTATTCTGGTTTGGATCTGTATTCATCAATATTCTGGTCGGGGGGCTGGTGATCGTAATGGCCTATGCGGTGGCTTTCTTCGGTGTCTCCTGGCCGGACCGCGTCATAAAAAGCCGCCTGTTCAAGTGGATTATCCGCGGGCCTGTGACGGCTTCGCTGGCGTTGGGATTAATGACCATTGTCCGGCGCGCCGGCCTCGTGCTGGGCGTGGAATATACGGCCTTTGTCCCATTGACCATGGTGGTCACTGTTTTGCTTTTCGAACACGCAGTCACTTTATTCTATCCTTTATGGGAACGCTATTTGTTCTTCGGGAGCGACCGGTCTGAATTACAGGTGCTGCAGAATATGGAAGAGCGTTTGCTTACGCAGGGTGACTTGCAGCAATTCCTGGAAGCTGTTCTTGCCGCTGTGCGTGATCATATGCATTCCCCGGCGGCCTTCATTGCCGCCTTGGATGAAGGCGTGCTCACTCTGATTGTCATGGCGGGCAATCGAAATCTTATTGAGCAGGACGGTCTTTCGGATGTGCTTGAGAAAATAAGCAATGGGAATGGAGGCGAACGTCAGGAATTTATATCCGGAAAGTTTTGGATGCTGCCTTTGCATCAACGCAAGCGCGAGAATATGGATTTGGATGAGGTTTCGCCCTTGTTGGGATTGATGGGTGTGGCCCAGCGGGGCGATCATCCCGTCATCGAAAGGGATCAACGCGATTCGCTCTGGCTTTTGGCGGATCGCGCCGTGCTGGCTTTGGAAGACCGCCTGTTGCAGGAACGGGTCTTTCGTTCTCTCCAGGATTTACAACCGCGCGTGGATATGCTCCAGCGTCTGCGCGCCTTTGGCCGGTATGACAGCCGCACGAATATGCTCGACCAGGAATTGCCGCCCGAAGCCGACCTGGCGAATTGGGTCAAGGATGCGCTGGCGGATTATTGGGGCGGTCCAAAGTTGACCAACAGTCCACTCATGCGGTTGCAGGTGGTTCGCGAATTGGCGCGTGAGCATGATGATAATCCGGCCAATGCCTTGCGGGCGCTTCTGCGGAAGGCAGTGGATCAAGTCCGGCCGGAGGGCCAGCGCCGGTTTACCACGGAGTGGATCTTATATAATATTCTTGAAATGAAATTTATCGAGGGACGTAAAGTTCGTGAAGTGGCCGAGCGTTTGGCGATGTCGGAAGCAGATTTATACCGCAAACAGCGTATCGCTGTCGAGGCGGTTGCTAAAGCTATCTTGACAATGGAATCTCAAACGAAATAAGGAAGCGCAGGCTGTATTATGAATCGCAAAAATACGTATGAAAGTCCGGTGCCGGTTACGGATGATGGCTGGTGGGAATCGGTATTGGCGGAGGACGAGCGCCATGCGCCGCCTTCAACGACTCGCTCACCGGCCCATCCTCCAGCTCGCCCCGAAGTCAGGGTGCCGGAGGTGCAGAACAAGATTCAGCCGGATTGGACGCAGGTTCAGGCACTTTATCACAACGATCAAATCATCACGCTGAAGGTGACGGGCAGCAATCGCGGCGGTTTGCTCGTCGAGGGTGAAGGCTTGTATGGTTTTGTGCCGTTCTCGCACCTGGTGGAAATGGCGGGACGAAACGATACCCCGGATCGCGAGAAGATTCTGGGCGGGTATATTGGCCAGGCGCTCAGGCTCAAGGTGATCGAGTGCGTGCCGGAGGATGGCCGCATCGTTCTTTCCGAGCGCGCCGCCTTGGCGGAACCCGGCAAGCGTTCTGAATTGTTCCATTCGCTGCGGGCAGGCGAACGCATCCAGGGCACGGTTACCAATATCACGGATTTTGGCGTGTTTGTGGATCTTGGCGGGGTGGAAGGATTGATCCATATCTCCGAGCTTTCCTGGGGACGCGTCTCGCATCCAAGCCAGATTGTAAAAATAGGACAATTGCTCGATGTGCAGGTGCTTGACCTTTCCTCGGAGCGCTGCCGCGTGGCTCTCAGCCTCAAGCGTTTGCTGCCGAATCCCTGGGAAAAAGTCGCAACCGATTTTTCGGAGGGGCAGATTTTGTCTGCTACCATAACCAGCGTTCTCTCTTTTGGCGCATTTGCCCGGCTGGACTTGGGCGTGGAAGGTTTGATCCACGCTTCCGAAATGCTGCTTGAAGAAGGGCAAATCGTGCGGGATCTTTTGTATGTCGGCCAGCAGGTGCAGGTCCGCATTTTGCATGTGGATTCAGCCCATCAGCGGATGGGGCTAAGCCTGCGCCTGAACGCATAATCTTTTTATTTGATGTCAACGGACCCCGAGCGGAACGATCCACAGCGGCCTGCTCCCAACGATTGGCTGGATCGTTTCGAGCATTTCAACCTGCACTTTGGGCGCTATTTGCGCGACGTGGCAGGTGTCTTGCTGATCGCGGTTGCGCTGATGTCCCTGCTTGCGTTGTGGGGCGTTACCGGCGGCATTCTGCTGACTCCCTGGTCGCAGTTTCTTTTAAAATGGTTTGGCTGGGGAAGTTATATCGTGGTCCTTGCCATTGCATATGGCGGGTTGAGCCTCCTTCGACGCGCCGGGCATTGGCTTGGTCTGATTCGCCTTCTTGCTCTCGAACTTGCCTCGCTCCTGACCTTGGGACTGCTCGCCGTTTTCGGGGGCGATTCGCTCGTGCGCGCCGAAGCCGGGCTGGATGGGGGACGTTTGGGTTGGGGCATTACGTATTTGCTGGATAAATATGCCGGATCCGTTTGGTGCGCGTTGATTTTGTTCGCCTTATGGCTCCTCACGGGTATCACCGGATTTGGCCTGTGGGCTGTATTTGAAGTGTGGCTCATTAAGTTGGCGGGTGAGCCTCTGGCGTCTCCGCCCCCAACCGCCAGACAGGAAGCGGCTGCTTCATCGAAGGATGCACGGTCGGCCAAGCCCGCACCCAAAAAGAAAAAGCCTGCTCCGCTTCCGCTGGAGTTTCAGCCATCCCTGAAAGCCGTTGATAAGAAAAGCGAAAAGCCGGTTAAACCCATCCCGCGCGAAGAAGGATTGCTGGCGCTTAACATCCTGATGGCCGAGCAAGCCTCACGCAACGATGAGCGCACGATCAACCAAACGGCAGGCATGATCATGAAGACGCTTTCGGAATTCGGGATTCCTGCAACGGTCATCGGTTATCGCATCGGCCCCTCGGTGACGCAGTTCGCGGTTCAGCCGGGCTACATCAAAAAACCGGGCGTCGGTGAGGATGATGAAGTCCAGCAGATGAAAGTCCGTGTGGCGCAGATTGCCGCGCTGGAAAAAGACTTGACGCTGGCGTTATCCGCCGAACGGCTGCGCATCGAAGCGCCCGTGCCCGGCAAACCCTACGTGGGCATTGAAGTTCCGAATTCAAGTTCGACCGTTGTTCGCCTGCGTCCCATTTTGGAAAGCAGTGTGTTTCATAAATCCGGCGCGCCGCTGACCATGGCGCTCGGACGCGATGTATCGGGCAACCCGCTGGTGGCCGACCTTGCGCGTATGCCGCATTTGTTGATCGCAGGCGCCACGGGTTCCGGTAAATCCGTCTGCGTTACATCCCTGGCGGCCTGCTTCGCAATGAATAACGCGCCTGAGGATTTGCGCATGGTCATGATCGACTCGAAGATGGTGGAGCTGCTGCGCTTCAACGGCCTCGCCCATCTTTATGGCAAAGTGGAGACCAATATCGAGCGCATCCTTGGCGTTTTGCGCTGGGTGGTGATTGAGATGGAACATCGCTATCGCCTTCTCGAAGCCGCGCACGTGCGCGACCTGGAAGGCTATAACCGCAAGCAGGCCCGTAAAACCGACGCAGAGACTCTGCCGCGCATCGTGGTTTTGATTGATGAGCTGGCCGATTTGATGATGTCCGCTCCGGACCAGACGGAACATAATTTGGTTCGCCTGGCACAGATGGCGCGCGCCACCGGCATCCATTTGATCGTCGCCACCCAGCGTCCCTCCACGGATGTCGTAACGGGCCTCATCAAGGCGAACTTCCCGGCTCGTTTGGCGTTTTCCGTTGCATCGAGTATTGACTCGCGCGTCATCCTCGATTCCAACGGCGCGGAAACCTTGCTGGGCCGCGGCGACATGCTGTTTCAGAATCCCGAAGTGGGCAATCCCATCCGTGCCCAGGGCGTCATGGTCACCGATATGGAGATCGAACGTATCATTGATTACTGGCAGAAGAACAGTGATATGAAAGAGGATGTCACGCCTCCCTGGGAAAAATTGTTGACCGAGCCGGATGGGAATGAAGATGAAGGTTTGATCGAACAGGCTGTTTCGATTGTGCGCGGCAGCCAGCGCGCCTCCGCTTCGCTTTTGCAGCGCCGCTTGCGGATCGGGTATCCGCGTGCCGCGCGCCTGCTCGATCAGCTCGAGGAGATGGGCATTGTCGGTCCGGGACAAGGTGGCGGTAGGGAAAGGGATGTGACGCCGTTCGAAGAGGATGAAAGCTAAATCCTCGCCATTTGTGTAAACGCGGAGTCCGAAATCTTTGCGCAGCACCCCCGCAGGGTGTCCAGATTTCGCTTGAAGTCAAGAGATTTCGCACTCAAAATTAACAACCTTTGAGGTCACCCGCTAATTAATGGTCTTACCAAAGTTGCTTGATGAATCGGATGTTTTGGAACGCGCCTGCCACACATGGGTTGATTCCGCCGATTTTCTATGGTTTATTCGCGGCATTCGCAAATTCGCATAATTCGCGTTAAGGGTTTTCCGGCTTTGATAAAGCCATGCCCGGTAATTGTTTTGTTAGGGATGTCCTCATGAATTTCGAGTATGATTGGGCAGTCTTGCCTGCGAGGTTTAATTGAAAAAGACTTTCACGGATATTTTACGTTTGGCTTTTAAGTGGTTTCTGGAACCCGTTGCCGGTTTCTTGAATCGGATTGGATTGACGCCGAATTCAGTGACTCTGATCGGCGTTGCCGGAAACGTGCTGGCCGCCTATTTCATTGCTCGAGGACAAATCATGGTCGGCGGCATCGTCGTTTTGATCGTTTGGCCGATAGATGCCCTGGATGGCACAATGGCGCGCCTGCGCGGCGAAGCCAGCGATTGGGGCGCATTCGTGGATTCGGTCAGCGACCGTTATTCGGAATTGATCATCCTTGGTGCATTGCTTTATTATTTTTCCATTAATAACCAGCATGTCGCGGAAGTGGTCACCTTCATCGCCGCGGCCGGTTCGATTTTGGTTTCATATGTAAAGGCGCGCGCGGAAGCGCAAAGTTTTAGCGCCCGCGAAGGCTTGCTTACACGCGCGGAACGCTATTTTGTTTTGGGATTGTCGTTGTTGTTCAATATCCCGGTCATCGGCGTTTGGATCATTGCGGTACTGGCCAATTTCACCGCGCTTCAAAGGATTTGGTTCGTCCGGACGCAGGCTCATGATAAAATGCGAAATCAAGTTAATAAAGGAGAGTAGAGATGATAGTTCACTGTGGCAATCTTGCCTTCAATTTGTTCCAGTTCGACGGCTTCAATTTTTGTCTTTTTGGAAGCCAGTTTATTTTGCATTATTACGGGATTTTGCTGATGCTCGGCGCGGTCGCCGGCGCCTGGCTGGCTTCTTTGGAGTTGAAGCGCCGTGGCTACGACCCTGAGATGGTTTGGGATTTGTTGATCTATCTCATCATCGGCGGTGTGATCGGCGCGCGTCTGTGGCATGTGTTTACCCCCACTCCATCCTCGGGTGTCACGACCTATTATTATCTTACCCATCCTCTCGATATCATCGAGATTTGGAAGGGCGGGTTGGGCATTCCCGGCACGATTATCGGCGGCGTGATCGCCTTGTATTTCTATGCCCGTCACTATAAGGTGGTCGGTTTTCTGGAATGGGCCGATATCGCCGCACCTGGGCTTGCCTTGGGCCAGGCTATTGGACGCTGGGGCAACTTCTTTAACCAGGAGTTATACGGTTCTCCGACCACCCTGCCTTGGGGTATCAAAATCACGGATGCCGCCTCCCGCGTTGCGCCTTTTAACGACCTGACAACCTATCCGCTGGATGTGACGCGCTTCCATCCGTTGTTCTTCTATGAGTTTATCCTGAACCTGGCCAACATGTTTTTGCTGTTGTGGCTCACGCGCCGCTTTGCCGAAAAACTCAAAAAAGGGGATGTGTTTCTGGTATATCTGATCGCTTATCCCACCATTCGCTTCTTTCTTGAATTCCTGCGTGTGGATTACCCTGTGATCGGCGGTATTGATCCCAATCAAATTATAGTGGCCGTGGTGGCTGTCCTTGCCGCCGTCGCTTTGATCTGGCGCCATCGTTCAGCCTCTGGTAAATCCTCGGATGAACCCGTTGAAGTCCAAAGCGCTGCCGGTTTATCGTTCGTTCCGGTGGAAGCCGAAGAGCCGGTTGTTGAAAAAGTGCGGAAACCCGCCAAAAAATCTTCTTCATCCAGGACGGCTAGGAAGTCTGTACCGGCTGCGAAAAAGTCAACGCGGAGTTCTCCTGCGCCTCGCCGGAAATCATCCACATCCTCTTCTTCCAAGGCGAAGAAATAGGATTGGCTGACAAATTCTATCGGAGGACTGTTGTCTCATTGACACTGTCCTCCATTTCTTTTATGCTGTACGAACTATGATCGAAACCTGTGATTTAAGCAAGCAATTCAACGATTTTTGGGCTGTGGATGGCGTGACCATTTCGGTCAAGCCGGGGCAGATCCTGGCCCTGCTTGGACAGAACGGCGCAGGCAAAACCACCACCGTCCGCATGTTGAATTCCCTGTTGATACCGACGCGCGGCTGGGCGCGCGTGGCCGGCTATGACGTTTTCAGGGATGGGAATAAGGTGCGCGCTTCGGTCGGCGTGTTGACCGAGCAGCACGGCTTGTACATGCGCATGACCGGGGATGAATATCTCGAATTCTTCGGCCAGGTGTATCGTCTCGATTCAAAGACGCGCAAATCACGCCGCGATTACCTGCTTGATTATTTTGGGATTGCCGGCGCCGCCTCGCACCGGATCGGTGAGTACTCCAAGGGCATGCGGCAGAAACTGGCCCTGGCGCGCGCCTTGATGCATGAACCGCCTGTTCTTTTGCTCGATGAGCCGACTTCGGCCATGGACCCCGAATCCGCCCGCCTGGTGCGCGATGAGATCGCCCGTTTGAAATCTTCACAGCGTACCATCGTGATCTGCACGCATAACCTTTTCGAGGCCGAAGTCCTGGCGGATATGATTGCCATCATTTACAAGGGCCGTATCCTGATGATCGGCACGCTGGATGAGTTGAAGCAAAAGGTGCTGGGTACTGCTGAATACGAGGCCCTGTTTTCTTCCGATTGGCGCGAAGAAAGCCTGAACCTGCCTTCCGGCGTGACATTAACCGAACAAGGCGCCTCCTCCCTGCGATTTAAAGTGGAACGTCCGCTGGAGGCGAATCCGTTATTGATGCATGAACTGATGTCGAAGCATACATCCCTGATGACGTTTCAGGAGGTGCCGCGCAGCCTGGAACAGGTCTATCTCAAAGTGATGGCGGATGCGCAGGCGCTGCATGGCGAGGCGCTCCATGCGTGATGATCTGTATATGGTTTGGCTGGTGGCGCGCCGCGAACTCCGCGATCAATTTCGAGATTGGCGCATCCTGACCCCTCTGTTGATCCTGACTCTGTCGTTCCCTTTGCTCATGAATGTGGTGGCCAAGCAGGCTGTCGCGTATATCAATCAGTATGGCGCAAACTTGATCGTGGATCGGCTGGTTCCGTTTTCCGTATTGATCATCGGCTTCTTTCCCATCACGATTTCGCTGGTGGTCGCGCTGGAATCTTTTGTGGGCGAAAAGGAGCGCGGCACCATCGAACCTTTGTTAAGCTCGCCGATGGAAAACTGGCAATTATATTTCGGCAAGCTTCTGGTTGGGATCTTTACGCCTTTGCTCGCAGGTTATATCTCCATTATCTTTTATGTGATCATCGTTTCCCGCCAGCATCTCAACATGCCTGAACCATCCGTCTTTGTACAGTTGTTCATGCTGACGACCGCCCATGCAATTCTGATGGTCAGCGCCGCCATGCTGATTTCGGTGCAATCCACCACGGTGCGCGCCGCAAATTTACTGGCCTCCTTTATAGTGGTGCCGGTTGCGATTTTGATGCAGGGCGAGAGCGCCTTGTTGTTTTGGGGGAATAACCAGGTATTATGGCTGGCCGTTGTGGCGGTGATTGTCATGGCAGCCCTGCTTATGCGTGTAGGCATTTCTCATTTTCAGCGTGAATATTTATTGGGACGCGAATTCGATACGCTGAACCTGCGCTGGGTCTGGAAAACTTTCTGGGCCCGGTTTAAAGGTGACGCTAAAACGGTTGGAAGCTGGTACCACTTCGAGATCTGGGCCACACTGCGGCAATTGGCCATACCCTTCGTGATCATGATCGTGATGGCTGTTGCCGGTTACCTGGCCAGTTATCAATGGGCCATGGCCAATGTCCCCGCCATGTTGTCGCATGCCACCGCCGGGGATATATCCGACTTCGTGAAGAGCGCCGGGCAATCTGCGGGCTTCGCACAGCAGGGCGTACACCTGTCCGCCTTGTTTATTTTTGCAAATAATGTGCGTTCCACCCTCCTTGCCTTCCTGGGCGGGATTGTTTCCTTCAGCGTGCTGGGTATGCTGGCTTATCTGGTGAACGTTGGCTTTGTGGGGGGCCTGCTGGGCCTCGTCCAATTGATGGGCTATTCTCCCACTTTATTGTTCGTGGCGGGACTGCTTCCGCACGGCATCTTTGAAATCCCTGCCCAGATCATTTCCGGTGCGCTTATTTTGCGGATCGGCGCGGTGCTGGTCACTCCGCAGCTGGGGAAGTCCATGGGACAAATGGCGCTTGAATTATTGGCCGATTGGGCCAAAGTTTTTATTGGTTTGGTGATTCCCTTGCTGGCGGTCGCGGCGCTGATCGAAGCGTACGTCACGCCCATGATTTTGACCGCTGTGCTTAAGTAGGTGCCTGATGCCCAAAGTGATTATCCTCGGTTCTTCCAATGCGATACCCACCTCCGACCACGACAATACCCATATGGCGATCCTCGGCAAGGAACGCATGGTGATGGTGGACTGCGCCAGCAATCCGATCCTGCGGTTGGAAAAGGCCGGCCTCGACTTTAATGATTTAACCGACCTGATCGTGACTCATTTCCATCCCGATCATGTTTCCGGCCTGCCGCTTCTGCTAATGGACATGTGGCTGATGGGCCGCCGCAAGCCGATCGCTATCTATGGCCTGCATCACACGCTTGACCGCGTGGAGGATTTGATGGGGTCTTTCGGTTGGGCCGAGTGGCCGGGCTTTTTTCCGGTCGCATTTCATCGCCTGCCCATCCAGGAAATGACCCCCGTGATCGATTCTCCGGATTTCCGGATCTTTTCCTCCCCGGTTCACCATCTTTTGCCGACCATCGGTCTCCGGTTCGAGTTTGGCAGGGTTAACAAAAGCATGGCTTATTCCTGCGATACCGAACCTTGTGCACAGGTCATCCGCCTGGCCGCCGGTGCGGACATTTTGATCCATGAATCGTCCGGCGCGACGCGTGGGCATTCCTCCGCCGCTCAGGCGGGGGAGGTTGCCAGCCAGGCCGAGGTCGGGAAACTATATTTGATCCATTACCCGACCGGCAGATACGCCGACGGAACGGATCTCGTCGCGGAAGCGCATCAGCGTTATCAGGGCGAGGTCGCGCTGGCGGAGGATTTTATGGAGTTGAATTTTGATTGAGGAAGGCGGGTTGGGCGCATTTCTCTATAATAGTTCTCATCATTTAGACAGTTTGTACCATTTCATCGAAAGTCATCTCTACTTCTTCTTCGATAATTGGTTGCATTTCCCGCCAGATTTCCATAAACGCTCCCCTTCGCCTTTCGAGTTCTTCTATCGTGAATGCATGAAGATGCATTATCTCTTTGATCCGTTCTTGAAAATTGTGTGGTAAATGTTCTAATTGCTCCACACAATAATATCGCCACTTCATATCTGGCACCAGCTCATCATTTAATCCAAACAGCATATCAAAGAAATAAATTATCCCTTGATCGAACATATGATGCGCGCTGATGATATTACCTCGCTCCACCCATAATTGGGTCAGCCGATTTATATACCACTCAGAAAGGGTTAATCCTGACATCATCAGCCATTTCTTTTCCTCTGGCTTCAGCGGAACCTTTTCTTTGAGCAATTGGGATATTTTGCCTTGTGGGTCAAAATAGTTCCGGCACTGGGAATATGTCCAACGTTTTGCCATATCCCATGGAATCGTAAGTTCACTTTCATAGTCAGACAACCAAATCTGGATTTCTAAATCTTCGATCTTGTAAAATTTCTTTGTTAATGGAATCTCTGAATTCTGTTTTTTGAAAACTGCAATATCTATATCCGCCGAATGATCAAAATACCCTCGGACAATTGCTCCCAAAAAGACAATTCCAATAACGTTGTCGCTAATATATTTTTGAATGAATTCTTTAGCTACCCTATTGGCTTTTTCTAAAAGTACGGGATCCGAAGACGGGATCAGGAATTTTGTGCTCATTTACCCCGTTTTTCCTTTCAACAACGGTTTTGAATACGGCCAATATACCCATAACGAACTTGGACGTTTTGAATCCGAGCCTTCAAACCGCGCCATAATTTCTTACCAGCCTTTGATATATTCTGCCCACTCTTCGTTTTCCGCCAGGTGCCGTCCGAAGATGTAATCTGCGTTGGCAGGCGGCTCTTTTGGATAGTGAAACAGGCGCATGTGCGCTTCTTCGAGTTTTCTTCCGCCTTTATGGTGATTGCAGGCAGGGCAGGCCGCCACGACGTTCGTCCAAATGTGCGGACCGCCCAAATGTCTGGGGATCACGTGATCCACCGTCAGCCCCCCGTCCTTCCGCCCGCAATACTGGCAGGTATAATTATCCCGGCGAAAAACCTCCCGGCGTGTGAGCTTGATGCGTGGGCGCGGGCGATGAATTTGTACATCCAGGCGGATCACCGAGGGCCGTGGGATCAACTCCTTGACTGTCCGGATATACCCGCGGCCGTTTGCCACCATCGCTGCTTTGCCCCCCAGCATCAATCCGATGGCTCGCCGTGTGGTGCAAACATTGATCGGCTCAAAGTTTGCGTTGAGTACCAAGACAGGCTCTTGCATAAGGCATCCGTAATGGGCATGATTATACTGCTTCTTGTATAAATCGGTAAACTGTGATGAAATGAATATCATTATGTCGTTGCGAGATCGCGAAGCACGCCGAAGGCGATGCTCTTCTCGAAGCTGTCTTTCTGCGTAGCTGCGCTGGTTGAGCGATGCCCTGAGTTTATCGAAGGGTAGGGCGGGTGCTTTTCCCGACCGTATCGAAACCAAACGCCAAAGCAATCTCCTGTTTGCATAATGTCATTGCGAGCGCCGAAGCAACCTCCTGTTCGCATAATGTCGTTGCGAGCGCCGAAGCAACCTCCTGTTCGCATAATGTCATTGCGAGCTAATGTCATTGCGAGCGCCAAAGCAATCTCCTGTTCGCATAATGTTGTTGCGAGCGCCGAAGCAATCTCCTGTTCGCATAATGTTGTTGCGAGCGCCGAAGGCGCGTGGCAATCTCCGCTATTTTAGATACTCCCTGAAATGATTACGCACTTGGAGGTGATTTTATGAACATATTGATTGCAGGCGGTTCAGGCTTCATCGGTCGGGCCTTGACCGATTCTCTTTCGCTGGATCATCATGTTTTTATTTTGACGCGCCGTGTCCCCGTCTTGAGTGATCAGATCCAGTGGGATGGCGAAACTACCAAAGGCTGGGGCGAACGTTTGGATGAGATGGATGCGGTCATCAATCTGGCCGGTTTCAGTCTCGCTCATTGGCCGTGGACAAAATCCAACCGGCAGCGTTTTGTGGATTCACGCGTTCTCCCTGGCTTGGCGTTGGCTTCCGCCATGAAAGCGGCCGTCCATCGCCCGCCTGTTTTTATCCAGGCCTCCGGCATCAACTATTACGGCCTGCGCCGCGGCTCGCTTGCGGATGAGTCAACCCCGCCTGCGGATGATTTTCTTGCCCGGCTTACGGTTCAATGGGAAGGTGCGACGGAGGCGATTGAAGAAATGGGCGTTCGACGCGTGGTTCTTCGTCAGGCTGTGGTGCTCGCCAGACACGGCGGCCTGTTTCCGTTGATGGCTTTGCCTGTGCGGCTCTTCGCAGGCGGTCCGCTTGGAAGCGGTGAACAAGCTGTCCCCTGGATTCATATTGCCGACCTGGTTGGCGTGATCCGCTTTTTGCTTGAAAATCAAAACGCGGGCGGTGTTTATAATTTGATTGCTCCCACACCCACTTCCAATGCCGATTTCATGCGCGCCGTTGCAAATGCTTTGCACCGTCCGTATTGGTTGCGGACGCCTTCCTGGCTGCTTCGTGTTATGCTTGGCGGGATGAGCGTTCTTGTGACGGAAGGCAGATATGCCCAGCCGAAACGTTTGCTCGAATTGGGCTATCCATTCCGATTCCCAGGCATCGAGGCCGCGCTTGCCGATTTGTTTGGATAGGTGATGTCATTGCGAGCGAGTGAAACGAGCGCCTGCACTGTGTATTTTCAGTGTGGCAATCTCATATACCCAATAAACAAATGTTTGAATGTAAGCTGGGTATGCTTTTTGAAGACTTGCCATAACATGTGAAAGGTATATTTGACCTCTTGCAAAAGTCCAATAGGTAAAGAGCGGCGCCCCTAAAATCAGGGATCTTTCTTCCCTTCGTGTACGTTGTGTCCTTTGTGTTTAAGCTTTTTCTTTAGAATAGGATTCCAAATACTACTTATGCAAGAGGCCTATTTGTTCCTTGAATATCAACAGGAGATTATTGGATGAAAAAGTTGATCCCGGTTCTATTTTTCCTTGTACTCTTTGTCTCCGCCTGCGGAGCGAATCCGATTTCCCAGGCGCCCCAGGCAATTCTTCCGACCATGGACACCGTTTCATATCCGACGGTCCAGGCCTCCCAACCGGTGTCCAACCAGGCGGTCAGCGGATTTAATGTCAGCCTTCAGCGCGCCTGGCGTGACGGGAAAACGGTTTATGCCGATGTTTGTTTTGCCTTGCCGGATGCATCGGATTGGACGATCTGGAGCGCTCATTTTGATTTCGGCGGTCAATCCATCACGGAATTTAGCGCCTCGCTTACGGGCACGCAGGCTGCCTCCAATGGAGGGCCTGGACAACGCTGCGACCAGGTTGGCTTTTACGTTCCCCCCGATGCGGATTTGACTTCTGCTTCGCTGGTGATCGAATCCATCGGCGCTTACCCAGCTTCGGACGAGTATTGTTCGTTGTATATGCCGAAGATTCAGCAAGCCCTCGAACAGCGCGGGATCGCCATCACGCTCGACTGCAAGCCGAATGCGAACGGGGTCATGACCATGCAGATCGTCAGCAAGCCCGCCAGCATGTCGCAGGATGATGCACAAAAGATCGTTTACAGCGACGAATTCTATACCGTCAAAGGCCCCTGGACATTTGCTGTCAAGCTGGGACAATAACTTTGGTATAATATCGGCCATGACTTCTCTTATTGCTTTCGGCTATTATTATTCTCGCGCATAGAACATTGCGAGGGAATGTTGCGCGCCCTCATGGGCGCGTTTTTGTTTTATCTTGAGGAGGCTTTCATGAACATTGATGAGCAGGTTGAACTTTTGATGCAGGGTACGGAGTATGGCGATGAGGATCTCAAAAAAGCCATGACCGCTGAACTGCGGGCGCGCCTGGTTGAAGCGGCAAAAGAGGGGCGGGGTCTGCGCGTCTATTGCGGTTATGACCCGCGCACCTCTGATCTGCATGTGGGGCATACCATCACCATGCGCAAATTGCGCCAATTCCAGGATTTGGGCCACGAAGTGACCTTCCTGATCGGTACCGGAACCAGCATGATCGGCGACCCATCCGATAAGGATAAGCTGCGCGCCGTGTTGTCGAAGGAAGAGACTGAATACAACGCTCGCACCTACGCAGAGCAGGCTTTTACGATTTTGGATCGCGAGAAGACCAAAATACGCTTTAACCATGAATGGCTGCTTGATCTTAAACTCGCCGATATGATCAAGCTCGGTTCGGCATTTACCATTCAACAATTCATCTCGCGCGAGAATTTCAAACTGCGCTGGGAGAAGGGCGATCCGGTCTATTTGCATGAAACCTTCTATGCGCTCATGCAGGGCTACGACGCGGTGGCCATGAATACCGATGTCCAGGTGGGCGGCAGTGACCAGTTATTTAATATCATCACCGCCGGGCGCAAATTGCAGGAACTCTATGGCGAGCGGCCCCAGATCGGCATACTGGTCAGCATCCTGCCGGGAACCGACGGGGTCGTGCGCATGTCCAAATCCCTGGGCAATCACATCCCGATTCATGCCCTGCCCGGCGACATGTACGGCAAGGTCATGAGCATCCCGGATATTGCCATGCCGGCCTACTTCAAGTTGGCCACGCGTTATACGCCGTCACAGATCCGGGAAATCGAGGCCGCCTTGAAAAATAATTCGCGCCATCCGCGCGATATCAAGATGGAATTGGCGCGTGAGATTGTGGAAATCTTCCACGGGAAAGCCGCCGCGCAGGAAGCCGAGGAAGGCTTCAAGCGTGTCTTTCAGGAGCGCGAAGCGCCCGAGGAAATGCCCGAATTCCAATTGCCGCAGGGTGCGACCGTGGTGGATGTTTTATTGGGCGCCGGTTTGGCATCCAGCAAAAGCGAAGCTCGCAGGTTGATCGAGCAAAAAGGCGTCCGCCTCGATGGCAAAACGCTCGAGCACGGCGATGTTCCCTTCCCGCACCCAGGCGTCCTGCAAGCGGGCAAGCGCAAGTTTGTCAGGGTTAAATAACGAAGATTACGCATCGTCTCGAAGGTTTGGGCCAAAACCCGGCTCGCATTACAGCAACCTTCGGGACGTTCAGGAAAAACAAAATGCGCCGTGAGGCGCAAATCGTCAATCATCAATCGTCAATCATCAATCGTTAATCGTCAATCGTAAATAATGCAGAGGCGTCGACGGGATTCGAACCCGTGATGAGGGTTTTGCAGACCCTTGCCTTACCACTTGGCCACGACGCCATCTTTCGTATATTTCTCTACCGTACATTTCGGAAATTGGAAGCGGACGAGCGCGGATTCACACGGAAAAACCAATTAAAAATCCGCGTTTTCAGCGTTCATCTGCGTCCCAAAATGGTTTTGTACGGTAGCAAATCGTATATTAGACTTTATCGGTAATAAGGATTGTAGTTTTGCACAGATTTTCGCAGATTTTTCTCTTGAAAATTCTAATCTGCGTAATCGGCGAAATCTGTGGATTATTTCCGATAATGTCTATTATAAAATGAGGATTGCCGGTTTGCAATCCTCATCCAGAGCGGGCGATGGGATTCGAACCCACGACCTTCTCCTTGGCAAGGAGACGTACTACCGCTGTACTACGCCCGCAAATTTATGCCCACATATGGGTGGGCATAAACGTGTAACACCTATTTGCGATCCACCCATGGGGGGTGCTTTTTTAAGCCATTTCCGCGCCGGAGAGAGCCATAAATGAGGGTCTCTGTTCCGCTTGGAGTGTTGGTATTCCATTCGCAAGTTGCGCTATTATAACCGAGGAACTAAAAACCGGCAACGTCAAATAGGTCGGGCATGGTAGTACTTTGCGTACAGCGCGACGAAGATTGCCGTCACTGCCAGAAACGCCCAACCCCTGTCAAGCATGATCGTTTGCTCAAGGGCGGAGTGTTGAAATAAGAGAGAGATCACTCTTCTTGAAAACAGTTCCCACATCACGCTGAAGACAATATAGCTCGCAGCGATCAGCACTTGCTGTGATCTCCATATGTTGCGATTTCTATTTATCTGTTGGTCTACCCGCCTTAGAAAGTCTGCCGTGTTGCTTTTCATGATGGCCTCCGGAGGCATTAAGTTTGTACGCGGCGTATGAAACAATGTCCTCGATCAGGCCATCATCGGCAGCGCCGGCATCAACGGCAGCGGATGCCTCCTCCAGGATTTTGGCAAGACCCGGTACATGTTCAACCACGGTTGCGACCCGGACCACGAGGGTATCCTTCTTGCCGAACCCATCCAATAGGGTTGATGCACGCACATCCAGAAAGTCGGCGATCTTGATAATCGTATCCAGGTCGATCAATTCTCCTCGGAGTGCGCGCAAAATGGTAGTGTGGGACGTCCCTATTGCTTCTGCCATTTGTCGTGAACTCCACCCGCGCTTACGAGCTTCATCCTTCAGTAAGGTCTGTAGCATGGTGTCCTCCAGCCGGAAATTATACCATACATTTGGAAGCTAACACGCACAAACCCCCATAGGTGCTACTTGACGCACAAAAACCCGGGTGGTACAATGACGTTCCAATCAGAACGCCAGTTGCGTTCCATTCGGGCAATACTTATTCCGAGGCGATATGATCATCAACAACAGAGTATTTTTCGGAATGCTTCAAAAACCAGAGCTCGTCAAAAGAAATCTCCATGAAGCCGCGTTGCTGGCCCAGGTACGCAGATATTACTGCACCCCCATGACTTTGGCAAGGAAGTGCACGGCCAACTGTCAGAATTGCAAGCCCACTCTTCAGAAAGCGATTTACTCCATGCCGGTCGGGGAACAGAAACCTTTCGGGCTTCTGGTGTACCGGCTCAGAAATCTCATGAGCGAAAAGGTAGAGGTGGAACATGTCGCTCAAGTCCGCACCGTGGATAACTTCGGCACCAAGGATGATACCAACGTATTCGATGCCCTGCTCGCCGAAGTTTCGTAAGCCCAAATCTTAGAAACGAGGTTACATGAAGAAGGTTCTTTTGATCGTCCTGGCGATCGCGGCGCTGTTCTCCTTCGCTGTGCCGCAAGTTGACGCACGCGCAGATACCGCCTGCGTTTTTACCGGCCCACACTATGCACGTGTAGCTCCATTTCCGCAAACGTCCAAGGATTGGACCATCTACATTCCCAATTTTCCTCATTGGCCGCCGCACGAACCCTACGGCTACCCGGCAACCACATTTCCGCAGCGCATTCTCAATCTGACATCCTGGACGCATGACACCGAATACATCCAATTATCACCGACGGTCATAGCGGCCATGGCAAAGCTCAATGGGAGCATGTGGAATTACCTCCACAACGCGTCCGACGGGACGTTCTTCAACGGCAATAAATTGGGCGTGGATACCTTCCCTGGGAACATGCTGTGGATCATCAACATGAAATACCGTGCCGGCGCCTGCTGGGACGAAATTGCCACAATTCCTTACAACCCAAACAACGCCGCAAACATCCTCAATGCGACCGATGCGTATCTTGGGCGCCAAACCAATATGAAATACACCACCTGGCCCCTGGTGACGGTCAACGGTGCGGAATACATTCCGCTGCTCTACAAGGGCGATGGACTGAAGATCAGCGGCTCTGACCCGGGCAGCTTGTGGATTGAAGATCAGTACCTTGCGCACTTTCCGACATTGCCGATAGATGCGGTCGCGACCACTGCGCTTTATGTGCGCACTCAGCCGGACTTCAACAGTTCTTCGCTGGAAATCCTTCAGCCTGGAGCGTCCATGACCGTCACGGCATACGTCCCCAATGCTTATCGAACCTACGCCAAGATCCACGATCCTGTGGGCAATAAGGACGGCTACGTGACGCTGGTTTATTCGCTGGGGTACACCACCACCTGGAACATGGGCGCACTGCCTGTGCCCGTTCCCTAATTGAACAAAAATCTCCCCGTGAAAGCGGGGAGATTACTTCCCCCGGAGGCATCATGAAATCTCGCCCAAGAAGCGTGGAGCGCAACGTCGCGGCTTACCTTACCCAGCTACTTTCCGATAACGGAAAGATAACTTCTCCCCTGCATCGAATTCCGGTCTTAGGCCGCGAAGGTCCGGATATTTCGTATGACAAAAATGTGAAACTCATCATTGACGTGAAGTCCCGCCTCAAAGTGCCGGCTTGCATGCTGGCCGGGAAGTCCGAGCTGCTCCTGGCGGATTTGTTCTGCTTCCGCCTGGAAGATCTGCTCAAGCTCCCGCACATGGGCGTTACCAGATCCGTCGAGGCATCCAAGACAGTCCGGAAGTGGTGGGATCACATGGACGAATGGACGCGCGCCAATGAACCCGATGGAATATCCGCAATCGTTCTGCATCGCCCCCAGATGCCTATCGGCCATTCTACGGTTGTCATTTCACTTCAAGATCGGAGCAAACTATGCCATCGTCTCAGTTAGCCATATCTCCAAGCACCAACTCAGAATTGTCCGATGTCCTGCGCGACTTGCACAGCTCACTGGAACAGGCCGCCGCAAATGCGATCAACCAGGAAACCGATGGGCAGCAGTGGACGGCTCTGGAAAAGCGCGCCATGGTCAAAGTCCGCGTCCTGCAACTGCTCAACGGTTTCGATCTGGCGACCATTCTGGAGCGTGGACAAACGCTGCATGAGATCGATCAGGAAGGGCTGGTAGGCGTGTTCCCGGGCAACTATCATAGCCTTGAGGAGATCGCCGCCGATGTCGGGATTTCCACGGCTGAACTCTCGGATACCCGCGCTCTGTGCGACATCATCTTCCCCTGGCTGGAAGCCAATTCCGGCAAGCCGGTCGCGGAATGGTGGGATCAGGTCGGCAAGTCGAAGTTCCGCGAAATGGTTCCGGTATTGCGCGCCCTTATCACGGGAGCGGCGACCACTGATCGCGCCAGCGTCGCGGAAGCCGTAAGGAACATTCTGGACAACGTCCAGGCTACGGCCAGCGCCGCAGGTCAGGACCAGCTCTCACAAGACGAGTTGCGCTACCAGGGAATTCTCAATGTACTGGAAGCCGGGCATTTGCCAGTGCTGGAAATGCGGCGCGTCATTCATCCAAATCATACGCCTGATATTGCCGGTGTTCGTTTTACCCGCGACGGCGTGAATTACATCGTTCTCAAGACAAGCCCGGATCAGGAAGTCATGTTCGCTCGTTTGATGGGAACACACACGAATATCGTGACCGTGCCTGCCGGCGACCACGAACGCCTGGTGGGTCAGATCGAGACACTGCGCCTATGAACACGGTGTATGACTTTCAAGCGCACCAGGAAGCGATGGCAGGCGCGGAGCGGTCGCTTCTGGCAACTGTCATCTCGCATGGCGATGAATTGAAACACGCCGAGCTTCTTCTCCCGCAGGACTTTGCGTTTCCCTCGCATCAAGTCCTGTGGGCGGAAATCCTGGCGTTTGGCCGGGATGGGCAGCTCTCCATTCAGGCAGTCATCAATTCCCTGGTTGCAAAAAGCCAGCTCAGCGACCTTGGACATGAGTTTGGGTCCGTGATGGGCATGGATTATCTCAATGAACTGGTTACCTATTCCGCTGCCCAGTCCACCGAGTATTTCGCGCAGACCGTCATGAACAGCGCCGTCCAGCGCGCCGTTCGCCGTTCGGCGGCCTTATGGGCGGCAGACAGCGACCGGATGGATCTTCCGCCAGACGAACT
>Ga0182027_10002283_pt1 | contig 31265 bp, 33 predicted proteins | sample 712E1DmetaG_FD_121300 | JGI IMG/M metagenome (GOLD analysis project Ga0182027, IMG submission 121300) | Permafrost microbial communities from Stordalen Mire, Sweden - 712E1D metaG (Illumina Assembly) | ecosystem: Environmental > Terrestrial > Soil > Wetlands > Permafrost | place: Sweden...
AACCTGTCTGATTGCACAGACAGTCTGTTTCTCGTTCGCACCGGCCACAAGGATGACGCAGTCCTGTTCACTGGCATGCACGTAGGTTTGGAGGCGGGCAACCTCTTCAGCCGTTACCCCGTAGCCCGGGAGTTCGTCGGTATGGAAGATGCCCCCTACCCCGCACTTCTTGGCATAGTCCGACATCTCGCTGCCGAGCCTGCGCTCCGGTTGGATTTCACGTCCGACAAGGCCGGCAAAGCCCTTGAGGACAATGGCATGGATCTTCTTAGCCTTCTTGAGGATGGTCGATTTGGTCTCCTTAAAGAGCCCTGTAACATCGACACCGGCAGTTGCATCATCATTTGCCCCCCGCTTTTTGAGTTCGTCGCGGATCGCAAGCAGGTTCTGCTGCCGCTGCACCTCGCGACGGACAACCTCGGCGATAAGGTCGAGTTCCTGCACGCCCTTGATCTCGACACGGGCACCTTCAGCAATCGAGATGTTGACATCCTGACGGATAGTGCCAAGCCCCCGTTTTACCTTTCCGGTAGAGCGGAGCACCATCCCGATATACTCGGCCATATTCTGGACATCCTCCGGCGTGTGCATGCAGGGCGATGTTGTTATCTCCACGAGCGGGATCCCGAGCCTGTCGAGGCTGAAGACCTCGTCTTTCACCCGTTGCGCCGCCTCCTCCTCAAGACAGATCGTCTCGATCTGCCCGCTGTCCGGAAGGACACCGTTGAACGCGATGAGTGCCGTGCGCTGGAACCCGCTTGTGTTGGAGCCGTCGATGACAAGTTTCCGCATCGTGTGCACCTGAGGCACGGGCGTCATGGAAAACATCTTTCCTATGGTAAGGCAGACCGCAAGCGCTTCATCGTTGATCGGTGCCGGGGGCTCTTCGTCGTTCTCGACAAGGCAGGTGGTGTCGTAGGTATAGTACCGGAACATCCGGTCATGCTTCATCTCTTCCTTTGCAGCCCGATCGATCAGACCCATCTCGCTGACGGTTGCCCGGAAGTAGCGGGAGAACTCGCCGCTGTGCTCCGCAGTTTCACGGAGTGTGGTCGGGCAGTGGCAGAAGAGTTTCTCCTTCGTATCCAGCTGCTGGTGGATCTCGATGCCGGCCACAAGGCCGAGTACCTTATAATCCATGGGCGCTCCTCCGCATGTTCTCACCTTTAAGATCATCCTGCATCAGTGCTGCCGCTTTTAATTTGTCCCTCTCGTTTGCGAGCACCCACATGAGTTTTGTGAGCGCAACTTCGGGGAGCATATCCCCGCCTTCGATGACGCCGGCATCAAGGAGGTCGCGGCCGGTATCATAGACCCGGTCGCAGACCCGGCCGTTCATGCATTGCGTGGTCATGATAACGAGGGTCCCTTTCTCAATAAGGTGTTTTAACGGGGGGATGAGGATTGTGCTTGTATGCCCGAGGCCGGTCCCCGCGATCACGAGCCCGTGATATCCCTCGTACGCCTTCAGGAGGTTCGGGGGCATGCCCGGGTAGAACTGGACGAGGGCACAGTGGGGGTCGAGCTTGTCGTGGAGTGCGAGGGTCCGGGTTCCGCGCCGGACTGCATCTTCTTTAAGTGTCACTTTCCTTGAGGGATACTCCACTTCCCCGACGGGGGTAACCCCGAGGCTCCGGAACGCGTCGCGGCGGGAAGAATGCATCTTGCGGACACGGGTGCCCCGATGGATGGCACAGGTATCGTCATTCGTGGTCGCGTGCATCACGACAACCACTTCACCGAGGTCACCTGTTGCTGCTGCCGCAGCGCAGACAGCGTTCATAGCATTGTCGCTTGAAGGACGGTCTGCCGAGCGCTGGGAACCGACAAAGACGATAGGAACCGGCGTATCGATCATAAAACTGATCACTGCTGCGCTATAGGCCATGGTATCGGTTCCATGGGTGACAATAACGCCTTTTGCACCATTCTTTATCGCCGTATATATCGCCCGGGCAAGGTCCTGCCAGATGGCGGGGGTCATATTCTCCGAGAGGATGGTAGCAAGGGGGATTGTGTGATAATTCGCTATCTCGGCAAGCTCGGGAATCGCGGTCAGGATATCGCTTGCATTGAACTGGCTCGTGACCGAGCCGGTCCGGTAATCGATCCTGCTCGCGATCGTCCCGCCGGTAGAGACGATAGCAAGGGTGGGGAGATTTTTGTCCTGAAGAACCTCATGCTGTTCTGATGGGACCGGAACAGGACGATTCATGAGGCTGCACGATTCCGGCGGGACACCGATGTTATACCCGGAATCAAGTTTGACGACCGCCATGCCGTCGCGCCCGGTGATGTACACTCCCTTTCTCTTAAGGCCGCGGTAAGTGCACAGAACATGATCACCGGAGGCAAACTGCGGGGTTATGCTACCAGCCTCCGGGCTTTGGAGAGGAGTTCTGCCTTTGCCTTTGCGAGTTTTACGAGTTTCTGGTCAACGAGGGCGGAATCGGCACTGAGCTGTTTTTTCCGGTCATGGATGGCGCCTTTGACTGCCACCGGTGCCGGTGCACCGGGCGCTTTCCTGACACTGATGGAATAGTCAGGGTCAAGCACCTTGTCGATCCTTCCTTGAGTAAGCCCTTTTTTCACCAGCGAGACCCCGCTGTCAAGGCTTTTTGCCGCTTCCTCGAGCGTGGCAAGGGAGAGGTCCCCTTTCGAAACAGCCCTGCCGACAATATTGTGGGCAGTCCTGAACGGGATATTATATGCCCGTGCCAGGGAGTCTGCAAGTTCGGTTGCTGTCGAGAAACCCTTTCCGGCCTCATCACGCATCCGCTCCTTATCAAACTGCGCACTGGAGAGCAAGTCGATGAGGAGCCGGAGGGAAACTTTCGCGTCATGCATCCCCAGCCAGACATGTGGGGTGAGCTCCTGCAGGTCGCGGTTGTAACTCATGGGGAGCCCCTTGACCGTAACGAGGGCACCGGAGAACGCCCCGAAGACCGAGCCCGACTTGGCCCGCATGATCTCGGCAGTGTCCGGGTTCTTCTTCTGGGGCATGATCGAAGAGGTGGAGCAGAAGGCATCGTCAAGGCTGACGAACTTCACAAACGAGGTGGACCAGAGGATCAGTTCCTCGCAGAGCCGGCTGATGTTTACCATAAGGATGGACAGGTCAGCCAGTGTTTCCAGGGCAAAGTCCCGGGTAGCCACCGCGTCCATTGTGTTTGTCACGAGTCCGTCGAACCCGAGGAGGGCTGCGGTATAGTCGCGGTTGACCGGATAGCCGGTTGAAGCGAAGGCAGCTGCACCGAGCGGGGAGAGGTTGACCCGTGCATAGGCGTCCCTGAGACGGTCGAAGTCGCGGCCGAATGCCTGCTCGTAGCTAAGGAGGTGGTGGGCGAGGGTTGTAGGCTGGGCATGCTGCAGGTGGGTGAATCCCGGCATGACACTGTCCTTATGCTGTCCGGCAAGGGCAATGAGGACTTTGCGGACTTTTAAGAGTGCTTCCATCTGCTTGAGCAGTTCCTCCCGGAGCTTGATCCGGATACAGGTTGCGACCTCGTCGTTCCTTGATCTGCCGATATGCAGTCTCCCCCCGATCTCGACTCCCGCCGATTCAATGAGGATCGACTCGATGCCTGCGTGAATGTCCTCGAAGCGGTCATCGAATGCCTCTTCGGGAATTCCCTCGTCCTGCATAGAGAGCAGGGCAGGCAGGAGCTGTTCTGTTACGTCGCGGTCGATGATTTTCTGCTTGTCCAGCATCAGTACGTGCGCGATATCCACGAGGATATCTGCATCAGCAATATGGCGGTCTGCCTGCATCGATGAGAGGAAATGCATCATCTCGCCCGATCTCTTATCCGTCAGGCGTCCCAGCCGTACAACATCGGTTTGCATCCGTTCACCCTTTCCTGGTATATCCGGTTATTATTGGTCGTACCCTGATTAAAGCCACGCCTTGTGGGCGGCAAGCTCGATCGCCCGCTGGACCGACTCGCGGGGGATGATCGTTGCTACCGGGATATGGACGAGCTGCTCGATAACACTCGACACAATGGGAGCACAGACAACGGCGACCGCACCTTCGCGCTCCGCCCGCACGGCAGCAATAATGGCGTCTTCCATGGTGTGAACCGGGTATTCGCGTACTCTGATCCGCCGGGTACCGACCTCTGCGGTGCTCTCTTCAATGGTCTCAAGCACCGAACGGGCTACGATGAGACCAATGAATTCCCCCTCCCCGGCGCGATAGAACAGTCGTATCGCCCGGATGATGGACCTGAGGGTGGAGAGATTGGGGGATCGTTTCCCGTGGAGTATCTTATATAATGAGCTCTGGGCTATCCCGCTCGCTTCTGAGAGCTCCCGGATGCTGATCCGGAGATCGCGGCGCAGGAGGTCGTCAAGGGTAGCGACAAATTCCTCGTCCGAGGTGAGCGCGGCGCGCATGAGGCGGTCTATCGGATCGGTCTGTATCATATGATGGATACAATCAGGTTAATTTATGAAAAATATTTCCTTTTTTGTCCCGGCCTTCCAGACAAACCATCTGCAGTCTGTGGACAATAATACAAATATATGTGTATTTTTGTAGAATTTTTCAGCTGATATTGTTACAATCAGAGAGAAATATTGCCCGGATAAGTCACTTTTTTATTATTGACAGGACAACACTGTGCCTATGAAACCAATGAGAATTACGGCATTTGCCTTTTGTGCAATTGTCCTCATGCTCCTTGTCGCCGGCTGCACCCAGCCTTCAGGCACGGCCAATACGACAACCGCCGCACCGGTCAAGACGCTCGTGATCGGGTACCAGCCCAGCACCCACCAGATGGCCGAGATCACTGCCATGAGCAAGGGCTGGTGGCAGCAGGACCTTGCCCCCCTCGGTGTCGAGAACGTTTCCGACAAGGTCTTCCCGAGCGGCCCGCCCGAGATGGCGGCCATGCAGGCCGGGGAACTCGATATTGCGTATGTCGGTGCAGCCCCGGTCCTGACCGCGCTTGCCACCGGGCTTGACGCCAAGATCGTTGCAGGAGTCAACACGCAGGGCTCCGACCTTGTTGTCAGGAACGACCTTGACTACAAGGGCCCGCAGAGCCTCAACGGGACGACCATCGCCACGTTCCCGGCGGGGAGCATCCAGGACACGATCCTGAGGGACTGGCTCAAGAAAAACAACCTCACCCCAGACAAGGATGTTATTATCAAGGCAATGACCGGGGGCGATGCCATCACGGCCATCACGGCCGGCAAGGTCGATGCAGTCTTCCTGCCTACCCCCTCCCCGAGCACGATCGTGAACCAGGGTACCGGCAAGATTGTTGTCCACTCCGGCGAGATGTACCCCAACCATACCTGCTGTGTCCTCGTGGTCAGCGGCAAGTTGATCCGCGAGCACCCGGAGATTGTCCGGCAGATCCTCAAGACCAATGACAAGGCAGTTGCGTACAACGAGCAGAACCTTGACGATGCAGCGGTTATCTATGCAACAAAGACCGGAGCGAACCTGACCGATGTGCAGTCCTCGCTGAAAGAATGGGACGGGAGCTGGGCATCGGACCCGAACGTCATTATCAACCCGGTCCTTGATTATGCGAAAATTCAGTATGATCTCGGGTATATCAAGAAGCCCCTGACAAAAGACGACATCTTCGACCTGACCTTCTACCAGAAGAACTGATGGTGTCTTTCCCTAACCTTTTTTGTAGTTACGCACGGGTACTATAATGATAACCCGCAACAACCGGTCCCCGGGACCCGGGTCGCGGTCCATACTAGTGATCAGAAGGAGATGAGCATCATCGGAATCAGGGTACACACGATCAGGGAACAATGGCCCGGCGCCCTCGCCATTGTCGTTGCCCTGATCTTCTGGGAATGCTATGCCGCCTTCATCACCAGGAACAGTTTCCTGCTGCCGGGGCCCGCAGATGTCCTCCTTGCCTTCATCTCCCTTGCAGAGAAGGGGATCCTTCTTACCGATTTCGAGGTGAGCATGACCCATTTTGCCATCGGTCTTATTCTCGCTCTCATCATCGGCATCCCGATCGGCATTGCGATGGGCTGGAACCGCCGGGCCGATGAGTTCCTTAACCCCCTGATCGAGATCCTCCGGCCGATCCCCCCGCTTGCCTGGATCCCGTTTGCGATCATCTGGTTCGGTTTCACGCCGGTCTCGGCAGGGTTCGTCATCTTCATGGGAGCAGTCTTCCCGATCCTGATCAACACGTATGCCGGGTTCCAGGGTGTATCCCGTATCTTTGTCGAGGCCGGCAGGATGCTCGGGTGTACAAGGACGCTGGACCAGATACGGTACATCGCGTTCCCGGCTGCCCTGCCGTCCGTGGTCTCCGGGATCCGGATCGCCACCGGTGTGGGGTGGATGTGCCTCGTTGCCGCAGAACTCTTCGGCGTCTCCAATAACGGCCTGGGCAAGGACCTCTGGTTCTACTACGACCTCCACCAGATGGACAGCGTGGTGGTCTACATGCTCATCCTCGGTCTGATCGGGCTTGCGATCGACATGGTATTCCGGTATTATATCGACCGGCACTTCCTGAAGTGGCGGACCGGGGAGGTGGCGTGACCATGGGCAAGCTGGAAATCCTCAACCTGAACCAATCGTTCCCCCGGGACGACGGCACCCGTCTTGCAGTCCTGGAGAACATCAGCCTCGAGGTGCAGGATGAAGAGTTCGTTTGTATCCTCGGTTCGTCCGGGTGCGGCAAGACCACGCTGTTGCGCCTGATCGCGGGGCTCGATACTGCAGGGTCGGGCCGGGTCATCCTAGACGGTGAGGAGATCCGGGGCACCAGCCCGAAAGTCGGGATGGTCTTCCAGGAATATTCCCTTTTCCCGTGGCGCTCGGTCATCGACAATATCGCGTTTGGCCTCGAGATGCGAGGAATAGCAAAGGACAAGAGGTACCGCATCGCGGAACGCTACCTCAATCTCGTTAACCTCTCTCAGTTCCGTACCAGCTACCCATCGGAACTCTCGGGCGGGATGCGGCAGCGGGTGGCGGTGGCGCGGGCCCTTGCACTCGACCCGGTCCTGCTCCTGATGGACGAGCCGTTCGGTGCGCTCGATGCCCAGACCCGGAACATGCTCCAGAAGGAGCTCCTTGACATCTGGGAAGCGACAAAGAAGACGATCGTCTTCATCACCCACAGTGTGGACGAGGCAGTGTACCTCTCTGATCGGATCATTGTCCTTACTCCCCGCCCGGGACGGATCTGCCGGATTTTTCCCGTAGACCTCCCGCGGCCCCGCGACCGGACGAGCCCGGAGTTTGCGAAGGTCCGGCGCGGGGTCCTTGACCTTATCAACCAGAACTGCGCAATCCAGTAAGGTTTAATACGCCACATCTCCATTTTATTAAAGCAGTTTAAGGAAGCGTACCGGCACTGATATCGGACAAATACCTGATATTTCTGCCCGCTTTTACTATATTTCACAGGAGAAGGACGCGATGGTCAGAAAACCGGCAAAGATGTACAGGAACATCTCCAAGAAAGCCTATACCCGGCGCGAATATATGGGTGGTGTTCCCGGCAGCAAGATTGTACAGTTCGAGATGGGCAACCTCTCACAGGAATTCCCGCTTGAGGTTGATCTCCTCGTAGACGAGGCATGCCAGATCCGGCATTCTGCCCTTGAGGCAGCCCGCATCACCGCCAACCGGCGGCTGATGAAGGAGGTGGGCAGGTCAAACTTCCACTTCAAGGTTCGCGTCTTCCCCCACCAGGTTCTGCGCGAGAACAAGCAGGCAACCGGTGCCGGTGCTGACCGTGTTTCGGAAGGAATGCGCCTTGCGTTCGGCAAGGCGGTCGGCACTGCTGCACGGGTTGACCCGAACCAGAAGATCATGACGGTTTATTCAACCCCCCCGTACCTTGAGAAGATCAAGGATGCGCTCCGGCATAGCGGTCACAAGCTCCCCACCCCCTCGCACCTGAAAGTCAGCACGATCAAGGTCAGCGGCAGAATCATTGCGGCACCGAAGCTTGTCGGTGAGAGGGTTGTTGCAGCACCGGTTGTTACCGAAGAGGCAGCAGTAGCAGCCGAGCCCGCAGAGGCAGTCAAGGGCAGCGGTGCGATCCACGCAAAGGGTGGCAAGGATGCTGGCAAGGGTGCAGCACCGGTAGCCAAGGGTGGCAAGGAAGCAGCAGCACCGGCAAAGGGTGCAGCACCCGCCAAGGCCGAAGAGAAGAAAGGCCCGGCCCACGCAAAGGGCGGAAAGAAGTAATAATTTTTTTATTTCTCCGTTCTTTTTTTTCAGTTGTTTTAGGAAGTCTTGGTTGGTGCTGACCGGAGTTTTTCATCGTCAACGGAGGGTAGACCCTCCCTTCTTTGTGGGAATGTGGTCCACTTTCACATCCCGGACTTTAACAACTATTAATCTGGCTCATCAAATTCGATCAAATGAACAGGGAATGGCATCTTGTAATCGGTGGAATTGCGTTTTTATTCTACCAGACTTTCATTGATACAATCAATAGTACAATGCATTATCCCTGGTTTTTGGGTATTATTCTTCTGGCAATAGGATCAGTATTACCCGATAAACTGGAACCTGCCTATACCAGATATCATAGGGGAATTTGTCATAGTCATGGAGCACTTTCTCTCATGACAATATTCTTCATAGTATCTGCATTGGTGGCATTATTTTCACCGGCATGTCCGCATATTCTTCTGGTGTATCTTGCATCGTGTTTCTTCCTCGGGTATCTGTTCCACCTGCTGGCAGATTCGGTTACGCCGGCGGGACTTCCGCATTAATTGAAAAAAACTTTGCGGGTGCGCAGCTGGACCGGTAAAAGTCCCGGACCCGAATAGTGAAACCGGTCAACAGGTTCCACAGGAACTTATACCTTTGTGCATGCAGCGTGAGTGGAATCTGGTAAAAATCAGAGTCTGGCTGGAAAAATAAAATCAAAGCTTGATTGAGCCGGGACTGATTGTTGATCGCGATCATGATCGCGATGAAAATCTTTTAATCAAGGTTTGATGAAAAAAATTCATTCAAAGTTTGCTGAAAAAGTTTCAAACAGGGTCTGGTTGTAAAAAGTTAAACACATGTGAACTACTGCATCATTTCCGGTCACGACGGAGATGCGATCGTGGAACCGGTTTTTCCATCAAGGTCTGCCTGAAAAATTTTAATCAATGTCTGCTGAAAAATTTTTAATCAGGGTTTGATTGAAAAAATAATCTCTGGAGAAATCATTTTGATATTAATTATAACGCTCTCGGGGGCTCTGCCCCCGCCCCCAATAAGGGCAGGGTTGGCGCAATGGGGGCGATCATCACGTGAAACGAGGATTTCTACAGAGCAAAAAAATAAAATTGGGAGTTGATTGATCCGGAACAGGTTTTTGATCGCGATTGTGATTGCGATGAAAAATTTTCAATCAATAATCAGGTACTCAAATCACTTTATTGGATATTCGTCTGTTCTGGAATTATTTCCCTAATTTTTGGCATTATATCCCGCTACCGCACACGCTTATATTACCCCCCGCTCCTCAGTATACATAAATGAAGAAACCGGCCCAGGATCCCCTCTTCTCCGCGCTTGCCGATGCCACCTTCGAAGCGTACAAAAGCGCTGTCATCAGCCTCCCGTCAGATGTGCTGCGGGTCATCAGAAAGGCAGCCGCTGCCGAGACAAATCCCGTTGCCCGCGGGGAGTTTGCCAATATTCTTGAAAATATCGAAATTGCCGAGCGGCTCGGGGTTCCGATGTGCCAGGACACCGGTGTGCCTGTCGTGTATCTGACCCTCCCGCCCGATGTCCCGCTCACGCAGTCCCTGTACGATGCCGTTGCCGAAGGCGTGCGAAGGGCAACGTCAGAAATCCCGCTCCGGCCCAATGTCGTTGATCCCCTGACCCGGCATAACACTAAGGACAATACCGGCGCCGGGATCCCGGCCATCCATGTGAGGCCCGGGGAGAAGTTCACGGTCACCGTCTTTCCCAAGGGTGCAGGTGCCGAGAACAGCTCCCGGATCGCGATGCTCCTCCCCTCGCACGTCTATGGGATCGAAGGGTTCGTGGTGGAGACGATGCTCTCCGCTGAGGGGAAGCCCTGCCCGCCGGTTTTCCTCGGGATCGGGATCGGGGGGACGTTTGATCTCGCCGCAAACCTTGCCAAGGAAGCGCTCCTGCTGTCGGTCGATACCATGACGGAGTTCGAGCAGCAGATCTGCGACTCGGTCAACAAGCTCGGGATCGGCCCGATGGGTCTTGGCGGGGACTTCACCGCACTTGCCGTCAAAGTGAAGACAGCCGGCTGTCACACTGCATCGCTTCCGGTTGCGGTCAATGTCCAGTGCTGGGCAAACCGTCATGCATCGGTTGAGGTGAATCCATGAAGGGAAAAGCTATGCAGCTCAGAACGCCGCTTGGCGATGAGCTGCTGAAGCTGAAGGCCGGCGACCGTGTCGAGCTATCGGGCATTGTTTATACAGCACGGGACGAGGCGCACCTGCGGATGCAGAAGGATGGCATCCCGTTCGACCCGGTAGGTGCGGTCATCTACCACTGCGGGCCGGTCATCCGGGACAGAAAGGTCATCGCTGCCGGCCCGACCACCTCTGCAAGGATGAATGAGCTTGCCGGGTTCCTTATCGACAAGGGTGTACGGGCGTTCATCGGCAAAGGAGGCATGGGAGCAACGGTGAGGAATCAGCTGAATGGCAGGGGGGTCTATCTCGCCTTCACCGGCGGTTGTGCAGCCCTTGCCTCATCGCATATGATCCTGAAAGGTGTCCATTACGAGGACCTCGGCATGGCGGAGGCCATCTGGGAAATTGAGCTCGATCACCTGCCGCTGGTGGTCGGCATAGATTCATGCGGGAACGATATCTTCGATACCGCGAGGAAGAATGCGGAAAGTGCATTCAGGAACTTTGCCCCGAGGTCGTGCCCTCAAGTCGAAGAACGCTAAAGCGTTCTTCTCCTGCTTCGGGTCTGATGACCCTCAGCACAAAGAAGAGGTTTTTTGTAACTGTTGTCGAATATATACTAGCGAAGAGGACCGCCGACACATGAAACTCGCTATCGACGAGAACCGCTGCAAAGGATGCAACCTCTGTACAAAAGTCTGCCCGTACAAGATCTTCAAGGAGGGAAAGAAGCTTAACCGCAAGGGGATTGTCGTGCCGGAACTGGACAGGCCCGAACGCTGCGCTAACTGCCGGCTCCGGAACCTCTACGGCCGGCAGCTCTGCGGCGTCTGCCAGCTCACCTGCCCGGACCAGGCGATCCACTGGATCGAGGAAGAACCCTACGAACCGCACAAGGTGGCGATTGAATATTGACGGCGAGAGTTGAGTTCTGGCAGGGAAATACTGCCTGTGCGGAGGGGGCGCTTGCGGCAGGCTGCTCCTTCTTTGGCGGGTACCCGATCACCCCCTCGACCGAGATTGCCGAGCACATGGCAGCAAAGCTCCCGAAAAAAGGCGGGGTCTTCATCCAGATGGAGGACGAGCTCGCGAGCATTGCCTCCATCATCGGGGCTTCGTGGACCGGCGCCCGGGCAATGACGGCTACGAGCGGCCCCGGCTTCTCCCTCATGATGGAGAACATCGGGTATGCCGCCATGACCGAGACGCCCTGCGTGGTGGTCAATGTCCAGCGGGGCGGACCGTCCACCGGCCAGCCGACCATGTCGGCGCAGGGGGACATGATGCAGGTACGGTTCGGCTCGCATGGCGATTATGCCATTATCGCCCTCTGCCCGGCAACCGTGCAGGAGATGTACGAGCTGACCGTAAAGGCCTTCAACCTCGCAGATAAATATCGCGTTCCGGTCTTCCTGATGGCCGATGAAACCGTCGGGCACATGCGGGAGAAGATCATCATCCCCGACAAGGTAGAGCGGGTGGAGAGGAAACCCCTCGTACCCGGTACCCTGCCGTTCAAGGCAATGGACCCTGACCTCGTCCCCGGCTTTCCGCAGTTCGGCACCGGCCATCACGTCCACGTCACCGGCCTCACCCATGACGAGCGGGGCTACCCGTGCGCCACGAGCCCGAAGGTGCATGGAGCTCTTGTGCAGCGGCTGGTGGACAAGATCGAGAATGCCCGTGACGATATGGCGGACTACGATATCATCAACCCGGATGCGGAGCAGGTCTTTGTTGCCTACGGCGCCCCGGTCCGCACCGTCCAGCAGGTGATGCACGATAAAAACGATACAACCGTCGGGTTTCTCCGCATCCGTATCGTCTGGCCGTTCCCGGAAAAAGCCCTTGCGCACTTTAAAAATGCCCGGCGCTTCCTTGTCCCGGAGATGAACCTCGGCCAGATTGCCCGCGAGATCGAGCGGCACGTGAGGGTGCCGGTACGAAGCATCTCCAAGCTGGGCGGGGAACTTCATACCCCTGCGGAGCTCATCGCTGCACTGGAGGCGGGGCAATGAGTTACGAGGACTGGTTCCGCGAGGACCGGCTCCCCCATATCTACTGTGCGGGCTGCGGGAACGGGACGATCATCAACTGCACGCTTGCCGCCATCGACCAGATGGGCTGGAAGAAGGAGGAGACCGTTTTCGTTTCCGGTATCGGCTGCTCCTCGCGTGCCCCCGGGTACATCCTCACCGACTCGCTCCACACCACCCATGGACGGGCCCTCGCGTTCGCAACCGGCGTCAAGCTAGCAAACCCAGACCTTAACGTGGTCGTCTTTACCGGCGATGGCGATCTTGCAGCCATTGGCGGCAACCATTTCATCCATGCCTGCCGGCGCAACATCGACCTCACGGTGGTCTGCATGAACAACCAGATCTACGGCATGACCGGTGGGCAGGGGAGCCCGACAACGCCCCGGGGCCGCCTCTCGTCCACTACTCCGTACGGGGCTGCCGAGACGCCTTTTGACCTTTGTGAGCTTGCGACCGCTGCGGGAGCCAACTATGTTGCCCGCTGGACATCGTACCATGTCAGGGAGCTCGAGAAGGCGGTGAAGGTGGGACTCGTTACCCCCGGCTTCTCATTCATCGAGGCGCTCGTCCAGTGCCCTACGGCGTTTGGGCGCCGGAACAAGTTCCGGCAGGTGATAGATCACGTCGAGTACCTGAAAGTTCACTCACTCCTGAAGGCAAAACGCGACCGGATGCTTGAGAATCACGAGCAGATCCCGGAGGACATGTACGTTGTCGGGGAACTCACCCGGCGAGACCGGCCGGCTATGGGGGTGAAACGATGAGGCACGAGATCCGGTTCTCCGGTTTCGGTGGGCAGGGGATTATCCTCTCGGCCGTCATCATCGGCCGGGCAGCGGTGATGTACGACAACAAATTCGCTGTCCAGACCCAGGTGTATGGGCCGGAAGCCAGGGGCGGGGCATCGATGAGTGCGGTCATCATCGATGACGACCCCATCCTCTACCCCGAGGTTTCGATCCCGGATATCTACGTAATCATGTCGCAGGAAGGGTTCGAGAAGTACGGGGCGAATGCACAGGAAACCGCGATCATGCTGGTCGACTCAACCCTCGTCCACTCCCGGCCGAAGTGCCGGTGCATCGAAATCGCGGCAACGCAGGAAGCCAAACAGACCTTAAAAAAGGACATCGTCGCAAACATCGTGATGCTCGGGGCGCTGGTCGCCGCAACGCATGTCGTGGGCGAGGAAGCCCTGAAAAAAGCTGTTCTTGACTCCGTGCCCAAAGGGACCGAGGACCTGAACCTGAAAGCAATGCAGCTCGGCCTGCAACTGGGAAAACAATCATGAAGTTACGCGAATACGAGGCAAAGAACATACTGAAGGCAGCCGGGATCCCCGTCCCGGCAGGATTCCTTATCAGATCGGCTGAAGAACTCACCCCCCGGTTCGGCGAACTGGGCGACGCCTTTGTCCTGAAAGCCCAGGTGGATGTCGGCGGAAGGGGAAAGGCTGGCGGGATCCTGATGGCCGGCAGGGCAGACGGAACAAAGGTGGCAAAGGAACTCTTTGGGAAACAGATTAAGGGCCTGCCCGTAAAAGAGATCCTCGCCGAACAGAAACTCGATATAAAACACGAGTATTATCTCTCGATCACGGTCGACCGGTCGAGCAAACAGCCGCTCATCCTCTTCACCGATGCCGGTGGGGTCGAGATCGAGATCACCGCAAAGGAGCACCCGGAACTGATCCGCAAAGTTACCGCAAATCCTCTCCTGAGGGATCTCCCGCCGTTCATGATCCGCGAACTGATCGGGACAGCACCGAAAGAGATCGGCCCGATCATCAGCAAACTTTACCGTATCTTCATCGAGAAGGACGCGATCCTTGCCGAGATCAACCCGCTCGTAACCACGCCGGGCGGGGTCTTTGCCGCGGATGCGAAGATCATCGTGGACGACAATGCGCTCGGTCGGCAGGGGATCGCGGTCAACCGCGATCTCTCCGAACGCGAGCGGGAAGCAGAGAAGCACGGTTTCTCCTACGTGGAACTGGACGGGAAGATAGGGGTAATCGGCAACGGCGCCGGGCTCACGATGGCAACCCTCGACCTCATCGAGTACTATGGCGGGAAGGCGGCAAATTTCCTCGATGTCGGCGGCGGGGCCGAGAGCGGGCGGGTGGAAAACGCGATCAGGCTCGTATCAAGCGTCCCGGGCGTGGAGGTCGTTGTTGTGAACCTCCTTGGCGGGATCACGAAATGCGATGAGGTGGCAAAAGGCATCATCGCTGCGGGTGTCTCCCAGAAAGTGATCGTCCGGCTGGCCGGCACCAACGAGGCTGAAGGGCGTAAACTCCTGTCAGAGAAGGGCTACGAAATGCTGGATACGATGGACCTCGTGGTGAAGAAGGCAGTCGGGGTGACCGCATGATCTACGGCGACAGGAATACCGGAATCCTCGTGCAGGGGGCAACCGGCAAGCAGGGCGAGTTCCATATCGGCCTGATGAATGCCTATGCACAGCAGGTGGGAGGAACCGGGGTCGTGGCCGGCGTCACGCCGGGCAAGGGTGGCCAGCAGGTGCACGGTATCCCGGTGTACAATACCGTAAAAGACGCCATGAAGCACCATGACATCGGCGCAGCAGTTATCTTTGTCCCCGCCGGGGCAGCTGCCGATGCGATCATGGAGGAGGCAAACGCCGGTATCACCAACATTGTCTGCATCACCGAGCATATCCCGGTGCAGGACACGATGAAGGCGATCGCCTATGCCCGGATGGAGGGCGCGAGCGTGATCGGCCCCAACTGCCCCGGGCTCCTCTCGCCCGGCGAGGTAAAAATGGGGATCATGCCGGCCGGCCTCTTCTCCCGCGGGAACGTGGGTGTCATCTCCCGTTCGGGTACGCTCACCTATGAGGTCGTGGACGAGCTTACCCGGGCCGGCATCGGCCAGAGCACTGTGGTCGGGATCGGCGGCGACCCGGTCATCGGCCAGACCTTTGTTGATGTTCTGGAACAGTTCGGGAATGACCCCCAGACCAAAGCAGTGGTCCTGATTGGGGAAGTCGGCGGGAACCTGGAAGAGGAAGGGGCAACGTCCACCGATCTCCCGATCGTTTCCTATATTGCCGGCGTCTCGGCCCCTCCGGACAAGCGGATGGGCCATGCGGGTGCCATCATTGAAGGTGGCGAAGGGGATGCCCGTTCAAAGATCGCCCGGCTGAAAAAGCACGGTGTGCCGGTGGCGTCCCGGGTATCGGAGATCCCGGAGATGGTGCGGGAACTCTTCCGGTGCAGGTGCTGAAGGATATCCTTTTTTTACAAAATTTTTAACACCGGAAAGCGCGAAAAACAGTTTTCTGGTTTCCTGTTGAAAAATACCCTTATTCTTCACACTTGAACTCGATATCGTCACTCATGTGTTCGGATCCCCAGTCACAGAGCTGGTCGAGTATTGGCATGAGGGACTTGCCCCGTTCCGTAATTGAATACTCCACTTTCGGCGGGATCTGCGGGTAGACCTTCCGGCTGATGAGACCATCTCTCTCAAGTTCGCGAAGCTCTTTTGTCAGCATCCTCTGGGTGATCTTGGGCGTTACCTTTGCCGCAATCTGGTTAAAACGCAATGTCCCGTCCTTGAGCTGATATATGACAAGCGGTTTCCATTTGCCTCCGATCACGTCAATGGTTGCTTCGATCGGCCAGCTGTATTTGTATTTTTTCGGCATGGTGGTCATCAGTATCAAACCTGTCAGTATGTATCATGTTTGTATGTATGCGCTATTTATGTCATATGTACATTACGCATACTGTAATCGATATAGGATTGAGCTTGTTGAGGGGATGCGTTCATGAATTGTGAGAAAATGAAGGTAATTAATCCAAAATGTCTGATCGCATATTTTTCGCGAAAGGGTAATAACTATGTCAACGGAAAAATCGTGGACTTGCCGGTTGGAAACACAGAAGTTGTAGCAAAGATGATCCAGAAAATGACCAACGGCGATCTGTTTCACATTGAATCGGTGAATGCATATCCCAAGGATTATAAGGAAACCACCGAGGTAGCACAACAGGAACTCCGCACCAATGCCCGGCCGAAACTAACCAGCCATCTGGAAACCATATCGTCCTATGACGTGATTTTCCTCGGCCACCCCAACTGGTGGGGCACGATGCCAATGCCCGTTTTCACATTCCTGGAGGAATATGATCTTGCCGGAAAGACCATTGCATCGTTCTGTACACACGAGGGCAGCGGTCTTGGGAGGAGTGTTTCTGACATCAGGAAAATGTGTTCGCAATCCACAGTCCTTGAAGGTCTTGCAATCCGGGGCGGCGATGTAAAAAATTCTTGGGATATGGTGTCAGGGTGGCTGCGGGAAATTGGGATGAAAACGTGAACAGTGACAGTTTCCTGAGGAGTATTATCTATGCAAACACGAAAATTGGGAAGGAGAGGACTGGAAGTTTCCGGAAACAGCCATATGGGTACGTGAAGCACGAGGGAAGCGATCTTTATGGGTAGAAGTTGCTGGAGGATAACATAAAAGAAAAATGTTCTAGCGCTATCTGCTAGGACAAGAAATGGCAGTACAAGAGAGGTGAAGTTGATGGATAAAATTTCAGACGCGTTGCAAGATGGCAGTAAATCTAATGTTTTCTTTACGAAGGACATTAGTGTTAAAGGTTTATTAAAAATTTATTCTCAGATAAATCGAGGAATGACAGGAAGAGTTGGTATAAAGTTGCATACCGGCGAACCGCATGGTCCAAACCTTCTGCCGATCGCGCTTATTAAAGGCTTACAGGCTGAAATTCCGGACAGTACTATTGTTGAATGTAATGTATTATATCCGGGTCCGCGTCATGAAACAGCCAGTCATCGTGAAGTAATTAAAACGAACGGCTTTGATTTCTGTCCAGTCGATATTATTGACGAAGAAGGCGATGTCTCGCTGCCGGTGCCGGGAATGAAAGAATTTCTTGCCAAAGGCCAGGGTTGTGTTCCCGGTGATCATCTCATGGAAGTTGCTGTCGGCAGTCATCTGCTCCGCTATGACTCGCTATTGGTATATACCCACTTCAAGGGCCATGCAATGGGCGGTTTCGGCGGTTCACTGAAAAACATCGGTATCGGTATAGCTTCCGGTCGCGTTGGAAAAAAACAGGTTCATGGTTTTGACTTTAGTCAACCTGACGTTAACTTTATGGATTACATCGGTCCTGCTTTCCTTGAGAGAATGGCTGAATCGGGAAAAGCGACTATTGGTCATTTCAAAGGTCATGTCACTTATATCAATGTATTGAAAAATATATCCATTGATTGTGACTGTGATGGAAATGGTGCTCCGCCGAAATGTGAAGATATTGGTATCCTTGGCTCAACGGATATTGTAGCTATTGACAAGGCATCCCTTGATCTTGTGTATAAACTTCCAGCGGAACAAAATCGCGATATCATTGAACGCATTGAATCTCGCAGTGGTCGTCATCAAATTGAATATATGAAGATTCTTGGCATGGGGAATACGGACTATAACCTCATCCACTCGGAGGATAATATATAACTGATAACAATATCCTTGTGAAACTGCAGAAAAACTGCGGGGTCGATACCCTGAAGATGTCTGATTACGGCATCAAGCCGGAAAAGTTCGAAACATTGGCGAAAAACGTGAAGGACACTATGGGCGGACTGTTCCAATGCGACAGGATCGAGATCAGTATTGATGACTGTATTGCGATTTACCGGAACTCATACAAATGACCGGGGAAGTCTCGTCAAGGGATAGTTAAGGAAGGTGTCATATGAAAAAATCAAAGGTCATGTCTGAACGGGTAATCTTCCCGAAAGGAGAGAAGATTGCCGGGGACGGAATTGCGAACAACCATTTCATCGGGAATGTATGGCTTCAGATGCTGGTTACCGATGACAGCACGTTCCATTGCCCTATAGGGAATGTAACGTTTGAACCCAGAGCAAGGAACGGCTGGCATACTCATCCCGGCGGACAGATCCTGCTCGTTACCGGCGGGAAAGGATATTATCAGGAAGCGGATAGGAAGGCACAGGTGATCCGGGAAGGGGACATAATAAAGATTCTTCCCCACGTGAAACACTGGCATGGTGCCGCACCGGACAGCTATTTCTCCCATATTGCGATAATGCCGAATTCCGGGAAGGGCGACGCCACATGGTTCGGGGCTGTAACAGATGAAGAGTACCGGGACCTGCTGTAACATCAAAAGAACACTCGTAGTGCTAAAACGGGATACCCTATGATAGATCTTGCAGCGTGGAACAGCTTTTATGTCATCTTAGGTTCGTCAGCGGGTGCACTGACCGGGTTGCAGTTCGTGGTCATGACTCTCATTACCCAGAAAGCCCCGCCACGTGCAGAAGAGGCCCATGCCGCATTCGCAACGCCGACAATTGTGCACTTTGCGGCCGTACTGCTGTTGTCAGCACTTCTCTCTGCACCCTGGCAGGAGGCCATTTCCGTTGCATGGATCCTGGGTTTCATAGGCGTGATCGGTGTTGTATATATGATCGTCGTTGCAGGGAGAATGCGAGTACAAACCGCATATGCGACAAATTTCTGGGACTGGATATATTATGTCCTTCTGCCACTGGGAGCATATGCCATCCTCGCCCTGTCGGCATTTCTGGCATCATCCCATATGACGGGGGCGCTGTTCGGGGTCGGGGCTGTGGCTTTGCTGCTGCTGTTCATCGGCATCCGGAACGCATGGGACAGCGTCATCTACCTGGTATTGTACAGTAACGGGAATCCCGATACCCGGGACGCCGAATGAAGGAAACCTGGGATGTCTCCTGGCAATGCCCGCTCCTGCCAGTCCCGGTAACCGTTCGCACCCCGCCGCTGTGCTCGTGCTTATCCTCGCCGGCTGCCTGATACTATTTCTGTTCCGTGTACGATAAGAAGAAGTCAGGAGAAACCGGGATTTGCGCCCCTCCTCCATATTTATCCCCTTTCTCTGCCAACCGGTTGAGAGCATAACCATGTCCGCCACCCAGTACCTTCCCCTTCCCCCGGAACTGTTTGCACATGCCTGCGATACGGTCAGCAGACGCGTCTCGCAGCTCCCTTTTCTCCGGGGCGGTGTCAAGGTTACAGGTGAACTGGTCGGGGTCACCATGGAATGTCTCAATGCTGAGCCAACCCGGGCACTAGCACTCTCCACCCACCAGGGGCCGGAAGGAGACCAGAAAGACGGGCTTGACCGGTGTCTTGAACAGCGCCTACAAATCTCTGGAAAGGCAGCAGCACCGGTCATTGCTGAGGTACTGTACAGCGCCGGGATCGCGGAACCAGCATTGATTGCGGACCGATATATCCATCACGAGCGCCGGGGTATACGGCTCGTTGCACCGTGGACATGGCATATCGCATCGACCATGGCCCCGTCGGTCAAGCTCGGGAGTTCCGGTGATGGTGCCGGATCGTCCCTGTCATGGCTGGACCTGTGTCCCGTATGCCGGACCGGTATCCTGGAACGGGTTGTGGGAAAACAGCTCTTTGGGATCCCGCATACGGATTTTTTTATCGAATGCAGTTCCTGCGGTGCAAAATTCATCCCGGTCGGCCCGGCGTTCCGGCTGGTATCCATTGCCACGATCCGCGACCCGCTCTGGAAAAAACACCTCGACAAGACCCACTCCCCGGAGGAGTGGGCAATGCTTGCGCGCGGCAATTGCCCGGGCATCAGCCCCGCTCGTTTCCCGGCCGGAAAAAAACCTTCAGGTCCTGCGCTCCCTGCTGCTGCCGTTACGCTTACCCCTCTGACGGACGGATCCCTTGCCGTGCCAGCCCTTAAAAAAATCCTGTATTTCCACCCCGTTCCCCTCCACTTTGCCGGGAGTGTACGGGAGGATGCGTTTTTTCGCGTGCAGAAACCCCTGGAAGAACTCTTATTGCAGCCGGTATTTGAGCACCTGCGGTCACCGGTCAATGCGAAATATTCCCGGTACCTGCCCATGAAGACCGGGCTTTTTTTGCATCAGCTCAAGGAGCGGCACGACCCGTTCTACCGCGGGTTCCTCAACGCGTCCGGCGATGAGAAATACGGGACGTTCCGGGCAGAAGACGATTCCGAAACAGAAAAAAAAGGCATCCTTATTGTGATCGTGAACCGGGGACTGTACCATGTCATCAACTCCCCCGATCCCCTGCGCACCACCATTAACAACCGGTTCGGCAGGATCGGGCCGGATGACTGTCTCTTATCGGGGGATTCGATCCGGTGCCGGATCAATGCCCTTCTCTGCACCAATAAAAAAGAAGCCGGATTATATATTCATCCAGTGGAAAAAGAAGATCAGCGACTGGCCATTACAAATGCCATCGATGGCCTTATCAGCGTCGGACGTGGTTGAAAATATCCCTGCATGGACCGATTGTCAGATCAGAGAATTTTTCATATCTTATGAGAACATTATAGTATTCGAGTCTTGAATACCGGAAGCGGAGTTAACCGATGAAGTGCCCCTATTGCGGAATGAATATACGGGATACTACCCTTGTATGTGGCTACTGCGGGGAAAAAATACCCCAGAAGTCACAGAAACCATCCGATAGCGCAGGCAAACGTCACCCCCCATCGGGCTCTGCAATGCAGAAGGCAGCTCTGCCGGCGAAGGACAAGGAGCCATCAGATGAAGGTGATGCGGGAGAAGAGGAGGAAGAGGGGGGACTTTCTCCCTACCTGCAACCCAAAGAACAGGTGCTCATCGGTTCGCTCAACGTATCGGTAAAAAAATTTTTCTTCCATGCCTATATGACTGACCGGCGGATCTTCCTCATCGATACGCAGGAGAAGAAACTCAAGGTCACGGCCAAGGATGTCCCGCGGAAAACTATTGCCGGGAGTACCGTCGAATTTTCCGAGAATTCCGACCCGGTTCTTGTCTTATCCCTCCGCTCTGCCGATGATGAGATCAAGACAATGAAGATAGTTTTTGTCCAGAACGGGATGGACCGTTCTGCTGAGATCGATGAGTGGACTGCCCTTCTCCACAAGGAAGACGAACCGCCGGCCCGGCCCAGGCGCCCCGCTGCTGAAAAACCGGCAGAACCTGAACCGGAGGAGGAACCTGCTTCTCCTAAGGCACCGGTGAAGATCCAGGAACTGAGGCCGACAAAAAAACCGGTCAAGGATCTCGAAAAGCAGCCACCGGTAAAACGGCTGGTCTCATTCACCACGGCTCCTGAAGAGGAACCCTCGCATGAAGCGGAACCGGTTTCCCCCCCGCGGCGTGCACAGGTCAGGCAGGTTATGGAATCCACAAAAAAGGTTCCTGTTTCCGATGAGCCTGAACGTGAGATACCCCCGGCATACCGTGACAACGTCCCCCCCGTGAAAAAACCCGAAGTCCAGTCGGCCATGAAAGTTGCCATGAAAAGCGCGATGAAACCGCTGGCACAACCGCAGGTCCGCCCGATCAGGCGGGATAGTTCCGGGTATAGTGGACGGCGCCCGGTTGTTGAACCCGAAGTACGGGAAACTGCCGAACCTCTCCCGCGGCCGAAAATCCGGGAAAAAGTCTACGAACCGCAGGTCCGGGAAGAAGAGCCCACGGAGGTTCCCCAGTTCTGTCATAACTGCGGGAAGAAGCTCCCGCAGGAGGCGAACTTCTGCCCGGGTTGCGGGACGCGACTCGGCCTGAGCCGGACCCTGACCAATGCCCACTTCCCTCTAACCCATCATGAGAAAAAACAACATGTGCCTGCAGACACCCTGACTCCCGAACGGAAGCAGGTATCCCCGATCCACACGGAAGAACCCGATGAGGATGAAATTGAGGATGAAAAGCCGCAACCAACGAAACCCCCGGTAAAAAAAGCACCCCTGGGAAGCGAGATGACCATCCTGCACAAGTTTTTGAGACGGTAATTTCTCCCCCCTTCTCCAACTTTCGGGCTTTTTCTCCTGAACAAATTTTTCTGCTCTGGAGAAATCATTTTGATATTAATTATGACGCTCTTTTGGGCTCTGCCCCCGCCGCTATGGCATCCCCCGTTGCGATTGTGCCATATTACCTGTATGCAATCGCAGGGAAATTTTCAGTTCAGGTAATGCCGAGGCATTGCAATGCGCCCCCGCCCCCCCAATGGGGACAGGGCTGGCGCAAGGGGGGCGATCATTACCTGAAAAGAGGATTTCTCCAGAGCCAATTTTTCTTTTCGTGTCTAACTGAGATTATTGCTGCTTGTTTTCATTGTTGCGTTCGGATTTTCCCATGATATGATCCATTCCCTCCTGCGCCACCAGCCCCCTATTGGGGGACGGGGCGCAGTCAGAATAGTCTCTCATAAGGTAACCGCTGAATCTGAGTAAAATTTTCCCGTTAAGGGAGGGGTCAAGAGGATGCTCCCCTTGGGCTGCCTCCCCCCTTGGGGAAGAGTGAGGATCACCCTCATAAATTCCAGAGCATGGATTGTCTTTTAAATGTGAATATTCCAATGTCCTTTTTTTCCGAACAGGAATTTCCCCGTCGATTATTACCCGGTATGAAATGACTATCAGTAATAATCCTGATCACTTTTTTGCTGAATGAGAAATGTTATATGACCTCCAGTCCCTTGTATACTAACGAAGTGTCACGAGGAACTCAAGTGATGAGAAATATCCATATCGAAGCATTGAACCAGATTCCCCTTGAGAAGCAGCGGAATGAACTTGTCGAGCGCAAATGCCTTGGTCATCCTGACAGTATGGCCGACGGGATTGCAGAATCGATCAGCCAGGCGCTCTGCAGGACCTACCTTGACGAGTTCGGCGTTGTTCTCCACCATAATACTGATCAGGGGGAAGTCGTTGCCGGTGAGTCCAGCCCGAAGTTCGGCGGCGGCCGGATGATCCGGCCCATCTTCATCCTCATCGACGGGAGGGCGACCAAGCAGTTCAACGGGGTCACGATCCCCACGGATGCCGTTGCGGTCGAAGCCGCGACAAATTATCTTCATAAGATCCTCCCGGACATCAAACCCAACCGCGACCTGATGATCGATTGCCGGCTCGGTACCGGCTCGACTGACCTGCGGGACGTCTTCAAACTTGGTAACGGAAGAGTGCCCCGCTCAAACGACACCTCCTTCGGTGTCGGGCATGCCCCCTTCTCGGAAGTCGAGACTATCATCAGGAACTCGGCGGACTTTATCGATGAGAAACTCCGGAAAAAGTTCCCGGCAATAGGGCAGGACATCAAGATCATGGGACTCCGGGATAACGATACCATCACTCTCACGATTGCCTGCGCCATTGTCGACCGCCACTGTGCGGATATCCATGAGTACGTCGATTACATGGGGATCCTGAAGGAGCAGATCACGGCGGTTGCGAAGAAGAGTACGAAACGCAAGGTAGTAGTCCAAGTCAACACCGCAGATGATATCAAAAAGAAGAGTGTCTTCCTGACCGTTACCGGTACTTCGGCAGAGATGGGAGACGACGGCTCGGTGGGTCGCGGCAACCGCTGCAACGGGCTCATCACCCCCAACCGCCCGATGAGCATGGAAGCAACGAGCGGAAAGAACCCGATCAACCACATCGGCAAGATGTACAACCTCCTCTCGACCCAGATTGCACAGGATTGTGTAAAGAAGGTTGACGGGATCGAGGAGATGTACGTACGGCTCCTCTCCCAGATCGGGAAGCCGATCGACCAGCCGCTCGTAGCAAGCGTCCAGGTACTGCCAGCTTCCGGCGTGAAACTGAAGGATATCAACGATGACATCTACGGGATTGTCGACGACCAGCTGGCACATGTGACCAGCATCACCGAAAAGGTCATTGCCGGCAAACTCAAGACATTCTGATCAAGGAAAATGCCCCCACCAAAAAAAACGGGTAAAAAATCCCGTGACATAACCCCTTTTTCTGATATCGTACGGCTCGCTATTCCCAACAAGGGACGGATTGCCGCCCCGATTATCGAGCTGGTCGAGAAAAGCGGCCTCCACCTTGCGGAAACCGGCGAACAGCGCCGCCTGATCACCAGGACCCTTGACCCCCACGTCGAGATCCTCTTTGCCCGCCCGGTGGATATCCCGGAATATGTTGCAACCGGGGCTGCGGATCTCGGGATAACCGGCCATGATATGGTGGTCGAACGAGGCTCCGATGTGCAGGAGCTGCTTGATCTCCAGTCCGGGAGGGCGAAACTCGTTCTTGCCGTGCACGAGGATTCGGAAATAACGCAGCCGGAGGAGCTCGCCGGTCTCAAGGTAGCTACGGAGTTCCCCACCATCACCCGTGCCTATTTCAAAAAGAAGAACATTGGTGTCGAAATAGTCCTTGTCGGTGGCGCCTGCGAAGCAGCACCTCATCTCGGGATCGCCGACGCAATCATCGACCTGTCCAGTTCGGGAACCACGCTCAGGACCAACCGCCTCCGGGTCATCGACGAGGTAATGGTCACGTCAACCCAGTTGATCGCAAACCACGACTCGTTAAAAACCAAGAAAGAGAAGATTGACGAGATCCATCTCGCTCTCGAGAGCGTGATCCGTGCACGGGGCCAGTGCTACCTGATGATGAATGTAAAACGGGTCTCCCTTGATGCGGTACGACGTCTGCTGCCGGGACTTTCCGGGCCTACGGTCATGGACGTGGCCTCATCCGAGGGTCTCGTTGCCGTCCACGCGGTGGTGAACGAGGAACGGGTGTACATGCTCATCAACCAGCTGAAGCGTGCGGGGGCAAAGGATATCCTCGTCATGGCCATCCAGCGGATGGTCCGCTGATCGAAATGAAGATCTTCCCTGCTGTTGATATTCTGAATGGACGATGCGTTCAGCTGGTGCAGGGAAAACGGGAGAGTGCAACGGCCTATGGCGATCCGCTCTCCTGTGCCACCCGCTGGCTTGACGAGGGGGCAACCGCACTCCATATCGTGAACCTCGACGGGGCGTTCGGCAGTTCTTCAGGGAATGCCGCACTCATTAAGGATCTTATCAAAAAGACCGGTGTGGAGATCGAGCTTGGCGGGGGTATCCGGTCTGTCGAGGACGCCCGTCACTGGCTTGAGACCGGCGTAGACCGTGTCATCATCTCGACCCTTGCCGTGCAGGACCCGGAATGTATCCGCACGCTTGTTCAGGAATTCGGCAGCAACCGGGTGATGCCGGGCGTGGATGCCAGAGGCGGGCAGATCGCTGTGCACGGCTGGCAGGAGACTGCCGGCGATTACCTGGACTGGGCAGCGAGGTTTGAACAACTGGGTGCCGGTTCCCTCCTGTACACCAACGTGGACGTTGAAGGGTTGCAGCAGGGTGTCCGGTTCAGACCGGTGAAATGCCTGATCGATCGTGTCGGTATCCCGGTCGTGGTTGCCGGCGGGGTCACCTCCCGGTCTGACGTGACCGGCCTGCGGGATGCCGGGGCGCATGGCGCCGTCCTTGGTTCGGCCCTGTATAGCGGAAAGATCACCCTGAAAGATGCACTGGAGGAATGCCGATGAGAATTGTTGACGTAAAACGGGAAACACACGAGACGAAGATCGCACTGAAACTGAACCCGGACGGGGCCGGTAAAGTCATGGTTGAGAGCGGCATACCGTTCTTTGACCACATGCTGACCGCGATGGCAAAACACGGCGGTTTTGACCTTGCCTGTACCGCAAAGGGAGACCTTTCCGTTGACTGCCACCACACGATCGAGGATATCGGGATCGTGCTTGGCGATGCGGTAAAGCAGGTGATGGGTGATGGCAGGGGGATAAAACGGTTTGCCCATGCCGTGATCCCGATGGACGAGTCGATTGCCACCGTTGCGCTGGACTGCGGCGGGAGGGGATACCTGGTCTTTTCCGGCACGTATGGGAACAAGGTTGTCGGGACGATATCCGCTGATATCTTTGAGCATTTCTTTTATTCCCTGTGCAACCGTGCCGGCATAACAGCCCACATCGCCTTTACCGGGAAGAACGACCACCACCAGTGCGAGGCGGTGTTCAAGGCATTCGGGATTGCGCTTGGGGAAGCACTCTCCCTCTCAGGGAAAAAAGGCGTCCCGAGCACGAAGGGGAAGTTCTGATCCACTCAGATGAACTTCTGCATCCAGACGGTATCGAAAATAATCCCTTTTTTCCTGCCCACTTTCTTAAACCGTCCGCATTCGGTAAATCCGTGTCCTGCATGAAACCGGATACTCCCTTCGTTCTGGGAAGAGATGCTGGCAAGGATCGTAGTAATTCCCTGATCTTTTCCCTTCTTTTCGAGCCGGGCAGGCATTTCTGATCCCAGACCTTTTCCTGTCAGGTCCGGCCGGATAAAACAGGTGATCTCCGCTGCATGCCGGAATGCCGGCATCGGGTTGTGGGCACGGAGCAGGCCGAAACCTGCAAGGATCCCGTCTTGTGATTTGGCAGCAACTGAGGGATAGGTATGGCATGCTTCAGGGAAAAGGGTAAAAAAACCGTACGGTACTTTCTGTTCCGGGTATGCAGCAAAACTGTGCCCGGTATAATAATTGAAGAGATCGATAACCGGCTCCCGGTCGGTATCCGCTATCGGGCTGAAGGTGAATTCTGACAGGTCCGGCATGTAATATCACCGATGCTACCCTGAAGGAACAATCCGGGAATTGCCGGGAGAATGGTTTTTAAAAAAAGAGTTGATCTTACGGCTTTGCAGCCAGGTCAACGTCTTCTTTCTTGATCGTTTTTCTGCCCGCGTGCTCGGCAAGCTTGTTGGCTTCCTTGGTGAGCTGGGCGATATACTTCTCAGCCTTGATTACGAGTGCTTCTGCTGCATCGCTTCCCACGCGTTCGGCTCCGTTCTTCTTTGCAATCCTTACAACTGCGGCGATTGGTAAATCTGCCATTTTTTGAACCTCAAAAAGAAAGTTAATTGGTGGCTATAAATACTTTCCGGGAAAAATGCCCAGATTATCCTGCAATAGGATATCGGAACGCATGCTGCAAAGCAAGCGGAAATCGGAGTCCAGAATTGCGCAGAATATTTTTTAATCTCTTTAAATCGTTTTTTTGGCTAAAAAAGGGATTCTGGTGGGTTTTAATTTATTCCAACAAAGATGCTGCGAGCAATAGCGCATTGGCATAATTTGGTGAGGCGCGCGAACTATCCACGAAAATTCTGCTGATATTTACTACTGGTGCGCCATGTCCGTACCCGCCCCCCAGGAACGTGAGCGTACGGAAGACCAGGTTGCCGGAGATCCCATCCGGTGCGATGATAAGCCCGCAGGTTTCGACCGCATCCTCTATCAGGATCTCGCAGTGCGTGGCGTCGCCAAGCCGGGCAACGAGCTCTGCTTCGGCCATGCTGGCATCCACCTGCGGGTGCCTCCCGATATCCCCCAGCCTGCCTCCGGAGAGGATGCCGGTCTTTTCCGGCAGGCCGAATTTTTTTGCAATAACCTGCCCTTTTTTTATCAGTTCAAGTTTTTCCGCTACCGTCCATCCCTCATCGACACCGACCGGTGTGAGCAGGAATTTTTTCCCGTATACGGTCTCGAGGAGGGCTATCCGCTCGAGATGGTCAACACCCATCGCCTTTTTTAATGCTTTCAGGGTAGTATTGGACGGGAGTGTTCCCCGGACGGCCGCGTCTATATTGCCGGTGGCAAGGTCGTCGACCAGGGCCTGTTCCGGGTGGGGATGTTCGAGAAAATGCACGTTTTCCTGGGCGGTTTTTATGTCGGCAACGCCGGGGCGGCAGTAACAGATCGTCTCAAACAGCCCGCTTACGCTGTTGGCGCTCGCGATCACTTTTTCCGGGTCTTTCTCAATCCCGATGCCGATGCGTTTTAACGCCCCTGGCATGAAATATCCTCTTGTCCGATGTGCAGGATCCCGTTCCCGATAAAATCGAAGACCCGGGTATCTTTTCCCTGGTAATGGATCCGCAGTTCCCTCGTACTGTTTACGGTCCCGATCTCTTTTGCGGTCATACCGACACCGGCAAAGAGCGCGACCAGTTCGGCCACGTGCTCTTTTTTTGCCGTCATGATAAAACCCATTCCCGGGTACATCCGCACCCACAGCTCGAATGTCAGGTTGTTCTTTTCAAGGTCCGGCTTTGGGATCAGGCCAAGGTCGATATCTGCCCCCTTTCCGCTCACTTCCAGGAGCATACCCAGGGTTCCGATAATCCCCGGGTTGCTGATGTCTTTTCCTGCGGTGAGGAGATGCTTTTTTGCGATCTCCTCCATAACGGCAATCTGTGCCCTGACCTCGGCAGCGGACTTCATGGTCACCGAGTCCCAGTTGAGTGCACAGGACGGGTGGACGCGCCCGTTTAAGTCTATTGCCGCAACAACGCTGTCTCCCTCCCGTGCCGTGTGGCTGTAGATGATCGCGTCGAGAGGGGCAGTACCGAGGATCGATACGTCAATCACACTGTAGGGAGCATCCGGGTGCAGGTGCCCGCCCACAATCGGGACACCGAACTGTGCCGAAGCATCGTGCATTCCCTTAACGACCTGTTCCTGTACCGTTGTTTTGGATATGGAAAAGATATCCACCATGGCGAGCGGGTGCCCGCCCATGGCTGCGATGTCGTGGATATTGACGAGCACCGAACAGTATCCTGCCCAGTACGGGTCTGCATCCATCAGTTTGCTCCAGATACCATCCGCTGCAAGGAGGAGTGCTTCGCCATGGTGTTCTATTACCGCGGCGTCTTCCCCGAATGCGGCGATCACATGGGGGGCGTCGATCCTCAGTGCCTTCACCATCTCGCCAATGGCATGTTTCCTCTTTACGCCCTCGTATTCCTGGACTGTTTTTGCGATCGTCTCTGTGGAGCAGTTGTGGGCCACGGCATCACCTAAAATAAGTACTGGCTTATTTCCGTAATAGGTAGTTTCGTTTCATCAGAGATAATTTATTTGATATACGGTCAACGTGTCTGTATGGACTGGGCTGAGAAATACCGACCCGCACATCTCGCAGATATCGTTGGCAACACGACTGCGGTAAGGCAGATAGCGGACTGGGCAAAGACCTGGACGAATAAGTCCCGTCCCCTGCTCCTCTACGGTAAGCCCGGTATCGGCAAGACCTCCAGCGCGTGGGCGCTGGCGAATGATATGGAATGGGAAGTGATCGAGCTCAACGCGAGCGACCAGCGGACTGCGGCGGTCATCGAACGGATAGCCGGATCAGGGAGCACGACTACAAGCCTTACCGGCGCTTCCCATAAACTGATCGTGATCGATGAGGCCGACAACCTGCAGGGTACCGCGGACCGCGGCGGTGCCCGGGCGATTGCGGACTGCATAAGCCGGGCACAGCAGCCGATGATCCTGATTGCAAACGACCTCTACGGGCCCTCGCCGGAGATACGGAACCGGTGCGAGCCGGTCCAGTTCAAGGCAGTGCAGGCACGGTCCATTGTCCCCCGGCTCAAATATCTCTGTTCGGCAGAGAAGATGACCTGCAGCGATACCGCGTTACGCGTCATTGCCGAGAGTGCGGAGGGGGACATACGTTCGGCGGTCAATATGCTCTATGCCTCGGCAATCGGGAGGACAACGCTTTCCGATGACCAGATCCACACTTCCCAGAAGGATGAACGGGTGTCGATTTTTACCCTGATCACCGCACTGTTTGGCAGGAATACGGATGAGGAACTCATGAGGCTTTCCTGGGATGTGGATGATACGCCGGAAACGATCGAGCAGTGGGTAGAAGGCAGCGTGCACCTGATCCCGGACTTCTCCGGCACCGAACGTGCCTATCGCTACCTGTCCCGGGCCGATGAATATCTCGGCTATACCTACCGGCGCCAGTACCATACCCTCTGGCGCTATGCAACCGCGATCATGCTCCTGGGCGTTGCGGACGCCACCGGGGGGAAAGGTCTCCATTCGCGGATCATGCCTCCCGAACGCTGGCAGAAGATGTCCACGGCAAAGAAGCAGAAGTCGATCCGGATTTCAACCCTCAACAAGGTTGCCGCCCTGATGCATATACCCCAGAACACGCTCCGGGAACAGTATCTTTCTACGGTCTCCCTCCTGATTGAGCACGATCCTGCGGGATTTGCCCGCGACCTGTCATTCGATGCAGACCAGCTCAATTTTTTCCTGTCCGACAAGGCCCGGTCGGCCGCAATTATCAGGGCGCTTGCACAGGAAGATAAGGATAAAGAGAAGGAGCGGGAAAAAGAACGCGGGAAATCAGCAAAGGAGGAGAAGAAGAAGGCAGGACCGGCACCGGAGCCGGCGAAAAGGGAATTGCCATCACCTGAAGTACCGGTTCCTCCGGCAGAACCTGCGGAGAAGAAAGTTCCTGCAAAGACTCAGTCGACCCTGTTCGACGGGTTCTGACAATGAAAATACCGGTGGAGGACCACGCCGCAGTCAATTTTCTCCCCCCCGTTTCCGTACGATTCAAAACCAAGGTGATAGACAACAAGATCGCAGTTGACTCTCCCTGCAAGCGAGATCAGGGGTGGGATCATCTCGATGGCCGGGCGTATCGCGTAGATAACGTCGGCTCCCCGGTAGTGGGAAATGTCCGGTGAAAAAATATCATCGACAACAAAAGCGAGATCTTCGGTGACCGCCATTTTTTTTATGTCCGTAGTACGGAGCAGTTTCCCGGCACGGGAAAGAATCCCTGCCGCTTCCGTGTTCCTCCCGATCCCCACCTCAACAGCGTGCAGGTAGTTACCGGCGATATACCTGCCGATGCATGTCTCAATATGTTTATACTCGTCCATTCCAACAGAATATAGCAATGCATATCCATATTTTTTGGGATTGCCAGTCCCCCTCTGGCTTCCAGGTTCCGGTCTCACGCCTCATATCCTCAATTCTTGATGTGAAGACAACGGTGACGGAGAACCCGGTGCGCATCATGGGATATGTGACAGCCCGCAGGCAGGTGGACGCCCAGGCACTCCTGGACAGTATCCAGA
>Ga0182027_10002284_pt1 | contig 31264 bp, 31 predicted proteins | sample 712E1DmetaG_FD_121300 | JGI IMG/M metagenome (GOLD analysis project Ga0182027, IMG submission 121300) | Permafrost microbial communities from Stordalen Mire, Sweden - 712E1D metaG (Illumina Assembly) | ecosystem: Environmental > Terrestrial > Soil > Wetlands > Permafrost | place: Sweden...
ATTAAAAATATTAATGCTTAGAGTTGGTCAACCCATAAAATAATTAACAGTTATATGAATGATGATTTAAAAAAAGCTTATGAAATATTAGGTATCCGCGAAGACGCAAGTCCGAAAGAAATTCGCACTGCTTATGTTAAATTAACAGAACCATATATAAAAAGTTTTAGAGATAGTCAAAAAGATAAATTTAACGAAATAAATGATGCTTATAATAAAATATTGGGAAATATCTACGGTAGTGATTTTAAAAATATAGATAGTCATTACAAAATTATAAATTCTTTATACGGAGGGCCGATAGCAAAATTAATTTTTTGGCTTGGAATAATTTTGATTATAGTGGGATTATTTTTATTCAAAAATTATTTTTTTATTGCCATTCTTTTATTAATATTCGGCTTATCTTTATGTATTTGGCCATTCCCCGGCTCGCCATCACCATGGAATTACATTTCTTATTATTTATTAACAAGAAAACCTAAAATTCAAAAAAATAAAAATAATTTTTAATCTATATGTATCTAAGTTTAAATTGGCTAAAAGATTTGGTTAATATTCCTAAGTCCGTAAGCCCCGAAGAACTCGGTGCCAAATTGACTAATTACACTGTCGAGGTAGAAAAAATCGAAAAACAATCCGCGCGCTTTGATAAAGTTGTCATTGGTAAGGTTTTGGAAGTCAAAAAACATCCAAACTCTGATCATCTTAATTTAACCAAAGTTGACGTGGGAGAAAAAGAACCGCTCGGCATTGTTTGTGGTGCGCCGAACGTTTCCGCCGGCCAGCTGGTGCCGGTTGCCTTACTTGGCGCCGAACTGCCGAACGGGATGAAAATTGAGGAACGCGAAGTGCGCGGCGAAAAATCTTTTGGCATGATTTGCGCGGAAGATGAGCTCGGCCTCGGCACTGAACACGCCGGCATTATGGTTTTGGATAAAAAAGCCAAGGTCGGAGAACCATTCGCCGAATATTTAGATTTGGATGACGTGATTTTTGAAGTTGATAATAAAAGCCTTTCCAATCGCCCCGACCTTTGGGGACACCTCGGTATTGCCCGTGAAATTGCGGTATTATTAGAGCTAAAAACCACTAAAAATTTCGCTGCTTTTCTGGAAAATAAAATAAATAACGACGAAAATCTGTCAAAAATTTCCGTGAAAGTTGAAGACGATGAGCTTTGTCCGCGTTATGTTGCCGTAAAAATTGAAAATATTGAAATCAAAGATTCGCCCGAATGGCTGCAAAAAAGATTGACCGCCGTCGGAATGCGCCCGATAAATAATATTGTCGATGCGACCAATTACGCGATGCTGGAATTAGGCGAACCGATGCACGCTTTTGATGCCAATTTGGTTTCAGAAATAATTGTCCGCCGCGCCAAAAAAGACGAAACAATAAAAACTTTGGATGGTGAAAATCGAATTTTAGATAACTCAATGCTGGTTATCGCCGACAAAGAAAAAGCGATTGCCATCGCCGGCGTGATGGGCTCGCAAGATTCGGAAATAAATTCCGGCACCCGCGCGATAATTTTGGAAGCGGCGAATTTCAATGCACCTTCCATTCGTAAAACTTCCACCAAGCTCGGCTTGCGCACCGAAGCTTCGATGCGTTTTGAAAAATCTCTTGACCCGAATATTTGCGAAGCGGCTCTCGCTCGCTGTTTGGAATTAATTCGCGAAACCTGCCCGGAAGCGAAGGTCGCGAGCCAAATCGCCGACTTGAAAAATTTTAAATTAAATCTCGGCCCGATTGATTTTGATTTGAACTGGGCGGCAAAAAAACTTGGCGAAGATCTTGGCGAAAAAAATATCAGCAAAATTTTGTCAGCACTCGGCTTTGGTCTGGAAAATTCCGATAAGCAGCTTTTAAAAATAATGATCCCGACTTGGCGCGCTACCAAAGATATTTCCAGCAAGGAAGATATTTTGGAAGAAATCGCCCGTATTTACGGCTACAATAATTTTAAAACTTCGATGCCAACCGTGGAGATGAAAGCGCCGGAAGAAAACGAAGAAAGAAAATTGGAAAAGCTGTTAAAAAATTTGCTCTCCGTCGGCGCCGAATCGACCGAAGCCTGCAATTATTCTTTCGTCGGCGAAGAAAAATTAAGCAAGCTGAAAATAAATCCGCAAAGCTATGTGCGTTTGGCCAACCCGATGAATGTTTTACAGACGATGTTGCGCCAAAATCTTTTTGAAAATTTGATTGATAATATCAAATCCAATCAAGCAAAATTTCCTGGAATCAGTTTGTTTGAACTTGACCGCGTTTTCATCGACGCCACCGGCAGTATCAACAAAGATTCCGGCCGCAAAGAAAATTTGCCGTCGCAAGAAAAACATTTGGCGATTTTGGAAGCCGCCGACAATGCCGGCGCTGTTTACGCCAAGGCCAAAGGCAAGCTGGAATATATTTTGGAATATTTTTCTTTGACGCCGGAATATCAAGAAAGCGAAATGATTCCGGAATGGGCGGATAAAAAAACTTTCGCGAAAATAAAAATCGCCGGTGAAGAGATTGGTTTTGTCGCCAATTTCCCCAAATTGATTTTAAATTTTTTCGGCATCAAAAAAGAAGTTGCCGTCGTTGAAATTAATTTTGAAAAATTGGAGAAAATAATTTTAGCTCTGCCGCCGAAAACTTACGCCAAAGCCAATAAATATCCCTCGCTCGAGCGCGATCTGGCTTTTGTGGTGAAAGAAATTGTGCTGTATAATAACATTAAACAAGAGATTGCCAAATTTGACGCACTGATTGCGGCTGTGGAATTATTTGATGTTTATCAAGGCGATAATCTGCCGGCTGGCCAAAAAAGCTTGGCTTTCCATCTCACCTATTCTTCCCCCGACCGAACCCTAGCCGCCGCCGAAGTCGATGCGGTACAAAACAAATTAATTCTTCATCTCCAGCAAAAATTTGAAGCGCAGATTAGAAATTTTTAAAACATTGTCATCCTGAGCGAAGGCCGCCTCGGCCTGAGTCGAAGGACCCCTTAAAGTTTTTAAATAACTCGAAGCGGTTCCTCCACTCGCGAGGCGCTCGGTCGGAATGACAAAAAATATGTTTGAAATAAAAAAAATCGCCAAACTGCCCCTCGCTAATATCGCAGCCCTGATCTACGCGCTTTTCGCTTTTGCCAGCTCGCTTATCGTTTCAATCTATTCACTTATAATTTTTATCCGTGAAAAAAATATTAGCGGCAAAACTGCCGGCTATATTTTAACCAATCTCGGCCTGGATTTTCTCATCGCTCTGTCCGCCGCCATCATCGCCGGAATCATCGGCTGGCTCTTAGGCATCATCGCCGCCGCTTTCTATAATTTTATCGCCAAAAATATCGGCGGAATAAAAATCGAATTAGCCGATGAGACCAACCAGCCTCTCGCAATCAAGCCAGAAAACATTAAACAAGACCTTTTTAAATACTAAAATGTATCAGGTAACAAGTATCATGTAGCATGCAGCCGAAAATTATTTCCGTTGCAAATTTATGCCGGCATGTTACGTGTTATGTGTTACGTGTTACGCACTATGTTCTCAACTCCTCACAACATCTTACTCTTAACCATCGCCGCTTGCGTTGCCGCCATCACCATTTTCCTCTGCTGGGGAATGTTTTACATCGTGGCCGGCATCCGCAACCTCTTCAAAGTGACGAACGACGTCAAAAACATCTTAAAGAAAACCGAGGAAACGATCGATGTGATAAAACAAAAAGTTCACGAAAGCACGACTTATTTAGTGCTTCTCGGCGAAGTTCTTAAAAAAGTAATGGACGTCGCGCATAACTTCGGCGAGCGCCGCCGCGAAGCGAAAGAAGAGCGCGAGGCCGAAGAAGAATGTGAAGATTGCGAACCGTCAGAAAAGAAAAAATCGCGGAAAGCAAAAATAGAAGTCGAATAAAATTATTCCCCTCTTGCTTTGCCCACCGAAGCTATGCGAAGGCGGGAGAGGGGTGGACGCGCCGCTTTGTCCGCCTCGGGCGGAGCGGACGGGGTGTGTTAAAAACAAGATAAAAATATATGCAGACAAATAAAGGTGTTTACTACATCAAATCTCTTGAAGAAGATTTCTGTACTAAAACATTAAGGGGTGCTGAAAAAATTAATTATCAGAGTATTTTTGATATCGTTAAACGAAAAATTATCAAGCCTAACACTAAAAGCTTCGGGAGAAGCAGGCGCTTGTCTTGCACGATTTTGAGCGAAAATTATTTAAAGACCTATCGTCCGCAAGGAATTATTTTTCAAACAGAAGATGAGCCGGAATATATATTTCCTTTTGATCTTGTGTTATTGAGTGCGACAGAAAAAATCGTTGTTCACTATTATAGAATAAAAAACAATCTTCATGTTTATTACAATCATACTTTAATCCCCGGTTTTGAGTCTTTTATGTTTAAGGATTTTATTTCGATGGCAATAAAATATCCCTCCCCTGAAAAAGCTTGGGGGGCCGTAAATAAATTTAGAATAAAAAATGGTTTTAACAAACTGCCAAGGCAAAAATATAGACTTGTAGAATATAACGAAGCTGTTTACCATAAACCTGTCAAAATAAAGCCGATTGCAATTTTTGGTTATAGAAAAGAAACATCCAAAATAGCAGAAAAATTAAACCTGCCCCACTATGTTTCCGCTAAACATTTTTATAAGCATTTAAAAAATAAATAAACAAATTTTAGCATATTAATAGCGTCTCGGTTCGAGGTGAGACTACGACTGAATAAAGTAGAGTGAATATGGCCACGGATAATATAATCAATTTTTTGTTACACGGCTTTGGTTCCACTAACAAGGAAGACAATGCCAAATTTTACATCAATAAAAATTTTGTGAGAAATAACGGCTCCGCTGTTTTGAAAATTATTCTTCCCCCTTGGGGCGATGGAGATTCGTTAGTTACCAAGATTTTAATACGCCGTTTACAGAATCGAGGCTATTCGACTCTCAATTATTTTTTTCCGAGAAACATTCTCTCACCCGACGTTAAGGCAACGATAGAATCTTTTTATTTCATCAGAGATCAAATAAAATCAGATATTGCTAAATTAAAAGCCGAACAAGGTTTTAAACAGATCGATATTATTGCGCCCAGCCTGGGCGTGGTCAGCGCCTGCCTAATTGCTAACAATAACAACGATGTTAACAACCTTTTCTTCATCGTTCCCGGCAGTGGTCTGGCCGCGTCGTTGTGGAACGGAATCAGGACACAAAAACTGAAAAACAACTATCAGCGGCAAAATATCAGCGAAGAACAATTAATCAAGATTTGGACAAGTCTGGCGCCTAAAGAAAATATTAACGCCTTAATCGGCCGAAATATATTTGTGGCAATTTCTCGAGCCGATAAGATTATTCCTTATCGTTTTGGCAAAGAATTGGCAGATTCGCTTCAAGAGCTTTATCCCAGTAATACCGTGGTTAAGCAAAATAGCCACCTCGGCCATTATTTGACGGTTATAAAATATTATTTATTTGGCCGGGAATTATTGAAATAAATCGCAAGACTCGCCGAGAGTTAGATAAAAAAAGCGGCAAAACATTTTCAACCGGCTAAAATTATCAATTAATCTATGATAGAAGCTCAATATAACCAAATAGAAAAAGAATACTCAAATTTAGTGGAAGTTGATCCGTCTAAAAAGTATGTCCAATATCCATCGGCTTTAAGATTGCTGGGCGAAGTGAAAGGTAAAAATATTTTAGATATCGGTTGCGGTGAAGGTATTTTTGACCGCCAACTTGCGCATGTAGGCGCTCAGGTGACTGCCTACGATGTCAGCGACAAACAGGTCGACCGAGCGCGGGAAACAGAACAAGCGGAAAAACTCGGTATTGATTTTAAAATTGCCGATCCGAAAACTTTTAAAGCAGACAATAAATTCGATGAGGCGGTTTCTGTCATGGTTTTACTATATGCAAAAAATAAAGAAGAATTAAGAGAATTCTTTTTATCTGCCGCTGAAAATTTGAAAGACGGGGCTAAATTTGTATCAATTACATTTAACCCTGATTTTAAAAGAAAGGGTGAGATTGTTTATAATCGCCGATTTTCAAAAACTGAAGACGGCGGAATGAAAGTAGAATTTTTTGATAATGAAAAAAAATCAACATTTTCCGCTTTATTCTCCGATTTTTCCATCGAAGATTATGAAAAAGCCGCAGAAAATACAGGATTTAAAAAATTGCATTGGGAGAGTCTTAAAATAGATGACGTCGGTAAGAAAGAAAAAGGCATTGACTTTTGGGTCGGTTATGAAGAAGATTGTCCCTACGTTGGTTTGGTTTTAGAAAAATAAATGCTGTCAAAATTGCAATAAAAATGGGAACCTTTTTCGGGTTCCCATTTGGTTTATAGTTTGCTAATCAAAAATTATTGACGATATCTAACTGTATGCCAACATGCTTGTCGGCTGAATTATACAGAGCTATCGGGGTTATAGCCAGTGATTTAATTGGTGAATAAGAAAATCCTGGACCGATCCTGATATTTTTGCTGGTTAAATAAGATTTGGCCTTTACCTTGAAATCTTTAGCCAAAGACCATGACAATACTGATATCCAGAGTGCTGGCGTTTTCCCGTATTCATACCAATTGTAAAAATAAACATTTTTCCATTTTACGTTGGCTTCCGCAGCTAGTCTCCACCAATTATTCGTTTCTGTCCCGGCATAAACCGTGGCTACGAGCGAAGAAGAGGGCGAGTATTGTAAGCCGATATAACCTTGTCCCCAGCCGTTCCCTATTTTTCCTAACTGAAGGTAATTTGCAAATCCCCAAGCGGAATTGTTAAACTGATGCGAGGTGGTGACGATAATTTGTGGAGCCCAGAGAGAGCTTCCAGTAAAAGTATTCCTTTCGGTAGAGGAAAAATTATTTTGCTGGCTAAAAGCTGTTGCTGATAAAAACGACAGGACGATCAAAGTTTTCGCAATCTTATTCTTTCTCACAACAAACTCCTTTTGTTTTGCTTCTTTTGAAGCGGTTTATTAAATTGTCAATTTACATTCAATTTCAGCGTTATTGACATCATAACATTAATATGGTATTATTAATAATATATCCTCCTTTTTTGGAGGATTATAGACAATATTAACATAAATTTATTTATTATTAGCTAAAATATATGGATACAAGTATTTTAGAAGACCTTGGTTTTAGTAAATCAGAAATAAAAATCTATCTTGCCCTGCTTGAAACAGGCAAGGGTGGCGCCAGCTTGTTGATTGATAAAACCGGCCTACAAAATTCTGTAGTTCATATGACGCTTAATAAATTAATTAAAAATGGTTTGGTTTCTTATATAACCAAGGGACGGTTTCGGGAATATTTTGCCGAGGATCCGAAAACCATTTTAGATATTCTTGATAAAAAAAGAACCAGGCTGACACAGCTGATTCCGGAAATAATTAAGAAGCAAAAGCCGGTGGAAAAAAACGACGCCAAAGTATTCAAGGGCTTGCGCGGCTTGAAAAGCGCGCTATATGATTTTATCGAAGAAGCGAAAAAAGGCGACGAATATTTATTTTTTTCTTTCTATACTAAAAATCCCAACGATTTTAACGAAGTGTATGATTATTATAAAGAGTTCGAAAAAGACCGTGAAAATTTCGGCATCATCACAAAAGGCGTGGCACCGCAAGATATTAAAGAAAAATTCGTCGGACGGAATTTAAAAAATATCAAATTTATCGATTATCCGGTGCCGATGAATATCTCCGTCTTTCGAGACAACGTTTTAATGACGCCCTGGGAAAGCGAGCAGATAACTTTTCTGATCAAATCGCGCCAATTGGCCGAATCATTTAGAATATATTTTTATTCCATTTGGAATAAGTAAATAATCATAACACACCCCGTCCGCACGGCGCGTCCACCCCTCTCAAGAGGGGAATTACAAAAAACCGCCAGCATTGCGCTGACGATTTTTTTTATACGCATTTTTTAATTTTTCACTTTTAATTTTTAATTGTTTTTCTCGTATTCACATTCCTTACTAGAACACTTCACGCCGCCATTCTTGCCTTCCATTAATAGCGCGCCGCACTCGGGGCATTTTTCGCTTAATGGCTTGGCGGAGTAAGAAGTTTTGCATTCCGGATAATTATTGCAAGCGTAAAAGACGCCGCGGCGGCTGCGCTTTTGGACGATCTCGCCTTTGCCGCAAGCCGGGCAAGTGATGCCGGTACCGACTTTATTTTCTTCCATATTTTTGATGTTCTTGCATTTTGGATAGCCGGAGCAGGCGAGGAACATTCCGAAGCGGCCATTGCGGATAATCATCGGCGAGCCGCATTTTTCACAGACCTGATCTTTATATTTTTCTTTCAAGGCTTCCATTTGCGCCGTGATTTTTTCGTCTTTCTCATCAACTTTACCGTCTTTATTTTTGTCCATACCCTTAATGTTCTTACAATCCGGAAAGCCGGAGCAGGCCAAAAACTTGCCATAGCGACCGGTCTTAATAATCATCGGCTTGCCGCATTTTTCGCAGACGGCATCGGATTTTTCTTCGGGCATAATTTTATTTTTATCAACTTCCTCGTATTTAGCGGTTAAATTGGCGTGGAAGGGTTTATAAAAATCGGCGATGACCGGCTGCCATTTCTTTTCGCCTTCGGCCACGGCATCAAGATTATTTTCCATTTCGGCGGTGAATTTGAAATCAACAATTTGCGGAAAATGCGCCACAAGTAAATCGTTGACGACAAAAGCAATTTCGGTCGGTTTTAATTTTTTGGCGTCGTCGCGCTCCACATAATTGCGCTCAATAATCGTGGCGATAGTCGGCGCGTAAGTCGATGGGCGGCCGATGCCATATTCTTCCAATTGCTTGACGAGCGTAGCGTCGGAATAGCGAGCCGGCGGCTTGGTAAAATGCTGGTCGCCGCTTAAATTTTCCAATTTCACCGCTTCGCCTTCGGCAACGACTGGCAAAACATTATCGGAAATTTTTTCCGGATATAATTTCAAATAGCCGTCAAAAACCAAAGTCTGGCCGGTAGCGCGGAATTGATACGGCGTCTTTTGCGCGTCAACATTGATGGAAGCGTTATTAACAATCGCTTCCGGCATCTGCGAAGCCATCGCGCGCTGCCAGATCAATTTATATAATTTATATTGATTCGGCGATAAAGATTTTTCTAATGATTCCGGATTGCGATTAGCTTCGGTCGGACGGATCGCTTCGTGCGCTTCCTGCGCCCCTTTGCTTTTGGTTTTGAATTTGCGCGGTTCGGAAATTAAGTATTTTTTATCAAAATTATTTTTTAAATAATCATGCGAGTCAGCCAAAAATTTCTCGGACAAATTCAGCGAGTCGGTTCTCATATAAGTTATCAAACCAACTTGCCCTTCCGTGCCAATTTCCACGCCTTCATATAATTGCTGAGCAATCATCATTGTCTGTTTGGCGGAAAATCCGAGTATTGAATTGGCGGCTTGCTGCAAAGTGGAGGTGGTGAATGGCGCGGGCGGATTTTTTTTGCTTTGCTTTTGTTCCACGCCGGCTACTATATATATAGCGTTGTTTAGGGCGGCCAAAATCTTGTCAGCTTCTTCTTTGTTCTTAATCGCCAATTTTTCCACGGTCTTGCCATCAATTTTGTTTAGGGTCGCTTCAAAAGATTCGTTTTTCAGAGATAAAAATTTGCCTAAAATATCCCAATATTCTTCCGGTTTAAAGGCTAATATTTCCCGTTCTTTTTCTACAATCAAGCGCATAGCCACCGATTGCACGCGGCCGGCGGACAAACCGCGAGCGACTTTTTTCCACAAGAACGGCGAAAGCTCATAACCAACCAATCTGTCCAAAATTCGGCGAGCTTGTTGAGCGTCAACCAGATTTATATCAATGGTGCGCGGATTTTTTAAGGCTTCCTCAATTGCGGTTTTAGTAATTTCATGAAAAGCAATGCGCTCGGTTTTACTTTCCGGAATATTCAAAGCTTCCAGTAAATGCCAGGCAATCGCTTCTCCTTCGCGGTCTTCATCGGTCGCGAGTATGACCTTGTCGGCCTTAGCCGCCAATTTCTTCAAGTTAGTGACTTTTTTCTTAGCCGCGGTCGGAATAATATAGGAGGGTGTAAAGTTGTTTTCAATATCAATACCCATCTCGCTTTTAGGCAGATCGCGGACATGGCCGTAAGAAGATTCCACGACAAAATTTTTGTTCAGAAATTTAGTGATAGTTTTAGCCTTGGTTGGTGATTCTACTATTATTAAATCCATATTATAAATGTTATTCGGGTAATTTATATTGTATTATTTATAATGATTTTTTACTCGTTCAATAAAGTTTTCAAGATCGTCTATATGAATTTTCATATCAGAATAATTTCCTGAAGCCCCTTTATATCGCAACCCTTCGCCTAAATTATATTCAGGAGATGTTCCTTCTTCACCATCAAGCAAACTAGCCACATTCTTTGATTGTCTGCCTAATTCTGCTACAGCAAAAGATGCTACCGACAAATATCCTTCAGAATCTACTTTTGAAAGATATTTCTCTTTCAAATTAGAAATGTTATTAAAATTTTCTTGAGCGTTCATAAGTTTTATTATATTAAAATATAATTTTTTCTAATTTAGTAATGGTTTTAGCTTTGGTTGGTGATTCGACGTTGATTAAATCCATAAATTGCTACATTGTTAAATTGTTACATTGTTACGCAACGAAGTTAAGATTTTTAACAATGTAGCAATTTAACAATTTAACAATAACGGTTCTATGAAATTTATTTTAAATGCTTAATATATAATTTCCGCCGCCTACATTTTTAACCGCCTTCTTTATTTCCAATATAGTCAGTGTACTATTTATAATCTTCATGTCAAGTTTTGTCAACTGTGCGAGCTCGTCGAGCATTATCGGCTCGCAAGACAAGTGTTTTAAAATCCGGCACTCATCAAGGTTAAATTGCGAAAGATCTTTGCCACTTTTCTCTTCATTTTTTTCCACAAAAACGCCGAACGATTCCAAAATATCATCAGCGGAAAATACCGGTTTTGCTCCTGATTTTATTAGGTTATTCGGTCCTTCCGACGCCGGCGAAAAGATATTTCCCGGCACCGCCAGCACTTCCCTGCCTTCTTCCAAAGCAAAACGCGCGGTGATGAGCGATCCGGACTTCTGATTGGCTTCAATAACGAGCGTGGCGCGAGCCAAACCGGCGATGATGCGATTGCGCTGAGGAAAATTTTGTTTCAAGGGCGGCGTGCCGGGAATGAATTCGGAAATGATTGCTCCGCCCGAGGCAATTATATCTTCCGCGAGATGAAAATTCTGCGCCGGGTAAATACTATTATTATCAATACCGGTTCCCAAAATCGCAATTGTCCGTCCGCCGGCTTTGACCGTTTCCATTTGCGCCAGTGAATCAATGCCAATCGCCAAACCGCTGACCACGATAATTTTATTTTTAACGATTTCCGGAATCAATTTCTCGATCGCCTGCTGGCCGTAATGCGTGCATTTGCGCGCGCCGACCACGGCCAGTGTTTTTTCTCCGTTGATTTTTAACTCTCCTTTATAAAATAATAAAAACGGTGGATAAAAAATTTCTTTCAGCAATTCCGGATAATCCTCTTCTTCGATGGAAATAGTTTTAATATTTTCCCGCGCCAGCTCGGCTTTGATCTTTTCCGGAATTATATTTTGCCGCGCTTGCACGAATTCCAGCGCAATTTTTTCTTCAATGCCGGCGCGGACGATTTCTTCCGCCGGCGCCGTAAAAGCCGCTTGCCAAGACGCAAAATAATTCTTGATTTTTTTCAGGCTTACCGGCCCAAACTTTTTAAAATAACAAAGTGCGATCAAAAAATCCTTGTCTTGTCCCTCCATAAATTTTAGCTAATATTTAAGTAAATTTTAAGTAAATTGGCCGCCCTTGACGATATTTTTTACTGTGATAATATTAAACAACAATTAAGTATGCTTTTAAAGTTTTGGTGTTTAGCTTGCTGCCTGTTTTATCGACTTGTGGATACATTCCTCCTTGTTTATTCACCTGCCGTGAAACAAGCAGCAAGGTGAACATTAATATTGTATCATAAATTTCTGGTGCTTAGAATTCTGCTTGAAAAAAGCCTTGTGCGGATCGCCCCTCCTTGATCCGTCATTGCTTTATCAAGCAGAATTGTGAGCGGCAGAACAATCAATTAAAAATTAAAAGTGAAAAATTAAAAATTATTTTTACAAATTAAATCCGGCTTAAAGCCGGTTTTTTAATTTTTTTTATTTTAGAAAAATACCATCTATGAAAATTATTCTAAATTTTATTTCTTTGCGACCAAATAACGAGCGAACAGATGAAGATCGCGGCACCCCCTAAGTCGCAAAGAGTGCCCCAGATGCTGTCGGTTATCAGCATTTTTGTTAACAGCAGGATGATCCAAAATGCCAAGCTCAACAAAGGATTGCCTAAGATTTTTTGAAAGAAGTTTTTCATAAGCTTTTTGATTACTAAACTTTTTTCGCCAAATTCATTATGTTGCGCTTCAACATATTATGTCGGGCTAAATCGTAATAGTCTTAATTAAATTAAATATTTTCTCTTTTTCTTCCGAGCTAAATTTCATCAAAACGAATTTGTCGGCCGGGATGCGAGATTTGTCGGCGGCCTTGATGCCAAGGCGGATGCGGCGGAAATTCTTGGTTTTAAGATGATCGATGATGGACTGCACGCCGCGATGACCGGCAGAACGAGAATCAACAGATATTTTATATTTGCCGAATTCAATATCCAAATCATCGTGGATGACAGTTAAAATTTGCGAGAGATCGGCGCCTTTGGCTTTCAAGATGCCAAGGGTGCGAGGCAATAATTTATAATAGGATAAAACGGCGGCGACAGCTATGCCGGATTCATTCATAAAAGTTTGCGGTTTCACAAAAAAAACTCCGCGGCTTTCAGCGATCTCCGCTTTGAACCGCTTATTGAATTGCCAAACAGCGCCCGCGTCGCGCGCGAGCTTATCAACCAGCATAAAGCCGGCATTGTGGCGCGTATTTTCGTATTCAGTTCCTGGATTGCCTAAGCCAACTATTATTTTCATATTTGAAGCGTGATGCTAATCCGCGAATTCGTGCGAATGCCGCGAATGAATGCGAATAGGTGTTAAAATTGTATTAGCATTAATTAGCGGCATTCGCGCTCATTAGCGGATTCGCATTATATTTATTTGCGTCTCGCCGCTCTATAACGTCTTGGCACTGCTGCCGGACGTCCCGGTATCGCGTGTTTGCGGCCGGGTAAGCCCATCTGGCCGTGGACTTTAGGTTTGTTGGTGATGAAAACTTTTATTGGCACGCCGTGAAAGCCGAACTGCTCGCGCAGATGGTTGATGATGAAGCGAGTATAAGAAAAATGCAAATTGTCATCCGGGCCGATGCGGACTTCAAAAACCGGCGGATCGATATCTTGCTGTTTGAGTTCGTAGATGTGCGGCGGCCGCGTGCCCTTGCCTTTGGCCGGCCGATGGATTTTTACAATCTTGGATAAAAAATGCGCTAATTGCGAATCGGATAATTTTATTTTTCTGGCCGCATCCAAATCCAAAACCAAATCCATTATTTTTTCCACTTTTTCTTTCGTCTTGGCGGAAACAAATTGAATTGGCGCCCAAAGAGCAAAAGGGAAATTATCCCGGATGATGGCCGTGTATTTTTTGGTATCGCGCGGATGGATCAAGTCCCATTTATTGGCGATGATAATCAAGCTTTTTCCCGCCTCGACGATTTCTTCTACCAATTTCGCATCCTGATGCGTGATGCCTTCGTTGATGTCTAAAACCAAAAGCACGATGTCGGAGCGGCGCAAAGTGCCTAGCGATTTTTCCACGCCGTATTTTACCAAGTCTTCATTTTTATGCGCGTGCGCGGAAATTCCGGCCGTGTCAATCAAAATAATTTTTTTGCCTTGATATTCAATTTCCGTGTTTTGCGGTTCGCGCGTGGTGTGCGCCATCGGCGAAACAATCACTTTTTCATAACCCAAAAGCGAATTTAATAAAGATGATTTGCCGACATTCGGCTTGCCCAAAATGCAGACGGAAATTTTATCCGGATCAGCCGGAACTTCTTTAACTTGTAATTTTCTTTTTTTTAAATACTTGGCAATCAAATCTAATAAATCGCCCGTGCCGGAACCCGTCACGGCCGAAATCATAAACGGCTCGCCCAATCCTAATTTATTAAATTCCGCCGCTTCCGCGGCTTGCGCGCCGGAGTCAACTTTATTGGCAATCAAAATTATCTTATCTTCGATGGCGCCGCTTAAATTTTTGCGCAAGACGGTGATCATTTGCCGATCCGCCGGCAAAATTCCGGTTTTATTATCCACGACAAACAAAACCAAATCCGCTGCTTTCAAATATTGCACGGCTTGGCGCTGGACTTTGATATTTATTTCTTCTTCAGTCTGCAATTCTTTGCCGCCTTTATATTTTTTAAACAGCGTGTCTTGATCCGGATTGATGATGCCACCGGTGTCGATGAGCTCAAAAGCAAAACCGCCCCAGCGGACAATATTAATGTTGCTATCGCGAGTGGTGCCGGCGATATTAGAGACAATCGCTTGCTTTTTTTCCACCAAAGTGTTGAAAAGCGTAGATTTGCCGACATTAGTGCGTCCAAAAATGACGACCACTGGCATTTTTTTCGTTATTTTAGGCATATATTTCAGTATATATGAGAAAGTGGCAATAAGCAAGGGCGACGAAGTTAGAAGTAAGAAGTATGAAGTAAAAGACCCATAAAATACAGGTATTATGAAAAATCATTGACATATTTTATAATTTATGCTATTATAATAATTAGAAAATTAGTGTACATTTTTTATAAACTTTAAAAGAAAGGATAAGCCATGAAAAAGCTTATCGCGTTCGCGGTTATTTCTCTTCTTCTGGTCGTCGGCTGTGAAAAAAAAGCCACCAGTTTTACAGATTCAAGATTCTATGTAAAGAACGATAAAATCTTTACCTTATATCTAGGGCCCAATGAGAAGCTGTATGCGACTGAAGCGGTTTATAAAGCAACTCTTTCGGGCGATGACGGCCTTTCTCTGAAGCCTAAAGGAAAAACTTACTGGGTTGAGGTCAACCTTGTAAGCAAAAAACAATAAAGCAACAACGCTTTCACCTAGACGCCCTCGACTGAAAATCGCGGGCGTTTTATTTTTATAACAATAATGAAGGGAATAGACCCTCCCCGTCAGTCCGCGGCGGACTGCCACCCCTCCCGAGGAGGGGAATTAAAAAAATGCCGCCTCAATAGCGACAATTTTTAATTTTTAATTCTTAATTTTTAATTTACTGAGTATTCGCCGTTCCCGAACCGGTCGCGTCCGCATCTTGGCCCAAGACCAGAACAAAATCGGGCTTGGCTTGATCGGAGTTGGCGGCCAGCTGGGCGGCCAAATCAGTTTTCAACCAGTCGGGCAGATCAAAGGTGACGGTGGCATTGGTTTTTTGTTTCAGCACGGCCAACGATTCCATTTTTTGGCCGAGAGTTAAATCGTAAATAACCGAAGTTTGAAAATTCTGCCGGCTGGAGTTGGCCACCGCAATGATTTTAAAGCCGTATTTTTGCAAATCGGTTGAAGCTTGATTAGCTAAGCCGTTAACCCAGGTGCCGTTCAAAATTTCCACGGTGGCGTTTTCCGTGGACACGGCCGCCGCGGTCTGTTCAGATGGCTGAGCAAAAATATTTTGCGCCAAATATTGAACCTGAGAAAAATCGCCGTTATTTGGCAGTAAAACATATTGACCCTGGTCATTGATTGTTTGATAAAGCAAACCGCCCGGGGCGTTGTCCATTACTTTGGTAATTATATTATCGTTGTTAACGTCCTTGAATAATGACCAAGCCTTGGCAATCTCCCAAACTTGGAGATTGGTGCTGATGTGGCTCTCAAGTTCGCCGATAATTTGCGTAATCAAAATCGGATTTAAGAGAACGTTAGCAGTCAGCATTTTGTCCTTAACCGCCTGAATCACCAATTGCTGGCGGCGGGCGCGGGCAAAATCCGACCCCTCAGCGCCCATTGCGTGGCGCGAACGCGCGTATTTCAAAGCCAGTGAGCCATCCATATGCTGCATCCCCTTTTCCACATGCAAATGCGTATAGCGAGCGTAATAATCCGGATTATCTTCTTGGCCGTCAATCGGATACATATAATCATCCAGAGTGTTAGGCACATCAACATCAACGCCGCCAATCTTATCAATGATATTTTTAAAACCGTCAAAATCAACGCGCACATAATAATCCACCGGAACGTTAAGAATGCGAGAAACAGCTTCGGAAACTGCCACGCCGCCGGAGCCGGGAGTCTTGGACTCGGCAAAAGCGTCAATGTTATTTATTTTCGTCCAGTTGGCGGAATTTTCCACGGGAATGGAAAGATCGCGCGGGATGGAAAGCAAAGAAATCTTTTTATCTTTGACGTCCAGTGAGGCGAGCATAATTGTGTCGGTCAAATACGGACCATCGTGATTGGCGCCGCCGATTCCTAAAAGCAAAATATTCACCCGTCCGGTAGTTTCGTCCTTCAACATTCTTTCCTGGCTATTGACCAAATGCGAAAGCGTTCCAAAAACCGGCAGCTTGCTCATAAAATAGCCGGTTTGATCAGCAATCGGCCCGCGGCAGGAAAAAAGGAAAAAAATGGCAATAAAAAAAACAACCACGCAGAGGATTATTTTTACAAATAATTTTTTTCCGCCGGTTTTATGTTTTTTTTCTGGCGCTTTTATCTCGGGCGACCCGGTAATTTTTTCTTTGAGAGATTCTGTCATCTATTAATTACGAAATTTTATAGCTATAGTTTCATTATAGGGACAAAAAAACGTTTTGGCAAGTTTATTATTTTGGCTTATATTTAATATTTTATTAATATTTATCAGCTTGGCATTTATTGCTATAATACAGTTAGAAGGCCTCGTTGACTATTAACAAGATTTTGACTATTATTTTTCTATTGACTCCAACATTTCCAAGAACCGTGGTTTTTGGGTGAGGAATCTTAGGGGCAAATTCGTCCGTCTGACCGTAAATGGGGTTTCTCGTTTATTGTTTTTCGGCGACTTTCTTTCAAGGCATTGTTTCTGAATATTTTTCGGAAATAATTTCTTGAAAGAAAAGACCTATTGGGATTTGTCATTTCTTGTTTACACTTTTGACGAGGCTTTTCTGTTTTTATGACTAGCAACACAAAAACAATTTTAAAAATATTCATTACCGCCGCCCTGCTGGTCTGGTGCGGATTATTTTTGGCGCGGCAAATCGATCTCTCTACCGCGGATTTGGGCGAGCACATCAAAAATGGGCAGATAATTTTTACCGGCGGCTGGACTGAGGTCCAAAAACTTTGGCACACGAATTTATATTCCTTCACTTATCCGAATTATTCTTTTATCAATCATCACTGGGGCGGCGGCGTGGTTTTTTATTTGGTTGCCAAAATCGCCGGCTTCCCCGGGCTGTCACTTTTTTATATTATTTTGCTTACAGCCGCTTTTGGGTTTTTCTTTGCTGTTGCCCGCAAGTCAGGCGGATTTATCGCCGCGGTTTTTTTAGCCTTTGTTTTACTGCCGATAATTACCGAGCGGGTGGAAGTGCGGCCGGAAATTTTCAGCTATTTTTTGGCCGGATTTTTTTTCTGGCTCATCTGGAATTGCCGGCACGGCAAAATAAAAACCGGCTGGCTTTGGCTCTTGCCGGTTTTAGAAATATTCTGGGTAAATCTGCATGTTTATTTTTTCTTGGGCCCGGTGATAATTTTATATTTTTTAGCCGAAGAAATTTGGCAGGAAGGATTGCCGCTTTGGCCGAAGCATAAAAATTTGATTTTAATTTTTTTGATTGCTTGCGCGGCAACGCTCATTAATCCTTTCGGCTTGTTTGGCGCGCTGGAGCCTTTGAATATTTTCCAAAATTACGGCTATCTGACCGCGGAAAATCAAGGGGTGATTTTTTTGGAAAAACTCGGGCATGGCGACGGCTTGCATTTTATTTTATTACAAGTTTTCGCCGGACTGGCTTTTCTTGGTTTTATAATTTTATATTTAAAAAACCGCCGCAATTTTCTTTGGGTAAATTTTATATTCTTTCTTGCTTTATTTATTTTAGCGTTTTTCGCAGTTCGCAATTTGCCGATTTTCGCGCTTTTTGCATTGCCTTTGGCCGCTGAGCTGCTGGCAAAACTTATGCCAAAAAATTTATCTGAAACCAAAACGATTATCGTCGGTTCGCTGACCGGCATTATAATTATAGCTTTTATTTTTTCCGGCGCTTCCGTTTTGCAGAGCCGCGCCGATTTCGGCCTTGGCTTGCGGCCGGGCGAGAATGTCGCCGCTGATTTTTTCAAAACCAATCATCTGCAAGGCCCAATCTTCAACAATTTTGATATCGGCAGCTATCTGATTTATTATTTATATCCTCAGGAAAAAGTTTTTGTCGATAATCGCCCCGAAGCCTATCCGGCGTCCTTTTTCAAAAATGATTATATCCCGATGCAGGAAGACAAACAAAAATTCGCGACCGAGGACGCGAAGTACAATTTTAATGCTATCTTTTTTTCCTATCGCGATTTTACGCCTTGGAGCCAGGAATTTTTAATCCGAATGGTTAGTGATCCGGCTTGGGCGCCGGTCTATGCCGATCAATATAATATAATTTTGCTCAAGCGCAACGCGCAAAACGCCGCACTGATAAAACAATTTGAATTGCCGCCGGAAACTTTCGGCGTCAGCAAACAATAATATTTATTTTAAAAAAAACAGGCTAGCTGTTTTTTTTATTTTAATAAACTTTTCGAGATTAAATTTTGTCGGTAAATATCACCAGCCGCCGGGAATAAGTTTGGGAAATTTTATCCCAAATTCCCTCGCAGGTAATTAGATTGAGATGCGCTTTATTATCGTTGGTGTTAAATATATCCGAAGCGTCGGCATCCTTATTATAACTTTTAGTTTCGCGCACCACAAAAGTATTAACAATGCCCGCACCATCGGTAACGGATATTTTATCACCCGGATTTAATTCGTGCAGATTATCAAACACGGAAGTTTTTCCATCGCCATTAAAATGGCCGCCGATGACGGCGGTGCCGTTTTCTCCGGGACGCGGACCAAGATCATACCAAACCACATTAACCAAGCTTTTTGTCATCGCCATCGCGCCTTGCGAGTTTTTTCCCAGATATTCAATATTGGCGCCGACATCAATTTTTGGAATTATCAAACGAGCCGGCAAGCTGGTGCTGGCCAAATCTTGACTTGGCAGAGCCGCATAATTTTTTGTTAATTTTATTGAAGCGCTCGCAACCAAATTTGCGGGAATTAAATCTATGAGGGAGTTTAGCCTGATAAGAGTTTGCGGACCGACTCGGCCATAACCCGTCGTTTCCGGAGTGCCGCTGGAAATTATTCCTTGGGCACTTTGAAATTTTTCCGTGGCCGCTTGAGTGGAAGAATCAAAATTCCCGGTAATTAAGCCGGAAGGATAGAAATCCGTGTTGGCCGCTAAATACGTTTGCAGTTCGACAACATCCGGGCCGCTTGAACCCAAATCCAATTGACCGGTTATGGCGGCCTCGGCGCTATGAGTTGCAAAAAACGCAACAAAAAATATTGCCGTTACTATTCCGGCGGAAAAAATATTTTTAAATAATATGCTGATGATTTTTTTCATTTATTTTTTATTTACTTTGCTGACACCCTCATGGGTTGTAAGGGTAGTCTTATTGTCTCAACTTGTCAATAGCAAAAAAATATGTTGTATTAAATAGCTATTATTACAATAAAAAATCCGAGTTTACCACTCCGATTTTTTTATATTTTTTTATTCTTTATCAGTAAACACCACCAATCTTTTGGAATATTGCTTGGCGGTTTTATTCCAGGTTCCGCTGCAGGTAATCAAATTTAAATGCGCCAGACCGTCGCCGGAAGAAAAAATATCAGTAGCGTCTTGATTATTGGCATACACCGCGGTTTTTCTTACGACAAAAGAGATAAGCGCGCCGCTGTCATCTTGAATTATTATTTTATCACCGGCTTTTAATTTATTTAGATTGGCAAAAATGGAATACGCGCCGTTATACCAATCAACGTGACCGGAAATTACCGCGCTGCCAATTGCCCCGGGTCGAACGCCATATTTAAACCAAGCTGCTCTGGCCGGAGTTGTCGGAATACCCATTGCGCCCACGGTTGTTAAGCCGACATAATCAATGGCGGCGTTAACTTTAATTTTTGGAATCTTAAGGCGAACCGGCAGGCCTTGATATTTTTTTTCCGCAACCGGTAATGGCAGAATATTTTTATTTTTTTCCGCCGAAGCCAAAACCGGCTGAGCATAAAAATCTTGTTCAGGAGAAATAACGGCAAAAAATAAAATCGGCAGCAAAAAAAACGCTATTCCCACAGCCTCAAAAACAAATAGTGATTTTATTAGCGATATTTTATGCCGCATAAATATAATTAAAACTTAAAGGCTCCGCTGTGGCGGAGCCTTTATTGCTTCTAGGCCAAGCGTATTTATTTTATTCACTTAATTGCTCAAATTAGGCTGAGCGTTTTCTTAATAGTATGGCGGACGCGATTGCGCCCAACACCAGAACTCCGGACAACCCGACAATACCGGGAATATTTTTTTCCGGATCAACGCCGGTATTCGGCAGTTTCGGGGCAACAGTGGCGACCACGACAGTGGCGACGGCTAAATCTCTAACCGTAAAACCATTGGCCTCGCCGCTGGCAGTGGCAGTGTTGGTTGTAGTTTTAGTAAGATTGCTTCGGCAGGTATATGTCCAGGTTTCGGTCGGATCAAGTTTAGAATCGCGATTGGTATCGCCGGAAATATATTTCATCGGGCCGCATTTATTATCACTGAGCAAGACATTGCTTAGAGCCACTATTCCCGGATTGCTAATCTTTTCCGTATAAGTCACCATTCCTCCTCCGGCTAAAAGCGTCAGCGGATCAGGAACTTTCGTGACGTTAATCAACGGCGGAGTTATCGGCTCGCCAACCACGACTGTCGCGTTGGCAATATCGGAAACACTGATGCCGTTAGCCCAGCCGGTCGCAACGACAACGTTGGTGGTGGTAGTTGCAATATTTGTTGAACAAGAATATTTCCAAGTCTCAGTCGTATCGAGTTTGCCGTCGCCATTGGTGTCGCCGGAAATCAATTTGACCGGACCGCAAGTATCGTCAACCATCGTTACGTCCGTCACCGGAACTGTTCCAATATTATGAAGCGTGTAATTATAAGTCACAGCACCCGGACCGGATGGCAACGCCAAGGGACTGGGAACTTTAACTACGTTGATCAAGGGCGGTACGGGTGGAACGGCAATCGGCGCGCCGATATCGTTATTGGTAATGATGCAAAAATAATTATTTCCCGGATTAATTACCAGTTGTCCGTTGACATCGCAATCGCCGGAAAATGATTGAGCGTATTGAGAATTTTTTGTTTCCGTCACGGTGTACTTGATTAGTGCCGGGAAAAAATTTGTTTCACCGGAAATAACGGATTTGCCATTAACGAAAAGCGGGAAATCAGAAACGATTTTTGTTCCGCCGTTATCATTAATAACCGTCTTAACAATATTGAGCGAGCCTCGGCGCTGAACGGTGGACGAAGGCGGAGTCGCGGGAACTGACGCTGAACAGGTCGGACCAGTGATAGTGTTGCCGAGCAAGGTCACAGCGGCGACATAGGCTAAGGCTCTCCCGTCGAGGGTTGCGCTTTGGCCGAAGGTAATACTGTTGTGAGCCAGAATGTTTCCCACCATTGCCGTGCCACCCGTAAACGTAGCATCATTGGCTACTCGCCACCAAACATTACAAGGGTAGCCGCCGGTTCCCGAGAAGACCACCTTGGCGACAGAACCGGAAGTGATAAAATCTCTTTCCGACCTAAAAATCCAGACGTCGGTCGCGGGATTAGTGGTGCCACGGAGAGTAAGTGTTCCTGACAAGGTGAAATCCGAAGCTGCGGCTGTACAATAAACGCCAGGGTCTAGGACTAATCCTGATAAATCTTGAGTTGCGGGATAAGTTTGCGTGCAAGGCTGAGAGACAGCCTCGATGCCAGCCGGTCCGTTAAAGATCGAAAGTTGCGCGGCCTGCGCGTTTTGCGCCGAGGTATCGCCGAGATGCGGATTACCGACTGTTTGAAAGACGGTATGAATAGCGGCATTTTCGGTATAAGTGTTAATAGGATAAATACCAACGTTGCCACTGATCGTTGTGGTGCCGGAGCCGCCATTAGTGATTCCCGCACCGGATAAAATCGAGTAACTGACAGCCGCCCCGAGACTCGGTGATGTTGCCGCTTGTGCAGTAATTGGCCGGGCAAAACCGATAACGGCCAGCACCAAAGAAACGGCCAAAAAAACTGCCAAAGAATTTTTATTAATTTTTTTCATACATTGTTTTTTATTTTATAAGTAATTAAATTTGTATAACAAAAAATACTGGGGGGGAACGTCTTTGAATATCTTAAAGTTTGTAATATAAGCTTTTCCTCCTAAATATATTTTACCATTTTTTTAAATACTCGACAACACGTCAAACTGCTTAAGTAATTTTTATTAGTTTTGCCTGAAAATAGCTTTAAATAGTCAAAAAAACCGCTTCTTATTGCGCAAAAAATAAAAACACCCTTGGGGTGATTTTATTTTGCGTGAGCGGGTAAGGGGAGTCGAACCCCTTTGATCAGTTTGGAAAACTGACATAATAACCGTTATACGATACCCGCGTGATTTATTTATAAAAATATTTAATAAGTTTGCCACCCAGTGGGTGGTCAGCCTCTGGCTGAGAAAACTGATATAATAACCACTATATTATACCCGCATGATTTATTTATAAAAAATTTAATCAGTTTGCCACCCAGAGGGTGGTCAGCCTTTGGCTGAGAAAACTGACATAATAACCGTTATACGATACCCGCCTTTCAAATTTCTAAGTGCGAATTACGAAGTTCAAATTATTTTTCTAATAACTGCTCGCTAAAATATAATCTATCAATTTTTTTAACACAACGCAAGAGATGTATATATTTTATTGACTTTATTGGCAAACATGCTAAATTGATAATCCAAGATGCGAAGAATTGAACGGTACGCCTCGGATCGACAGCGATCCCCGATGAAGGTTCAAGCCCTTCCAATCAAGTTCAATGCTTCTTGATCAAAAATGCTCCGCACCGGGATTGATCAAGGACTTCGCATTTTGTCGGGAGGAGTAAACCATTAAACCGGTTTCTCCTCCTTTTTCTTTTTAGGAAAAAATAATAAAACTGCGCTGGCGATAATAATCAGTGAACTCATAATTTGCGGCCAGCGAATGCCGAGAAAATAAGCGGTCGTATCGGTTCGCAAAAATTCCAGCGAAAATCTTAACGCGGAATATAAAATCAAATAAACCAATAAAATAATTTTATAGTTCTGCCATTTTTTCTGTAAAAATTTTCTGATGATTAAAATTAAGATTATAAAAATGCAAATATCGCCGAGCGACTCATACAAAAATGTCGGATGAAAAAAATCAGCCGAAATATATTGATCCGGGCGATTCATAAAATTTATCGGGATGCCCCAGGGCAAATTGGTTGGCGTGCCGAATAATTCCTGATTGAAATAATTTCCCCAGCGGCCGATTGCCTGTCCGAGCGCGATGCCCGGCGCGAACACCGCGGCCAAGAGCCAAAAATTTACTTTTTCTTTCCAGCAAAAATAAATCAAGACTAAAAGTCCGGCGATGATGGCGCCGTGGATGGCCAAGCCGCCCTGCCAGACTTTTAAAATATTCCAATAATTCTGGCTGTAGTATCCCCATTCCAAAAAAACGTGATAAACGCGCGCGCCGATGATGCCGAAAATGATTACCCAAAAAGCCAAATCAAAAATTTTATTCGGCGACAGGTCGAATTTTTTTGCAATCTTCAGCGAGACGGTCAGACCGGCCAGCACGCCGAGAACAATGAACAAGCCATACCAATAAACATGCAGCGGCCCGAAAGAAAGCAGCACCGGCGTTGGCGAAAAGTTGTGTAAAAAATTGAACATAAAATTAATAATTATAGGTCTTATAATTAATATTTTGTTCTATTATCCGTTTAAAGTCAAGATAAAAAATCACCGTTGATGAAGGATTGGTTATATCAAATCACCGCAAATTGGCTTTTGCCACAGACGATCTTGATAAGCTAATGGAATATTTTAATGAATTTCAAGCTGTGCCGGCCAACAAATTTTAAAATGCATATTAATCTCGTTAAGTCATTCGGCTTAACGAGTTTTTTTGTCAGAATTGACATATTTTATAATGTATGCTATAAAATAATGTCTCCGTACCTTAAAAAATATACCAAAAAAGAAAGGATGATGAAATGATAGAAAATTTCAAAAACATTTTAGCCTGTATTGATTCGCCTGACCCTGACAATTTTGCCTTAGTCATCGGACTGCAAAGACTTTTTCCGGAAGCGCAGATTAACGTGATGCTGACCGGCCGACCGATAAGGTTCAATGCCAAAAAGGAACACGAGCTTTGGGATTACGACATGAAGTCGTCAGTATTGGCTCACGAAGCTTCGGCCGCTCGCATTAAGAATTTCTTACTGCACTTTGATATTGAAGTAATCAAGGTCTATGACGGCGGAATAGCGCCGCGAACGCTGGTGCCGCACTGGCTGCATTTCGCTGATTATTACAAGTTCCTTGATGTTGACCCGTTGGAAGCTATTCAGCACAGCCAGCTTGAGCCGCAAGAAAAATTGATCAAAAAAATTCTGGAAATGGAGTCTTGCGCTGTTGTCGTGGGCGGACCGATGACCGGTCTGGCACAATTGATAATGCGAAATCCGGCTGTGGCCAAAAAATTCACTTCGGTGCATGCGATGTTCGCAACCTGGGGCAGAGTCAAGCTGATGGATTTCGGTGAAAAACCGCGCGGCGCCTTGCAGTTCAATGTTGCCTGCGATCCTTTTGCCGCAAATTATATTCTCAGCGGTCTTGATTGTCCGATTTATCTTTTGACCACCGAGGTAACCCGAGTGCCGGAAATCGGATTCACGAATGCCGTTGAACTGCGCAATGCGCTGACGCAAAATAACGGCACGCGTCAGTTGTATAATTTATACGCGCTTTGGTATGACGCGGCCGTAAAACCGCGACAGGATAAAAATCCGGAAGAAAAAATATTCATTCATGATCTGGCGCCGGCCCTAGCGCTTAACGCCGATGTTCGGGAAAAGATTTATGAAATCGTTCCGATTAATATCACCGCCATCCCCTATTTGCCAAACGAATCCGCTGATTGGGGAAAAATTTTAATGTCGGTTGCGTCTCCGCAAGCGGACCACAACCGTTTTGCCGCCACCGGTTTAAAACCCGATGGCGCCAAAGAATATTTGAATATCTTGCGAAATTTATTCGTCTAACCAAATTTAAACGCTTAATCATTCTCCGGAATCATTAAGCGTTTTTTATTTTACCCGAAAAAAAGCGGACGCTTTTGTGTCCACTTTTTAGAGTATCATTAATTGTTGCACCGCATTTTATTTAAAAATAATTATGGCGTGCGCGCTGAGAGTACCGGATCGCCCTCCGCATAATTGGTTATAAAAGCATCGGGGATGATATCAATTTTAGTTTTCCAATTCGCGCCGTAAAGCGCCGCGGCTACCGTCTCGGATTTTATCCAGCGCAAAGCGCCATTTTTATCAACCGCGTAAACTCGGGTGCCGCTTTGCGATTCAATTAATTTCACGCCGGGGCGATAAGTGACATTGCTGCCCAAAGGAATCGCGGCGAATTGCGCCAGCGTTATAATTTTAATCTTGCTGAAATCTTTATACCAAGTAAAATATAATTTGTCATTGGTGAACACATGGCGCTTGCCGTCCAAGCCGCAATAATAAACGGCGGAGACTGTCGCGGTTTTTAACAATGTTCCGGAAACGCAAGCGACTTTTCCCGTGCTGCTCGCCAAACTTTTATCAATATTGATATTCGGGCTGCCGGCAAGCGCGTCGGCGACGCTATAACTACCGGGATAGCGGGCGGCGATTAAGCTCGGATAAGGATCAATCGCCGTGCCATCGGGCAAATGAATTTCAAAATGCAAATGCGGGCCGACATTTTCCGCGTCGCCCGAATCACCCATCCAGCCGACCAGCTCGCCCTTGGTGACTGTGGCGCCGCGGACAATTCCCGGCGCGTAAGCATATTGGGCTCCCCCCAAATCATCGTCGGTGCCGGGCGTATCGTTATTGACGTGGATATAATCATAAGTATAGCCGTCGGCATCTTGCAAAGTGATCTCATAGCCCCAAGAAGCTTCGGGAAAGACAACATTACGAACGCGGCCGTCAATGGCTGAATAAAGCGGCATCATTTTTTTACCCATCATATCAATTCCGATGTGCAAGTGGCCGGCGCGGGGATCGCCAAAATCATCACTGAATGTCACCGACGGATCGGTGGGAAAAAAGATTGATCTGGTTTCAGTGGTCGCGGCCGAAACATTGTTAGACGGCAAAAGAACACTAAGCGAAAGTGAAAAAACGGCTAAAATCGCAATTAAATTTTTTGTCATATATTTTATTGGTTAGGGCTAAAGTATACAACAAAAGACAAGTTATCGCCAGCTCTTAAATTTCCGCCGGTTTCACGATTTCCGCCAAAAATTTCTTGGCGTTTTCCGGCGCTGATTTCAACGGTTCGGATATTTTCCATAAAATTTCAAATTGCGTTTTCAAAAGCTGGCGCAATTCTTTGCTTTCCACGATAAACCCGAAATTCTCCGCTCGCGACGACATAAACATAACCTTACTGCCATAAGCCCAATAGCCCATGGAAAAATCAATGCCTGCTGGCGCCAGCCGCACCTCACGTAAAACTTCCCTCCCCGGCGCCAAAAAAATATTTTTCTCCACGTCGCTGGTTTTTTCTTGCGGCCAGATCACGCGGATGCCAATGCCATTGCGCACGCGCTTCTTATTGAACTCAAATAAAAAATCTTCGCCCAAAACTTTAATCATGTCTTTAACCGGCCAATAAAGTTCAGTTTCCAGATCATCATACAACAAAACGTCTTTCAACATTATCCGCATTTCTTCCTTGCCTTCAAAATAATTATATTTCGGGCTGACAAAATCCGTCTTCTGCGATTTTTTTAAATCTGCCAAAATCTCATCAAAACTGCCGCGCGTTTTTTCCAGCGCGTTTATTTTATCATTTAAAATATTGTTTATTTTCTCCGGGTCAACCGCCTGCCACAATTTTACATTCTCTTTTTCATTTTGCAGAACCAAGCCGCCGCGCGCCAGTTCATCTAATAGGCCATACAGCGTTGAACGGGGAATATTCAAACGCTTGGCCAAACTGCCGGCTGGCATCACGCCGCCTTCCAGCAAAGCCAAATAGACATCGGAATGTTCCCGTTTTAAGCCTAATTTTTCAAAAATTGTATCAAGCATAGATTAATAATTAATAGTCATTTGTCGGAGTTCGCCGACAGTATTTACTATATCACACTTTCGTTTTATAATCAAGTCATACATTGAAAGTTCTTTGACAACTTAATAAAGTGTCGTAAAAACAGAACATAATTAAATAACCCTATAAACCGCCCAAAAGGCACAAAAAAGGAGTTCAAAATGAACACTTGGCGAACGGTAATAGAAATTATATCTATTCTTTTGCTAATACTGTCAGCAAAAAACCTGATCAAGTCTTGGGGGAATTTAGAACAAAAAGATTCTTGGGTGGCCGGAATCGGTTGTGGTTTATTACTCTTAAGCGCAAGCGTATTGTTTTTCATTTCAATGACATTGTCAAACAAAATTTTAGGTGCTATATCGTTTACTTCGTTAATAACTGTTGGTGCACCTTTCTTAATAGCTAGAATCGACAAAAGAAGAAATGACGAAACATTTATGACAATTGTCTTTCTAATCTTCGGATACATTTCTCAAATGTTGATGATTTGCGGATTTCTTTATCTTGCTTTCCGGTTTAACAATACAGGGCTGTTGATCAATACTGTTATTGCTTACTTTATTGCATTATTGCTGTTTAGTAAAATAAAGAAAACTAATCTGTGGAAAAAAATAACCTAAGCAATGACTGATTAAAATTCACTCAAAAAAGGAGAAAATATGAATTGGAAAATTTTTGCAAAAATGATTGTGAAGACGGTAAACATTCTTAATATCATTCGCAAAACGGCGGATGAGCAAGGCCTGTCACTTGAACACGTACTTTCTCAACTTGACGAGAAGCATGGCATGGAAGCGCTGGAAGCGGCCAGTAAAATATTTGCTGGAGAAATCAAAAGATTAAACGATGGCCCCGAGTACGAAATTATGGTTTCTCCCAACCCAATGACAAAAGCAGAGGCAGTGGCCTGGGAGTCCTCTGTTGGTGACGGATGGAAGATTCCTGACGTAGAAAACCATGGCGCAAATCATTTCAAAGCAATAAATGAATTTTGTGGTAGAAAAAGGCACTGGGAAGAAATGCGAAAATATCGAGCAGACGGGTATATATGGCTTGGCATGACCAGGACAGGTACGGGAGGAATTGAGCCTGGCTACGAAGGTCGTGATGTTTACGCGTGTCTTGTTCGCGAATTACCGCCAAAAACATGGCACCTTGTTCGATCTTCAAAAAATTAAAAAAACATTACCTCGTTAAGTCATTTGGCTTAACGAGGTTTTTTTATTTTGCCAAGGCGGCGGAAAAATGAGGGGTGGCTGACGGGGTTGTGGAGATGTAAAAAAACAAAAAACAAGACATTTGATTGCCTTGCTTTTTGTTTAATATTAGCCAAAAGGGTGGCCAGAGGGAGTTGAACCCTCGACACCAGGACCACAACCTAGTGTTTTACCGTTAAACTATGGCCACCATACTCTCGATTTACGATTTTGGATTTCAGATTTTCGAATTATTATTTTATCACAGCAATCGAAAATCGCAAATCTAAAATCGTAAATCGGTTTGTGCGCCCAGCAGGAGTCGAACCTACCTCACAACCTTAGAAGGGTCGTGTTCTATCCGATGAACTATGGGCGCCCCCTTTTCGAATTTCGAATTCTAAATAAAAATTGCCTTGCGGCAACTATTTTAATCTTATTCTTAATCTAACAAAAAGCTAAGAAAAAGTCAAATTTACCAACAACCATGGTTATTGTGACGCCCAACTTAACACACCCCGTCACGCCAGGGGCGTGCCACCCCTCTCAAGAGGGGACTTTGCTATTTCGCTTTTCGCTGACGAACGGCTTCGAATAATAATATCGCGGCTGAGGCGGACAGATTCAGGGAATCGACCACGCCGGTCATCGGAATTTTAATATATTCGTCGGCGGATTCGCGCCACTCTTCACTCAGGCCCGAATGTTCGGCGCCCAAAATAAAAGCTGTGCCACCGGTTAAGTCAAAATCATAAAAATTTTTTTCGCCGCGCTTGCTGGTCGCATAGGTCGTAATATTATTGGCGGCTAAAAAGGCAATTGTTTCTTCGCGAGTTGATTTGACGATTTGCTTGTCAAAAATTGAGCCGATGCTGGCGCGAATCGCATTGGGATGATAAATGTCTAATTGCGGGTCGTTAACGATTATCACATCAACTCCGGCGGCATCGGCGGTGCGCAAAACTGCACCGAAATTACCGGGTTTTTCCATACCTTCCATCACCAAAACCAGCGGCTTGGCGCTTAATTTCACTTCTTCCAGTTTTAATTTTTTGATGGAAAAAATTGCCAGGTAGCCGTCCGGATCTTCGCGATAAGAAATTTTTTCAAAAATTTCTTTTGGCACATTGGCCAGCACACCCTGATTGCTCGGCACGCCGAAGAAGGACGGATTTTCGCCGCCGTATTCGCCGCAATAATAAATTTCCACCAGCGGCAAGCCGGATTTCAGCGCGGCTAAAATTTCCTTGTATCCTTCAACCAAAACCACGCCGCGATCACGGCGCTCCGAGGCCTTGTGCAGCTTGATGATATTTTTTATTTTTTTGTTATCGGCACTTTCGATAAAAAACGACATTTTATTTTTACGTTCTAAATTACTCCGTCTATAATGCGAATACTACAAATTATTCGCGAATACCGCGAACTATTTATCAAATTTTATTTTAATTCGTTAACTTATTTGTTGTATTCGCGTATAATTCGTAGCGTTCGGATTATATTATTTTTTTTCCTGCAAATAAGCAATATACGAATAAACCACGGTTCCGAATAATAATACTATAATATCCGCGATGAATAAAGGCAAGCGCCAAGTGAACGGAGCAAAAGAAATTATAATCATAATTAAGCCGCCGAGCATAAAAACTTTGCCGCCGAAGCGATGAGTTTTGTTCCAAACCGTTTCACTCGACATCGTCCATGGAGTGCGGATGCCGACAAACCAATTCGGTTTCAACTTGCCCATATAATTACCCATAATTATAAAAAGTAAGCCGACCGCAGCCGAAACCCAAGTGCCGACATCAAATTTGAAGCCCAGATTGGCAAGCGAGGCGATAAAATAAATTATGGCCATAAAAAAGACAATAAAATTCCGGAAAATAGTATAAACGCGAGCGAATTCAGCATAGCGATCTTTTTTCGGATCAAGATAGGGCAGAACTAAAAATAAAAGGTAGATACCGATAAGAAGCGCCGGAAAAAAGAAAGCGGCAAACGTGCGGCCGCTCCAGCCGTTGGCTTGGCCGGCAAAATCCCAATGGGTGATAACGCGCGCCGGAAAATGCGCGTAAAAATAAAATGAGGCGGCGATTGAAATTGCCAAAATAGCGAGAGAGAAAATTTCAGATTTGATGGTTGGTTTGATTGGATTGGACATATATTTTTTATTACTTTTTATAATCTGCTTTAACCCACCCCGTCTCGCGCGGCGCGAGCCACCCCTCCCGAGAGGGGACTTATTTTTTAAAAAATTTAATAACTTTTTCCGCGGCCTCTTCAAAGACCGACAAATTCAGAGAATAAACAATTTGCCGGCCTTCGCGGCGCGCTGAAACCAATTCAGCTTCCTTTAAAACCGAGAGATGATGGGACAAAGTCGGAGCGGTAAAATCAAAATGCTCGCCAATCTCGCCGGCGGCCAAATCGCGCTTTTTCAAAAGTTCTAATATTTTCCGCCGAGACTGATCGGATAAGGCATTAAATGTTTGGCTTAAAATCATAAAATTCAAAAAATAATTCGCATGTTCCCAA
>Ga0182027_10002285_pt1 | contig 31263 bp, 25 predicted proteins | sample 712E1DmetaG_FD_121300 | JGI IMG/M metagenome (GOLD analysis project Ga0182027, IMG submission 121300) | Permafrost microbial communities from Stordalen Mire, Sweden - 712E1D metaG (Illumina Assembly) | ecosystem: Environmental > Terrestrial > Soil > Wetlands > Permafrost | place: Sweden...
ATCGCTCAACGCCGACTTTGAACTGGCTGGAAGGGGAGGTGCAGGGGTTGGTGGATTATTACAAGGGCCAGATTGACGAGCGGTCCTGGTATGGGTTCTGGGACTTTGGCGACATCATGCACAACTACGACATTGGACGGCACGAATGGCGTTACGATGTCGGCGGCTGGGCGTGGGCCAACACGGAGTTGATGCCCGACATGCTGCTTTGGTATTCCTTCCTGCGCACCGGCCGCGCGGATCTCTTCCGCATGGCCGAGGCGATGACGCGCCAGACCAGCGAAGTGGACGTGTATCACATCGGCCCGTTCGCGCCGCTCGGCTCGCGCCATAACGTCAACCACTTTGGCGACGGCGCAAAGCAGCCCCGCGCCAGCCACGCCGGCATCAAGGAATTTTACTATTTCCTGGCGGCGGACGACCGGATCGCGGACCTGATGCACGAGCAGATTGACGCGGACCGCGCCTATGATGTGGCGAAGCGTTACAACGGTTCCCATTATGTGCCGACGGCCACCGGCGGCTACCAACTCAGCGGCAGTCCGGCGGCGCCGCGTCCGGCGAATTTCCCCGCGCGCTCGACCGCGCCGCGGACGGTGACTTCGCAGTTCAACCTGGAATGGCTTTGTTACTCGATGAATTGGATGGTCGAGTGGGAGCGCACCGGCGACACCCAATGGCGCGATCTTGTCATGGCCGACATGAAGGCGATGGCCGCCGGCAGCCGGGGCGGCCGGTTTGCGGGCGGCGGCTATTTCGACGTGATTTTTGGCGGGCCAGAAAATCTATGGGAGATGGAGCCGATGTTCGACGTGCCGGATTTCTGGCGCGCCTGGGGGGACACTTGCGAATACATCGGCCGCCAGGTCAACGGCGGCCAGATGACCGGCCCGCGCATGCTCGCCTACGCCGCCTGGGTAAAGAAAGACCCGCAGCTCGGACAACTCGCATGGACCAAGCTCGTAGGCACTTCCCTGCCGGCGCCCTCCCGCCCCGCCAAAGCCGCCGGCCCGAACCTCCTCAAGCCCGTGACCGACCCGGCCTTTCTTGGGCGGACCGTAGGCTGGCAACTCCACGGCGTAGCCAGCGTCCAGTGGGCCTTAAACGCCATCGAGACCGCCGACCTGGCCAAAGAATGGCTCCCGCTCTATGAGAAGTCGCGCTGAATTACATATATATTTAAACGCAAAGTCGCGAAGTCGCAAAGACGCAAAGAAGGCAATAACTCTTTGCGCCTTTGCAGTGCTATTCCTGAGAACTGCGCATTTTTGGCAAAATTTTTCCGTATCGTTTTTCCGAATGACAAATGACAAATTTTCAATGACAAATTTTCAATTCAAACTCACTGCTTTGGTTGCGGCTGGCCGCGCTGCGCCCTTGCGCCTTTGCGTTAAATATCCCCGTGGCATCCAGTTTAAAATCTTCGCGGAAATGAATGATTCGTCCACATTTGCAGTGCCGACGCCGAAAATGGGAACCCGAAACACTTTGAGCGCAAAACTCCAACAAAGGAAAGGCCTGAATGAATGAACAAAATTGAGCAAAAGCACCGTTTGACGTCTGACACCGAATACAACAACTCGTTTTATGACCCGGAAGGGACCTTCTACATTGCGCCGTCAAAAACAGTCCTCAACTGAATCATTAAACCTATGAACACCAACATGGTGCATGGCTTCTTTGCCTATCCGTCGTCGCCACAGATTGCCGAAGTAATTCGTAATGGAGTTTCAAAGATTAACGAAACAGGATTGGTTCACCTGAGGACATGGGAGTCTTGCAATGTTGGCGGGAAGTTGGTGATCACCGAAATTTGCAACGCAATTGACGACGCACCATTGTTTTGCGCGGATCTCACCTCATTGAATCATAATGTAATGTTTGAACTCGGTTTTGCCATAGCACGGAACAAGCGCATATGGCCGATTATCGACCCAAGCGTCGTTGAAACGAAGGCGGACTTCGCTAAACTGAAACTTTTAACAACCGTTGGCTATTCCTCCTATTGCAACTCCAATGATTTACAAGCGCAATTTCTCACAGATAAGCCCTGGACGGAACTTAATTCCACCGTTTTTGAGACAGCAATCAAGCCAAGTCTTTCTACCACCAACGTCGAAACCATTCTGTATCTCAAATCTCGACACATTACGGAATCCAGCACCTCGCTCTCTAAAGAGCTTGCAAACGCGTCTAAAGCAATGCGATTGCCACTCATCACTGATGACCCCAGGGAAACCGCAATTGCACCCCTCGCTTGGTATGGCGAACAGTCTTACGTGGCTCGATGTGTAGTTGTGCATTTGATAAATCAATCCCGCGAAGGCGCCCACCTCCATAACGCAAAATGCTCATTCGTTGGAGGTTTGGCCTATGGATTTGGAAAACCAATTCTGATGCTGGCCCAAGGAGATTACCTGGCACCACTAGACTATCGCGATTTACTAAGGAATTATCAAACGAGCACAGAGGCAGAACGGCATCTTCACTCATGGATATTAGCTTTAACGCAGCAGAAGAAAGTCGAGACACAAGCACAGCAATTATACCTGACATCCGTAAAGCTCGCACAGCAGTTGGCACAACTTAAAATTGGTGAGCCAGTAGCGGAGAATGAGGCAGATCGATTAGTGCGCGATTACTTCGTTGAAACAACTGCCTATCGCGAAGCACTTGATGGACGACGCGCTATTTTCGTCGGCAGAAAGGGGGCGGGCAAATCTGCCAATTTGTTGAAACTTGCCTCTGCACTAGGATCGGATAGGAGGAATCTTGTGTGCGTAATTAAGCCTTTGTCATATGAGATGCGTGGGATTGTAGAACTACTGTCAAGTTACAAAAGTCTATCTTTAAAAAGTTATACGATAGAGAGTTTGTGGAAATTCTTGATATATTCTGAGATTGCTTTGGCGGCAGAAGGAATCATCAGGGATCGCCCGTCAGGGCAGATTTATGAACACGAAAAGGACCTTATTGCAATATTGGATCAAAACACCGAAATGCTTCGCAGTGAATTCTCCGTACGCCTCGAGCGTTGCATTCAATCTTTACTTCAGTCTTCGCATCATCGTGAAGAAACAGAGCAGATCGAACAGGGACGCCTCGCAGTCTCCGAGGCGCTGCATTCTGGATTGCTCAGGAAATTGAGGGAAGTATTGGTGACAGCCCTTCGAGACAAAAGTCGAGTAGCGATTTTGGTGGATAATCTTGACAAGGCGTGGGATAAACAGAGTGATATTGAGAATCTTTCAGAGTTCCTATTGGGGCTTTTGGGAGCAACCGATCGGGTTGCGGCAGATTTTCGTTCGGTTGGGCGTGATCATCTAACATTGAATACAAGTTTGGCAGTATTCGTACGATCCGATATATTTTACCAAGTAATGGCGATTGCTCGCGAACCCGACAAAATTGTTTCCACAAAGGTGGTTTGGAACGACGACGAGATTCTTCTTCGGGTTGTTGATGAACGTTTTGCTGACTCACTTGGAATACCACCAGATGAAGTGTGGGCCAAGTATTTTTGCGCTACTGTCAGAGCTGTGCCAACAAAGCAGTATTTACTCAGCCGCATACTGAAGCGCCCTCGTGATTTGCTTGTTTATGTGAAAGCCTCCATTACGATGGCGGTCAACAGACGGCACGGGATGGTTCAAGAGAATGACATTCTCGATGCGGAGAAGCAATATTCACAATTTGCGATTGATAGCATTCTTGTTGAGAATGGAATTACGTTTAGGCAGCTTGAGGACATTATCTATGAATTTGTTGGCGCTAAATCAGTTGTAAGGGAGACGGATATTCATAAAGCCCTTGATAGCGCACATGTTGATTCTGGGGCATTATTGAGTGTAATCCAGCATTTGTGTAGTTTAACATTTTTTGGGGTTGAGGTAAGCCGCGGTGAATTCCGGTTTGCTGAGGACCAGTCAGAAAGCCAGAAGAACAGCGTCTTAGCGCAACGCCTTGTAGTCAGTAATCCTGGTGAACGCCGTTATCAGATCAATCCGGCTTTTTGGGCGTTTTTAGAAACCTCACACGCAGGTCTCTGAATTTCTTGAGTTCAGAGAGTTTTGGAATAGGGGTCAAGCCTTACTTATGTTCGTTGCGGTGTTTGCCATTAAGATTGTTTGGCGGCAGGATTGGTGTGACAGGAACGGAAGAGAGCAGAAGATTGATTATTAGTTATCGCGGTAGGTGGCGATGGCGTGGAGTTCCTTTAGTTCGCCAATGCCGCCGGACTCGGACTCGGAGTGGATGATCTTGCCGCGGGTGCCGTATGATTTCACTTCGTCAATCAAACGCGCGTCCACGGAATCGCGATGGAGGGAGCAGCCGGCGTGGGCAAGAACGATTCCGGGGAGCGCGTGCGTCCCGCACGCAGTGTTTGGCGTCCCGCCAAACACGTTCCAGCCCACTCCTCTGCAAACGCGGCCAATCTAAAGAAGAATCCACAGGAAGGAATCAGGGAAGGAGTGGGGGCGCGAGACGCGCCCCACGGCGATCGGGACGATCGCGCTCCCCAATCCTCGCAGCGGGAATCCGCTGAAAATGTCGAGGAACCTCATAAGTTCGCCTCTGAGTTTGGGGAATTGCCGGCACCCTTCTTGGTAGGGCAGAGCTGCTGCTCTGCCCTGAATTCTTGGGCGGCGCAGCAGCGCCGCCCTACCGAAAAATGTCATGCGCCCTCCTTTGGCTCGATTTTTTCGCCCAGGGCCATTTTCAGCAGATAATTCAGCTCGGCGCCGTAAATAAAAATGACGTTGCAGGCGTAGAAAAAAAGGAGCGTGGCAATGACGCTGCCCAGCGAGCCGTACACCAGTGTCAACTGGTTAAACCGCGCCAGATAAAGCGACAGGAGGCGCGCCGCCGCCATCCATGACAAGGTGACCAGCGCGGCCCCCGGCACGACGGAACGGATGTTCTGCTTGAGGTTGGGCAGGAAATAATAGACGGTGGACACACTGGCAAAGACCACGGCGATGGAGAGGCCGACAATCTCATTGCGGCTCAGGGCCACGCCGGACCTGCCGAAGACGGCCTCCAATTTTTCCCAGGCCACGGGCAGCAGGACGAGCACCATCATCGCCATGATGACTACAAAAGACAGAATAAGAATTTGCGCGATGGAGAGGAGCCTCCGCCAGATGTAGGCAGGCGGGGCAGAAACACGGTACGCGCGGTTGAGCACGGTGCGGTAGCCTTCGATGGCGGAGGACGACGTCCAAATCGCGCCCAGGATGGACACGGTGAGCAACCCCTGCGGCGGGCCGGAAATGATTTCGGTGATGCGCGGCGTGAGCGCGCCGACCATCTCCGCGGGCAGTTGCGCGAGAACCAGCCGGATGAACCCGGCTCCCGCTTCTCCCTCGGCGAGGAACCCGGCCAGCGCGACCACGAAGACCAGGAACGGGAACACCGCCATCAGCCCCAGGAAAGCGAGATAGCCCGCATGCTCGACGCCGTCATGCGCCAGCGTATTGACCGCCGCTTTGTAGAAGGAGGCGAAGAAGGTTTTCGGCGACAGCATAATGTATTATGAATACGATTGTTATCAATCAAGACACCAGGTATATAAGGCGACAATCAGCCCAATGGCGGTTGCCAGAATCAGGCTGTGCTTGAGCGTGAAGCGAAAGAGCCGGGCCTCGTCGGAGGCGGGCAGGCCCGTCGCCGCCGCCGCCACGGCGATGCTGGACAGGCTGATCATCTTGCCCATCACGCCGCCGCTGGAATTGGCCGCCGCCATCAGAACCGGGTCCAATCCCAAGCGTCCGGCCGTGACTGCCTGCAAGTTGCCAAAGAGGGCATTGGACGAAGTGTCGCTGCCCACCAGGAAGACCCCCAGCCAGCCGAGCAGGGCGCTGAAGAATGGAAACGCGCGCCCCGTCGAGGCAAACGCCAGTCCGAGCGTGGCCGTGGCCCCGCTGTAGTTCATCAGGAACGCGAACGAAAGCACGGAAGCAATGGTCAGGACGGGAAAAGCCAGTTGCCGGAGCGAGGTGGCAGTGACTTTGACAAACTGCCCCGGCGGGACACGGAGAAACAATGTTGTCAAGAGCACGGCTAACATGCATGCGGTTCCGGATGCCGTCATGAGATTCAGCTTGTACACCGCCGCGGGATTCGAGGAAGCCGGCGCCGCCGCCGGGATGGCTTGCGCGGCGCTGTGCAACCCGGGCCATTGGAACGTGACGGTCAACCGGTCCAACGGCTGCTTTACCGCGTCCAGCCCCCACAGAAAGACCAGCAGAACGAGCAGGATGTAAGGGAGCCAGGCCGTGAAGACTTGTCTTGGCCCGTATGTTCCATAGTTTGGCAGGGTGAAGCTGCTGCTTCGCCCTAATTCAGGGCGGCGCGGCAGCGCCGCCCTACCATTCAGGGTGTGGGATGTTGCGCTGTGGCGTGCCGGCGGGTCAAGGCCGGCTTCATTGGCGAGCGTGAACTGATCTTTCGGCTTCCACAGCTTGAAGAGAACGACCAGCGAACCCATCGCTGCGAGCGAACTGAGGATGGCGGTGAGTTGCGGGCCGAGAAGACTCGAAACCAGCAGTTGCACTCCGGCGTACACGACGCCGCACAGAAGCGCCGCAGGCAGCACGCCCTTCAATGCCGGCAGGCCGCCCATGACCAGGATTAAATAGGCGGGAATGAACAACGACACCGGCGCGCAGATGCGGCCCACCCAGATGCTCAGTCCCCGCACGGGCAGCCCGGTGACAGCCGCCAGAGTAAGGATCGGGATGCCGATGGAGCCGAAGGCCACGGGGGCGGTATTGGCCAGCAGGCAGATGCCGGCGGCATTAAAGCGCGTGAATCCAAGCCCCGTCAGCATCGCGGCCGCGATAGCGACCGGCGCTCCGAACCCGGCCGCGCCTTCGAGAAACGCGCCGAAGGCGAAGGCGATCAAAAGCGCCTGCAAACGCCGGTCGCGGGTCAAGCCGCCGATGGAGTCCTTGAGGATCTCGAAGTTGCCGGTTTCGAGCGTCAGCCGGTAAAGCATGATCGCCCAGACAACAATCCACGCGATGGGAAAAAGGCCAAATGCCGCGCCAAAACTCATCGCCGCGAGCATGGTTGCGGCCGGCATGCCATAAACGAAAAGGGCGACCACCATGGCCGCGCCGAGTCCCCAAAGGGCGGCCACCCATGCCGGCGTTCGCTTGACACCGAGGAGGAACAGCATGACGAAGACCGGCAGCGCCGCGGCCAGCGCGGAAAGACCGAGAGAGCCATGGAGAGGCATGCTGTTGGGTTGCCACATAATCGAAAACTACGGTTCAAGGCCGGTCCAGTTTGGAGGCGAAGTCGTAGGTTCCCGATCCCACTTCAAAAACGACCTTGCCGTTTTCCTGACGCAAAAATTTCACCTCCTCGGCCTTTGCGACCGGCTTGCCGCTCTCCGCGATTCTCGCCATGTTGCTGGCAGGGATCCAACTCAGGCGCGGGCTGGCGGCGTCAATTCCGAGCGGGTCGTGGAGATACTCGCACCGGAGGTTGTCGCAATGCAAGCCGGTGGCGGGCAAGCGGGCGCAACCGCCGGCCAGGACGCCCAGGCCGAGACACGCCGCCAGTGGATGAAAGAGCCAGCCGGCGATGTTCCCGAAGGCATTGTTAGCAAGAAGAGAATCCATCGTGAGGAGAGGGACCGGCACGAGTTGCCAGGGATTGCTCATGGAATGATAATCCCTGTCGTTGGGTGGAGGACTACAACATCCAACCACGCCGTGCCTCGCAACGGCAGAAATGCGTTTCCATCCGTCGAGAGCAATTGCAGGCCGGTGATGTAAGCCGCCGCCGCAATCCATACATCGTTGTGATCGTGCTGAATGGCCATCCCTTGCGAGCGTGCGAATGAATACAACTCAGCCCAGCGATGGTGAATGCGAGTATCCCCGATGGGCACAACCAGGAGATCGTCAATGGTCCGCTTTAGCAGTCCCTTTCTTTTTGGTCCCCAGGACTGGGCGAAGGCCCAGAGTTCCGCAACGGTCACCTCGCAGATCGTGGGACGAAATGGCGAGTTGCGAAGTTGGAATTGGGTGTCAACAGCCGTTGAAATCGGGCTGTTCTCGCGTGTCGCATGCAGCACGATATTCGTATCAAGCAAATAGCCTCTGGCGCTCATGGCCTCAACTCAGAGCCTCCACCGCAGCCGCAAATTCCTCGTCCGTCTCTTCTGCCGGGATACTGCCGAGAATCCGGTTGAATGGCGGCTTTTCACCGGGGCGGAGGCGTGTGAGCGGGGAGTAATCCGGCACAACAAGCGGCTCAGGCACTTGCCTGAAGAACTCATCCTGCGCGCCGGCAAAAGCAATCGCGTCGGCGTCAACCCGCAATAGCGCGCCTGATGGACGAAACACTCCCACACCCTCGATCACCACATCCCGGTTGAAAAAATCCTTGAGTTCTTCAATGGGGAGAATTCCTTCCCAGACTGCCGTCAAGGCGACACCGGATTTGATATCCAGCTTGAGAACCGCCTGACTCGCGCCCATTACATCGAGGCGACCCGCCACCCGCACGCGACGGCTCATAGGCGTCGCAGCAGAGAGTTCAGAGGCGGCAATCAACGCCACGGAATCTATCTGGCCCGGATCGGGCACGGCCGTATCCGGCAGTGCTATCCGTTCGACCCCCCGATTGAGCATCCGCCGGTAAGTGCCAATCCGGTTCAGGAATCCAGCGTCGAATCGGTTGCTGTCCTTCCGGCGCTTCCGGACGTCTCCGAGGGCGGCGCCGAGCAATTCAAACGCAGTCTGCTCAGGTTGCGGGCTGTCTTCCCAAATCAGCTTCTGCCCAAAAAGCTCCCCGGCCACACTGCCAAACGATGGCACTTCAAAACGCAGCATTGTTGAGCCTTCATTCGCGGAAGAATGCCCGACATAGCGGACGTCCGCTGCCGCCCTCAAACACTCGGGAATTCGCCCGCGCGCCCGGCTGGAATGGAGAAAACCCATGCGCACCGCATCCTGTAGCGTGCCGTGGAGCTTGCTGAAGATTGGCGCGATTATTTCGGGGCGGGGTTTCGCACCCAGCCCTTCCGGGCCGCACACCTCAAATGTTCTTTCGAGCAATTTCATAAGTTTGCCCTCCATTCAGCCTATCATGGACACGCAATAATGTGCTGCGTCCCTTCGCGGAAGTAAATGCGTTTCATTGCCGGCGTCACTCTTGGTGCTACTGTTGAATTTGTGTCAATAGTTCGCTTGCCTCTCAAAAGGCGGCGATTTGGGGGAAGGGTTTTTCGGGGTCTATGTTCAAATCGCGGAGGGATTGGGCGACGGTCTCGGGGCTGATCGCTTTTCGCTGGGAGAGGGCGTGGAGGACGGCTACGACGGCGGTTTCGGCGTCTATTTCGAAGTAGCGGCGGAGGTTGGGGCGGGTTTCGCTGCGGCCAAAGCCGTCCGTGCCCAATGTGGTCAGGCCGCCGGGGACCCATTTGGCGATCTGGTCGGGGATGATCTTCATGTAGTCGGAGACGGCGATGAAGGGGCCGGTTTCTTTTTCGAGGAGTTGCCGGACCCAGGGTTTTCGCGCGGGCTGGGTGGGATGGAGCATGTTCCAACGCTCCGCGAGAAGGCTCTCGTTGCGAAGGTTCTTGTAGGAGGTCGCGCTCCAAACGTCGGCGGAGACATCGTAGCGCGCGGCCAGGATTTCCTGCGCGCCGAGCGCGGAGCGGATGAGGCTGCCGCTGCCGAGGATGTGCGCCTTGTGCTTTTTGCCGCCGGGGCCGGGCTTGAATTTGTAGAGGCCCTTGAGGATTCCATCCTCGCAGCCGGGCGGCATGGGCGGCTGGGCGTAGCCTTCGTTGTAAAGACAAAGGTAATACATGATTTCCTCGCCGTCCTCGAACATCCGTTTCATGCCGTCGCAGATAATGGCCGCCACTTCGTAGGCGAAGGCGGGATCATAGACGTAAAGGGTCGGGAGGGTGGAGGCGATGAGCGGCGAATGGCCGTCCTGGTGTTGCAACCCCTCGCCGTTGAGCGTGGTGCGGCCGGAAGTTGCGCCGAGCAAAAAGCCCTTGGTCCGGCTGTCGCCCGCCAGCCACAATTCATCCCCCGTCCGCTGCGGGCCGAACATGGAGTAGTAAATATAGAAGGGAATCAAGTTGACAGCGTGATTGGCATAAGCCGTCCCCGCCGCGACAAACGACGCCATCGAGCCGGCTTCGGTGATGCCTTCCTCAAGAATCTGGCCGTCCTTGGCTTCGCGGTAGAAGCTGAAACCGGCCTCCCTGTCCACCGGCTCGTAAAGCTGTCCCGTGGAAGAGTAGATGCCGATCTGGCTGAAGAGCGGATCAATGCCGAAGGTGCGCGCTTCGTCGGGGATAATCGGCACGACGCGCCGGCCCACTTCCGGGTCCCGCGCCAGAACGCTCAGGAGGCGCACAAAACTCTTGGTCGTGGAAGCCTCGCCCGCGCCGGAGCCTTTCGTCAATTCCGGGAACGCCTCCAATCGCGGCGTCCTGAGCGGCTCCGCCTTGACCTCGCGTTTGGGGACAAATCCGCCCAGCTTCCGGCGGCGTTCCAGCAAATACTTGGTTTCCGGGGACGCTTTGGACGGGCGGAAAAACGGCGTATCAACTATATCTTCATCGCTGATCGGCACGTCGAACCGGGCGCGGAACTCGCGCAGCTCCTTTTCGTTCATCGCCTTCTGCTGGTGGGAAATGTTGCGCCCTTCGCCGGCTTCGCCCAGGCCGTAGCCCTTGACCGTTTTGGCCAGAATGACCGTCGGCCGGCCCTGGTGTTCCACGGCGGCTTTGTAGGCGGCATAGACTTTGACCGGATCGTGGCCGCCGCGCCCCAGGCGGGTCAGTTCCTCGTCGGTCATATCATCCACCAGGCGGAGCAGTTCGGGATATTTGCCGAAGAAATGGCGGCGGATATAGCTGCCGGGGGCGACGGTGTATTTTTGAAATTCCCCGTCCACCGCCTCGTCCATGCGTTTGCGGAGCAGGCCCGAATCGTCGCGGGCGAAGAGCTCATCCCATTGGGAAGCCCAGATGACCTTGATGACATTCCAGCCCGCGCCGTGGAAAACGCCTTCCAATTCCTGGATGATTTTGCCGTTGCCGCGGACCGGGCCGTCGAGGCGCTGCAAATTGCAGTTGACGACCCAGGTCAGGTTGTCCAGTCCCTCCCGCGCCGCCAGGGTGAGCGCCCCGAGCGATTCCGGCTCGTCGGATTCGCCGTCGCCGACGTAGGCCCACACGCGCGGTTCCTTCTCCGTTTGCAGGAAGCCGCGCGCCTTGAGATAGCGGACAAAGCGCGCCTGGTAGATGGACATCATGGGGCCAAGCCCCATCGAGACGGTGGGGAATTGCCAGAAATCGGGCATTAGATAGGGATGCGGGTAGGAGGAAAGACCGCCGCCTTGGGCCAGTTCGCGGCGGAAATTGTGGAGATCGCTCTCCTCGAGGCGATACTCCAAAAAGGCGCGCGCATAATTGCCCGGCGTGGTGTGGCCCTGAAAATAAACCAGGTCGGCGGGACCCTTGCCGTCGCCGCCGCGGAAGAAATGGTTGTAGGCGACCTCGTAAAGAGTGGCCATCGAGGCGTAGCTGGAAATATGGCCGCCCACCTCGGCGCCGTTGCGCTGGGCATTGACGACCATGGCCATGGCATTCCAGCGGGCCAGGCTCTTGATGCGCCGCTCCAGGTCGCGGTTGCCGGGATAACGCGGCTGGGCTTCGGGAGGGATAGTATTGACGTAGGGGGTGTTGACGGGGTGGGCCGCCGCCGCCCCCGCCAGGCGCAGGCGCAGGATGAGGTCGTTGCGCAACAAACCGGCCTCGGCCGAATCCAGGTTCTTCAGCGCGACCTCAATCACCCCTTCGAGCGAGTTGACCAAACCGATACCGGAAGCGCCGGGCGGAAGCGGCGGCGAGGCCGGCTGGGCCGGGATACCGGGCCGTTGGGATGTAGGTCTGCTTTGCAAGTTCAATGTCTCAGGTTCACATTCAAAACTCAAACACTCGCTGCGTTCAAGCCCTGGTCGAAGTCTAAGGTTGAATAGCCCAAGTTCAAAGCCTTTTTTGGTCAATTGCCATTGACAAATTTGGTTTTGGGACATTTTCAGTGGATGACCACGCAGAATTGCAAGGGTTGGGGAGCGCGATCGTCCCGATCGCTGTGGGGCGCGTCTCGCGCCCCACTCCTTCCCCGATTCTTTCCTGTGGGTTTCTCCTCGGATTCGCCGCAAAAGTCAAGCTGGACAGAATATGTTTGGCGGGACGCCAAACACCGCGTGCGGGACGCACGCGCTCCCCAGGAATCGCCACCGCGCGATCAAATCCACTGAAAACATCGAGTTCTTGCATGAACCCTTAGCGCAGCCCTTGCGCAGCATGGCGCAATCTTTGCGCGGTCAGGTCCTTCATGACACAACTTTTGTGGGCAAAATGCCCGGCGGGCCGGTTGGCACGTTTGATGCACAGGAGCAATCAGGTCGTATGAATACTCTTACAAAATGGTTCATTAGCCTGGCCCCGGGATGCCTCCTGACTTTGGGACTTGCCTTGACAACATGCGCGGGGAGCGCCGGGGAGGACTTGGCCGGTCCCGCGGCGGCGCCGGCCAACCCGTGCGGCGCATCCCAATTTCAGATCATCATCCAGAGAAACATATTTGACCCAAACCGGGGGAGTGACGCAACGAACGGGGATTCCGCGGCCAAGCGCCCGCCGCACATTGAGACCTTCAGCTTTCGTGGCGCGGCGGAAAAGCTGGGGAAAGGATTTGACGCCTTTTTCACCGGAGACGGCGCTCCCGCATCTGGAACCGTGGCTGTGAACGATGAGATCAATGGCTTCCAGGTGCAGGAAATCGGCCTGTTTGAAGTCAGGCTGATGGACACCAACCACCAAGTGGTCATCTTGAAGGACCAAACCGGCATGACACGGCAGGATGGAGGGCCGTGGATCAGAGTTTCCGCGCCGGCCTATTACAGCCCCGGCGCACAAAGGAGAACCAGACTATGAAAAGACATGCACGTCAGATATTGACTACTTTAGCAGTCAGTTGGATTGCGGCTGTCGGCAGCGCCCCGGCCCAAAGCGGTTCAACCCACGAAGCAACACCCGGGGGCAGCCGGACAGCGCAGGCGATGGAGACCAAAGCCATCCCTGCCGGCGCGGGAGAAGACAATTCATTATTGACAACAGGCCCGGCTGAGAAGGGCCTGATTCTGAATCTGCGCGGGGTGCCGGTGGACGGGGTGTTGAAGTATTTGAGCGAGGCGGCGGGTTTCACCATCATAAGGGAGGCCAATACGGAAGTGCAGGGGACCGTGGACATAGAAAGCGCCACGCCGCTCAGCAAGGCGGACGTCATTTTGCTGGTCAACAAAGTCCTGGCCCCGTTCGGTTTGACCGCCCTCCAGGACGGGCAGACGCTTACCATCATGTCCGTTCAAGACGCGGGACGGTTCAATCTGACGCCGGTCGTGGTTTGGAGCAACAACGCCGGCGCATTCCCGCAAGACGCCCGCATCGTGACCGGGGTGATCAGCCTTCACAGCTTGAGTCCCACCCAAGTAGTCAAGGACCTTTCCTCATTGCTGCCGCCGGAGGCCGGGTTGGCCGCCAACGAGGGCGGCAACGCCATTATCTTGACTGCCAGGCAGGCGGACATCCGCCGGTTCACGCAAATTATTCAGGCCCTTGACAGTTCCGGCGAGTGCGATTTGGAGGTGTTTCCATTGGCGTATGCCGATTCCAAAGCCATCGCCCAGGAGCTGAAGGATGTGTTCGCGGCGCAGGATGCCGGCGCCAGCCAGGGCAATCCGTTCCAAAGCCTTCTCGGTAACAGAGGCGGCGCCGCCGCAAGAGCCGATACCTCCAAGCGGGCGGCGATCCGCGTCAACGCGGTTTCCGACGACCAGAACAACGCCCTTTTGGTCAGCGCCCCGGCGGACATCATGTCCGGCATCTCCAATCTCATTCATAGGCTGGACATTCCGCAAGACGATGTGGTTCAAATTCGGGTCTTCAGCCTGCATCACGCGGACGCGACGGATGTTGCCAGCCAGATCGCATCGCTTTTCCCGGATTCAACCACCCAGGCCGGCCAGCAAAATAACGGACGCGGGCCTGGCGCGCAGTTTGTGGCAGGCCAAATGGCAAGCTCCCAGGCGGCCGGACTCAGCGAGCGCAGAAAGAAACAGGCTGCCGTCGTTGCCGTGCCTGACCCGCGCACTCAGTCGGTCATCATCACCGCCTCCAAGGACACCATGGAGCAGATTGACAATATCATTGCGAAATTGGACAGCAACCCGGCGGGCACGCTGCATATCTATGTATATCGCCCCGTAATTGGAGATGTTATGGACTTGCAAGGCCCGTTGTCAGACCTGTTCGGGTCCGGCTCGCAACCGGCAAACAGCAGTCAAGTCAATCCCTTGGCACAGCGCGCCAATGTAGGAGCGCAGAGCGGCAGCCCAACGACGCTGGGCACTGCCCCCAAAGCCGGAGGAACCTTGGGAGGGCGGTCCGGTCCATAGTGAGCTTTTGGAAGCAATTGAGAATTGGTCATTGAAAATTTGTTATTGGCAATTTCGCCAGAAAGGCAAGCGGGACCCCATTTACCAATGACCAATTTTCAATGACCAATTCTCAATCAACGCTTCCGAAGTCTCATGCGTTCCGAAACGGGTTGGTTCCCAAGGGCGCCGGCAAAATCGGAAGTTATTTCTGTGCGGAGTACTGGCTCTGGGGAGCACGTCCCGATTCGGAATCGGGATGTGTGCTCCCCAGACCATAAAGTTCGTCGCTTAACAGACTGTTGAAATATCCCATCGGACGCCGCGTGGGGGCACGCGGCCTTCATTATTTCCTCGGAAATCACGGGTCATGTAGGCCCGGTGCCCTCACCGGGCGAGTTTTTCAACAGGCTGTTAGGCGAGGATTTGGGGCGCGCACTCGCCGCTTGTCAAGGCGGGGGGTCTCCCTATATGGTGTGCGGGTGAATACGGTCGTGGAAATTAAAGATTTGCGGGTGGAGTTTCCCAGCCGGGAATTGGGCGGGCACACAAAGCTCGCGGTGGATGGACTGAATTTGACGGTGCAGTCGGGGGAGGTTCTGGGGTTTCTGGGTCCCAATGGCGCGGGGAAAACGACGACGATGAACGTCCTGCTCGGTTTCGTCAACGCCACCGCGGGGTCGGCCTCCATTTTTGGCGTGGATGTGCGGCAGCCCATCGCCCGGCAGCGGATCGGGTATTTGCCGGAGCTGACTTATTATTACAAGTTCCTCAACGCGGAGGAGTTGCTCCGTTTTTATGCGCGCATTTTTCGCATCGCTACGGACGAGCGGGAGCGGCGGATTGACGCGGTGCTGAAATTGGTGGAGCTGGAGGCGGCGCGCAAACGGCTCATCAGAACGTATTCCAAGGGGATGCAGCAGCGGGTCGGACTGGCCCAGGCGCTGATCAATGATCCGGACTTGCTGATCCTGGACGAGCCGACCAGCGGGCTGGATCCGGTGGGCCGGATGAAGGTGCGCCAGATCATCCAGCGTTTGAAGGAGCAGGGCAAAACGGTGTTCTTCTCGTCGCACGAATTGGGGGAAGTGGAAACGGTCTGCGACCGGGTCGCCATTTTGCACGAAGGACGCCTGCGGGTGGAAGGGAAGGTGAGCGATCTGGTGCAGCAATACCAGTGTCATCTGGAACAGATTTTTCTCAAAATTATCGGGTTCCAGGAGGAAGTGTGATGGAACGAGATAAAGAGTAAGATTAGGATTAAGATTAAGAGTAAGAAAAACCGAGGCGGAAATTTGATATGAACAATGTGTTTGCACTGGCGGGAGTGGTGATCAAGGAGTTGTACCGGCGCAAGGATTTTTACGTGCTGTTTGTCATGACCGCCATCCTGACGGTAATGCTGGGGGCCATGCGTTTCTTTGACAATGCGGATATTGTCCGCTTTCTCAAGGAAATCTGCCTGATGCTGATCTGGGTTTCCACGCTGGTCATCGCCATTACCACGGCGGCGCGGCAAATTCCGGCGGAACGGGAAAGCCGCACCATTTTTCCATTGCTGGCCAAACCGGTGAGCCGCTGGGAGTTGATCGCGGGGAAATTCGCGGGGTGCTGGCTGGCCTGCCTGATCGCGCTGGTGGTGTTCTACTTTTTCTTCGGCGTGATCACCGCCACGCGCGAGCATGCGTGGCCGGGCGCGATCTTTTTTGAGGCGTTTTGGCTGCACGGCATTTTTTTGGCCATCGTGGTGGCGCTGGTGCTGCTGGGGTCGGTGGCGTTCACCGCCCAGTCTTCCAATGCCACGATCTGCTTCATCGTGGTCCTGGGCATCATGTTCGCGGGCGGACATCTCAACCGTGTCGCCGACGGTTTGCGAGGCGTCAGCGGGAACATCGTCTATGCCGTTTATTTCGCCATCCCGCACCTGGAATGGTACGACATCCGGGACAAGTTAGTGCATGATTGGCAGGCAATTGGCTGGCAGATCGTGGGCGGCGCGACCTTGTACGGGGCGCTCTACACAGGTCTTCTTCTGGGGCTGACGTGGCTGGTGTTCCACCGCAAAACGCTGACGTTATGATCCGGCTCATGCTGACACTCATTTTCGCCGGTTGTTTCACGCTGGCCACCGTTTTGGAGCCGCGCTTTCAGGCCTTGCGCCCCCAAACCAGCGATACCGGCGGGTTCATGGGGGAGCTGATGGGAGAGAGCCGCCGGCTTTTTGCCACCCAGAGTTTCATTGAGGCCGATGTCTATTTTCACAGCGGCTATTACCCCACCATGTTCGACACCAAGGAAGCCCTGGACAAGCTGGACATGAATGTCAAGGAGGCGGACCTATATCACGATGCGCCGGCGAACGGGCGCCGCCACGCGGACGAAGAAGCGGGGGAGGGTTTTCTCGGGCAGCCCCGGGATTGGGTGGAGCGGTTCGGGCGGCATTTTATTCCAACGGAACACACGCATCTGGCCAACGGCAAAGTGGCCGAGATTCTTCCCTGGCTGCGCCTTTCCGCCGACCTGGACCCGCATCGCATTCAAACTTATATCACGGGATCTTATTGGCTGCGCACGACGCTCAACCAGCCGGCCCAAGCGGAGCAATTCCTCCGGGAAGGGCTGAAGGCCAACCCGGACAGCTTCGAAATCCTCCTCGAACTGGGCTACGTTTTTGACCGCAACGAGAAGAATCCCCGCGTCGCCCGCAACGTGTTTGACCGGGCATTGCAAGAGTGGAAGAAACAGGATGCCGCCGGCCGGGAGGCATCGCCAAAGGCCCTTGTGGAAATCCTGGATGGATTGGTCATGACGGATGGGGAGCTGAATGATCTCCAACAATTGCTCGCGGACCTGGAGGCGCTCAAGCTCGTTTCGCCCAACCCGGCGGGCATTGAAAAGAGCATCCAGGACACGCGGGCCAAACTGGCCGCTCCGCCGGTCCGCCCCGATTAGGCACATGACAAATATCTTCACCTTCCTGGCAGGGCAGAGCTGCTGCTCTGCCCTGAATTCTTGGGCGGCGCAGCAGCGCCGCCCTACCGAAGACGCGAAGATTCTTATCATGCATGCCTTTTTTTCCAGCAAATCGAGTTGCGGCTCGACGGAGTCTCGCCCTACCATTGAAGGGTGAAGCATTACGATGCCATGAAGATTTACATTGATGGAAAATACTACGACGAGAAAAACGCCCGGATCTCCGTGATGGATCACGGATTGCTTTATGGGGACGGCGTTTTCGAGGGCATTCGCGCCTACAACGGGCGCGTTTTCCGATTGGCTGAACACATTGACCGGCTGTTCTGTTCGGCCAAGGCCATCCTGCTCACCCTCCCGATGACGCGCGGCGAAATCATGGAGGCGGTGCTGGCCGCCTGCCGCCGCAACCGGGTGCGCGACGGCTATATCCGCCTGGTGGTCACGCGCGGGGTCGGCTCGCTGGGGTTGAATCCCAACCACTGCAAACAGCCCTCCGTCATCATCATCGCCGGCAAGATCCAGCTTTATCCCGCCGAGCTTTATCAGCGCGGCCTGCAGATCATCACCGTGCCCACCACGCGGAATCTTCACAGCGCGGTCAATCCGGCCATCAAATCGCTCAATTACCTCAACAACATTCTCGCCAAAATCGAGGCCATGAACGGCGGCTGCGACGAAGCCATCATGCTCAATGCCCAGGGGTTTGTGGCCGAATGCACCGGCGACAACATCTTCATCGTCAAGGGCGGCCAGCTTTTTACCCCGCCGCTTTCGGCGGGGGCCTTGCACGGCATCACCCGCGGCGTCGTGCTGGAACTGGCGCGGGAAAATGGCATGACCGTCAGCGAGCCGGATTTGACCCGCTACGATCTGTTCAACGCGGACGAATGTTTTCTGACCGGCACCGGGGCGGAGATTATCGCGGCGGTCAAGTTGGACGGCCGGGTGATCGGCGACGGCAAGCCGGGACCGGTGACCAACCGGTTCATCGGGCAATACCGCGCCTTAACGGAAAGCACCGGCGAGCCGATATATCCATGAGAATGGGGGCGGTTCAATTTGATATTGGTTTGGCTTGAATTACGTTGCGTTGTAGAGTCGAGCCTCTGGCTCGACAGGTTAAGATTACGTTGCGTTGTAGAGTCGAGCCTCTGGCTCGACAGGTTAAATTTGATATTGGTTTCGCTTCAATTATGATAGGATAAGATAGTGATTGGAGCGAGGTTCCAATTCCGATTGAGATTTTTATGCTCTGCATGATTTGCAAACAAAAGGCCGCCCAGGTCCACCTGACCGAAATTGTGGATGACAAGATGAAAAAGGTGGACTTGTGCGAGGATTGCGCCAAACACAAGGGCCTCAACGACACGGCCGGCTTTGCCATCGCGGACTTGTTGCTCGGTTTGGGCGCCGCGCAGGAAATGGCCCAGGCCGCCGGCGGCGAGGGCGCCAAATGCCCCGGTTGCGGCTTCACGCAGGCGGATTTCAAGAAGGCGGGGCGGCTGGGGTGCCCGCAATGCTACACCACGTTCGCCGAGGGGCTGGAAAGCCTGCTTAAGACCATGCACAAAGGCACCAAGCACCTGGGTAAAACGCCGCGCTCCCTCAAACAAAGCCGCGATCTGGCCGACCAACTCAAACAATTGCAAAAAAAACTGGACCGCGCGGTCACGGAGGAGAACTTCGAGCAGGCCGCCGGGTTGCGCGATGAAATCCGAAGCACCCGCGACCAGCTCCTGCAACTGGCCCCGGGAACCAAGCCATGACCCTTCAAGAATTCCTCATCTCTCCTGTCGAAACCGCGCGCCGCGCCGGGCCGCACGACCGCATTGTCCTTTCCAGCCGCGTGCGCCTGGCCCGCAATTTGCGCGGTGTGGCTTTTCCCGGCTGGGCGAAAAAGGCCGAGCGCATCAAGACCTTGGAAGCCATCCGGCCGGCGGTCGAAGGGCTGCCGCAATTGGCCGGGGCCTTTTCGGAAGCGATGGACAACCTCGGGCCGCTGGACAAATTGATCCTCGTCGAGCGCCATCTCATCAGCCGCGAGCATCAGGCCAAGGGCGCGGGCAGCGGGCTGGTTCTCAACAAGGAGGAATCGCTGTGCGTGATGATCAATGAGGAAGACCATTTGCGGATGCAGGCCCTGCGCCCCGGCCTCCAACTCCGCCAGGCCTGGCTCGCCATTGACCAGGTGGATAGCGACTTGGAAACCAAACTCGACTACGCCTTCAGCCCGGAACTGGGCTACCTGACCGCCTGCCCGACCAACCTCGGCACCGGCATCCGCGTCAGCGCCATGTTGCATTTGCCCGGCCTGGTCCTGGCCGAGCAGATCAACCCCATCATTTCCTCCGTCAACAAACTCGGTCTCGCCGTGCGCGGTCTCTACGGCGAAGGCACCGAGGCGCTGGGCAATGTCTTCCAGGTTTCCAACCAAATGACCCTCGGCGAAGTGGAAACCGACATCGTCGAACGCCTCAACAAGGTCCTCCAGCAAATCATCGAGCACGAGGAAAACGCCCGCGCCAAGCTGCTCGAGCAAAAGCCCAAGGTGGTCTTCAACCACATCGGCCGCGCCTACGGCATTTTGGCCAACACCCATATTATCTCCTCCAAGGAAACCATGAACCTCCTGTCCCTCATGCGCCTGGGCGTTGACCTGGAGGTGTTCCCCGGCGCGGACCGGGCGCTGGTTGACGAGTTGTTCGTCATGACACAGCCGGCCCATTTGCAAAAACAATTTACCGAGAAACTCGCCGCGGAGGAACGCGATGTGCTGCGGGCCGACATGTTGCGGGAACGATTGCGCCAAGTCGGCCGCCCCGCCCCGAAATTGCCCGGCGCCGGCGCAAGCCCGCTGGACAAGCGAAACTAATAGAGGCATATTGAACCATGAGTGACGAGGCAACAAACAATTTTACGCCGCGCGCGCAGCAGGTGCTCGCGCTGGCTCGCAAGGAAGCCGACCGGTTCAACCACAATTTTGTCGGCACCGAACACCTTCTGCTCGGATTGATCAAATTGGGACAGGGCGTCGCCGTCAATGTGCTGCAAAAACTCGGCCTGGACCTGGAAACTGTCCGCATGGCGGTGGAAAAAGAGGTCGGCACGGGGCCGGACCAGAAAATGATCGGGAACATCCCCTACACGCCGCGCGTCAAGAAGGTCCTCGCCCTGGCGGCCAAGGAGGCCAAGAACCTCAATCATACTTATGTGGGCACCGAGCATATTCTCCTGGGGTTGTTGCGCGAAGGCGACGGCGTGGCGGCGCGGGTTCTCAAGAACCTGGATGTGGACATCGAGCAAACGCGCCAGGAAATTTTGAAGGAGTTGGACCCTAATTTCGCCTCGGGCGAGGAACCCGCCGGCGGCGGAGGCTCCGAGACGCCGACCGAAAGGACGCCGGAGAAGAAGGGCGAAGTCAAGACGCCGGCCTTGAAGGCCTTTGGCCGCGACCTGACCGAGATCGCGCGCAAGGGCGAAATGGACCCGGTCATCGGACGCCAGAGCGAAATCGAGCGGGTCATCCAGATTCTTTGCCGCCGCACCAAGAACAACCCGGTGCTGCTGGGCGAAGCCGGCGTGGGCAAGACGGCGATTGTCGAAGGCCTGGCCCAGGAAATCGCCCGCGGCAACGTCCCCGAAATCCTCCGCGAGAAACGCGTCATCACACTCGACCTCGCCCTCATGGTCGCCGGCACCAAATACCGCGGCCAGTTCGAGGAGCGCATCAAGGCGGTCATGGACGAAATCCGCCGCGCCAAGACGATTATTCTTTTTATTGACGAGTTGCACACCATTGTCGGCGCCGGCTCCGCCGAAGGAACGATGGACGCCTCCAACATCATCAAACCCGCCCTCAGCCGCGGCGAAATGCAGTGCATCGGCGCCACCACGCTCAACGAATACCGGAAATACATCGAAAAGGACGCCGCCCTGGAACGCCGCTTCCAAGTCGTCAAGGTCGAAGCGCCCTCCGTCGAGGAAGCCTTGCTCATTTTGAAGGGGCTCCGGCCCAAATACGAGGAGCATCACAAGGCCGAGATCACCGATCAGGCCATCGAAGCCGCCGTCAAAATGGCCGACCGTTATATTACCGACCGCTATTTGCCCGACAAGGCCATTGATGTCATGGACGAAGCCGGTTCCCGCGCGCGCATCGGCACCATGACCCGGCCGCCCGAAGTCAAGGGTTTGGAAGCCGAAATTGAGAGCATCAAGACCAAAAAGGAGCGCGCCATCAAGGACCAGGATTTTGAAGGCGCCGCCGCCATGCGCGACAAGGAGAAGCACGCCAAGGAAAAACTCGACGCCGTTCTGGCCGCCTGGCGCGCCAGCCGCGAAGACAAACGCGTCGTGGTCAGCGAGGAGGATATTTTGCAGGTCGTTTCCAAATGGACCGGCATCCCGCTCAAGCGGATGGAAGAGGGCGAAGCGCAGCGGTTGCTCGCCCTCGAAGAGGAAATGTCCCGCATTATTGTAGGCCAAAAAGAGGCTGTCACCGCCTTGTGCAAGGCCCTCCGCCGTTCGCGGGCGGACCTGAAAGACCCGCGCCGCCCCATCGGCACCTTCGCTCTGCTCGGCCCGACCGGCGTGGGCAAGACGCTCCTGGCCAAAACCCTGGCCGAAGTTTTGTTTGGCGACCCCAAAGCCCTCATTCAACTGGACATGAGCGAATACATGGAGCGGCACAACGCCTCCCGCATGGTCGGTTCGCCCCCCGGCTATGTCGGCTTCGAGGAAGGCGGCCAGCTCACCGAGCAAATCCGCCGCCGCCCTTACTCCGTCGTCCTTTTTGACGAAATTGAAAAAGCACACCCGGATGTCATGAACATGCTCCTTCAAATTTTGGAGGAAGGCAAACTCACCGACAACATCGGCCGGGTCATCAGCTTCCGCAACACCATCATCCTTCTCACTTCCAACGTCGGCGCCGACCTCATCCGCCGCTCAGGCACCATGGGCTTTTCCCCTGCCTCCGACGAGCACAGCTACGACAAGATGAAGGAGAAAATCATGGACGAGGCCAAGCGCATCTTCCGCCCCGAATTCCTCAACCGCCTCGACGACGCCATCGTTTTCCGCTCGCTGACCAAGCCCGAACTGGTGGAAGTCCTCGTGCTGGAAGTTGCCAAAGTGGTCCTGCGTCTCAAAGGCCGCCAACTCCAACTGAGCCTGGACGACGCCGCCAAGGAATTCCTGCTCCAGAAGGGATACGATCCGACCTACGGCGCGCGCCCGATGCGCCGCGCGGTCGAACGCAACCTCGAAGACCCGCTGGCCGAGGAAATCCTCAAAGGGAGCCTCCTTCCCAACGAGCCGATCATAGTCACCGTCAAAGACGGCAAGCTCGTCTTCCAGCAGAAGACTCCCGAAGCGGTGCCCGCTCCGGCCGCGCCTCTGTCAAGCTGACCTTTTGCCCTGTAGCGGCGGTCTGTGACCGCCGCTGAATTCCCCGGCAGGGCGAGACTCGTCGAGCCGAAACACGCACGCAAACGACAAGAAAACGCCATGAACCTGCGAACCGAACATCTTGCCCGCTGCATTCAGACGCTGGAGAAATCCCTTGAGAAACTGCAGCGCGCGCCTGAAGACGGCATTGACTACGAAATTTACCGAAACGCCGTCGTCAAAGGTTTTGAGCTTACGCTGGAAACGGCGGGCAAACTTCTGCGAAAGGGGATCAAAACTTACACCGGAAACCCGCGCGCGGTTGATGAACTGACCTACAAAGACGTTCTTCGTCATGCAGCCAAACATGGCTTGTTGGAGGCGTCCGCCGTGGAACGGTGGTTCGCCTATCGCGACAATCGCAACAACACCGCCCACGATTACGGCAGAGGCTTCGCCGAGGATACACTTGGCTTGCTGCCGGATTTTCTCGAGGACGCCCGCTGCCTTGAAACGACCTTGCGCGAAAAATTTGGCCATGTTGAAACTTGATCTCCAACCGGACCATCTGCGGCTGTTGCTGGACATACTCAACAGCAGCGCCCCCGGCGCTGAGGTGTGGGCCTACGGCAGCCGGGTCAACGGCGCCGCGCACGACGGCTCGGACCTCGACCTCGTTGTGCGCAATCCAGATGCCCTGAACCACCCGCAAAAACAACTCTGGCGCCTCCGCCAAGCTCTGGGCGAAAGCAATCTCCCCATGCTGGTGGATGTCCTGGATTGGGCGCGGATTCCGGAAGACTTTCGGCACGAAATTGAGCGGCAACATCTGAGCATTCGCGCCGGGGCGCCCGCCGCCCCTGTGTCCGCCAATTTCGCTCCCTAATCCTAATCTCAATCCTAATCTTAATCTCCACCGTGAAGGGAAGAAGGGATTAAATTTGTCCTGCGCCCCGGTGATCGGGGGCGCCGTCTTGCGCACGGCTGGCTCAGACAACGGCGACAAGGGGACAAGGGGTCAAAACCATGTCTGTGCGCGATTTTGCTCCTCGCACTCCGATGCTGGTGCAAAAAGCCTCGGAGGCAAACACGGAAACACGCACAAACTTGGTGACCCCTTTGACCCGAATCGGGAGCCGCCCAAGAATTCAGGGCAGAGCGGCAGCTCTGCCCTACCAAGGCGGCGAAGATTCTCTTCATGCGCCCCCACATCTGGGCCAGGCCCGCATTTCCTTGAACTCGCCGCCGTCGGGTGTAGATTGCGGGCCACAGATTTGTCGCGGATTTTTTCAGCATATATATGAGCCGGCAGAGAATTTATTATTTTGACAATAACGCCACCACCCGCGTGGCCCCGGAAGTCTTGGACGCCATGCTGCCCTTCCTGCGGGACCATTACGGCAACCCTTCCAGCGTCTATAAATTCGGCAGCCAGACCGGCCACGAAATCAAAAAGGCCCGCGCCAAAGTCGCCGCCCTCCTCAATGCCGCGCCCGGGGAAATCGTCTTCACCAGTTGCGGCACGGAAAGCAACAACGCGGCCCTTCACAGCGCGCTGGCCACCCATCCCGGCAAACGCCACATCCTGACCACCGCCGTGGAGCATTCCGCCATCCTCAACCATTGCGCCTTCCTCAAAAAGCAGGGATGCGAAGTGACTTTCCTCCCCGTGGACGCCGACGGCTCGCTCGATTTGCATTTGCTGGACAAATCCATCCGCCCCGACACCGCCCTGGTGTCCGTTATGTGGGCCAACAACGAAACCGGCGTCGTCTTTCCCATCGAGGAAATCGCCGCCATCTGCCACAGCAAGAACACGCTCTTTCACACCGACGCCACCCAAGTGCCGGGCAAAATGAAAATGGATGTCAAGGCGCTGGACGCGGATATGCTCACGCTGTCCGCCCACAAACTCCATGCCCCCAAGGGGGTCGGTTTGCTCTACGTCAAGCGCCGGACGAATTTCCAGCCATATCTGCTCGGCGGCCATCAGGAACACGGACGCCGCGCCGGCACCGAGAACGTCGCTTCCATCGTCGCCTTCGGCCGCGCCGCCGAGCTGGCGCTGGACCATTTTGACCTCGAAAACACCCGCATCCGCGCCCTCCGCGGCCGGATGGAGGACGCGATTCTGGCCGGCATACCCAACACCGTCCGCAACGGCGCCAGGGAACCGCGCCTGCCCAACACCAGCAACATCGCCTTCGATTTCGTGGAAGCCGAGGCGACCCTGCTGTTGCTGGACCAGATCGGCGTGTGCGCCTCCAGCGGTTCGGCCTGCACCACCGGCTCACTGGAACCCTCCCATGTCCTGACCGCGATGGGCATCAGCCCCGCCCGGGCGCGCGGCTGCATCCGTTTCAGCCTGGGGATTTACAACACGGAGGAGGAAGTGGATCATCTTCTGAAGCACCTTCCGCAAATCATCCAAAAGCTGCGCGACATTTCGCCCGCCGGCGCGAAGACAAAAGGTTGACTTTAGATTCCGCGTCTATATATAAAGTGGCCTATGTTTGACCGTTGGTCTGCCGAGAAGACCTCCGCGATTTGCATGCTGCCATCGCCGAAAACGGTATGGAGCCGCTGATCCCGTGGGAACAGGCCAAGGCCGAACTGGATTTCGACTGACTGCACCAGCGCACTTGCCACCTGCCGTTCAGCCGTAAGGGTCACCCATAGTTTGGTGCAATTTCCCGGAAAAACCAACCAAACTATGGGTGACCCCTTCGACCGCTTCGACACCATTGATTTCCAGACAATCGTTTTGCTGACCGCGGATTATTTCCGGCGGCGGAACAGCAGGCTCGATCCGCCCCAAATGGCCAGTGCCAGCGTGGAGGGTTCGGGAACAGCGGTCGTGCCGTAAATCCCTGCGAGTGGGACAAAGATTTGGCCTTCGTCAACCCAAGGGCCGCCGTTGGCACTGACGTAAGTATCTCCCAAAGTGAAGTCACCGCTGCCGCTGGTAATGGGGGGATTAAATGTAGTGCATGCAACACCCGTCCCCGTCCCCGGATCGGTGAAAACAAGCCAATAAGAAGTGTCTGCGGCCAGGGTCAGGCCGGAGGCGGTGTACGTGTTGGGGATACAGGTGTGCTATTGAGAGTGGAGAACAGGGATTGGCCGCTGGCGCCGGCGCAGAGGCCGGTGAGGGCCAAACCGCAGGCGAGTTTAGCGATCTGCTTCACAAAGCCGGGGCCCAGGGGAATTCGGTTCGCGGCGTTGTGCAAAGCGGTTAGTAAAGAAGTTTGTCTCATATATACTTATCCTTTCCTGTTTTATGCTGAATTTCGATTGCTTTACAACCTAAGCCGACGCGTTGCGGTGGGGCGAAAACCTGTGGCCGCCTCGCATGATCCATTGACCGGCCCATGTCGTTCTTTATAAGGTCAGCATAACTCATTCCAAATGGCGCCGGCTCGATCCGGGATCAGCTTCATGGAAGAAACAGAAGATCCGCCTTGCTGAGGGAGGATGGAGGATGTGCTTCCGGCGGCCTTCCGTCGAGACGCACTGGGGGCAGCGGGTTCCGCCGGTCGTGTGCCGGCTGCCTGCTTATTTTGGGATGAACCCCTCTTGGTCATCTCGCAGAATGACATTACCCCGCGATGCCCTGCGGGCCCTATGGGGTGTTCACCCCATATATAAGGAATCTCCTCCATGTCCAGGATGCGAAGGAGACTCGCCGATAGAAGCGTACTCAGGTCAACTCAGGCCCGTTAATAGTTCATTAACGTTAGGGTCACATCTTAACATTTAACATTTGAATTATATGGTTTCACAAAAAGAGTCGCATCAAATGTTAAGTGTTAAGATGTGACCCCGTTGGCGCCATATGACCCCGTTGGCGCTGCTTTTGGACGAGGATAGGAGTTGGCAGAGACCCAATCGTTATTGCAAGTCAGCGAGGCTGAATTCGATGTCGCGCAATTCGTTGGCATTGATGTCCCAAATGCCGGCGGCGGTTAAGTTCACGACTTTTTCAAGTTTGGCGAGATCTGTTTCACTCGCCGATGCCGCGGCGGAGTGACAGGCAACGCTGTTTTCAGAAAGCCGAACGTGCATTTTGTTTCTCGGTTCAAATTTTGGAATGCGCACGTAATTCAATACGTGAGTCGAAACACTTGTCTCCAACGCATAACTCTTGACGATGAACTGCGCGAGACTCGAATTGAGAAACGCGCAGACGTAATGAGCTTCCTGCGCACTCTCGCACGGACAGAGCATCAGCTTGTGATCGGGAATCACGATGTTGCCCACTTCAGGCGATTCGACGACCGCGGCCGTGAGAATGGATGCTTGTTCGCGCCAGACGACCTTGAATGGCGCGAATGTGTATGGGCCGACATTGTAAATAGAATAGAAAGGATCAATTTCCGGGTTAAAAAATTGGCGGAAGCCACTACGGCTCCTTAATTGCTTCTCAAAATTCAAAAGATAAGCGTATGTTCTTGGAAGTTCCGTTTGCAGTTTCCTGACCGGATACCCGCGCGAGGGCTGTTTCGGGTCTTGCGGCACGACAATAAAATTTTCTGGTTGGGCTTGCCACCTTCCCACGTCACGCCCACGCAGCAGTGGAAAGATCAAATCCGGTTCGACCGTCACAGTAATACTTTTGACTTCATTCCTACCGATATCCCACAAGTTGCTTATGACTAAGTGCCCATCGGATCGTTTGGACGTTATCTGCACCCAAAGCGCGCCGTTCAGACCACCGGTATTTGACCCTTCACGGCCACGGTACGCAGCCTCACCAATCGCGTTTTCAATATGAACTAGCGCGCGGGGCCTGCCCGTGATCCACGGCGATGTTTGATTGGTCTTTTGAATTGGTCGCGCCGCCCATTGAGCGTAAGTCAACAGTTGCATGGCTTCATCGTGATCCGCTTCTGTTGCGACGCCGGCTCCAGGCTCGCGTTTGCGCCAGAAATTGTAGGCGCGCATCGGATATTTTGTTGGTTCGCCTTTCTGAAGGATAACGACAGCCGTGCGATTGGTCGCCCCCTCAAAGCATTGAATTGAACTGAAGTCGTCCACTTGAATGATTCGCAATGGTTCCCCGTCCCCGAGTTTAAGCCGGCGGAAGCCGGCGCCGCCGCCCTCCGTCTTAAATATCGTTTGCGTGATGACAAACCCCAGTTTGCCTTTAGTTTTCAGATACTTGTCGGCGGAGACGTAAAGCATCAACACGGACAGATCATCTTTTGCGCTGCCAAGCCGCGCGCGCAATCCTCCGTGCGTGAACAAACCGTAGTGCTGCCAAAGTGGAGCCGTCTGCTGACGATAATCATCGGGCAGGCTTTCCCAATTGATCCAGGGCGGATTGCCCGCGATGATATCGAACCTCGGTTGAAAGAGAGGCGCGAAAGCATTCTTGATGATGCGCGCCCAGACGCCGTTGATTTGCTGGCGGTCAAGGTCGAGCAGTTGCGAGTAGAGCGCCGAAACAATGTCCACGTCGAGCGAATCTTTTACGGAATCAAGCGGGAATGTCGAGCAAAGGCGCTCGCGGAAAACCCCAGCCGAGTTTTTGGCTTTGACGCATGACTCAAGCAAATTGGTGAGTTCGTCAATGTAGTCGGCCTTGATAAGATTGACCGGGAGAGAAAAGACGCCGACGGCAGTTTTGAAACTGAATTTCGCGCGCGGCGTCAATTCACCGTTCCCTTCGGACGGCGTGAGAACCGAATCGGCAAGATAAACCGGAATGTCAATTTCGCCGTTAATCTCTTCCAGCAAATCGCCGAGCGCGAGCAGGTAATTGGTTCGCGCGCTGATGACCGCCAGCGGATTCAAATCGTAACCAACGACGTTGCACAAGATTTTATCGAGAAGTTGTTTTGGCGTGCATTTTTTCTGAGGCAAAAGCACATCCCGCGCGTGCTTGCGCACGTCTCGTATGTGCAGAACGATAAATGTTCCAGAACCGCAAGCCGGGTCGAGCAATCGTTCGTCAGGCGAGCGCGGCGATTTTTCGGGGGTGCCGCTGTGAAGCTGGTTAAGCACTTGTTCCGCGAGCCAGTCAGGCGTGTAGAATTCACCGAGGTCGTGCCGCAATTCTTTCGGCATCAAATTCTGATAAAGTTTCTTGAGCAGGTCGCGCGTGCCGTCTGGGTCAATGTCGAGCGTGACGAATGAATAATTTGAAAGTTGGCGAATGACTTCGCGCAGAGCCGAATCAGTCGGTCCGTCCCAGCCGTCAAGATACCAGCCGAAGAAGTCGCCTTCAAGAAAGTTACGGATGCCCAGGTGGCCGAAGATGCCGCCTTCTTGTTCGAGGTCAACTAGATAAGCCTGCAGACCTTCCGAGTCTAGCGACGAAGCTTGGGCAAGTGTAACCGGCTCGGAAGCGGCAATGTGGGCAACTTTTTGACGCGCGTAGAAATATAGAATCTGGACGGCAAGGAGTTTGATGAATGTCGCGTAATAACTGTGAACGGCAAAAAACAGTTTAAAAGGATTGATAGTCTTTTCTCCCCTGGCCGGACGGACATCGTAGGTTTTGCAGAGAGCATCCACGTCAAGTCGAGGGCTGCTTTGTTCGTAACCACAAACTTCGCTAAAACTTTGCGCCCATTGGCGGTAGAGCGCGCCAACTTTCGGCACTGTGGTAGTCGCGAGCGAAGCGTAAAATGCGCGAACGCAAGCGTGGGCTCTGGAACTGCTCTCGCCGAAATCACGAAGGAGATTTTCTGGTGTGGTTGCCAATTCAGTTTGTAGGGCGAAAAGATAGCGCAGGAACCGTTCGCAGGAGTAAGGCGTAACGGGAACGGGCGGTTCGGTGCGCCAGTGGCCTTCTTTGTATCGTAGAAAGACAAAAAAAATCCCATCGCAAACCGCGCCCGCGTATCGCTCGATGTTGTGTCGCTCGCGTTTCTGCAGGCCGCTGATGTAATCCTTGACCTGTTGAATTGCGTGCGCGTTTGCTCCGGTTTTATTGGACGCGCGAAGCGAGCACGGCGGCTCATATTCGATCACCAAACCGCCATAGACGGTGTCCGCCCTTCCCCCGATAAGGTGATATTCGTCGCGCCAATCGAGGTTGAATTTTAGCTTGCGGGCTATTTCATCAACCGCGCCTTGAAAAGCGATGCGAAGGGTCTGTTCAGGTATTTGTGGCTTCGCGACCGCAACCAATCTGTTTGCCAGCAACGCAGCAGCCGCTTTGATTGCGGTTGGCTCAATTTCAAATAAGTCGGCTGGCATCGCGGCAGCAGTATGAGGTCTTTTACAACGGCGTCAATTCAAAATCCCCGCGCGATTCTCATAGGGGTCAAGCGGTAGTTTTGCCCATCGCATGTCGCAAGTAAGTGCAACGCAATGACTTACAGTTCAACGCAAATGCCTCACGATAGTTCTGTACGTTGGAGGCGCCATGCGGGTGGGGGTGGCAGGCGTCTGTCGGGCCTCGCTTTTGAAACTTGTTGTCCAGGGCGGCACGCCGTACAGCACGGCGCCCGATCTTTGCGCCAAGCCGCTACAAGGTTGCTCGGAAGCAGGCAGGGCTTGACAAAAATTAGAGTCTATGATTAAATAGTCAGCATGAGGCACGAAGGCATAGACAGGGAGCGCGACAGCCCGCATTGCGGATTGCGGATTGCGGATTGCGGATTTCCGCCATCGCTCCGCCGGGCGGAGCTGTGTCGGCCAAGGCGGAGGGCGGATGGGCCAGGGATGAACACCAATGAACACAGATTTTTGTCGGTCGCGATTTGTGATAATCTGTGGCGCGGATTGCGGAATGGGGATAGCCGCGAAACGGCGCAGGAGGCTCCAAAAAAGCGGTTCCTCGACGTTTCCAGTGGATCTGATCGCGCGACGGCGATTCCGGGGGAGCGCGTGCGTCCCGCACGCCGTGTTTGGCGTCCCGCCAAACACCTTCCGGCCTGCCTTGTCTTTGAGGTCAATCCGAGGAGTAATCCACAGGAACCATTAGGGGAAGGAGTGGGGCGCGAGACGCGCCCCACGGCGATCGGGACGATCGCGCTCCCCAAACCTTGCAGACTTGCATGGTCATCCACTGAAAATGTCGAGGAACCAAAAAAGCCCGGTTCGGAACCGGGTTCGGGCTTTTTGTGCTTTTTCGCGGCGAAAGTCCATTCCCGATGGCGGAGCGCGGGTTGTATAGTGTCGCGGCCTGGCCGGGATGGTCGAGGCGGAGGCGCGACGCTACATCAAGGAGGCTTAATTGGGCGATTTTCGCATTTTTGCGACAAATCATCGCAAGTGACTTTCTATGAACAACTTACAACTAAAATCGCGCCTTTCCAGTTGAGGCTGATTGAAGTTAATTAAGGTTAATTAGTGTCTGGCAGAAAACTCATTGCACGAGGGATTCGGCTTGAATTGAGTCGGGAATGTTGGTTGCGTCGTTGGCTGCGGATGGCAGTTTTGGGCGGTTTGGTGCTCACCGGA
>Ga0182027_10002286_pt1 | contig 31263 bp, 32 predicted proteins | sample 712E1DmetaG_FD_121300 | JGI IMG/M metagenome (GOLD analysis project Ga0182027, IMG submission 121300) | Permafrost microbial communities from Stordalen Mire, Sweden - 712E1D metaG (Illumina Assembly) | ecosystem: Environmental > Terrestrial > Soil > Wetlands > Permafrost | place: Sweden...
CCAGGCGCAGGATGGTCTCGTCGTGGATCACGGTGGAGAGACGCCCCAGCACGAGGTCTCGGTCGACGCTGCCGAAAAAGTCGTCGATATCCGCGTCCACCAGCCACAGATAGCCCTCGTTGTAGTAGCGGTAGACGCGCTCCACTGCCATGCGGACGCTGCGCCCGCGCCGGTAGGCGAAGCTGCAATCGTCGAACTCCTTTTCAAGGAACGGTTCGATGTGGGCGGCCACCGCCGTTTGCAGCACCCGGTCCTGGACGGCCGGCACCAGCAGCCCGCGCCGCTCTTCCGACCCAGGATGCTTTTCCACCTCGATGCGCCGGAGAGGCCAAGCCCAGTAGTCGTCGCTCTCCACTGCGCCGCGGAGATCGTCAAGACGGGCATCGAGGGTGGCTTCGAAGGCAGCCAGGTCGAGTGAGTCGGCGCCTGGGCAGCCGTGGTTCTCCTTCACGCGCCGGAACGCGCGGCGAAGGAGCGGTGCGGCGAGCCAGGCGTGCATGGTATGGCCTTACAGCAGCGGACATTTCCAAACATAGCGCCGACGGTCTTTGCCAGTGGCGTATTTCGATCCTGTCATGCTCGACCAGGGCTTAATCGCCTCTTGGTCGGTGAATCCCAGTCGCCGGCGGGAACGGACATTCGGCTGCGCCACCGCCCGACGGTCTCAACCTGCCTCCCCGCGCCCCTACATCGGCTCCGCCGTTGACGCCTCGTGCCAAAAGAGCTGGACAATGTGCGCCATTCCCAGCGCCGTGGCGGCAGACAGGCAGGCGTACCGGCCGTCATACGGCCAGGCGGGCTCCAGATACTTAGCCAGTACGAACGTCCAGCCGAGGCCAATCGCCCCGCTGTAGGCGACTCCAGCTGCCACGAATACAAGGGAGCGGCAGAGCACTTCCTTCCACCGCCGCCCCACGCGGCGCTCCACGTTCAGCATCCCCAGCAAGAACGCCGCCAAGAGCAGCAGGCAGAGCCAGAACCAGAAGTGATTCTCCGGCGCGCTCAAACGCTGCAAGCCTGTTTGCATCGCGCTGCTGCCGGTGACCGCAGCCATCCCGATCAGAACGGATGCCCACAACCTCGGCAGAGAGTACGCCGCGAAGACCCGCCAGAGGACGTTCGCCCAACCATCCCCAGCGCGCCAAAGCAGCCGCTCCATGCAGAGGACGTGAGCGAAAGCGTAGTTGGCGAACAGCACCCGCTGACAAAAGCGAAGCATGTAGCGAGCTTTGTTCCTGGATGCCGGCTGCGGTCCCTTTGTCCATTTCGCCGCCAGCAGCTTCGCACCCCCAAGGAGGTCGTCGTCGAATGCCTCGCCAAACATCCGGTAGCATTCGTTCTCGGTCGCACCGCAGCTCACCATATCCCTAATCCAAGTCTCGACGTAGACCAGATTCTGAACGTCTTGGGAATCTACGTATCCACGGTATCGTGCCCTCAGTTCGGCAAACGTCTCCGGGGTCACCTCCTGGCAATGCGCGTCGGGATCGGGGTTGCACATCAGAATTGCCTCCTCCAACTCGCCGGTTTTGACACCAGGGTCACCATGGGCTGCGCGTCGGGTACCACGCGAGCCCCCTCCAACTCGACAATTTCCGATTTGGACTGCGCCTCGTGCTGGTAATACAACGCGTAACCGCGGTTCCATGCGAGCTGGGTCAGAAACGGCACGGTGCCCTTGAATCCTCCCGTCATGTTTATGTAGACACGGCGCGGCGGGGCAACGTGGCGTACTTGCTCGTCAAGCGCGCTGCTCAGCCTCCCAAACTGATTCTCAAATGTCTCGTTCAGTCCGGGAACTGGCACCACCTCGACCGCGTCGCAAGCCAACTGAAAGCACGCCGGAGTGGTCAGCACGTGCTGGACCACTCGGGCCGCCAGCTTCCCTGCGGGCGTATCCGACGCCAGCAGCACCAGCCGTTGCAGCGTCTCGCCCCGCTTTTCAATCGCCTCCAGCAGGGCAGGCATACTGGTGAGTTCGGCTGCGCTCATCGGGTAGTTCCGCGGATTCAGGCACACGGAGAACTCCTGGCGAAAATAGGCCACGTGAGCTTCCTGCAGCCGCTGCTCCAAGTCGAACTTGGCCGCCAGTTGCTCAAGCAGTTTCGGCGTCGCTTGCTGCTCTCGCTGCCGCTGCGCCGCCTGCCGATAGGCTGTCACGTCACTTCGAAGTTGTTCGCCCTTCTTCCGGACCACGACCGCGCCCTTCTCCCGGACCACGACGTCTCCGATCTCCTGGTTGGTCAGTGCGCTCGTCCCCACGGTTGCAAAGATGATGGCATTCATCGTTAGGCCCTCTCCTGTTGAATAGCGGTCCACGCCTGAACGCAGATGTGCGGCGCGAAATTCGGTACGGGGCTCGGCGGGTTCGTCACCTCGATCTTGCACGCCCCGAGACCACAGCGTTTGCCGAAGCCCAGAATGTGATGCAACCCGCCCAGCGTTAGGGCGTGATAGAAAAGCGCCAATTCCGCCGGCGTCAGGTTGTGATGCCGCACGCGAAACGGAAACACCGCACCCATATCGACGCAGTCTTCACCGCGCGCTCCATGCGCCGGCGCAGGCAGATGGCGGAAGGTCAGCCAACCACTGCCTTGGCCGGGCGCAGCCGGATCCCCGCCAAACGGTGGCACCGGGTACTTTTGCCAAACCACCGGCGCGACGTCGGAGTCCTGAAAGTGAACTTTGCTCGCCCAAGCGAATGTGTCGCGTTCGGCCGCGAAGCCGAAGATCCGACAGCAAGGACAGATGCCGTTCTCGTCGCAGGTCCGCACCGCTCTCGGCGGGAGCGGCGGAGGAGCGAAATACCGGGCACATCCACCCCCCAGCGCCTCTGTCATAGCCCGCACCGCTCCCCGGATGGAACTCCCCGGCAGGTACGCATGCGGCGGGTTCCCAGGCAACTCAAGGCGCACGTGCGCGAAGTGCGACTTCAGACACAGCGGCGTCACCGTGGTGAGCGTGCATTCAAACACACCGTGCGATTGCGGCTCTATCCGCTCATGCGAAATGGCACTGAGATGGGCAATCCGCTGGGGAGAAGTTGTCGGAAAAGGAATAGTGACGCTCATTGGTTCACTCCGCCGTTTCGATGCCGGCATAGCGGCTGATCTGGGTCGCCTTCCGCTCCGTCTCGACCCCGTCCGGACCTACCGCCGGCATCTCCAGTTCAAGTTCGTACCGCTTCAGCCGTAACGCCACCCGCGCGCCCCTCTGTCCGGGGTAGCGCAGCGGGCGCGGAATTCGCCGTTCCACGTGGCACTGAGCGGTTTCATCCCACTCGCCCCACAGGTAGCACTGGAGCGATTCGCCCTCCTCCTCGGGCGCGGGCTGCAGCGCGCGCGGCTTCCCGGCCTGCGGCAACCCTGCCCCGTCATCGCTGATCAGCACCAGGTGCAGGCCGTCGCGCCGCTTGCGCCAGCGCAGTTCCGCCCGCGGGCCGAAGGCCACACCCACCGGGTAGGACTGAGCCAACTCCACGTCGTTGGCGCCACCCAGCGCCACACACTGAATCTCGGCGTCCGACTCCACGATGGCCGCCCGAAAGCCGCTCCAGTCGAGCGCGTCCGGAAAGCCCGATTGTCTGCGAAGGAACGAGATGGCGCTCATCGCGATGCCACGGCTCCTCTCTCCGCCAGCTCATGGAACTCGCCCATCGGCAAGTCGATCGTCCCGCACGTCTCGAGAAACGTCTTCACTGCCGGGGGCTCTTCCAGAAGGGCGGTCTTCCTCCACGGCGAAGTGGCCGCCACCGGGACCGGCATCGGCGGCGCATCGGCGACGGCCTTGATCCCGTACCGCTGCCGGAACCACGCGCCATGGTTCGGATGCTCGGCAACGCCGTAGATCCGCGCATCGAACGGACCGGTGCCGAAGTAGGCAACTCGGACCCGGTTCACGGCCACCGTGTTTGTTCCGTACCCCTTTGACTTGCAGGAGCCGATCGGCACTAGCCGTTCGGCGGCATCGCGGAACAGTGCCGCCAACAGCCGAAGCTGCCATAGTTCGAAGTTCACCACCTTCACCGTAATCGCGAAGCTCGCTCCTTTGAGGCCGAAGAACTTGTACGGCCCGTTCCTCGATACTCTCCCGGTTTTTCGGTCGATGCTGACGTGTTCCCGGGAGAGGATCTGGCCGCTGTCGCCGATCCGCTCGCCGTCACTGATCGAAACCCTTCCGCACTGGTGCGTGTTGCCGAATAGCTGGCAGACCGGGCAGGAGACGCGATATGGGATCAACGGCGGCCTCGGTTGTGCCAACTCCACTCCATCGTCCCCGTCCTCGCCATCTTCCGCGTTCACCAGATCCGTCAACACCTTCGAGCACGATTGCAGCGCTTCGGGCGCATCGTTCAGTGGGTCACACACCGTCGGGGCATCTAACGGCGACAGCCCCCGCAACAGGCTTTCCAGGTATGACCGCCATACCCCGCGAAGCGAACTCCCGGGAACGTAGAACTTTAGGCCGTTGACGTTCACTACCGGATCCCCGGTCGTGACGGCCCTCTTAAGTTCCTCGAGCGAGTTGCGACACACCGGGACGGCGCTCGGAGTCGCGGACCTCCTTGCCTGCAGGTCATCCTGGCTCTGAATTCTCGCCAAAACCGGGTTCAGCCACTGCTCCCGTGATTCCTTGTCCAGCCGCCCATCCCGGATCAAAAGCGGCGAGGCAGCCTCCAGCGTGAGTTCGAACTCGATTTCATTCGCCTGTACTAAGAACATGGCAACGCTCCTTAAGCAGGGCAGACCTGCTCGAAATATGCCGCGAGCTGCGTTTCGAAATCCGCTCTATTCTCTACGGGCTTCAGCGCCCCTCGCGCCACCAGGAACTCCCGCAGCGAATAGGGCTCCACCATCGATTGCGGATCGAAGTAACTCACCGTATAGCCGGTCATCCGCACCCGGCCAAGACCCTGGTTCTTCTTGCCGCCCACCGCAAACCCCTGCTGCATCTCCATCAAGAGGATGTAAAGCAGCGCGAAGTCGCGTTCCGTCGCGTTTTCGATCTCCAGCCGGAACGAATAATCCGGCCCCTTTTCGGCCACCTCGAACTCGTACTTGATGTGCTCCTGTGCCGTGTGCGTGTCGCGATTGATGCCGACCCCGTGGCGGACCGCGAAAATCGACTCCGCGCCGCCCGCCATCGCCGGCGTCGCGTCCAGCGTCTTCAGCCGTCCGGCCATTACCGTGGAGCCGAACAACTGGCACAGGTCGCACAGCACCTCGTCGTCGCCCGCCAGCTTTCGCTCCTGCTCCTCCGCGCTGAGCTTGGGAAACCCCGTGTCGTTTGCCAGGCACTCGACGCCCGGCAGATTCAGCCCCGCCAGCGTCTCCGGCTCCGCGTAGAGGACACATGGCTTCACCTTCGCCGGAAGGCGCAATGAAACCACCGCCCTCTCCAGCAGCGATCGCAACGCCCCCCGCATCGAGGAGCCCGGGAGCAGTGCCCGGTCCGCCTGCCGTAGCGCGGCCGAGTCCGCGGTATCCGACGCCTCCCCGGAACCGACATGAATGGCCGCCTCCGAGGCAAGTGTGCATTGAATAACGTATCGGTTCTTCAGTTCGGCAAATGTCTGCATGGTGACGACTCCAGGACTTGCATGGACACGGCGAGTTGAACCGCCGTTGCGACAAAGGAACGCGCTTGCCGCAACCGTACGGTCTGCAGGAAACGTTCCCCATCTTCGGGCGTGCCGGCGAGCAATCGGCGCAACTCCAGCGACAGCCCCGTGTTCTGCTCCTCGGAAGCATTCCGTACCGCCTCCAGAGTTGCTTCGATCAGCTTCTTGGACGCCCAGCGCGGCTTGGTTCCCTCGGCAGGCTGCTCCTGCCCCTCGGGAATCCGGTACAGCCATTCGCGCAACCGCTGCTCGTAGTCCTCCACCTTGGCCACCTCTTTCCCTTGCGCGAGCAGCGCGCGTAGTTGGCTCGGCTTCATCCTCTTCAGCCGCCCGCGGTTCGCACACTCCCAAGCCGCCGCCAGGGTGGTAATTGTGCCCGCATCCCACCAAACCGATTGCGCAAGCAACGTGCTCATTCCAGGTCCTCCGGGCCGGGCGTCAGGTTGTGAAGGTCGTGGCTCACGACCGCCTCGCCGAACCCCTCGGCACAGCGCTCACCCACGCCCCACTCCTCCACCGAAGCCAATGCTGTCGCCAGCCGCTCGTATTCTTCCTCCCGGGCAACGCCCTCCGCTTGGCGTGAAAACAGAAACGCGGAGCCCGCCGAAACCGCTACCGCCTCGCCTTTCGGCAAGCCGGCGGCGGCGTGCCATCCGGAGACCTTCACCGTTCGCGAGAACCACCCGGCCAGCGTGTACTCCGGTAATCCGATGTCCTCGCCAAGCAGATAGGAGCGGTACAGCAGCCACTCATCCAGTAGAATCGCCGGTGACAGGAACGTGACCGAGAACCAGATCCGGTCTTGCGCCAGCAGCCGGTTGCCGCTCATCTTGCGGATTCTGGCCCCCAGGTCGTCCAGCGGGCACGGCAACATCCGCTCGAGGGCCAGTTGCCCCTGGCCCCGCGAGCGGCCCCGCCCGACCCACAGATCCACTCCGTCCGGCAGGAGCGCGCGCAAGTCTTCGTAGGCTGCCTCGGTGGCACAGATCCGTCCCATCATTCGCTGGCCCGCGTTCAACGTTCGCATGGCGAAGAACTGGCCGGTCCGCGTGCGCCTCGTCGCTCCGTCAATCTGCACGTGATAACGCAACTGCTGGGGCGGCTTGTGATCCCGATACCGGTCATCCTCGATCGGCTCCGGATACCCGTGGCCCGGTCCGCGCTTGGCCCCGCAAATACACTCGGCATTCGGCAATCTTCCCGAGGCCGAGGCCAGCAGCGCGTCCACCGTTGCGTGCTCCTCCGGTCTGTTTCTGCACCGCCGCACCGAGAGCGGCCAGACGTCCAGCCCCTGAGGACGCAGATCGCCGTAGTGGACCCGATCCTCCAGGAAAAGGCGGCGGAACCGCTCATCACTGGCCTCGGCGCCCGGCGCCGCCAGGTAAGCCCCGGCGGCGGCGCCACGCCACGCGCTCCCCGGAACATAGGGAAGCGATTCGGACTCAAAGCCGGAGTGGCTGGTTTGCGCAACCAGCGCGGGAGATTGAACTGTCCAGACTACCGTGTAGATCATCGAATCGTCTCCGGTTCCATTTCGTACCGGCAGGCGCCCAAGCCGCGGGAGCCACCGGCGCCGAAGCTGTTCAGCAGCAGCGAGCACTCGCGTAGCAGTGTTTCGTCCGCCGCGTCAATCCAACCTCGAATCTCGGCCTCGAAGGCTACCAGCGGAGGCACCGTCTCCAGGCTGAAAAGATGCTCGGCCCGAGCCGTGCGCCTCAGCCGGTCCAGGGAGATGCCGTGGCGGATCTCAGTGGCCCCAAATTGGAATGGCGAAGCGGAGTTCAGCCGCTGGGCAAGCATTACTTCGTACGCCTCCGGCTCCGGCTTTGCGTTGGTGAAAATCACCCGCGCCGGAAGCGCAGGTGCCCCAAATATCTGACAAATGCGGCAATACTCCTGGCGCCCGATCCCGGGCGGTCCGCACGCCCGCGGCTTCCGGCCGGATTGGCAGACCTCCACTACGTCCGCCAGCAGGATGTGCCGTGCCGCATCCCGAAATCTGCCCTTCAAGGCCGCGCCGCTCAGGCAGGGCAGGCCGTTGTGATCCCGCAGGAATCCCTTGTCGATCAAGCCTGCCAGCGAGAATCCGCTCGCATGGTGTACAGCCGACTGAAAACGGATCGTGAGCTTCAGAGTCATCGGCAGAACTCCCACAACTCGGCGATATCCGCCAGATTCGTCGCCTCCGCCGCCCCGGCGCGCACTGGCCGCCATGCCGTCTGCCTCATCTCCGGACCTTCCACCAGCTTGCGCAACGCCAGCCGGTGGCCCCTCTCCAGACGCGAAAGCACAAACAGGTACTCCAGGTCCGCCTGCGACAGCGGTTGGTAGGCAATGTCGAATAGCGACCGGATTTTATTCGCCGGAGCATCCACTTGCCGCAACCCGGATACGCCCCCCGCAAGTGCCACGGCTTCCGCAATGGTGTATGGCTTCATCGTTCGCGGTCGTTCGTTCCCCCGCTGCTTCACTTCGGCTCGCTCCCCGAGCAGATCGTCTGACGCCGTACCCGCACTGATGCAGTAGTCCACCGCATCGTTGACGGAATCGCGCCCCGCCCGCTCCGTCTTCGGCATCCGCTTGGCGGACCGCAAGAAGTCCTCGGCTTGCCGCAGCATCGCCGCAATCGGCGTGTGTGCCTGGGTCAGTACCGCGCCTGCCGAGAACGACGGATGCGGGCCATCTTCCCACGCTTCGTGATAGATCCCCTGGAACTTCTCCACGAATGCGAAAAGCCGGTTCGCCGGCAGCGCCACCACGGCGTCGTCCCCACCCAGCAGCAACACCTCGTACCCGGCCACCCGGTTGCCGCCCGTCGGAACGGCGTGCTCCAGCCCGGCGTGGACGGCGCCTTTCACCGAGTCGCGCATCCGGCCGCTCAACTCGTGGTACAACTCGGTGGTGCGGGCATGCTCCCTCAGGAACGCGCCCGCCCGGTCGAGGTCGATGTAGACGATGGCAATGTAACCGGCGGGCTGCGACAGACCTCCAATCTTGGTCAGATCCGCAGCCGGCTTCCGGCCCGCGGGAAGCAGCGTGGACCGGTCACTGTAGGACAACCGCCGCAGGCACGCCTGGCAGATCCGCCGCGCTCGCTCCGGCTCGGGATCCCGCACGGCCGTCGGGTACGCTCCGCAGGCACTGCATAGCTCGGTGAAGGGCGAGTTCCGCGGACGTTCATGCGCGTTGCGCGCGTTCTTGCGCCGCTCCAACAACCCGAACAGCCGGTCCCGCGCCTCCGGAAACTCGCGATCTCCCAGCTCGACCCAGGCCGCGGTCGCGGTTGCAGTCACCGTCCGCCCGGCGTAGCACGCCTCCGCCGCCGCGCAGAAACTCCGCGCCTCTTCCTCCTCTGCGAACGAGGCTAGCGTCGTGCCGCCTCCGGCGTATATCCGCTTGCCGGCGTAGTCGATCACCAGGCTCGGGAGTGCTTCCATGTTGAGGGTCGATTGCAGCACACTGCCGCCGCGTACCAGCCGCAGTTCGTGCGGCGAAAACACGTAGTCGTGGATCTTGTCGGCGTCTATGATCGCAAGAAACCGCTCCGTCATCCCCTATTCCTCCGTCTCCATCCTGTACTTCCCCATGCCCATGCTCGTTCCAGAGCCTACATGCACCCACTCGCCCAGGCGGAACCATGGCACGAGGTCCGTCAAGTCTCCGTTGGCGCGCACGGACCCTATCACTCCGTCCATCTGCACGCGGCGGCCCTGGCGGCCGCTCATGCGGTCCCAGTGATACATGTGGAACTCGGCCGATTCGGTCCGCACCTGGTCCACTTGCGCCATCAAGCGATGTAGCCAATCGTTGCCCTCGGCCAGCGGCGCTCCGTAGATCGCGCCCAGCAGGCTCAGACGCCGCAGCAGGGCTTGGGCAATCTGCGTGAAATTCGGCTTAGCGTTATATTGCCCTTCGGTGCGCATCCGCAAGGGCGTCTGGAAGTCGAGTTGGATGCTTCGCGTCGGCTTGGCACCGTTGCCGCGCCACTCCGCCGGTGGCCGCAAGATGCGCCGCGTCGCTCCATCGTAAACTGCGGCGCCGTCCACCGGCGAAACCACGCCGCGCAGCCGGAACCGCCCGCCGTAACGCCCCGAGGCGCCCATCGCTTCGAGCACGTGGATAAAGTGAGGTAGGTATTCCACGCCTCGGCCGATCAGCGTTACGTCAAGAGCCATCTCCACGCCCGCCGTGATCGCCGTCCACGCGTCCAGTGGTGGCGTCATCACGAACGGATGCGGCGCATTCGGGTACTTTCGCAGGACGGTGAATGTGTCGGGCTGAACCGGCGTCTCAAAAACCAGCGAGTACGCGCACGAAGGAAGATGTGGGCATCCCGCGCAGACCGGCGCCCTGATGATACATACTAGGTCGCGAAAGAATTGTCCGAACCCGCCGCGAAACAAAGCCCCCTTGTATTCCGGCACGCGAAACGGGCCGAGCGTCTCCAGGAGGAATCGCACAGGGGTGATACGCAGTGAGAGTAGGCTCAGCGGGTCCACGTGTTGGCAACCTCGATCAAGAAAGATACCACAAGTCACATTCGGACGTTTCAATTTCCCGGCTTATAAGTTTTTGACTAGCGTGGCCAATAGCTTTGCACGGTCGTCGAGAGCTTCAAGGGTGAGACCGCGGTGTTGCGGAGCGTCGCCGGTGAAGCTGCCCGCCCACAGACGTCCTTAAATCGCCCCGCGTGGCGTGCTTGTAGAGGCTCCGGCGGACGCGCCCCGGCCGAAACCGCGGCCATGGTAGTCAGTCCGGGGGCTTGATGTTCCCGTCGCGCGGAGGTAAGGTCCAAATGGCCGATAACGCCCATTATGAGGACCCTAAATGAATGATTTGATTGTAGTTTCGCAAACGAACCATTGGCGGAAGCTGAAGTCGCTGGTGTTGGACAGCGTCTCCTCTCCGATCACGCGCCGTGTGTACAATCTCGGACTCGACGAGTTTTTCACCTGGCTGTCCGTCCAGGAGCCCCGGCCCGGTTTCACCAAGGCCACGGTGAGCGCCTGGCGAGTTGCGCTGGAGGCCCGCGGACTCGGCGCGGTTTCGATCAACGTGCGAATCACGGCTGTGCGCAAGCTGGCGGTGGAGGCGGCCGATAACGGACTGCTGGCCCCGGAGCTGGCCAACGGGATCACGCGCGTGAAAGGTGTGGCCTCTAAAGGCGTCCGCCTGGGGAACTGGCTTTCGCTCCGGCAGGCGCAGGCTCTCCTGAACGCGCCGGACATCGCCACCATGAAAGGCCTGCGCGACCGCGGCATCATCGCAGTGCTCCTCGGCTGCGGTCTGCGCCGGTCCGAAGTGGCGGCGCTTACGATGGAGCACATCCAGCAGCGCGACGGCCGCTGGTGCATCGTGGATCTTCTCGGGAAGCACGGGCGCGTCCGCACCGTGCCGATGCCGGTCTGGGTGAAGGTGGCGATTGACGCGTGGACCGCCCTGGCCAGCGTGGCCTCCGGATTCGTGTTCCGGCCTGTGAATCGCGGCGACCAGACCGTGGGCGAGCGCCTGTCCGAGAAGGTCGTGTGGCAATTGCTCCGGCCATATGCCGAGGCTGCCGGAGTCCCCGGCATCGCGCCGCATGACTGCCGAAGGACCGCGGCGAAACTGTGTCGCGCCGCTGGTGGGGAATTGGAGCAGATCCAGTTGCTCCTGGGCCACGCGTCGGTACAGACGACCGAGCGCTACCTCGGCACGAAGCAGGATCTGGTTCACGCGCCGAACGACGGGATCAAGTTGAGGGTTGCGGTATAGGAAATCAGAGCAATGGGGGCCCCGCGACCGCGCGGTCGCGGAAATTTCGAAGGCTGGAATGGCCCGTCATGGTCAAACATGCTTCAATGGGGCCGCGACCGCGCGGTCGCGGAAATGGCTCTATGGCCAATGCCGGCACCGTAACCACCTCGGCGCTTCAATGGGGCCGCGACCGCGCGGTCGCGGAAATAAAATTGCGGCACTCCTGGAAGAGATCGCCATGTTGCTTCAATGGGGCCGCGACCGCGCGGTCGCGGAAATATCCAGCAGCAGATGTGACGCTTGGCGATGGTGTTGATGCTTCAATGGGGCCGCGACCGCGCGGTCGCGGAAATGTGAATCGATCCAGGGCCCAGACCAGCACCACGCCGCTTCAATGGGGCCGCGACCGCGCGGTCGCGGAACTCTTAACTACGTCCGTGTCCGAAGTGCAGCGAACGTGCTTCAATGGGGCCGCGACCGCGCGGTCGCGGAAATCGCCGTGTGCGAATCTGCCGTGCTCTGGAGTGAGCCCAGCTTCAATGGGGCCGCGACCGCGCGGTCGCGGAAATATGGCACTTGACATCACGGCACTGCAAACGGCAGTTGCGCTTCAATGGGGCCGCGACCGCGCGGTCGCGGAAATGGGGAACTTATCGAAGAGCCCACCCACGCCCAAGTTGCTTCAATGGGGCCGCGACCGCGCGGTCGCGGAAATGCGAGTGTCCACCTGGACTTCGCCCGCGACCACCTGGTGCTTCAATGGGGCCGCGACCGCGCGGTCGCGGAAATCGAGACATGGCCCGCCGCCGTCATCGATGCCATGTTGCTTCAATGGGGCCGCGACCGCGCGGTCGCGGAAATTCCGTTCCGCCTGGCGCGTGCGGCGTGCCCGCCCCTCGCTTCAATGGGGCCGCGACCGCGCGGTCGCGGAAATGGCGAAGACGGTGACCGCGAACGCGATCGAGGAGAAGCTTCAATGGGGCCGCGACCGCGCGGTCGCGGAAATGACGCCATACTCGGCGGGCAGGCGGTCCAAGTACTGGCTTCAATGGGGCCGCGACCGCGCGGTCGCGGAAATCCACGCGGGCTTCCGAAATCCAAACGGCAGGCTACGCTTCAATGGGGCCGCGACCGCGCGGTCGCGGAAATTGCCGAAGGAGCGGAGGGATGACGCGAGAAGAGGCGCTTCAATGGGGCCGCGACCGCGCGGTCGCGGAAATGTCGCGACGCTCCCAACAGGGCAACCCGTAGGGACTGCTTCAATGGGGCCGCGACCGCGCGGTCGCGGAAATGTGCGAGGTAGAAACCACGTCCTCCAGGTTCATCGGGCTTCAATGGGGCCGCGACCGCGCGGTCGCGGAAATACGATAACTTGACGGGCGGTCCGGGCTGTATCCTGGCTTCAATGGGGCCGCGACCGCGCGGTCGCGGAAATGCCGCCTACAATGACTTGATGGATGCCCGTTAGGTGCTTCAATGGGGCCGCGACCGCGCGGTCGCGGAAATGTAATGCAGGAGTTCCTGGGTCAACTCATGTCCTCTGCTTCAATGGGGCCGCGACCGCGCGGTCGCGGAAATAGCCCTCCCACTATCCTATTCTGTTTTCAAAGACCTGCACAACCCGCCGCGAGCGGCCCCACGCGCCCCGCGTGTTTCGCCGTCGCTCCTGGTCCCAAGCTGCCGCAAGTTGTTCAAACCCATTCCACTTATCCCTTGCGAGCGGTCCCCGCCTTTTCTTCACCGCACGGCCGCTCGCGCCCGTCATCGCGTAATGAAGACTGGGTAATCCCCAATCTCTCCCTCGATCACCCTGCCCAGCAATCGCGCCTGCACTTCCAGTAGACGGCGGTAGCTCACACGGTATTCGAATATCGGATGCGTCACAAGGGTGTCCATCCTCAGCTCATATGCATGGTAAAAGCTTTTCCGCCCACCCGGAGCCAGCGCCACGGCGTCCCCCGAGCGCATGAAATCTGTCGCCGTCACCATGCGCGTGTTGATGGCGCTGATCACCGCCGAATCCACGATCAGCGGGCGAAATGGCTCCATCAGGTCCAGGGCCAGTGCCGGCCTCCCGAAGCGCGGCTGATGGTAGTAACCCATCATCGGGTCGAAGCCCACCGAGTAGCACGCGATGGTCAGGTCCTTCGTCAACATGCTGTAGCCCAGCGACAAAAGTGCGTTCACCGGGTCGCGCGGGGGCCGCCGATTGCGCCCCTCAAAATCGAGCCGGAAGCCTTCCGGCGTTTCCGCCTTGTCACCCGCCTTCAGCATGCCATCGAAAGCCCCAAAATACAGGCGCGCCGCGTTTCCCTCGATCCCCAGCAGTTCCTCCGCGCTCTCCGCCGCATCCGCGCGAACCGCCATCTCCAGCATTCCACGCAAGCATATTTCCGGCGGCTCCGTGTGGTTCCGCAGCAGCATCGTGCGCTGGTTGCGGATTTTGCCTGCCACCAGTCTGCGCGCCAGCTTCAGGCAGAACCACGGCTCGGCCGCCAGGCGAAACTGGGCTTGCCGCAGGAACACGTTCTTCGTCGCCATCCCCGTCGTGATGCCGTAAAACCAGCCGCCTTGTGAGAAATAGCAGACCGGGATTCCCGACTCGCACAGCAACTGCGTCACCTGCGTGGTCACTTGGATGTTCCCCATCAGGTTGAGCTGCGAGATCTCGATGGGCCGTATCTCCTGGCGAAGCGTGTCCTTTTCCTTCACCTGGAGCACTTCGCCGGAGCGCCCCACTCTCAGCCCTTGAGTGTTCAGGTAAACGGGCCGCAGATCGGCCCGCGGTGCGATCAGGCGGCGCGTCTCCTTGAGCGGCGGCTTGCGGGGCACGGCCATCTCTTCAAATAGCGCCGGTTGCCCCGTGTCTTCCTCGGCGGCGTTGCGGAGCGTGGTAGTCTCGCCGGGCAGGCAGATGGAGTTGAGCGAACAACCGGGGCACTTGGGCGAATCGTCGAGCGGCAGCGGAATCCGGCCGGCTTCCGCCAGCGCCCACGCATCGCGGATGGCCGCCTCGGTTTCCTCGATCACGCCACGGTCGAGTGGAACGCGCACCCGCTGCCGGGTGGCGGCGTAGAAAATCACGCCCTCCTCGACGCGGTATCCGTTTTCGCGCAGCACAATGGCCTGCACGGCCAGTTGCGCCCGGTCGGCAGGCCAGATCTGGAGCGCTCCATCCACTTCGTACGGCTTGCCGTGCTTGTAATCGACGGGCGTCACGCAGCCGCCCTCGACCTCCAGCAGATCCATTTTGGCGATCACGCGGAGGCGGTCGCTCGAAAGCGTGACCGCTCGCGTTTCGAGGGTTTCCTCCGCGAGCTGTTCCGGTGATGGCAGCGGCTTCCCACCCTTGTCGACCCGTTTGTGCTGGAGTTTGCCCTCCACGGTGTCGGCGCTTTCCTGGAACAGGCTCTCCACCCATTCGTAGAAGAACAGACGCGGGCAGTAGACAAACTCATTGACCATGCGGGCGGGCATGTAGTCCGGCAACTCACGGGCGGGCTCTGTCGGGAAAGGCGAGATAGGAAGCGTAGCCATGATTCACACCACGATGCAGGGCGCATCCACCGAGGTATAAGGCTTACCCAGAGCCGCGATGACGCGGTCGCCGCGGCCTTCGGCCGGGCCCAGATACACGAACAGAACCTGATCCTCTTTGTGGTGGATGATCCCCGACAGCTCTCCTTTCAACCGCACCAGATCGGCCGCGGTCAACTGGCATTCGAAAACCGAAAACTGGAGATGGTCCCCGTACCCGCGCATAGCCTGAAAGACCTTGCGAAGGCGCTTTTCATCGGCGATGTCGTAGCAGACGAGGTAAGAGGTGCGCATGGGGGATCACCTCACGACATCGAACTGCCCCAGTCCGAAGTGGCAGCCGTAACCCAGGCTGAAGGGTGCCGGCACCGCTTCGCCGAACTCGATGCGGAATCCGTATCCCGGACGTGGCGTCTCATCCTTGCGGTTCCGCCGGAACTCGACCCATTCGAATAGCCCAGGTGACTTCGGCAGCAACTCGACCTTCACCGGTTTCGGCAGCCCATGATTTCGGCACTCGCGCCGCACCTCTCCGGCCAAGTACTCCTCGTACGAACCCCGCCCCTTTCGCCAGTGCCGCGTCGGCGCAAACGGAGTCATGCTTTGGACCACATTCGCTCCAGGCCGCATCGCGGTGTCCGCGAGTTCCCCGCGCCACGTGGCGACGACGCGGATCGGGTCCTCGGTTGAACGCCCGTACAGTGACTGCATTTGCAGGATCGATTGCACCTCATGGGAATCGAAGCCCTGCTCGTTGCGCGTGTAAACCAGCACGCGGTCGATCCGCGCGCGCTCGTTTGCCAACGGCAGAATGAAAGCGTGTTGGTGGTCCTTGAGCGGATTGCCCGCGTTGTCCTTGCCGCTGAACTTCGGCGAGACTTTACACGGATCCCCCACCAGCCGCTTGTGAATTCCCATCAGCCGAACGCGAATCTGCTCCGCCACTTCAATCGTCGCGGTCGCGAGCGGAAGCACAGCGGCATCCAGCCCGAGCTGGACCGCCTGCGTACCAGCCGCGTGGCCCTGCGGGGCCTTCGGAACGCGCGTCATCAGAGCCTCCGCCGGTCGCACGTACTGCACCATCCGCATGGCCGGCGGCGAGCTTCGCCGGTCCTTTTGAAACTCCGCCGTGGAGTATGCGATCGCCTCCAGCCACGGGCGCTTTTCCTGATAGACCTCAGAGGGTATGGCGCATGCCACCGCCACCACATCGCCGCCTTGCTCGGTTCCCACCAGCGGTTCGCAGTACACGCCAGCCTCAACCTCGCCGCCGTGCAGTCTCGCTTCCACCCAGGATTCCGACCGGCCGATGTAGTTCAGGGATTCCAACAAGCGCGTCAGCGTTTCCGCCTCCGCCGCCGTAAGCTCGACATGTGGCCACGTCATGTAGCACGCCGCTCCTGGGTTTACTGCCACGAACGCGTCGAAGATCAGGCTTTTATCCGTCGGGTCTTCTGTGTTGCTGTTCAGGTAACTGCGCGTATGCGATGCTGTTGCCTTCGGCAGGCTGAAGCGCGGCGCCTCCGCGGCCAGTGCCCGCAGCGCGCTCGCCACCTCGGTTTCCGCCAACTCCGAATGCTTTCGCTTCCACGAATCGTAGAGCGCTCGTAACAGCCGGTATGGCGACGGCGGCCATTCCACTACGCCCTCGTTCACGTGCCGGCCAAAGGGCGTCGCGTGGAAGCGATGCGCCGGAAACCGCAACTCGATCGTGGTCATAACACGGCAACTCCGCTCGCCTGCTCCTCCTTTTTCTTCACGACCTTCACCGGAGTCTCCAACTCCGTCACCGCCGGATCGGCGAACAGCGCTTTGCAGTCTTTGATCCCCGACTGCACTCTGGCGAGCAACGCCTCTTCGTCCGGTATTTGGAAGTCCGCCGGCGCCGTGACTACCACGTCACCCTTCATCTGGAAATCGCACGCTGTCCGCAACCGCAAGTGAGCTGTCAGGAACCGGCGCACCTTTAGCAATGCCAAAGCGGTCAACAACTGAAACGCCGATGCCGGCAGACCATAGCCGCGCATCAACGCCAGATCGATATTGAAGTATGCTTTGGTCCTTTGCGCCGTAAACTCGATTCTGCTGTACGGGACGTTGCTATATACTCCCTTCTCGCCTGCTTCCGCCTCCGCAACCTGTAGCTCGCCCTTCGGGTCCACCGAGCTGTTTTTGACACCCCCGGAAATCACCTTCTTCACGTTTTCGGCTTCGATGAAACCCGTGACCGCCCGCGCCGCCCGAACCCGCCCGCCTTCGAGCAGCGCAAGAAACACGCCGTGCAGCAGGCTGTTCGGGTCGTACCGGAACAACGTGGCGTAGATCGCCTTCCAGTCCAGAGGGCGCTTCGGGTTATACTTCATCTCCTTCGCCAACTGCTCCTTGAACTTCTTGTTGAGCAGGAAATACGGCGAGCCGATCCGGTGTGCCTCAACCAGCGAACTTGTCCGTACCAGGTTCTCCGCGCCGCTCAGCGTCGCTGCCACATACGGCAGCCCGCTCAACTCCTCCGCCACGTCGGGACCATCGCCGTCCAGGCAGGTCCGCTCCAATCGGTTTGCAACCGATTGAGCGCTCTCCACCAGCAGCATGTCTGTTCCGTCCGGACGCGTGAACTGGGCAGCGCCTAGATCCGCGAATCCCGTCGGTTGAAACCGTTCACCCTGTGCGGGTCGCAACTCCGCTTCCAGCAGAATTCGCGGAGCCTTCTCTAACTTGGTCCAATCGATCACTTCGTTTCTCCTGATCTGCAGATTCGCCGCAACGCGGCGTCATAAGGTACTGGTATCAACAACGATGCGGCCAGTCGCATCGCCTCAAATCCGCCCAGGTAGCTCGCATCCACCGGCATCAGCCCCACATTCTGAAGCCTTCGCACGCCAATCCGTGCGGCCTGACCCACATCTCCCGCCCGCAAGGCCGCAAGCACGCTCAGGTCGCCCTTCAAGTACAAATCCCCTTCCGGTCCGCCCACAGCCTGAGCCAGAAATAGGTGTTTCAGAAGGGCATACAAAGGCCAAACCTCCACATCGTCGGAGGACTGGGCGCCAATTGCATCGCCACGCCTCCAGTCCACCAGCGTGAATGCAAACAGCAAGTCCTCAATCAACGCATCGTCTAGCGACCCCTCGAGGAACTTCACTGCATCGCGCGTAAACGCCCGGAAGGACGACCCCAATGGGTTGGGCCGGATTCCCATCGCGTCTCCGAGCATGACCCGCCGCTCCAGCACGCGCGCCATCCGTTCCGCCAGGTTCCCGCCCGTCCAGGCAAAGTGCCCGTTCGTTCGATCCAGGTGATCCCGAACCCCCCCGGCCTCCCGGTGCCAGATGCCCGCCAGCGCTGCGGCTACTCGGGCTTCCGGCGTCTCCTTCAGTTCAGTCACCCAGGCGCGGCTCAGTCTTCGGGAGAGCCGCACAGCCTTACCGGTTGTGAGAACCCATCGCTGCCACCGGCCTGTACAAGCGGCCAAGTCCTGAACCGCGGCCGCGCCGCCGCGGAGAAGCACGTTGTACATCGCCTCGTCTATCTGGCGCCGCAAGCTTACGCACTCTGCTGGTGCGTCCTTCAGTTGCCAGTCGGCCTCTTCGAGCAACGACGACAACTCGCGCGCGAGATCGCCTTCCCGCCGCTCCGTGACCCTGAATTGTCCCGACGGCAGGGCGATGTAACTGTCCCCCCGCCGCTTCAGCATGTTGTATCGCACAAACCCACTCAGTCCCCGGTCCACCCCGAGCATGCAAGCAGCCTGCGCGAACTCCAATCCGTTCTGCGCGGGGCGCCCGTTCACCGCTGCCCGCCCCTCGCGTAACAGCGCTCTCAGTTCCACGTAGCGAATCGGCGTATCCCATATCGGCGCCCAGATCTCCGCTCGCGCTAGTTCTCCATCTTTGCCCGACGCCGACCCATATCCCACTGGCGTCGGCTTTACTGTAAACGGGCTGCACAAAAAAGAGTGGAACCCCACACCCTGCCGCCTGTAAAGGCCAGCGGCCCATGCCACCGCTCCCTCCAGGGTCAGGACGAAATTCCAGGGGTTCGAAGGAAAATCCCGGCTGGTTATGCCCTGGCTCTGATTAAACCCTCCCGCGCGTCCCGGATCGTACTGCCCCACCGAACTCTGCTGGAGTCCTTCAGTATTGGCCCCGAACAGCGCATTCCGAAGCAGCTCGGCCACTGGCGTCTTGCCATCTGGCGCAATCAGTAACTCCGCCACGTACTCCATGAAGTTATTCGTGTAGTCCAGGCGGCCTTCGTTTCCTCCCGTGCCCAGAATCGGTGCGAATGCCCGCTTGCCCTCCGCCGAAATTCCCACCGCCGCGTCTAGCCATTCCACGCACCCATCCGGAAGCAGGTTCCTACAGGCCAACTGAATCGACATTCGTCGCTGCTCGTCCTCGGCCTTGGGAGTATCCTTATCTTTTCCCTGTCCCACCCCCGGTATTTCAAGCGCCAGCCGGATCGCCTTCCGGTATATCGAGAACCGGTCTCCCGTGGACTCGGTGATCGCCTCGATACCCACCTTGCGATCTTTCGGATAGAACCCGCTGCCGCCGTTCCACGGCGACAGGATCGGCGTAGGCGCATACCGCTCCAGAAAGAACTGAACCAGTCCGTCCTTGTCCAATCCCGTCTCCAGGCAGAAGCACGTCCGGTCCCACCACCCGCGCGCCGTCGGGTCCGCTTGCTCCGTGACCAGTCGCAATGCCGCCAGCGCCTTTAAGTAGCTGCCCAGCGGCTCGAATTCACAGCCCTCCAGCCGGATCTCGGTCATTGATCCCCCTTGGCGCTCGCCCCTTCATCCGCCGCCCGCAGCAGCATTTCCAGGTACGCCAGACGGAACGGTCCCAAGTCGTCGCGGAGACGCAACGCGCGCCCCGTCCAGGATCCGCTCCCTAGCATCACCGGCCCAAGAGTCAGCGTGCATACCGTCCGCGTCACTCCGTCGCCCAACGAACATTCCAATAGAGACTCGCCTTCACGGATGCCGCGCACACAAACGCTTCCCGCGTCCCGTTCTCCAGGCATCGACCGCATCGACACTCGCACCCGCCCGTGATGCGCCGCCACAATGTACGCCGCCAAATCGTCTTCACCCGCCGCCAGCATCGCCAGAGCGCTCGCCACTTCATGCCGAAAGTGCGGCCTCGAATGCTTGCGATTTCCTTCGCTCTTCGCCAGGATCTCCTCATAGGGTCCCGGATTTCCGCCGTGCAGCGTTTCCTGCATTACCCGGTGCGCTTTTCCCCAGTCGTGATTCCTCGCCGCCGCCTCCAGTGCCGCCCAATGCGGTTCCAGCCCAGCGCCGTCAAGCGCATCCAGCAGTCTGCGCATCTCCTCGTACACTCGCCGAGTGTGATCGGCCAGCGATTGCTTGTACTTCTGGAAACTGTTGGGGTCGGCGTCGTTCGGTTCAATCTGCGTGGTGGACTTCGCAACCGGCGTCACCGCTGCTTTGCTGTCCGGCGACCATCCGTAGTCCTTCGTGTACTTCCCCTCCTTGACGTGCGTCAAGAGAGTCAGTCCTGGATAGACTGGGTCCGGCCTCACCCATTTGCCCGTAGCCGAGTTCCAGCACCACGCCACCTTCGCCGCGATCTTATCGAAATCCCCAATCGGCGCCGGACACAACTCGCCTTCGTCGATCTCCGGCACGTTCTCAGGCGGCGTATCGCCCTGCCAATCGCGCCACACCACGTAAACGTCGCGATCAGGGTCGCTCCGCACGAACCGCGAGATGTCGATCTCATTCCCGTCCAGGTCCGTGCTGGTGTCGAACAGATCCAGCACGTCCGCCCGCCGTAGCACATGTTTCCAAGGCGCCGGAGTCCTGGCCAGCCTCGGCAAGTCGGCGGGAGAAGCCGAGATTACTCCGGCCAAAACCCGCGCCGACTCCTGAATCTTCTCCACTTCATATGGAGCGCAGACCTCCTCAAGCTCTTTGGCCTTCAACTCGATCTCCAGCGCCCAAGGCTTCCGTTTCGCTGTGAGCGGCCGGTCCACCCAGTAAATGCGGCAGCCCGCGCGCTTGCCCTTTCGATTCACCCGCCCGAACCGCTGTACCATGCTGACGTATGGCGCGAGATCGGTCACCATCAGCGACGCATCCAAATCGATTCCTGCCTCAATAACCTGCGTGGCGACCACGATCCGCCCCGCTTCTGGAAGATCCCCGAGAACCGCGTCCAGATGCTCCTTGCGATCCGCCGCGCGAAACCGCGAATGCAGCAGCCGCACGTCCGCGCCCGTCTTGTTCTCTAATTCGCGCCGAATCTCAACCGCGCGTCGGACCGTGTTCGCAATCACGAGCGACAACGTCCCCGCCCGGTGCTCCTCCGCAACGAACTCCGCTGCTCCGCCCGGCAACCGGCACGTCGCAGGCGCCTGCTCAACGCGTTTCTCGGCATGAATGCGTTTCTTGACGGTTTCGTTCTTCAGATCTTCAGCATCCGGCTCGATCACTCGGACGTCCCCATCGAAATCCACCGTCGTCAGCCACGCCGGATCGAACGTGGCTGAAATCCAGCACGATTCCGCCGGCCCAAAGCCCCCGAACCCCTGCCGAAACGCGGCTAACTGCGTGGAGGTCGCCAGACCGTCTCCGAGTAACTGCACTTCATCCAACACCCACAAGCAATCGTTGTTGAGCAGCGCAAAATCGATGGGCCATCGAAACGGCTTTCGAGCGTATCCCCGATTGAGCGCGCGGCTGAGCAGGATATCTTGTGTGCCCACCATGATCGCGGCTTCATCCGGTCTAACCGTGACGTTATTATCCTCGCTACCGCCCAGCAATCGGTAGACGGGCATCCGCGCTATCAGCCCCGCGCTCACCAATCTTTCCACGCATTCTTCGGCGCTACGCGCCACCTGCTCGGTAAGCGCTCGCCCTGGCAGGCACCAAAGCAGCCGTCTGGGCGTCGACTCCGGCTCCATCGCGCGCCGGTGCAGCCATGCGACCAGGACCGTATCGGTCTTGCCCAGACCGGTCGGGGCTTTCAGAATGATGCGCCTTCCCGGCTCAGAATGAAACCTCTCCTGAAATCGAAAAGGGCGGTGCGGCGTCGCGACAGCAAAGAATTCCGGATAGTCCATAGGTTCGTCTCCGGCCGAACAACAGGCGCCTGACGTACTGTCCTATCTGCGGTGGGAGCACAACGTTCTGACTATACGATGATTCATCCATCAGGTAAAGCCTCGATCACGCCAAGCAGACCGCAAACTCCCTATCAATGAAGGAAGACGCCCAAGGAAGCGTTGCGTGGCGGTACTGTGTATCGCACGGCAATGCCCGCGCCACGATATTCCGCAATATCGGCAGCGGTCGCGCAGTGGGATGGGCCGTCCAGAAATCGCCTATTGGCGCGCTTGAGACCAAGCCCTCTGTCGGCGCCGCCACTCTTCCCGCGCTTCTCGAAGCTGCACTAGAAATGCCTCCCGCGGCTGCTTCCCCATGTTCGCTTGCGGGCTGCACATGTATGCCGCAGCTTGGCCGAAGATCACGAGTGCCGCGCGATCCATCGCCTCAAGGCGGCTACGGAGCGCGCGGAGGTCAAGTGCGGACTCACTCGCGAAGGAATACACGATCGGCCTTCCGGACTCTATTGTCGCGCGACTCGCTTAAAAGCGGTGACCCGCGCCGTCTTCGTTCCTACCGGACGACTTGTTTGAGACACTAACGTATAGAGGCAACACACATGTCAAGGCGGACTGGAGATAAAGCTCGGTTCGGTCGATTGCGAAAACAAAAAATGGCGCGACGCCAGCACATTCGCGACCTGCGAGAACGGTTATTAGCCAACAAGAGATGAATTCCACCTCTTGTCGGCCGAGATTAAGCCGGCTCGCCCGCGCACGTCGGCATTGGGTCTGCTACGCTCTTACGATTGCAGAAGCAGTCCGAGTTCCCAAACAGGGCCTACCGGAGGAAAGGGGCCGGGAGCCTGTCCAGGGAACAGAGGAGGCTCCATGGCATCTGGCGCGGATCAACCCATTTTCAAAGGAATCCGGTTGCCCATTTTCTGGCTCAGAAGAATTGGATAGCGGGGCATGTCTGTCCGCGCGGACGATCATTTCCACGGGCCGGGGCCTGTAAAGCGGAAGCATCTTAGAGGCCGCCCGGCGGCACAGGTTCCCTGATGCCCATTCCTCCCGTGCTTTTTGGTAGTTGAATCCTTTTCTGCGGCCTTCTGTTTTTGTTGAGAATTCTCGCGCCGCGTCTCCACTATACAGACATGGAGCATATTTCTGACCACGATCTAGAGCGCTATCACCTTGGAATGGTGGTAGATGATGCCGAACTGAGTACTTTTGAAGAACACCTGCTGACCTGTCCGGAGTGCGCTGAGCGGGCGGAGCAAGCCGCTGACTACGTTGACGCGCTCCGAGCAGCAATCATCACGGGGAACTTCGATCGCTGACGACGGACCTCCAACGAAGCTTTCCTCATGAACCAGACCGGCATTGGTTCGCTCAGATGGTTCGGCGGTACATCAGGGACGGCAGCCTGTTCAGGGAGAACAGCGCGGGAAAACTGGGCCTGTGGATTTCGGTCATTCTCTATCCACCTTTGGCCTTCGCGCGGGCATCAACAATGCGCAGTAGATGATTGGCCAGCAGAATGATTTCGATTGCCTCGGCCGGATCGTTCAAATCTACGTCTCGGTGCGAGTGCGGGTTCTTGTATGACCCAATTGCCCCAGCGAAGAGTTCCATGCGTCCCACTCGTTCGCCCGCTTCCGCGTTCATGTCAGCAAGAGGTCCATTGTCCCGAAAAGCCTCACGCATGAGCTTTACTCCGAGCAAGCTATCTCCTAGCCCGGAAGCCTCACGCACCAACACCTCTACAGCCTTCATCGCCAGGAATGCGGCGACATCGAATTCACCGCGCATGAACGCCATCCAGACCTTCTCTGCAATTCTCTGGTGCAGCGCTTCTCGCGGTAGCATTCGTGCTACGGCGTAGCGCGCGAACTCCGCCTCACTCTCAAAACGCCGCGAACGACGGCTCAGACGCCGCCAGGGTAGCGGGCCTCGGTCAGCGCCCACTATAAGACCTTGTGCCTCCAGCCACGCCCACGCTTCGGTGAGAGCGAGGTCGATTTCATCCCGCCGCTCGCGCGGATAAGCGGTCTGCTCATTGGGGAGCGTCGTCTGCGGCCACAATTCCTTGATCAGGACTGAGGGAAGGAAAACCTCTAGCGGTGGTTTCCTCGACCGTACTAGAAACAGAAGCTTGGCGCCCAGTGCCTCTGGCTCCAGGGCAAGCAAGACCTCGACCGGAATGATCCGAGCAAGCTCGTACATACCCGCATGATAACGCCCTCTTTATTCGGTTACGGCTTGCACCACGCCGGACGCCATGATGCATGATAACTGGGCCATGCTTCGGCGAGTCCAATCTCACCTTTTAGGAGGTTCCCTATCAACCGCGCGTCCGTCAGGTCAATCTCCGTGAACTTGCCCTGTGCGACAAGTTCGGGGTGAAAGGTCGCATAGTGACCAGTGCCAAGCAGATCGCTCCGGCGCGCAGGAAGTCCGCCGTGTGGTTCCAAGTCATCGACGAAGGCGCTTTTGGGTCCAGCGTGCAAATTCAACCAGCTGAGCTTCTATTATGCCGGGATCAGGGGCCGGCTCGATCTCCCACAGGTTCTGGCCTCGGGCCTCCATCGAAAGAAGGATGCCCTGAGGCGTTACCTCAAACCTGGCCATGCGGCGACTCACATCTTCGATGGTTTGAATACGGCGGTGGTGTTCTGGACAATCCGGAGCACAGATCCCGGCCGCATAGTGTCTCACAGCACCCTTTACGGCGATGCAGAGCGTCGCTGGCCCAGAGCCGCGGTACTTCTCGCGGGTGACGAATTGAACTTGGTACCCCTGCTGCGAAAGCAGGCTCTCAATCGATGCAGCGTTGTCCATAGAGAATTAGGCATCATCAACTGTCTCAACAGCGCGTCCCGTGAACGCGTTGACGCACTATGCGCAGCGATCATCGTCCTCGGTAGGCGACTCAGCGCACCGCCTTCAGCAGCACTTTATCCCGGTGGTACTCCAGAAACTCACGTTGCCCCGCCATGAACGGGCCGACGTTCACGGTTCCCTGCGTGTCGATCCCCATCTGCTCCAGCGATGGCCGATCTGCGACCGGCGACACGATGAGGTTGCCGTTGCCTTCAAACCCGATGAATCCTCGGTCAAACAGATGGTCTATCGTCGGCGTCAACAGCAGGCCATTTTCGCCATTCAGCCGTTCGGCATTCGAAGAATCCCGCCATGGTTTACAGTGGCTCGCGACTAGGTGCACCGGGTTCGAAACGCTGGTTATTCGGCATCGCTGTTCGATCTCCGTTACGCGTTCTTTGAAAATCCCCTGGCCGCGGCGTGCGCGGATAATCGCCTCGCGGTCCGTGGGCGGAATCGAAGTGTCGCCTTCGATCCCGGTTTCAATTCGGTGCTCCCACCAGTCCAGATCGTCGTTCGTCTGCATCGGTGCGCCGACCGAAATGGAGCCGATCAGCGATTGCGCCTCCGCGCCGATCAGCCCCGCCAAGACTTCAGCGAACGGCGCCGGTAGCTCGGTCAAGTACACAGATTGAATGCCGTTGCCATTGGCCTGCAATGGCGCGTACCTGCCCGGCAGAACGGGCCGCAGCGCCTGCATGTGGTCCTTTGGCCGTACGCGGCGGATGAGCGCAGTAAATTGGATCCGCACTTTCCATCCTACGTTTTCCCAATACTGGCCGGTGGTGCCAAACTCAGTCGGCTTTGGGCTTTCCCAGCAGTACGATTGGGCGACACCGATCGCCCCGATGACGGTGTCCACAAACGCGAACACCACGTCGCCGGGCGACACTTCCCGCATCGTCTCGTAGAACGGGTTCCGGGCACCGTTCGCGTTGCGCTTCGGCGACCAGAGATAGCCCCCGGCTTGCTCTTGCCGGTGGGTCTGGTTCTGGTTAACCCACCAGTACCGCACGGCTGTAGCCGATGGTATCACGAGGCTCAGTTACTGGCGCGCTTGCGGCGACGCGGTCAGCCGGCGCCGCCACTCTTCCCGCGCTTCTCGAAGCTGCACTAGAAATGCCTCCCGCGGCTGCTTCCCCATGTTCGCTTGCGGGCTGCACATGTACGCCGCAGCTTGGCCGAAGCGCACGAGTGCCGCGCGATCCATCGCCTCGAGGCGGCTACGGAGCGCGCGGAGGTCAAGTGCGGACTCACTCGCGAAGGAATACACGATCGGCCTTCCGGACTCTATTGTCGCGCGAGTCGCTACCGCCGCGCGGCGCGCCCGATTTCATGTCTGGCCTGCCGTCGTGATCGAAACTAACCCCCTGAGCACGAAGTTCGACGATCAGCCATGCCGGCAGGACAGACTTTGGCGGCGCCTCTTGGGGCCCGAGCCGTCGCTCCAACGCAGTCAGCCGTCGCAATAAGTTGCGCTGCATCTCAGCTCCAGTGTAACGCCTGCCGCCGGAGGAGATCGCGCCGGTTGGTACTAGCGCGCGATGTTGCAGGGCGCGACAATGGACCCTTCATATGGTACTGACACTGGAGGCCCGGAAACGAATCGAAGACGGTCGTTGGAATGCGATGAGCGAGTTGGAGAGCCTGCTGTTCACCTACGGCCTCGAATATCCAAAGGTGGTGCACAAGGGGACCGATCCTCAGGGCTGGGACGTGTCTGACTGGGGCCCTCAGAATGCGGAGAGACTCTACGGAATCTACGCAAGCTACGCGGTTACCATCTGCGACCAACGACGAAAAGAAGGGCTGTCGCCGACACCACAGGAGCTTCTTGCCGATGTGCTTTTGGCTTGTGAGAACGTTCGTCCTAGCCATCCTGAACTGGTTAATTCTTCCGATTTTCGCACTCACATTCTGGAGGTCCTGAAGGACGAAAAGGAGCTAGCAAACTTGAGACCCAGGCAATGCGATCCGCTATTCTGGCGGCACTTCAGTTGCGAAAAAACCTCCAAGACATCGAGATTTCGCGATTATTCTGTAAACAAGTTCGTGAGCTTATCGGTCCCCGCAGGTTGCACGAATCGCGATGTGGTAGAACGCATCGCAGAAGAGTCTGACATCCCTCTCGATTCGTTGCCGGACGATCTTAACCTGCCGGTCTTTTCGCGAGGGCGAGCCATCTTCGGCTTTGCGGGCGACGAGTTCGACCAAATTGCTGACAACTACGACAACATCCAATGGTGGCTTTCGGATGGTGGTTTGAACATGGCGATCGTGAGCCCTTCAAGACCACCGAGTATCCCAACCTTTGATGACCTGATGCAGGACATCCATGGTTCATCGGGGTCCGGGGGGCCAGAGTCAGACCCTGCGCGCGTCCCGCTGCCTGCCCTCTTGAGGGAAGCCGAAGGCCGCACAGCAGACCCGAAGCTGCGGAAGAAGCTGGTAGCAGTGCTTCAGTACCAACGTTACTTCGAGGATCTTAGAGTGCTCAAGGCTGCCTGCAAGCGGTACCAAACTCCCGCCCTCCTGGAGCAACAATTCCCGAACCTCGATGTGTGGGCGCCGCTGGATGACGCCGACAAGGCCGACATCGCGAAGGGCAATTTCCAGCCCGGCCTTTTTGCATGGTCGTTAGTCAAACGTGTGATCGGCCTGAGTGGCCATCACAACCGTACGCTGAAGAACTACCGAAGCGCGCTGAGGAAAGCTGGGCTGCTGTAGGGCCGCCCTAGCCCTTTCACCCGCAAGCCGTTTTCACCTCAAGGAATTCCCCTCCTTTCCCCTTGATGAGCCGGTTTTTTCCCCTTGACCGCTTGGGAGACTAGTCATCAGAGAAAGAAATCTTTCAGGAGCGAAAGGTGACAGCCAAAACCATTAGAGCGAAACGAGCGGCAGCAGGGATTCCTGGACAGGCTGTTTGCCAACTCGCGGGCATTTCACGAGCGAAGCTGTCTGACATTGAGCGCGAGTACACATCCGTGACGCCCGATGAGTTGCAGCGAATTGACGGTGCTATCGATCAGATCCTTCGAACTCGGCAGCACCTTGCAAGACTCGCCGCAGAGGCCGGCTTGTCGCTTACGGGGCTTCGCCTATGACCGGGCCCCCGGCCCTGCGGCCGGTCCATGATACGGCTTCCCGTGGTTCCCGCGACAAGCAACCACGAGCGTTCGAGGCAGGGAGAGGTGTGCGTGTCGTGGGCGAGGATGACGTCCTGCTGGAAGTCTGTGCTCCAGAACTTTTGGGGCGTTACCTCGCCGCGCCGAACGCTGAAGTGAAGCGCAGGAAAGATGGCTCCATCCGCCTGGTTCGTCTTCGCTCCGCCGGTGATGATCGACGCCACCTCGGCGAGCGCCACGGGTGCTCGACGATGACTACGGAACGCGTCCGCAACGACTGGGGCGCTCTGGTGGGCAGCGATTTGAACCTGAAACATAAGGAGTCATGCAGCGCGTGGGGCGCTCCCGCCGTCATAGTCCGCGATGAATAGGGCAAATCATGGCCGCGAGCCTCATCGACCACGCTAGCTGGGGACCCACTACGCCGGCATTGAGACCGAAAGAAAAGTCAGGGAAGACCAACACCACGGCGGCCGGGACAGGTTGGTGTGGGGTGAAGGGCGAACTGCGGCACGTCAAAGCAATGCAATCCTTGACATTCCGAAACATTTGATGTAGTTTTTGTATTGGTCAGTCGGTGGCGCAAGCCACGTAAGCACTTGCCAGGGAATCCCCAGCGAACCCAAACGCCTGGCGGCGTAGAGCTGGGGTGGGTTGCCGGCGCCCATAAGTCGGGGAAACACCAAAACCGCTTCTCGCGGTTAATCGAGACTCTCTATCCCGAGGTGTGTTTTCCCATGCAGTTTGACGGCAAGTCCCTCATCGAAATTCTCCACAAGACCGATGGCCCGATCGACGTCCGCGACGAGGCCGGTTCCCGGCGCTATGCCGTCCCGCGGCGGGTTGCTCTGGCGCTCGCCGAACGAGGTGATTACGTTGGGGTCGGCAACCTCCGCCGGATTCGATACATGCGCCCCCTCGCGCGCGGCGCATCGTTGCGCGCGGGAAGCCGCTTCACGCGCCCGGTCCGGGCCGATGCCTCATGCAGAATCCACGTCGCCGGCCAGGTGATCGGATGCCCGCGAGCTAATCAAGAGTTTACGCCATGAACAACACCGAACTTGTAAGCATCCCTGCGTTCGCGCGCCTTACCGGGCTAAAAACGGCGCACGCTCGCGAATTGGTAAAACGCGGAGACATCCCGAGCATTCAAGTCGGACCGAGGCGCCGGATTGACGTTCGGTTCATTGAAGCTTGGACGGCCAGCGGGATACGCATAACTCACGAAACGAAGGCGTCTGAAAAAAGCCAACCCTTATAGGGCCGACCCGCTTGAACGTCAGGTGCGCCATGTCCATGACGGAACCCGGAATGGACCTGAAGAGCCGGAAGGCCAATGACTCGGACCACGCCCATGCTGGTGTTGGCCACGCCCGGAGAGGCAAACGGCTATGTTGATGGCCAAAACACCATGGGGGAGCCCGGCAGTCGAAGTCCGCCCGGAGGCCGCCCGCGAGAGCGGGGCACACTAACAGGAAAGCCCGATCCGTTAGTCAGACGAAATCGGCAAAGCAGGCAGAGGGCAAATGATAAGCATGAGCCTCCCCGATCAGGCGATCGAACTCCTGGTGAAGAGACGATGGCCCATGCTGCCTTCGACTGGCGCGCAAAAGAAACCCTGTGTCGGGTGGAAGGACTTCCAAGACCAACCACCAACGGTCGAGCAGCTCCGCTGGTGGGAACGCAAGTTCAGGCCCGAGAGATGGGGTCTGGTTACCGGCAAGTTGTCCGGTGTGGTCGTGGTGGATTTCGACGGCGAGAGGGGCGTCGAGTTGATGCGCAAGTGGGGAGTCAATCCTCACGTTCGTACCGGATCAGGTGGCTTCCATTGGTACGTGCAGCACCCAGGCTGGCGAGTACCGACCTTGAACGCCAAAACCAGCAAGAGGTTTTGGCCCTGGGCCGGTTTGGACATCCGCGGCGACGGCGGCTTCGCCGTTCTGCTGGGTCGCAACAAAAACGGGCCGTACGAGCAACTTCGCGACTTGGTGCCCGATTCCTTCGAAGCCATGCCAGAGGAGGTCCGCACTTATCTCCGCAGCCATGGCAGGACTGAGGCAGTGCCGCAGCAGCAGCCGGTCCGCACCCATGTACGAGCTATCGGGAGTGGCGATCGGGTCGATTCAGAGGTTCTGATCAGCAAAGCACTGGAGATGGCGCCCCGCGACGGCCGCAACAACTCTGGCATGTGGCTGGCGTGCCAGCTTCGCGACAACGACTACAGCGCGGGTGACGCCGAGGCCCGGATGCGCGATTACAGGTCGCGGGTGCCGTCCACCAACGCGAAAGGGCAACGCGAGCCCTACTCCGTGCGCGAGGTGATTGCGAGCCTGCGCGAGGCTTACTCCCGGCCGGCACGTGAGCCGTGGGCGCAGGGCAGGCAGCGTTTGCATGGTACTTGTCCGGCTGTGACGCCCTCGCGGGAGAAGGACCGACCCTGTGACGACGCCCAGTCCAACGAGGAGCGTCACCACGTTGATGATGCGGATGGCTCGGAGAGTATAGATATATACGTGGCATGCACGGGTAGACCACTAGTGGGATACCCGTCTATCCCACTTCCTCGCGTCCGATACGCGAGAGTGCCTTACGAAGTGTTCACGGATCCGCGGCTTGCTGGCAGAGACGTCCGCATCTACTGCGTCCTGGCATCCAGGTGCTGGCAGGGCTCGGTAGCGCAAATCGGGAAGAGACTGTTAGCCAAGCAGGCGCGATGCGCTGAGTGCATGGTTATCAGCAGCCTAAGGAAGCTGGAGGCCACCGGGCATATTCAGAAACACCCAGGGCGGCGCGGCCAACGCGGGCTATACGCTCTTTTGTCGCCCGTATTCGGACAAAAACAGCGTGCTGGTGTTGAGGACGTTGTCGTGAACTCAAGCGGCGAGCGGCGCCTCGCGTCGGTGCGAAAAGACCAGGGCAGGGCTTGGACGTCTGGCCCCGCCCTATTGAAACCCTCAGATCGAACCAAAGACCGCCATTAGGCAGCGACTACCCCATGACCGTCAACAAGCAGTTCGCCCAGGACGGCGCGCCGCTGGACGATTGCATGGAATCCCTGCTCGAGGTCCTGGCGGAGTTGCTCGAAGAGCCACAGAATGCGACGGCAACGGCGGAGTTGCGTTCAGGGAACGACAGAGCCATCCATGTGGTGAACCACCAGGAAAAGTGACGGAGCTTCGATTATGCCTGTAGCCGTTTATGCGCGAGTCAGTACCGAGGAGCAGCGCGAACGTCAGTCCATAGCCACCCAAAAGGATTTTGGCGAGCGTTACTGCCGCCTCC
>Ga0182027_10002288_pt1 | contig 31247 bp, 22 predicted proteins | sample 712E1DmetaG_FD_121300 | JGI IMG/M metagenome (GOLD analysis project Ga0182027, IMG submission 121300) | Permafrost microbial communities from Stordalen Mire, Sweden - 712E1D metaG (Illumina Assembly) | ecosystem: Environmental > Terrestrial > Soil > Wetlands > Permafrost | place: Sweden...
CAATTCTAAAATTTCTCCGCTGATTTTCATCGGATAGTATGGTAATTCGGTCCCCGCGCTTGAGCGGCGGGTTCTCGGATATGGCGACATCGAAGTCTTTTAAATTGTCGCCGGTTTTGTCTAATCTGCTGATTCTTGCTCTCGTTACAGTATCGTATGCGGGATTTATCCCCTGCGCAATAAGGATTGCATCGGAAAGTTTATCGCCGTCGACGTATTGAATCGTTTGCGGAACATTTATTGCCCCGTCAATTGAGATATAATCAAGACTTAAATTAAGGGGAGGGATAATTATCACGTCTTCATTTTTTAAATAAGGGTTGAATTTGAAATCACCGGTTATTTGAAATTTTGCCAAATCAACAGTTAAATTTTCGCCGTTAGCGTGTTTAAGGATAATATTTCTTTTCGCGAATAAACGATTTATTGCCGCGTTTTCCGGTTTTTTCTGAATGTTATTGCAAAGTCTGGTTATAAATTGATCAACCCTTTCGGAAGGTGAGGCCGTAAAAGTCCCCGTTAAGGGAAAACTTCCGCCTATCGTGATGCTGATGCCATTCAAAGGGGGAAGAAAATTTAAGTCTTCGGAGCTTTCAGTTTCTCGGGCTGAGGATGCATTTTGGCAAAAAACAGCGAAGACAAGATATAAGACCAATAAAATCGTTAGAATTATTTTTTGCATTCTGAATTATAATTTTTAAACTTGATGGCTTTTATTTAATGTGCTTAAAAGGCATAAACATTAAAATTACATGATACTTGTTCCATGGGTCAATATCTAAGTGATAATTTTTTTAAAATGAAACAAAAAAGATAGAATGAAGCGCTATGCCATTAGAAAATAAAAATATTCGGCTATTTTTTAATTCAGACATGGGCGCCAGTAAGGATCATTTTAGTCGTTCCATTTCTCTGTCCATCAAAAATGCATAATACATAGCATCCCTCGGGGAGGAATTTTTTTGAAAGGGAGATACGGTTTTGACCGATTGAAAGATGAATGCGTCGCATTGTCATTCCGTTAATATTAAGAATTGACAATTCAGCTGAATTAGTTTTAATTTCTGAAAAAGAGATTAAAAGAAGCGCGTATAAATTAAAGGGATTTTGTTTGACGGTAATGTCAATTTTATTTTCTAAACTTGTTGTTTTTCTTATCGATTGGCTGTCTGACGAATCGATTTGTTTTTTGCCTTTGCTAATGTCAATTATGGGTTGATTGTAGAATGGTTGCAACACAATTTGAGACGTGTCCGAGCAATTGAGATTGGTTGGATCGCAACCGAATCCAAAACCAACCGTTGAATTGCTTGAAAGTTGTTGGTTAAATGTTAAAAGAATGGAGCTTATATCTTTTCGAACTATCGAAATTGGGTTTTGCTTTAATCCATTATTGATGACAAAAAAATCACTTGGCGTGTCGGATACAGTAATTTCGCCGGATATGTCTTTTGTTAAAATTAAAATAGTTTTATTTGCGGTATCATTGAAATATGCCGATGAAAATCGCGGTCCCAACGGTTGGTCTTTTCTTCCATATATTTTATTAAGTGCCGCGGCTGCAAAGCGGTTTCCAATCGTTTGATACTGAGGTGTTGCGAAATGGAAACAATCTTGCCGGGGCAGATCAGCGGTTGTGATTGTCGTGGCATTTTGATCCTCTAGAGGAAGTTCCCGTTGCGCCTCCCGGACAATCATTAGAAAATCTGGGTTTATACCTTCGTTATCACAAACTGTTGCTATTTGAGCAAGAATCCACGGAAGTCCCGGATTGTTTAACGATGTTCTTGTATCCGACATAAAAGCTTTCATCTGGTTTTTATAAATATCCGCGTCTTGTAAGTAATTTACCACATTAGCTTCACCCTGATACCAAATAATACCCTTTATATTTCCACCGGCACTATTCAGGACGCTTGACCAATTATTAAATCCAACTGTTCCTTTCTGCCAAAAAGACATTAGGGTTCCCCCAACCGCGTAAAAAGCCACGCCTATAGGAATGCTTGTTTCTGCATATACTTTTAAAGCAAATCGTAGCGCTGGTCCGCATCCGACTCCTCCGATAGGTTCCCGCGCTTTTTGCCAACCCGTATCCAGCGTGATCATGTGAATCTGATCGATTGGTTTATCACTCAGACTGACATCTCCCTCACCAAGCATATTTGATTGTCCCCCAGCGCCCCAGATATCGCCGACAAGTATATGTTCGATTGTGGCAAAGGGTTTTGCCGGTTGATTTTCAAATATCAACAGGCTAAATTGGACGCTATATTCTCCGCCAACAGGTACGTGATGAATGACACCTTTCCAGGTCATTGAGCTGAAGGAAGTATCAACTATTTCCCAATCAAAATTCCTTAGGACTTCATTATTTATTTGTTGGCAAATCCTTGCTTGTATGTGCGATCCAACTGAAAAATCATGATACCCGAAAACAGGAATATCCGCAAAAGTTTCGGAGGTTCTTTGAATAACTTGGAAATTAGTGAGATTGCTAATCGAGTTTTCCGCAAAAACTGTTGAAATTGCAAAGAGAGCAGCTATAAAGAGAAATAAAAACGGTGGATTTATTGAAGATTTTTGCATATATTACTCAATCAAGGCAAAGAATAAAAAAGGAAAAGGAATTGAAGCGCTTAAATTGATTGTTATTTTATCCTTTTTATATTCTTTAACTTGGCTCATTAATTGTACACCTGAAAGCATGTTTTGTCAATACTCTTCTCTTACCAGGGTTTTAGGACGTGTTTTGTATTATTGATTGGCTGTATTTGGAGCAATCAAGATGTTGACGTTTCTTTTCAATAGATTTTTTATTCTGCTTCTTCTTGTTTTTTTGACATTATTATGCTGCCAGACTAAGCATAAAATTACTTCACCATTTGATCATAATTATCCGGGAATGAAATTGATTCCCGCCGCGGGAGAGTCTTTTATTCAGGGTTCTGCTGATTCCTTGGCATCTTCGGATGAAAAGCCGCCCATGCCTGTAGAATTCACCTATGATTTTTGGCTTGATACTATTGAAGTAACGCAAAAAGCCTATTCCGACCTCATGGGTATTAATCCGGTGTCTGGCGCCTCCACTGCCGGAGCCGGAGATGGTTTGCCGGTTTATAATGTTAGCTGGTATGACGCGGCCTTGTACTGCAATGCGCGAAGCAAAAAAGAAGGACTCGATACTGTATATGTTTATTTTGGAAAGAAAGTAATGCAATCGGGAAGCGTCTATGAGTTGACCGGTCTTCAAGCAAGACTGGAAAAGACGGGATACAGGCTACCTACCGAATCTGAATGGGAATATGTTGATCGGAGCGACGGGTTTTTATCTTCCGCCGTGCAAACGGACACTTCTCTGTTGGATGGGACGGCATGGTATTCCTTGAATTCAGGCGGATTGGCGCATAAGTCAGGTTCGCTCAAACCGAATCCTTTTGGGATGTACGATATGGCCGGGAATGAATTTGAATGGACAAACGATTGGAAGGGATCGTATTCAGGCAAAAAAATATGTAATTCGCTCGGCGCTCCTTACCCAAATTCAAATTTTGAAAAAGTAGTCAAAGGCGGCTCATTCAAACATGGGCAAATGTTCCTTCGCCCCTCGTGCCGGTCCGCCACCTATGCGACGACGCTTTCTTCCTGCTGCGATTATGTCGGATTCCGGTGCGCGCTCGGCCCTGTTCCAAATGGCGTTTTTATCGATTCCGCTCTACAAGGGTCCCCAATGCCTTCATTAGACCTTCTGGTAAGCGACATGACCGGATTCCTTGGGACCAGCAATGCCCGACTCGTTTTTGTCAACTTTTTTCAAGGCAAAAATTCTTTATGCTTCGTCGATTTCAACTCGTCGCATCCTTTTATTAAGGAAATCAGCGATACCATAAGCATATGTTCACCCGCCATTTCTCCGGATGGAAGATTTGTTGCATATAGCACCCAGGGACCAGGTTTTTCGGGACTTTCGAGCATTTACATCCGTTGTCTTGACTCATTGAATATCGCTCCGATACCGATAGTTTCGAGCCATGGCTATATTCCTCGTTGGTGGGTGAATAAGGAAACAGGCGACACGGTGCTTGTTTATAGCAGTTCCGCGGTTGATAACAATCTTGCCGAATGGAACGGCACCCAAACATTTTCCCAGCGGATCAGCGGTGGACATCCGGTGGGCGCGCTTGAGGTATTAATATCGAATGGAAGTTTTTACGGCGGATTGTCGGTTAACGGACGCTATGCCGTGACGGGATTTACCCGCTTGATGATGCGTGACTTCACTCTTGATTCAACGAAACAACTTTTTCTTTCACCGCTCAATGGCAAGGGGCCGGAAGGTTCCGTGCAAGTATGCAACGTGTCGATTTCTCCCGATTCCCAATATCCCAATCGATGTCTTTTTCTTGATTTTGGATATACGGGCGTCAGTTCATTAACCAATTGTAGCTATGGACCTCATCAGTATATTTTTATGGATGATTGGACCGAACGGACGCTACGATGGTATGATTGCCCAAGCACGGAAAGCTCCTGGGATTTCCCTCAATGGTCCGCTGCTCCGCAATTTGCCGTAACCGTATCACGCGATAAGGGTGATAATGCCCACTCAATCTGGTTCATTAACTTAAAAGACTCGCTTTATTTAAATGTTGTAAATGGAACTGAACTTCATTATCCCGCTCTTTGGGTATCTCCTACAACTTCCGTTTCCGTTGATTCTTTAAATCTTGATAGTCTCGGCAATTATAATACACCCTTCCTCCAGCCTGCGCAAAATGAATTTTGCGTACGGATGAGAGGATTTTGGAATAGACACGATTCCATGCGAGTGGTGTTTTTGGGCACTTCGCATGCAATGTTTTCCGTTGACCCTCGATTCTTTGCGACAACAAACGGATTGGTGTGCAATATGGCCACTGAAACCGGATCTATTTGGAAATCGATAGAAGTCATTAAAGGTTATATCCTCAACCATTGTCCTTCGGTTAAATTAATTGGATTTGAAGTGATTCCGGGATTGGTACATGTTCTTCGTGCCGGTGCTGATCAGGGGATTTTAGGGAGCAAAGGATTTATGTATGATCAAGACCATCACTTTTGGGCCCAGGGAGAACCAGCGGGATTTTTGGGGATTATCAATGCAATTCCTCTTCCGGCAATTTCCAATCTAGTAGATACGTTGGGCCTGTTAGCTATGCCCACAAATGGGTGGGGCGGTCCAAATCCAGACCTGCAGTTCGCCTATACAGGTGACACAAATGATGTAAATCTTTTAAGCAACCTGTCAACGTTGGATTCGCTTTCTCAAAATCTTACGGCTTTAGGAATAAGCGTCCTTTTCTTTATTACACCGGAAAGCCCTTATTACAAGGACCTTGGATATTTTGGCAGGTATGGTCCTGATATGACGACCGGCTACTGGATTGTAAACCATTTTGTCGGGTTGTCCCAGAAAAATCCTCTGATATATCTTTTCGATGCGCATAAGGGCGGGTATCATGATTATGGAGACGATGATGCAACGGACCAGGACCACTTGTCTGAAAATGGGGCGCAAAAATTCAGCTCGCGGGTCGATTCGCTCGTCCACGCAATAATTGATAAATAAATCAGGTTTTCACGTATTCCCTTGGAGAAAAAAGGGCTCTTGCTATTTTCTAAAAAACTTCTCCATTGGTTTTTGGGAACCCTTTTTTCGAAAAACACAATTCCTGAAAATTGCAAAAAGTGCAGGCGCTTTTTGACGGAGAAAGCGCGAAGGCCTCGATGGGCAAAGGAATGTTCTGATTAACGTCGGCGCAGAAAGCGTACATTTCTTCGGTTTGCCGTTTTACCTTATCGAAAAACAGGGAGACATCTTCTTTTAAATCCAATTCAAATTCTTCAAATTCAGGGTAAAGGTAAACGATTTTCGGGAAAATATCCTTCCAGGGCACGTTAAAATTATTGTGGGTCGCCGCCGCATAGCCGATAAGCTGGTTTGAATGCTTATAGCGGTCTTTATTTCCTGTTTTCCAATCCAATATGTGGAATTCATCGCCAACCGGAAACAAAAAATCCATTTTACAATACGCTTTAAGGCCATTCAAACGCGTTTCGCCGAAACCGGGCGGTTCAATCAGCCAATTTTCCTTGTTGGTAATGGCCTTCATGAAGATCCAACTGAAGCACGGACTTTTAATGAAATTATCGAGGCACTTCGATATTTTTGCGAAAGCCTCGTCAAATGATGGCGCATCGAGCGACTCGTAATAATCCTCGATGAAAGTTTTTGACGAGAAATAGTCCTGCGCTTTTTGCCGGGCAAAGCCGATAAATCTTCTTTCGTCAATGTCACTATCGCTTTTTTGGAGCCGCCGGAGAAAGGCTTCCAGCACGTCATGGACGACGTTGCCGATTTCCAGGGGATACGAGGTCAGGCTTTTCAATTGTTGGACCTTATAAGAGGGGATATTTCGGACAAATTTGGAATAATAAGCGTAAAAATACTGCCTCTTACATTTGTCAAATACCTCATAGCGGGAGATCGACCAGCCGAGAATGGGAGAAAACGAGTAGGTTTGATATGTAAGTGCCATGATGAGTTATAAACGGCCGGAAATCGATCGGCTGTATTCTTTGAGGATCCGGACAAAACGATACAGAGAACTGATTGTACGGGCGGACGTCCTGTGCCAGTTCGCGTTATTGACCCTATCGCCCAGGGAAGCGGTTTTGCGGACTTTTTTTGCCAGATCAACGAGCGCCTCCGCCTGCCGTGGCGAAATGTTGAGCACAATTCTACCCGACGTTTTTTCGGTAAAACCGCCGTAAATTTCAGCGAAATCGGAGATTTCCTGCGTTATAGGAATGTTGCCGAAAATGTCAATTTCAAAACGGCTGTTTTTTTTAACCGTGACGAATATGTTGCAGAACTCGGACAAATTGTCATCGTCGTCCTGATCATCGATCTGGATAGGAAAATCTTTCCGTATTTTTCCAGGGAGAATGTCCCTGTTGGCGGCATAAGCGTCCAAAAGATATTGCCTGAGCAAATACGACATGGAACGGCCCCTGCTTTTTATTTCCGTTTGCTTCATTAAGATACAATGGGATTTTCCCAAAGCCAAGAGACAAATAAGAATGATCCTAAAAAACGGTTTTAGCGCCCGACGGCAAAAAATGGCTGGTTTAAAACGCAAGAGCCATCATTTTTACATTGACTGTAAATGTTCCAACAAATAATATTAATACTGGATATTTTCTAACCCACAGGGTGGATAAGGTTCTGTACGGGTAATTATCTACGCTAAAGGCGTATATAATTCGCCTACAGAACCTAAATCTGCCGAAGGCGGGTAAGAAACTTAAGAATTCTAAAATATCCGCAGAGATTAAAAATGCACGTTTTTAGAAAGGTTTTTTATGACGACAGGTGTTGTTAAGTGGTTTAACAGGTCAAAAGGGTATGGTTTCATTACGCCCGATGATGGCTCAAAAGATGTGTTTGTCCATTTTTCCGCCATTAATGCCGAAGGTGTAAAGGACCTTAAAGAGGGTGAAAAAGTGGAATTTGAGATTATAACAAATCAAAAAGGCCCTAATGCGAAAAATGTTGTTCCTCTTTCATAAGTGGGAACATTTTTTCCGTTTGATACGATATACTGCTACGTAAATTCGGGTTAATGCCGCACCGCACAGAGGGGCGCGGTATTATTTGTACGATACCTTGAGTGCGTCTATTCGTCTCTGCCGTGCTTCCTGCATGGTTAAGACGAATTAAGAGACAAAGGAAACCCAGGGCAAACCCAGGAAACCTTGTCTGCCCAGCGGCATGTCAGGATAGCGTCATGATGTCCGCCCCCTTTCGTTGTATGTGCGCTTTTGCACTGCTGAACTGCGGGATTGTCCAGGGCCAGAACGGACCGGCTCTTTTAGAACAGCAGTTTAAACGGGCGGACTCGGTGTTATCCGTTCTCCTTGAACGTCCGGAAACCCGCATGAAAGAAATCGCGCCGGTCGAGGACTTGTTCAGGGAGGCTTTGGCCAACCGGCCCGAATTTGTGACCATTCTCAGGACCAATTCAAAAGGCCAGATTGTCAATGTCGTTTCCCGTGACGACTCCGCGTTCGTCAGGAATAGCGATGTGTCAAGCAAAGAATGGTATGCCGGTCCTCAAGAATCGAAGCGGCCATATTATGGCCCTGTTATTCAGGAAAACCGGAGGTCTTTTCTTTTCTGGAGCAAACCCATCCTCGTCAGGAATTCCCTGGGAATGTCGCGATTCGGGGGCGTCGTTGCGGTAAAGGTGAACCTTTTGGTTTGCTTTAAACTTTTTGCCGAGCGGTTTCAGGGGCCGTTTCAAATCTTGTTGAAGGGCAAAGAATTCTATTACCTTTCTTGGGACGAACATGCTTCGTATGAGGAAAAACCGGTCCACATTCCCGGAACAAGCGGCCTGACCTGCAGGTTTGTTTCAAACAAAACAAATGAAACAAAAAGTGCGATTTCCGGCACGGAGCCCGGGCCGGTGAATCCCGTTTATAGTATTCAGAGTAAAACACCCTCGCTTTTAGAAACAGCGTCCGCGCCGGTCGTGCTGAAAAAAAACATAAGACCGGAACTTGCCGGAGCAGCCATGATCGTCGCGGTTCTTATCACCGGCACGATTATAGTGCGCCGCCGAAAAAGAAGGGAAATTCCTGTGGAGAAAACGTCGTCCGGCGTTGTTTCTGCACAGGGCCTTGCCAAAGAACTGGATGATGCCATACGGCAATCTTTGCATAATGAGGCACTGGAGAAAATCCGCACGCGGGAAATGGAAGAAAAAATCCGTGGGGACCTCATTCTGGAATTAAAAAAACAGGTTGCTGAAAATGAGGCCGATATATTAAAGAACAATGCCAGGGCCGAAATGAAAGAAGACATCCGGATGGAGCTCCAAAAAAATGAGGCGAAGGCGATTCGTGCCATTGTCGAAAAGGAACTGACAGATTCATGGCGCGAGGAAATACGGGAAAAACACCATGAAACGATCTATGAACAGGAACTCGAAAACCTTAAAAAAATAGTCCAGGAAAAACTGATAGAAAAAGAAATGCCGCTCATGGTGGAATCGTACAGGAAAGAGCTTTCGAAAGAAATCCGGCAGAAAATAAGCGACGCTTTTTCCGGGCAGATTGAAAAAAACGAGCGTGAGGAATTGACGGCGCGGGTAAGGGAGCTGGTAAAAGCGGAAGAGGAAACCATCCGGAATCACCTCCGTGAAGAAATGAATGCAAACATCCGGCAGGAACTTAAGCGGCAGGAATATGAAGTTCTGGTCGACAATCAGCGCGACCAGTTTAAAAAACGCATTCGCGACGAAATTGAAGAGAAGGAACTTCCCGCAATCCATGACGATATCCTCCGCCGGATTTCCGAAGAAGAGCGCAGACGCATTAATAACTATGAGCGTCCGGGCATCATCGAGGCCGAGCGCAACTGTCTGCGCGAGCAGGAGGCGCCCGGATTGCGGGAAGAGATCCGGGCGGCGCTGCGTGAAGAAGAGCTTGAAGCAATACACGCAAGCGTTAAAACGGAAATCTTCGCCGAAACGGTCCGAGCGATCAAAGCGGGCCTCGAAGAGGAGTATCAGGGCGTCGTTGACAAAAAACTTGAAAAATACAGGGAAACGGTCGAAAAGCAGGTGCGCGGCGAAATCAAGGGAAGGATAAAGTCTGAATACCATGGCCTCGTGGAACATATCGAACGGCTGTCGCAATCCATTGGAAATGTCGAAGCTTTGGACTCGCTTTCACAGACCATAACCCTTTTACATGATGAGAAGAAAAAATACAAATATTTCAATCTCAATGCCGCGCAAACCGAAAGTCTTCTGGAATATCTTAAACGGGTGCAGAACCGTTTTAACATTTTCCTGGATAAACTTGACGAAGCGGTACGAGAAACGGTCCTTAAGGTCAACAGCGTCATGAATATACTTGACAATAGTGACTTAGAGTAGACTTCCCTTCGACTTCGCTCAGGGAGCGTCAGGAGAAAGAAAAATGTTTAAATCGGGGATAGGCCAGGATTCGCACCGTTTTGAGGAAGATGGATCACATAAGCCGCTTATAATCGGGGGCGTGCATATTCCCGGTTGTCCCGGGCTTCTGGGGAACAGCGACGCCGATGTCGTGCTTCATGCGCTTACCAACGCCATTTCAGGAATTTCGGGGCGCAATATTCTGGGGAAAATCAGCGACGAAATGTGCCTGCGGCAGGGGATAACGGACAGCAGGGCCTATCTTGCGCAAGCATTGGAATCGCTCGGGAATTACCGGATAAGCCACGTGTCCATCGCCATTGAAGGCAGGCGCCCCCGGTTCGAGCCTATCATCGCGAAGATGCAAGAGTCTCTGGCAAACCTGCTTGCCCTGCAACCTTCCGACATAGGAATAACCGCTACAACAGGCGAAGGCCTTACGGCGTTCGGTCGAGGCGAAGGTTTGCAGGCTTTCGTGATCGTGTCCGCGGAATGCATTATAAAAAAACACAGCAGATAAAGACCGCGTAAAGGGCCCCGCCCGCCATAAGAACGTATGGATTCATGTGTTTGAAAATCTTCAGCCACGCAAGGTTGATGGCCGCGCCGGCCAGTGCCAGCGCGGCGGAGACCAGGATAATACCCCGTAAATTCCATGGAGTGAAAATCATTCCGAACACAACGGGAAAACAGCTCTGAAAAACCATGGCTCCCGTCAGGTTGCCGATTGCCAGCGTCTCTTTATTACGACCCACCCATAGTACCGAATTGAGTTTTTCGGGCAGTTCCGTTGCAATGGGGGTGATGACGAGGGAAAGGATGAGCGGCGCAATACCCAGTGTCATCGAAAGAGATTGTATATAGCTGATGAAAAAATGGGCCCCCGCTAGCATTAAAAGCAGCCCGAAAAGCAGTTGCACGGATATCCAGGGGACATTTTCCGGCAGTTTGAAATAAACCTTCAAATAAAGCGGTCCCACGTTTTTCAGGAGGGTTCCCTCGCCGGAAACGATAAGTTTTAAGTATAAAGAGTATGAAAGCAAAAGCAGGATTGCAATGAGTATTTTCAGCCAGACGATTTCATAAATGAGCGTTGACGCTACCGCAGTTCCGTAGATAATAAGAAAAAAGGTCAAATCTTTGCTGATAATCCCGGCATCGACATTCATGTGCCTTGTGCGTTTGCCAAGCGCCGAGTAAATAAGTACGGCCGCCCCGGTAACAAAAAAAGCAAGCGTCGACAACATGAACGGGGCCCCTGCTATTGCGCCGATGCCCACATCATGAGCGCTCATGGTTTTTGAAAATAATATCGCCAGTATCGGGATGATTGTTTCGGGAAGGGCGGTGCCGATTGCCGCAAGGATGCTTCCTACGATCCCCTGATGGAGATTACAGGCGCCGCCCAGGCATTCAACGGCATTGACAAAAACATAACATGAAGCGAGGATTATAAGAAAACTCGCGCAAAGAAACGCTATGGTAACGGTCATGTTTCCTGTCCCGGCCGATACATAAACCCATCCCGCCGCGCAGCGCAAAAAAAAATAAATGGCAGGATTATTTATTCCCTTGTTGAGGACAAAAAATACCCACCACCTGCTTATAAGGGAAATTGCGGCAGAAATCGGCCAAAAGAATATCGACGTAATGAAACGGGCTTTTGGGTCTGCTGTGCGCTTTGTAAATGCCGTAGGCAATAAAGACCGATGGGAAAGCATTCTTCACGGTTCCTTGCCTTATTGTCATGCGCACCGGCAATGCAAGAGTGTCTTTTTTAAATGAATAGCGCTGGACAATAAAGGAAATCTGAGTAGACGATTGCGTTGAATCTTCCACTATTTCGTATAAGCCGTACTTTTCACTCCTTCGGAATTCAACAATCATAGTGCGGTACATTTGTAGAAAGTTTCTTTGAAGGAGTGTTTGATAAGGTTTTTCAGAAGGCCATCCCTCAAATTTATCGAGGGAAGAGGAGTCGATAATGGGGTAAATGAAAATCTTTTCACCCGACAGGGGAACAACGGCCTTTAGGCGTTTTGCTTCCTGCAACGAAGAAACGCAGCCGCCCGCTATAACGCAACACAACAGAACGCAGATAAAGAAACGTTTTTTCATGGCACCGCTAAAATTTTTCAACGAGGTCCTTTCGTTTGTGAGTCCTTCAATTAAATATAATTCCCCAAAACCCGCCTGAAGGCAGATACAAGGTACCGTTGCCTTTTGGCTTTCAAACAACAAAAAATTGTTGTTTGAAAGCCAGAAGGGATTAAAATAAAAAACGGATGCTTAATTAAAGGCATCCGCTTTTATGAATAAAGGAAAACCCAATTGCTCTTTCTGTGGCACTCGAAGACTTTGGGGAAGTTATGAGTGAACAGAAGCACACAAGGGAGGTGCAGAGTTTTTGGGCACCTTTATAATCTGTATCGGTATTAATTGAAGAAGACTTTAATTAATTATCAAATTCCTTGGCAATTGCTTCCAGCGATGAGAAATTCTGTCGGTATACCTTGAATATTTTTTTTGCATCATCGGTTCTGCCGCAGGCTTTTGCCGAGTCTAGAAGATTAAGGAAATCCTCCTGGGAAGTGGGGTTAAGTTTTATTGCTTCCATAAAAAGGGAAAATGCGTCGGAATAACGCTGCTGATAGAAGGAAATGACCCCAAGACCGGAAAACACTTTTGCGGAAGGGCCTTCTTCATCGTTGATTTTAATGTACTTTTCCATGGCCAGATTCAACTTGCCTTCCTCTAATAAGGCCTCGGCCTCGTCTATCCGCGGATTATGTCGTCCGATATACAGGCCGCGTTCAGAGGTATAAATACCGTCACCTTCTTTTAGAATTGCTTCATGAAGGATTTTCAGCTCTTCATCATGGTGATTTATTGACAGCGCCTTTTCAAGAAGAGGCAGCATTTCCCGGACCCGGTGGAGTTTTAATGTCGCGTCGAAAAGGTTTATGAGCCCATCGGTGTAATCCGGTTTAATGGAAACGGCCTTTATAAACATGCTATACGCGTCTTCCCATGCTTTTCTCATCCATGCAATAATTCCGATGTTGCTGTAAGCGCGATAATTTTCGGGGTCCAACTCGACAATGTCAACCAGGATTTTGGCCGCTTCGGGCAGATTGCCGCCGGCAATAAGCGCTTCGGCTTTACCGTTTTCTTCGGTAAATAATTCGGAAGGACTATTTTGCTCATGATGAATGCGTGACATTCTGTCGTCCCATCATGAAAAATAAATCGCTGCAACAGCCGCCTTAAACCGGGCATAATGATTTATACTTAACAGTATAAAATACCGGCAACGCTTTATCAAATATAAATTAGCGTAATTTCATATCGTACAGAAAGTTCATGAAACATTGGAAAAAATATCGTTCAAAAAATCCTTGATGCGCATTGTGCAAGCGGAAACCCGATGGCCGGGGAAGAAGTGGGCATCCGCATCGATCAGACGCTGACGCAGGACGCAACCGGCACTCTGGCGTATCTCCAGTTCGAAGCGCTGGGGTTTGACAAAGTTAAAACCGAAGTTTCGGTCTCATAACGGCCAACTTGATCAATTTCGGCATTATTCCGGCTGTTTTTAAAAATGAAGCGGATTATGGCGCCATTAAAGTAGGCGACAGACTCAAGGCCGAAAACATTCATGAGCAGATCAACAAGGGATACGTATTGACAATACAGAATGCCACGAACAATACGAGTTTTCCCGTTCTCGTGGAACTTTCCGACAGGCAACGCTTGATTCTCCTGGCGGGCGGATTGATCAACGCGACGAAAAATTCATGACTATTGAACCTGGGCCCCGCTCCTGTCCCACGCCAGATCCAGCGTATCTCCCTTTGAATCCGTGAAAACCACGCTTATCCTGTCCGTAGTAAACGTTCCATCGGCATTGATCCATTGGCCGTCGGAATAATAGAGCGTAAGAACCATGGAACCGGACTGCAAGGCCTGATTGCGGGCCAGGGGCCGCTCGCTTGTTACGGAAAAAATGGACTCCCGCTCATCGCCGAGACGCTGCAAAACATGGCGGCGCATGGAAAGCAGCGATATCGCGTTTGAGTCGCCCGGATTTTTTCCAAGCATTACCCCATATTGAAGAGTGTCGTTCGTAACGATGTCGTTCGGCGATTCCACGATGATCCGCGCCCATGCCGTGTCGTCGGCATGCAATAAAGAGTCCGGCGGCACGCCGCGGACAAGGGACGTGACGGTTTTGCCGTTGTCGAAGAATTTGCGACTTTGCACATACGCCGGATAATTTTTTATGCTGTCTGCTCCTGGAAAAATCACGAAGACCGCCTCGGTCACGGTGCGGCGCAGGAGCATGTCGGTCTCAATGGAACGGAGCCGGACCAGAGAAGAATCGGTGCGGTTGGGATCGATGATGAACGATGTGCCCGAATAACTCGCGTATTGCGAAAAGGAAAGCGTGTCTCCCCCGGAGGAAAGTTTTGTATAGCTGAAAGCAAGAAGGCGATTATCCGCCTTGGTGTCAAGATTACCGTCGGCTCCGCCGTCGACGCCTAAAACCGTTTTTTCCACGGTCCCCAGCGGATTGATTAGCGTTACCTCCGCGACGACCTGATTGGGCTTTCCATCAAGGTTATTTATGATGCTGTCGCCGTCGCTGTCCGTAAACCGGTATAGGGTTTGGATTTGGGACAGTATATTGATTGTTTTTCCTTTGTATTGATACAGGTGTTTGCTTTTAATCGAGGTGTCGCGGAACGTTTCATCATAGAGCAAGACAAGCGTGTCGTTTTTAATAAGGGAATCGGATGAAACATCGTAATAGGCCAGCACGATTCCATTGAGCGTATCGGATAAGTCGAAAATGAGGGATTGGCTTGCTTGGGTTTTCTTCGCAAGGGAGGATGACGACGGCACCGAGGAAGGGACGGAAATCGACTGGGTGGCCGAGGCCGGGGAAGGGGATTGCGGCATGACGATCGAATCGCCCCAGTTGTTGCCGCTGCCAAGATTAGCCGCGATGGTTTTTCCAAGCGCCGAGGCCGTGGTATGAGAATTAGGAAAATCGTTTCCTCCGCCATCGGCCACGAGGGTAGTTTTGGTGCATGCGGAAAACAGAGCACCGGTTGCAATAAGCAACAGGTAAAGGCCTTTCATGGACGCTCCTTTTTGCGGGACCGCGGGAAATACTGAAGATTGAGCTGCATGACGCACGATGGATCGTCCTTATCGTCGCGGACGATGTTCCACACTTCCTGGCGGAACTGCTCGATCTTTTCGGCGATTTTTTTACACACCGAGGGCGTGGTGCTGAGCAGCATGGTTGACATATGGCGCTTTTCGGGAGGCAGTTTCATGAGCGCTTCGGCCGAGTGGAGGATCCATTCTCGGTTAAGCTGCTTTACTTGTTCCATAAGGGTGGCCGGCGGTTCCACGAAGCGCTGCGTGACCGTGTATCTGCCGCTTTCCTGACGGATGACCAGGCCCCATTCAAGCAAATCGTCAAGGAGCTTTTTTATTTCAGCGGCCGGTATTGTTGGATAGACAAAGTCGGAAAGCCGGTCGAAGTCCCCTCTGAAATCACAAGACATCAGCGCATTATAGATGAGTGGGTAGCGAAAATCCTGGTAATACCGTGAAAGCGCCGGATTGAGCTTTGCAAAGGCGCTGCGGTTGCGGCGCGCCAGAATTTTTTTATACAATTCCTGGCGTGCCGAGTCTTTTTTTGCCTGACCATATTCGACGAGAACGTCAAAAAATTCCGCTTCATAATCGGCCAGGCCGAAAACCGAAGACAGCTTCCTGCGCGCCTCTTTGGAGAGCGTACGCCGGCCCTTGATGACGTCGTTGAAAAACCCGGGGTTGGAAAACCCAGCGCTGCGGGCAAAATTGCGGGCCGAACAATCGGGGTCCGATTGCCTGAGCGCCCCATAACGATCGTTCAGGTAGAGCCTAAAATCGTCGTAGGCGTAGATGTTTATTGCTTTGTCCCGTGCAATTGGTTTCATGCCCGCTGTTCTTCCCTTTACTAAGATTGTGTCAAACGGGCCTGGTACCCGTTTGACACTGACAAAGTACATTTTCTGCATTGCATTGGCAATGCTTCCGCGTTACTTCGAAGAAACCACCTCGCCGTTGTTGTCCCATGTTACGTTAACCGTGTTTCCGTCCGGCCCGGTCCAGGTGCCGCTGAAACCAGTTGGGCTGAAATCCGCGACCAGTGAGGCGGTTTTGTCGTTGCTGTACGTTACCGACATGACAATATGTCCGCTGGTTGGTTTTTCGCCGGATTTGACAGGGTCGGCGGTGGTGAAATCAAAGGTGCGGTCGCGCACGATGCCGATTTGTTTGTCTTTTTTAAGGTGGAGCCCGTATAAAAGCTGGTCCTTCTGGTCCTGCAGGCCGGCGGCGACATTGAAAACGAACTTGACTGTATCAATGGCCCCGAGATCGGTTGCCGGGTCCGAGGCGAAGGTCGCGATGGCGATGTGGTTGGCCGCGATGTCCGGGTTGCCGCTGGAATCGGTGACGGTTAACGTGACGATGCGTCCGCTCATGCGGTGTTCTTCGCCGCTAAGCCTAATGATTTTGTCATTTGAATCAATGCCGTTGGTTTGAATGCGCATTGAAAGCGTGGTGGATTGAACGAAAGGTTTAAGCGGAGGGTTTTTCTGGAACAATACAACGTCCACTAACGAAGGAGTCGCCTTGCTTTTATCGATGAGCATACCGTCGTTATCCGCGTCAGCAAAAGTCGCATACGACGTCGTGTCTGAACCGGCGATCTGCACCCACGACATTGCCAGGATCTGGTTGTCCGCGTCGGTGGAAAAATTTTGGTCCGGGCCGGCGGAAACGTCCATGACAAGTTTTTCCAGTGTCCCTGCCTGGAGCGATGAGTAAGTAAAGCGGGCTTTTCCGTTGTACTTGGCCTGGCCGGAAACAATTCCGTCGCCATCAAGATCGGTAACGCTGTAGCGTTCGGTTTTTAAGGCATAGATCTTTGCGCCGGAAACTGAAATGATATTTTCATTATTTTGGATGGAATCTTTGGCAAATTCATCCCATTTTACTACAATTGTGTCATATGAATCGCACAGAAGTTCTTTGGTATAGCAGTACAGGAGGGCGATGCCGGACGCGGTGTCGCTCAAATCCGCGGTTGTGGCCGTTGAATTATCTTTGGACTTGGAAAGCCCCCGCTTGCCGAGACTTGAAGCCGAAGAAATGCTGAATTGGCTTTGCAGCGACATATCGCTTATGGAGTTTGCTGCGGTAAGCAGCGTTCCCGTCAGCGAATCTTGTTCGCCGAATGAAGAAACCACAAGCTGCCCGGAAGTTGCCGGCGTGATCTCGATAGTGTCAGCCGTTTTCTCCTGCGGGCTGAATATACAGCCATTAAATCCCGATACAAAGGCGATGATCATTAGAAAACGCAACAACTTTTTTAAAGAAACTAAAACCGACATAGGGCCTCCTTTAAAGAATGATGGATTGAGATTATTATTTAATGGTACCAATAATTTTCTTGCTTTACACTGATAAATCTACCAAGAAAGCAAGGAAAAGTCAATAAAAAGAATTATTAATGATTACATATAATAAATATAACTAATTGTTGTATAGTATTATTAGAGAAATTAAAAGTTAATAATTAGCAAAAAATATGATTACGTTATTGGTGATTTTATCCTAAGCAATGTTTATTCAAAATTGACGTTTGCGCCCCTAAATCCCCGCTGGAAACCTCAACCCGCTCTTCGAGCACCTGCCTGCGCCGGCATTCCGGCAGGCTGGGGATAGGTAAAAGTTCCTGCGGGTGACGGAAATGGGAAAAAAGATCTGGAGATTTTTGAAAATCGTTTTTAATTGGAGCGGGATGGTTCCGCCGGTACTGCAAAAGGGGCCGTTTTCGTCTATTCCACGGCCGGCGGCCTCTTGCTCTTGAAGGCAGATATTCTATAGGTTAATATAAGGGAATTGCGTTTCATATTATACGAGGCCCGCCTCTCTTTTGGCAGGTCGTTAACGGACGCTTTTGTAAATCCGAGCTGCGAAAACCAGTCGGCGCTCTGGGTAGTAAGCACGAAAACCTGCCGCACCTTAAGCCTTATCGCCTTAGCGATGAGATATTCGATCAGCTTCCTTCCGATGCCCAGGTTCGTGTATGTTTCGTCGACCGCCACGCCTGCGATTTCCGCATGCCGGTTGCCGAACAAGTGCAGGGCGCCACAGGCATGGATGGTGCCGTCGACTTCGTAGACGCTGTAATCCGCCAAACGGTCTTCCATGTCTTGTTCCGTCCTGGAAACGAGCACCCCTTCGTCAACCGACGGTTGCATGAGTTGCAGCACTTCCGGAATGTCCGCGTGAACCATTGAGCGGATGTTTTCGAACTGATTGGCGTAAATCATGGTCCCGAAACCGCGATTGCTGAAAATTTCCTTGAGTATCATGCCTTCCACCCGGCCGTCGATGATGTGGACCCGGCTGACGCCGTTGCGGCACGCCCGGTATGCCATTGAAGCAAGTTCCATCACACCTTTGTTTTGCGCTTTTGTGTTGGCATCAAGGAATTTCTTCGCCTCGTCAACGGTCAGCTGCGATACGAAGCCGTCGCTGGAAACATAGACGCCCTTCGGAACGATGAAGTCTTTGGCCACGATGCCGCCGAAATCGGTGATAAAGAAAAGCTTTGCCGCCCTGAGCTCATTGCTCACGGTAAAAGCCAGTTCGTTTGACGAAAGGTTATAGGGTTTTCCCTGCGCGTTCCATCCGATATTGGGAAATATGGGCACGAGGCCTTCCTGAAGCACATTATTGACAATGGCTTTCTGCAGTTTTTCAACAAGACCTGAACTTTGAAAATCAATCCCGTTACGCACGCCGATGCCCCGCGCGCGTACCCAGTTGCCGATGACCGCGTTGGTATTGCTTTCGGAAAGCATGGTCATGATTTTATTTGAAACGTCGAATGCGGCCATTTTTATGAACGGGATCGATTCCGGGGGCGAAATGCGGACATTGTCAACGGTTTTGCAGACAATTCCTTCTTTTGAAAGCACTTCGTCGATCCGGGTCTTCGCGCCGGGGACCAGCACTATTTTAATGCCGATATGGTGCAAGAGGGCGATGTCTTTGATAAGGATGGGGAAAAACAGGTGTGAAATCAGCGAACTTTCGATTTTAATGACGAATGTTTCGTTTTTAAACCGGTTTATATAACCGAATGCCTGCCGGATCGTTTCAACCTGCTCTTTTAATTTTTGTTTGTCCATAAATAAGGTAATAGGTAATAGGTTATGGGTAGCTGATTTTATATAATATCGCTTTTGGCCGATCAATTATCAATATAATGTATTTGACAAAAGAGCTTGGCAGACTCCACGCCATAATGGTACAATTTTACTTTGCAGTCATAGCTCCTTATACCGGAATACCTTGAAAGGCGATGGTTCATGCAGTTGTTGAACCGTTTCCGGCGCGCGCTGGCGCCGAAGAAATACAGATGGCCGCTCTTTGCCATTCTTTTCTGCTGTTTTGCAAGCGCAATTTTGGGTGACAGCACGGCCGAGTCCTTATTGCTTGCGCACTGCGATATGCGGTCCATTCCGGGCATGTTCCTGGTCAATGCCGTTTTTCTGTTCATATCATCGTCGGTACTCATGTCACTCATTGATAGAGTTGACAGAGGGCGTTTCTTCATCATCCTGACGTTCGGTCACGGGTGCATGCTTCTTCTGATTAAATGCGCCCTGCTGCTGCATGCGCCGCTTTTATATCCCTTCCTGTTTTCGTATGCGTATGTGACGAAAATTCTTCTTTTTCTTGTGTTCTGGACGCTGGCGAACGACCTGGTCGATTCCCGCAGGGCAAGCGCCGAATTCCCCTTTATCGCGGCGGGAGGCACCCTGGGCGCCATCGCCGTTTCATTTGCCGTTCCGTGGCTCATGAAGATGACGGCCGCGGAAAACTTGTTGCTGGTCTGGTGCGCTCTGGTCATGCTCCTCGGCGCCCTCTTTCTTCCCGTGCAAAAGTCGTTTGGCGTTTCGTTCAAGGCGGCTTCCGACAAACAGAAGCATGCCGCGCGAAATTTGAAAAGCGTCCTGGAAGACCTTCGGCTTGTCAAGCAGGAACCGCTCCTGTGGAACATGGCGATTTTTTACTTCATCTTGTTTTTCGTCGTGATCAATCAGCAATACACTTTTTATGCGCAGCTAAAAGGACACCTTTCAAACGCGAAGCAGCTTGCTTCATTTCTGGGATATTTCAATGGGAGCAGCATGTTTGCCACGTTCATGCTGCAGATCACCGTCGCTGGATATGTTATTAAAAAAGTCGGCTCGACCAGGGCAATGCTTTTTTTACCGGCCGTATTGTGTTTTGTGTTTGTTGTTCTTGCTTATCTGGGATTTGCTCCGGGCATGCATGGGGCCGGGGCTGAAAGTAACGCTGGCCACGGCCTTTTCTGGTGCGTGGTACTGGGAATGGGGTTAAGGGTGGCTTTTTTTGACTCTTTTTTTTCCCCTAATTTTCAGGTGTTTTTTTCGAGCCTTCCCCATGATGTCCGTGGAAGGGGAAAGCTTTCGATAGAAGGCGTTGTAAAACCTTGCGCCATAATCTGCGCGAGCATGTGGCTTCTTTTCATCGCGCCATTACTGTCTTTCGGGGTTTCCATGGCGGTCCTTTTTTACTGTTCGGCAGGTATATTTATTCAAACCTTCCGTATCAGGAAAAAATATGCCGAAAGCCTTGCCCGCAACCTCACGGGTTTCAAATCAAAGCAGCTGTCAAAATTGTTTAACTTCGTCGATCTGGCAAAAGAGGAAAATTTTCTTACGACGCTTTCCCGGGTGCTTGAAAAAGAGGAATATGAGATCAAGAAATACATGATAGAAATTCTTATCGAAATGAAAACAAGAGAATCCATTGCAATCCTGCTTGATTATATTGACCATTGTGATGAAATCACCCGCGCGACAATCATATCGTCATTGGGCGCTTTAAAAAAAGAAGATCTCCGCGAATTGTTCGTGAGACATTTGCATGATCCTGATAAACGTGTGGTAGCCAACAGCATTCTGGCGCTTGGGGCCTATGGATCAATCGAAATTAACAATGAATTGGCGCCATTTCTGCATGATCCGGACAACCGTATCCGGGCAAATACGGTTGTTGTTGCATGGCCGGTGTGGGCCCCGGAAAAAAGGGAGCGGCTTAGGACGCTTCTAATGGAAATGCTTGAATCAAAAAATACTGATGCGTGCGCAAGCGGGCTCTATGCGATAGGGGAGATACGATCAAGGGAATTCTTGACATGTCTTAAAAGCTTCGTTGCAAAAGAATTGTCTTTTCTCATTTCCGACAATAAAATTTGGAAACAATATATCGATGCCGTGGCTAAATTAGGTGACGAAGGATCACTCGATATCCTGCTTTCCTTGAGCGACAGCATTAACAGGAAAAAAAGGAACGACCTGGTCGACGCCCTGGGTGTGCTCATTGAAAAAGGTTATTCGCGTGAAAAGTTCCTGGAAAGATTGTCAAAAGAGAGCTACCTTCATCGGAGCGTTATGCTCAGTGTGCTGTACGAGCGTCGCTTCTCGCTCGAAAAAGAACACGATGACATGCTTCAGGAAATGGCGCTGGCCGAGATCAGGGCAATTTATTCCGATTGGATTTCGTTAAACACGCTCGATACCAGGGCCGAATTGGCCGGAATAAAGCTCCTGCGCATGGCCATAATGGAAGAGAGCATCAACGAGCGGTTGCGTAACGTCGTTTATATTTCCTCGCTCCTCGACAAAAGCGGCCGGATTTGGGCGGTTGTCCCGCGTTTGTACCATTCTAACAGGCATGTTCGAGCGCAGGCGTTTGAGCTTCTTGATAACGCAGGAGATATCAGGATCAATCGCTGGCTGCTGCGGCTCCTGGACACGAATGACGTGGCCACGCACAGTAAAGAAGGGGCGCTTAGTTTTAAAATCAGGTCGAAATCCTTGATGGCGGTAGTGTCGGAGTATATCAACGGGCACCATGATTGGTTGCGGGAGTGCGCATCATACGCCGCGTCCTGTTTGTTTTTGGCAACTAAAGATCCGCGTTGGGAGCGGCTGACTGTCTAAAGAATACAAAACACAGAATGGAAAAAAACTCTTTTAAGTCTTTTGCCGTCCTGGAAAACGTGATCTTTTTAAAGAAGACGTCATTATTTAGCCACGTTCAGACACGGGAGCTCAGGGCAATCGCTTCGATTGCAGAAGAGGTCACATTCGAAACGGGAGAAGAGGTGGTGAAAGAAAGCGACACCGGAGATTCGGTGTATATCATCAAGGAAGGCCGCGTAAAAATCACCAAAAAGACCCCTGAGAATAAGTCGATAGACCTGGCGGAACTTGCCACGGGAGAATGCTTCGGCGAAATGACGCTTTTTGATGATGAAACGCGCTCCGCCAGCGCCTACGCGATCACGACCTGCGTGATGCTGCGAATAGCCCGTGATGATTTAATAGATGTTTTGGTGGAACATCCGCTCATCGCCCTTGAACTACTGAAGATTTTTGTCAAGAGGCTGCGGAAGGCCAACGCCCGGATAGAAAGCCAGGGCTCGAGGGTATACGCCAAATAATTTTTTGTAGGCATGTTCCCTGGGCGAAGCGCTGCGCTGAGCCCTGCCGAAGTGCCGAAGGGAACCGGCGCTATTTCGGCGTGGCTCACTTCGGCTTCGCTCGGTGAGCAGTTTAGGCAACCTATTGAGTTGGGAAAAAAACATGAAATATCTCCTTTGTATCATCTATTGCGTTCTACTGGCCGGCTGCGCCGCGCCGCGGCACTCCAAAATACTCGTCCAGATGATTAAGGCCCAGGAGGAGTATTTCGGAAACGAAATCATTCCCGGGTTCGACAGGGAAAACAATGCCGTGACCCAGGTCGTGCATTATGACAATACCGGGGAAATCAAAAACGAACTTGCGAAATATCCCCGACAGGTGTCGCTCGTCAAAATACCCTTCGACAAGAGCCAGGCGCTGGTGCATGACAACCAGTTGTTGCCGCTGGATTCTTTTTTGACCGAAGAGGAATTGAAGGAGTTCCGGCAGACCTTCCTCCTTACTTCCCTTGGCGAAAGTTCGGGGAGGCAGTACCTCATACCCAGGAAATACGAAACAAGGATAATGGTCTATTGCAAGAGCAAGGTCGCCGATGCTCTGGCCGTCTGGCGGACCTACCGGGATTCAGTAAGCAATGAGCTCAGGAAAATGAATGGCTACGGCCTGCCGGCGACCTACATTCTTAAGGATGATCCGAACAAATGGGATTTCTATGACGTGTATGTCGTTGGTTGGATTTGGGCGCACACGCCATACAACGGGAAATTAAAAGGCCGCATTGCTCACCGGGGAAAGCGCTATTCCGGAACGTCCCAGCGGATCATCGACAGGATTTTTGAGTGCAAGGGAGATAGCACCCAGGTGCTGACCATGAAAGGCGATGCGGTCGCCGACGCGCTGGCGTGGGAGGCAGTGTATTCGGTTTCCGTCTATAATAAAAGGATGTGGGAAGAGGCCTGGAGCGGCACTGATATCTGGAAGGGTTTCAGGGATGGTGAAGTGTTTTTGGCGTTCATGACGCAGCTCGATTGTTTTTTTATCCATGGCACCGGGCAGGACGGGCTCGACGGGTATCTTAAAGACGCAGCGGACATGGGCGTTGCGACCATGCCGCAGGGCTGCTCGCCAACCCTTGATAAAGACGGGACCATCGAGCGTGAAGGGTGCAAGGCGGTCACCACCGGCGGCTGGTGGTGGGGAATTCCCCGTGATTCGCCGGACCCGCGCCAGTCATATCGGTTGGCCAGGTATATCACCAGCACGAAAACACAACTTAAGGATTGCAGCAGGTTCGGTATGATCCCCGTGCGGAAAGACATCTTAAGCGATATGTCGATGCTTTTCGGCGAGGGCTGGATCACCGAAATATACGAAACGTCGTTCAAGCAGCTCATGAATAACGGGACCGCCGTTCTGCCGGCGAACGGCAATATTGACAAAATAGGAAACTTGTATCTGGACGCGTGGTATGATATCGTGGTAGGTAAAAACTGGTCCGTTAAAGGGGCATTTCCGCAATGGGACTACATTCATAAGCTTCTGGAAACCAAGTATGTTCCTCAGGCGGCAAGGATTTTGGGAAATTAAAAAATTCCTATGCTCAAGCAAAATAAAACAGCCGAACCTTCATTAAGCGACCAGCTCGAAGGCCTGCGTAGCGCCTACAAGGCCGATCCCGATAATGTGGAAACCGCCTCAAAACTGGCGCAACTCTATGCCGACAAGGGCTGGTTTAACGAGGCCATGGAAGTGTACAGGGCAATCGTTAAACAAAATGAAAACAATTATTCGCTCCTGCTTGAATTCGGCAATCTCTGTTTCCGCCGGCAGGATTTTGATGAGGCCCAGCGGACATTCAAAAAACTTTCGGTGCTTAAACCGCAGCGTGTCGAGGGTTGGAACAACCTCGGCATAGTCCAGCTTGCCAATCATGAAGATGAATCGGCGCTGGAATCATTTAAGAAAGTGCTTGAATTGGAGCCTAACAACGCGGGCGCCCTTTTAAACCTGGGAAATTATTACGACAAAAAAGGAATACCCGACAGGGCCTGCGAACTTTTTTTAAAGGCAGTTGCTTCGCGACCGGATTTTGCTGACGGATGGTTTAATCTCGGCAATACCTATTGCGCGGTGAAAAAATATCCGATGGCCATCGACGCGTTTGAAAAGGCCATCAAATACCAGCGGGAATTCCCCTCGGCGCAGAAGAACCTTGGATTTGTCCATGAACAGATGGAAAACCTCGACGAAGCGCTTGTGCATTATCTCGAGGCGCTTGAGCTCAACCGGGCCGATGCGGGCCTGTATGTAAACATCGCCAACACCTATGCAAAACAAAGAAAATTCGATGATGCGCGGAAATATTATTTACAGGCCGTAACGCTCGCCCCCAAAGACATGGCCGCATGGATGGGCCTGAGGCATTTGGCCCTGCTCAAGGGTGACGTCGACAGTTACGCCAAGGCAACGTTGGCCGTGGTTCAGCGGCTTGGCCAGGAGTCCATCGCGGAGTCGCTCATGGTGCTCAGGGAACTGGGCCATGATGAAAAAGTTGACGAGGTCCTGTGCCGCGCCGACAGCGCGGATGTTGCCGGAGATGAGATTGATGCCGAGCGCCTTCTGGCTTATCAGCGCACCGACAGCTATCCGGGCAAGATCATCGCGCTTGCCAGGCGGCTCAAGGAGCTTAAACAGCCGTCGGACCACATCCTTTCCTGCCTTGCGCACTATTCGTTCGATCTTGAGCAGTATGCCATGGCAGTGCGCTATCTGGAAAACCTGCAGACCCACCGAATCGCCACGCACAAGCTATTGTGGCGAAGCCTTATCGCACTTGAAGAAATGGACAAAGCGGAAAAACTTATAAGATCGTTTCTTGACGATAATCAGGACTGTTTCGACGCGTGGTTTTATCTCGCGAAAATCAAGGCATTCAAAAACGACCTTGAAACCGCCCGCCAATTCCTTGTCAAGGCATTGGAGACCGGATTTTCGGAAATCGAGATGATCGAAGATGATCCGGAGCTGAAGAAGATATTTGAATCCATGCGGGCCCAGAAGGAATGAAAATTCTGCGGCGCTTCGCTCTTTTTCCTTCACATCCGCCTTGACTCTCCTTGTTAAAAACATTATTTTGATGCAGGCAAAAAAAATTCCACGTTTAAACAGGCAAAATCCAATAAAAAAAGCAGTTTTTTTCCATATAGGTATAATTTTGAGCGCGGCCCGGTATGCCAACGGGCCTTTGGGCGTATTTTGGGGCGTAAACCATAAAAAGTTGTTTATTATCGATTGAAAATGAATGAAATTTCATCTTAAAAAAAATCTACCGGCGCATTGTCGGTAGATTTTTTTTGTGTTCATTTAAAAGAAAATAAGAGGTAGATAGTGAAAGGTTTTGTCGCATTGGAAGATGGGACGGTTTTTGAAGGTGAAGCATTCGGCGCTTCGGGCGAGCAGGTGGGCGAAGTGGTGTTCAACACGAGCATGACCGGGTACCAGGAAGTGCTTACCGACCCGTCGTATTCCTCGCAAATCGTCACCATGACTTATCCGCTTATCGGCAATTACGGCGTCAATGAAACCGACATCGAATCGGGGCGCGTGCAGGTTTCGGGGTTTATTGTAAAGGAAGCGTGCAATTATCCATCTAATTTTACTTCCAAGAAAACGTTGTCTCAATACTTAAAGGAAAACAACATCATCGGCGTTTCTGGCATCGATACACGCAAACTCACAAGGCATTTGCGGATTGCCGGGGCCATGAAGGGGATCATTTGCAGCTTCGAAAAAAAACCGCCAATCGACGATCTGGTCGATAAGGCGCGGGCCTGGAAAGGTCTTGTGGGACTTGATATCGCAAAGGACGTCACCTGCAAAAAGCCATATTTCTGGGACGATCAATCGGCCGATAAGAATGTTCCTGAAAAGCGATTTAAGATTATTGCATATGATTTTGGCATAAAATACAACATACTTAGAATTTTGAGATCACTTGGATGCGCCATAACCGTCGTTCCCGCTTCGACTTCGTCGCATGATGTTCTGGCGCAAAAGCCCGATGGAGTTTTTCTCTCGAATGGTCCTGGGGACCCGGCTGCTGTCACGTATGCCATTGAAGCAGTGGACCAGCTCATTGGCAAAGTCCCTATCTTTGGAATATGCCTCGGACATCAGATTCTTGGTCTTGCAATGGGCGCGAAAACCTATAAACTTAAATTCGGCCACAGGGGCGCGAATCACCCGGTAAAATGCTTGGAAACCGGGCAAATAGCCATTACTTCCCAGAACCACGGATTTTGCGTGGACATCGACAGCCTCAAGGAAAAAGGCGTAAAAATGACCCACCTGAATCTCAACGATCATACCTGTGAAGGCCTGGAGGATGCGGCGCAAAAACTCTTTTGCGTGCAGTATCATCCCGAAGCCTCGCCGGGGCCGCATGATTCGGGATATTTGTTCAATAAATTCATTAAACTGATGGAGAAGAATTAAACAGCCATGTCGAAGCGTACAGACATTCATAAAATACTTTTAATCGGAAGCGGGCCCATTGTGATCGGCCAGGCGTGCGAATTCGATTATTCGGGAACGCAGGCGTGCAAGGCGCTCAGGGAAGAGGGCTTTCAAGTCGTTCTTGTCAATTCCAATCCCGCCACTATCATGACCGACCCGAACATGGCCGACAAGACCTACATCGAGCCCATCACCCCCGAAATCGTCGAAAAGATCATTGCCCGCGAGCACCCCGACGCGCTGCTTCCCACCATGGGCGGCCAGACCGGGCTTAACACCGCCATGGAACTCGCCGAAAACGGCGTGCTGCAGCGGTATAACGTGCAGCTCATCGGCGCAAATTACGAGGCGATCAAGCGGGCCGAGGACCGCAGCGAATTTAAGAAAGCCATGCAGCGCATCGGCCAGGATTTGCCGAAAAGCGCCTTTGCCTATAACATGGACGAGGCCTGGACAATCGCGAAAGACATCGGCTTCCCCATCATTATCCGTCCGAGCTTCACTCTTGGCGGCACGGGCGGCGGCATCGCCTACACCGAGGACGATTTCGAGCGCATCGCGGAGCACGGTCTGCACTGCAGCAGGATCAACGAGATCCTTATCGAAGAGTCGGTGATCGGCTGGAAGGAATACGAACTCGAAATCATGCGCGACCGCGCCGACAACGTTGTGATCATCTGCTCCATCGAAAACCTTGACCCCATGGGGATCCATACGGGCGACAGCATCACCGTTGCCCCGGCCCAGACGCTCACCGACCGGCAGTATCAGATCATGCGCGACGCGTCGATCGCCATTATCAGGGAAATCGGCGTGGAAACCGGCGGGTCGAACATCCAGTTCGCGGTCAATCCCGAAAACGGCCGCATGGTGATCATAGAAATGAACCCCCGCGTGAGCCGCAGCTCCGCCCTTGCTAGCAAGGCCACGGGTTTTCCGATCGCCAAGTTCGCCGCGAAGCTCGCCGTGGGCTACACACTCGACGAAATACGAAACGACATCACGCGCGAAACGCCCGCATCGTTCGAGCCGGCCATCGACTATTGCGTTGTCAAGATACCTCGGTTTACTTTCGAAAAATTTCCCGACGCCGATCCGAGCCTCGGCATCCAGATGAAATCCGTGGGCGAGACAATGGCCATCGGCAGGACGTTTAAGGAGGCCTTTCAAAAGGGCCTGCGCGGCCTCGAAATCGGCCGCATGGGTTTTGAGAAAAAAGCCTATCCGGCAATGAGCAGGGAGGACATCTTAAAGGAAGTGGCCCTGCCGCGTTCCGGAAGGGTGTTCCTTATCCGGCACGCGCTGGAAAATGGCATAACGGTAAACGAAATCGCATCGGCCACGGGCATTGACTCATGGTTCATCAACAACATGAAAGACATTCTGGATTTTGAAGCCACGATTACTCCGACAATTTTAATAGCGGATAAAGAGAGCCAGCGCACGTTTTTCAAGAAAGCCAAGGGTATGGGTTTTTCCGACGTGCAGCTCGGACGGCTGCTTGCAATCGATGACCTGAGCGTCCGGAAGCTTCGCAAGGACCTCGGCGTGGGCGCCACCTACAAGCTGGTTGACACATGCGCCGCCGAGTTCGAGGCCTACACGCCATATTATTATTCGACCTACGAAGACGAAGACGAGGGCGAGCCCACCGACCGCAAGAAGGTGATCATCCTGGGCGGCGGCCCCAACAGGATCGGCCAGGGCATAGAATTCGACTACTGCTGCTGCCAGGCGTCCTTCGCCCTGCGGGAGCTCGGGCTCGAATCGATCATGGTCAATTCCAACCCCGAGACGGTGAGCACCGACTACGACACGTCCGACAAGCTGTATTTTGAGCCCTTGACTTTCGAAGACGTAATGAACATCATCGACAAGGAAAAACCCGTGGGCGTGATCGTCCAGTTCGGCGGCCAGACGCCGCTGAACCTCGCCCGCAAGCTCCACGACGCCGGGGCGCCGATTATCGGCACCAGCGTGGAGTCGCTCGAACGCGCGGGCGACCGGGGCGAGTTTTTCCAGATGGTCAACAAGCTGGGGCTCCACCAGCCGCAAAACGGCATGGCCAAATCGAAGGAGGAGGCCTGCCAAATCGCGGCCTCGATCGGGTATCCTGTGCTCATGCGCCCCTCGTTTGTTCTCGGCGGCCGTGCCATGCATATCGTCCACGACGAGGAAGAGCTGCTTTCGTTTATCGAAGAGGCGCAATCGGTAGGGGAAAACAGGCCCGTGCTCATCGATAAATTCATTTCCGACGCCATCGAGGTGGATGTTGACGCGGTGTCCGACGGGACGCAGACCATGATCTGCGGCATCATGGAGCACATCGAGGAAGCGGGAATACATTCAGGCGACAGCGCGTGCGTTCTTCCGCCGCACACGCTGTCCGACACCATCCTGGCTGAAATCCGCCGCGTGACCATCAACATCGCCAAGGAGCTCAGGGTCGTGGGGCTGCTTAACATACAGTATGCCATCAAGGAAGACATCGTGTTTATCCTGGAAGTCAACCCGCGCGCGTCGCGCACGGTGCCGTTTGTCAGCAAGGCAATGGGCGTGCCCTGGGCCAAGATCGCCGCCCAGGTCATGGTGGGCGTTAAACTCATTGACATACCGGAGGCGCGGGAGCGCGTGCTCGATTATTTTGCCGTCAAGGAATCGGTCCTGCCGTTCAACAAATTCCCCGGCGCCGACACGGTGCTGGGCCCCGAAATGAAATCGACCGGCGAGGTCATGGGCATCGACAAGAACTTCGGCCTGGCGTTTGCTAAATCGCAGGAAGCGGCCGGCAACGTGCTGCCGAGGTCGGGGACGGTATTCATCAGCGTAAAGAACAGTATGCGGCGCAATATCATATTCATGGTCAAGAAGATCGCCGAGATGGGATTTAAGATCTGCGCGTCCGAGGGTACTTGCAAGGTCCTGCGCAGCAACGGCGTCAACGCGAAAATGATCCCTAAAATCGGCGAGGGTAAGCCCGACATCATCGACCTGATCAAGGCCAATGAGATCAATCTGGTCATCAACGTGCCCGCCGGAAAGAAATCGCTCGTTGATTCCAAACCCATCCGCAGCGCTGCGGTCGTCCAGGGGATTACGTACATCACCACGCTCGAAGGCGCGCAGGCGGCGATAAGCGGCATGGATTCGCTCGAAGAAACGGGGTTTTCCGTAAAATCGATCCAGGAGTACGCGGGAGTCAGCCTGGCAATCCCGCGCAACGACACGAAAGCAACCGTTGACTTACGCAAAACCCTCTGGGGATAATATGAAAACAAGGTCTTTGGGCATTTGTCTGGGCGCTTCCAACATCAAGGTCGTGGAGCTTGTCCGGGACGAATCGGGCGTTCATGTCGCCCGGAGCATCGTTCGCGGCCACGAAAGCAATCCGCGGGAAGTGTTTACCGGGCTTTTGCGAGAACTGGACATCGACCAGTATAATTATGGCATGCTCACCGGCCGGAAATTTCGCGACATTGTCAACGCGCAATCGATCACCGAACCCGAGGCCGTGGAATTCGCGCTGGACTTTTACAGGAGAGACACCCCCGATGCGCCCCACTGCCCGGCCATCGCAAGCCTGGGCGCCGAAAATTTTCTCGTGTACATCCTCAATAAAGACAGGACCATTGCCACGGTGGAAACCGGCAACAAGTGCGCCTCCGGGACCGGCGAGTTTTTCCTTCAGCAGATCAGGCGCATGGACGTTTCCGTTGACGAGGCGGTGAAACTGGCGCATGGCTCGGAGCTTTTCAAGGTATCGGGACGGTGTTCGGTGTTCTGCAAGAGCGACTGCACCCATGCGCTCAACAAAGGCACGCCCATCGGCCGCGTTACGGCAGGCTTGTGCGGAATGATGGCCGACAAGGTGCTCGACTTGCTCGAAAAGGTGGAAAAGAAAAACGTCATGATCGTTGGCGGGGTCACCCGCAACACCGTGGTCATGGACCTGCTGCGAAAAAAAATCAATACCCTGGTTATTCCCGACTCTGCGGAGGTGTTCGAGGCGCTTGGCGCGGCGTATTATGCTCTTGTCAATAAAACCGCATGGGCGCTGGATACGCACCATATTTTCCGGGCCGACAAAACGTCTTTCGACGTCCTTTCTCCCATAAGCGATGGGACG
>Ga0182027_10002290_pt1 | contig 31232 bp, 24 predicted proteins | sample 712E1DmetaG_FD_121300 | JGI IMG/M metagenome (GOLD analysis project Ga0182027, IMG submission 121300) | Permafrost microbial communities from Stordalen Mire, Sweden - 712E1D metaG (Illumina Assembly) | ecosystem: Environmental > Terrestrial > Soil > Wetlands > Permafrost | place: Sweden...
CCCCTTTGGCTTTCCCTGACCTGCGGCCTCCAAATCACGTATGGTTTGGTTGTATTTCTCGGTATTCATTGTCGACAGGTTAAACACTGTGATGATTGACATTTGGCTCTCCTCTTTTAATGAACCGCATTGAAGGCGATGCGGCACGCCTAAGGGACTGGAGGTAACCTACGTGCGAGCGCACCCGGTTGCGGCGACCATCTCCTTAAACCAGAGCATCACAAGAATGGTTCCGCATATCCCAGAAGACACGCCGGGGCTTCGCCCTGCGATCCAAAGCCCGTTGGCCTTTCCGATTGGGCGATACTGCAGGGGATGTAGTCTTATTTTTTTGTTTTGAGGTTCCCACCCATGCCTCGAGATCTTTTCGGGAGGTTAAAAAGTAGCACTAATCTCCCCGCAGAACGGGGCGAGATTAATGCGAAACACTTAATAGAAACGGGCTAAATATGCGGTCGGGATGGTGTCCTGCGGGACACGGAGAGGGGTTTGCCGCCGTAGGCGGGAGAGGATCCCTGCCCTGTTCCGGCTCGTAAGCTATTGATTAAGGACGTCTCCAGGGACCCGCTGGAGATTTGGCGATTGTAACATTCTTTGGCAGCCTACAGGCACTCACAAATGTTACCTCGGCGACCGCGGAGGCAGTCTCGGGAAAATCTTGCAGAGAGCAAAAGGTTGTCCGACCACGTGGGGGAGCTATCCCCCCAAGATAGCTGTTCGCTCTTGTCGCACCTGAATTTAATCGGGAGAATTCCGCGTGGGGGTTTAAGCCCAAAAGTTCACTCGTCACAAATCGGAGTATGGCTGGTTTTTCATTCTTGTACCTGTCGTAATGCCTAGTCAATCGCTTGACTGTCGGCCATAAAAAAACGCGCTCATTTAGCAACTCGAAATAGTCCTCAACTGTTATGCCCCCTATAAGACATTTCAACAAGGCCTTCGTCGAAACGGGTCTCTGATCGCGAATATGATACTCAGTGCCATTTCTGCTTATTACAACGTGTACTGGCCGGCGTCGTCTTACAAACGCCGTCGCGTCTTCGACTCCGTTGTCAAACACGATTCTCTTTGTGCTGAACAATGTCCGTGAGGAAATAATGCTCGGCACGTTGTTCATAGCAGTCAGATGGAACAAAAAAGGATTTGTTTGCGCGAACCCCGCTAAATCAATCATCAGTTCCCTTTCCAATTCCTCTTGTCTATGATGGATCGATATTCAAATCTCGTGCTTATCAGTGAGACGGGTACCCCTGCGCACCTCTCAAGTTCCTCTATCATGCTAATAGTCTCTGCAGTCAACTGCTCGAATCTCCTCGCCTTTCTATTTGCGATATTTAAATGATCGACAAAGGTCAGTGCTAAGTCAGTTGGCGAGTTCAGCTCACACGCCTTTCTAAACCAAAGCCAACTGAACTCCGCAACTCTTCTTTTCCTTTTCGTTGTAGTGGTCTTTTCGCTCCTTCTTAATTCCCTTTCACTGATATTTGAGCGGCGAGCGATGATTCTCCAGTTCAGTTCAATGCTTCCAAACGGACCGGAATTACCTCCAACAGGGCTTTCGACCCGAATGGGATAAGTCCTGGCGACTAAGATTATTTTTCTTACCCTCTTGGGACCTATTCCTGCTTCAGAGAGGCAACCAGATACTGTCGTGTCGCGAGAGGTAACAAATGGATACTTTCCATGATATAGACTTAGGCCAGTGCCCTGTGTACCTTCCAGTAATATTTTTCCTTTACGGCGATAGATCTTCTCGAGTTCGTCGGTAGCACTCCCGAGAAATCCTTTCAAACGTTTCTCAAAGAAGCGCGCTTTATTCTTGTTGGTATCGAGACGGTTGGTAATAGAATGCGCGGTTGCATAACCGACCCCCTGTCCAGTCGAGCCTATTTTGGCAACGAGTTTTGACTCCTTTCGTATGTCTTCGCGAGAAATAACTGTTGCATTTTCATCTATAACTAACCGATTGGTACTTACTTTGTAGTTGGATATCTCTTCGAGAAGTGTATCAATGTTCAAAACGGCACCTGGACCTATAATGAGTTTTGCATCTTGTGCCCGGCTCGTTCCTGAAGGTAGTAGATGAAACTTGTGAGGCGGATTGGCAAAAACTGTATGGCCAGCATTGGGTCCGCCTGTACGAACAAGGGCATCATACTCGGGAGCCAGATAACCACAGATTTGTCCTTTACCCTCCGAACCGAATTGTCCTCCGATTACAACGTCTACTAGAGCGGTCTGATGGTCAGAGAGAAGTTCTAGGAAGCTTGCGGCGCGAATTGCAACATCCTCTTCACCCGACCGTTCTGAGTCAATAACCAGATCTGAAATAGCCTTGAGGCGATCCACATTATTCTCGGTTTCATTCGACTTGACACGCTCGTATTCTTCTCTGATCTGTTGTTTACTCCTTTTATTCCCGTGGACAAACTCATAACGACGGTACAATTTGTCTGGAGAACTAACAAGATGTATATGAACAACGATGCTACCGTAAGCTCGACGGAGGGCTGTAAGCTGCTCTGCAATTCGCACTGCATCAATTATACAGAACCCATTATTGATCGAAGGATAGCCATGCCGCTGCAACTCGTGGACTATCCAAACACCCTTGGACTGTTTATCCAGCTTTTCCCCCAATTCCTGTAATGACAAGCGATCAGGGTTTTGTTCTCTCGATAAGTGCTCGAGTATCTCTCTTGTCTTGAAATGCCAAAATCCAAACCGCCTCTCTAAATTCTGAGCAAGCGTTGTCTTCCCTGCACAAATTTCCCCGCTTAGTGCGACTATCAGTTGTTTTTGCATTTGAGGGTATTGAAAAACCGAATTTGTCGAATTGAATTATCGCTGAGAACTCGATTAAGCGGACGCTTTACTTGTTACGTTCACCCGCTTCGGTTTTATTAAACATATATTCTATTCTGGAATCTTCTCAGCGTTTCTATCGGCGTGCTTAGCATACGCCTCAAGTTGTTAGCTGCACCATCAATGGTCAGTCTGACCGCATAGCGCGCATGATTGCCTTGCCTGGACTATCAGTCAGATGTCATTAAACACATTCATAGAGCATGTCGCCCGAGTGTCGCTATCCTCTCAAATGAAGTCAGCGAGGAATGTGATGACCTTTCCCACGATCGGAGCACATCACCGTTTCCAAAAACTATCCCTTATTGAATAGTCAGCGGTCTTGTGAGAGGATTATCCGGATTGTTCGAATAGCGATATGGCCGTCGATTTCTTCTGCCGTGGCCTGGAACCAGGAAGGTCGTAGACACTCACAATAATGCCCCTGTTAATCAGTTCTTCAGTAATTATCCCTTCTATGATCGACCACTCGCCGCCGGCTTGCCCAGCACCGATTCTTGGAATGTGCACTGAAGCTCTCTGGTCCGATGCGACCTTCCGTAACTCGCTTAGACATTGTCTGAGCGCAGCATATTTTAAACCAATTGATCTTTCGTTAGGCGTTACACCCTTTTGAGCTAACATCTGGAAAACCGAAATATCAGCTGTTAGATTAGTCAGTTTTGACATACCCAAGCGAAACGTCGCGTGGTCCTCTTTCCATTTTCTCAATGCACGTGCACTTTCGGGCCAATTCTTTGCCATCGCCCTTCCAAAGCCAAAACCCAATGCTGCACCGTTGTTAACGATCTGACCGATTATCTTGGTACCTTCCCCTTGTGGCATAGTTGCATCGCCCGATCGGTAGTCAATTGCATTTTCTTGTATGATTTCCTTCTTGTCGATAGGCACGAGAAGACAGCCGACCCTCAATCTAGGATCGTGCTTTATCGCAGGGAGGCCTATGCAATGCATTTCGCATTTTAAGCCATTGAATGCGGACCATTCCTCAACGCCCTTAGAGCTCCAGCCCGGATTTACACATTCATATGCTTTCGAGCCGTGTGGGACTACGTACCCATTGTGGATCGTGCGGTCAAAGCCATAGGATGACTTCGAATAGATTACGCGCAGCTTGCCGGCGCTTCCGCTATCGAACGCAGCCACGACTATTGCACATGGTCTTTGCACTACCTCAACGTATCTTAACAATACCGCTTCAAAGGATGCGTTGTACTTATCTGCGAGCGCCAAGAGGTTCTGAGTGGATGGCAGCACAGCCTTGGCATCAAGAGCAAATACACCGTAAGGCAATAGAATCTCGGCGGCAGCGATGTCACAAAGGAACTCTAGCTCCCACGAATAGGGATCTTTCTCTGGCATCCGGTGACGAACAGATTCAGCACAATCTGAGAAGAGCGTGTGGGCTATTTCGTGAGCAATCGAGAAATTGATTCGAGACGGTCTAACTCCTGGGTTATATTCGATCCTGAATTTGTTCTTCCCTATTGGGATCGTTCTCGCCTCCAAAGTTGCATCATTGGGAAGTATATCTATCCCCTCTAACTCAGCCAGCTTTATAGGGCTAAATGGAGGACCTTGCCATCCGCTATCGAAAGCTCTTGAAACTAGATCTGTCGCGGCTTGTTTGATCGCGAGAACTGGATCGGCTGAATTGTTCTCACTGAGAAGATTCAGCACAGAGGGATGTGTCCATTGCCGTGTTTGCATACTCATCTAGGAGTCCACCGAATATTATAAGAATCAAGAGAGAATTACGGATCTCTGGCGCCAGGTCTTAGTTGTCAACGTTTTTGACATCAACATCAGCCAAGCGCTCGTTTAGCGCGGCTTCAGTCTCAATGGTTAAATGCAAAATAGAACCTGCGATTTGGGTGTAGAAGTACATCGCCTTTTTCCTCACTTCTGTTTCGGGATGCTTATATCCAATGATTTCCAGACCATGCAAGAGATGTAGTACATAGTGTACCGTGCAAAACTCAATTTCTTTCTCAACTTGCTCAAATGTAGGAAGAGGTCTTTCTTCCATGAAAGAATGAGAAGTGTCAGCATTAATCTGACAGTTTCGGCGGATCCACTTGGTGATGCTCTTGATGTTTTTGCAGTGATGAGTGTCCGGTCCCCTTTGAGCAGAGATTACAACGCTCTGCATCTTAAACGAGATAGTACGAAACCAATCCTGCAGTACCTTACTATCTTCCATCCCTTCCTTCCTGTTTCCTTTTCAGCGCAATCCTAAGCGAGTCGATATCGTGGCGAGCAAGCATTAAACTTTCGTTTAGTCGCTCAAATTGCTTTTCATACTTTTGATCAAGATCCGAAGACATACTCCTCAGAAAGGCATTTGAATTGTAAAAGATTAATAGGGCAATAGTTATGCAAGTTAACAATACTGCGTATGAGGCAATTGCATAGATTGTCGTCGTCCGTTTTGCACTCTCAGCGGCCGCAGCGGCTTTTGATATTGCGTCTGGAATAGAGCTTTGAATTGGCCGTTGTGCCTCCGCTTCGAAGATATACTCTAGGAGCTTTTTGTCTTTCTTTGTCTCATTAAATTTCTTGTAGTGGCCGATCCTTTCAATTGTTCCCACTTTTGTAGCCCACTCCTTGGAAACACTGATCTTTGTGAACTCCATCCAAATGAATGTCTCTCCACCCCTAATCACGTAGTCGTTCGTCGTCAAGTTATGTACCGGGACTGAAAGTCGGCCGCAGAAACCCGGATCGACGACAGGGCCTGTACCTAAAAGGAGACCTCGGTAGATGTTGTTAATTTTGAAATTGAACCGAGCAGCGATATAGAATGGAAGTTGAAAGTAGGGTTCAAGAGAGACGAACGCTATCGAGTTTGACTTCAGGGTTATCGTCTCACCTCGTCTTAATTGCCCGACTGTCTTTTCCCCATCTACCCAATAATTGTAATCCCCTAGGATACTTATAGCGTACGAAACTGGGTTGAGTTCACTCTGATAGAACGGACAAATCATACCAGTTTGTCGAACATAATCCATTATATCGCCCGAATTCAGCAAAGCTGGGGCAATGTTTGGAAAGGGATCAACAGAATAGTATCTCAAGTAGCGTGTCTTTGCCTCATCGAGAGTGTCCGCATATTGGGTATTCATAGTAGCATCTCGAGAACTTGAGAAGATTTATCTCCTGAGGAGACGATTACGCCAAAAGGGGACTCGGAGTGGAAACTCTGCCCAACCGATTAGGGAGGTCTGTTTGTATTGTATTTATGCGCGGACGTTGGTCATTAGGTACGTTCGGAAATATTACTAAGAACTGTTGAAATCGCAAATTAGAAGAAACTCTGCGATTATCTAACACGACGGCCTCAGCCCTTCGCTTTACGCATGCTTCAATATATGATACGTGAGAGTATAAGCGAGGGCAAGGAGATTGTCAAGCAACGGCGTCAATGCGGGATTCCAATCTGCTCTCGATGGTATTCCTCAATCACGTTTTCGATAACGGGGAGCCAGGAATCTCCGTTGAATTGAACCTTGTAGTAACGGTCCCTATGCAATTCGGATTCAATTCTTCGCGATACAGCGATTTGCATCTTCTGAAAGGACTTCACAAAAGACATTTGCCGTCTTGTGTGTTTTGAAATACCTGCCACCAAACGGAGCCCACTAATCAAAACGCGATATAGTTCCTGGGCAAACACCGCAGAGAAAAGCAAACATTGGTTTATGAAGCTAACGATATGCAGCTCGATAGGCAAGGATGCTCAATTGACAGGAACAACGCATGACAGGACCAACGTAGCAGCTGGACTGATAAAATCGCAGATTATTCGCGTAATATGCCAACTAGATTTGACTGTCGAGCTACAAGGTGATAGCTTACATGGGCTTTTTGAGACCTCACAATATCTGGGTAACTCGGGAAGGCGGTACACATTCTGATTGGGCGTTCAATACCAGCGGCAATTTCGATCCCTGTAATCCCAACTGCTGTCTGACGGCTATAGAATGCTGGAGACTGACATATCTTTGGACCAACAAATACGTCAGCTCAAGTATATGCATAGGGGACACTAACCAGTGAATCCAAACGACGAAATTCGGAATGAAATCCTACGCTACTTCTACGAGCGAAATCTATCTGCCACAAGCCGATTCGGCAAGAAAGGATCAGCAGTGAAGATTAGCGATGGTCGCCGGGAACTCAAGGCAACCTATGGCCTCTCCCAAACACAGGTCATGTCGAACTTAACATATTTGATTGACCGAGACTGGGTAAAAGTAATTGAAGTCGAAAAAACGATTCAAGTCAAGGGAGGGACAATACCATCGACGGTAACGTGGTATGAGATCGCAGCACCTGGAATCGACAAGATTGAAGGGGAGTCAGAATTCCAACCTAGGGAGAGATACGCAGGAATTAATATTACTGCGACTGGATCAAATGTCATAACTTTGGGCGACGGCAATGTTGTCAACGCCCAATTCAAAGAACTTCATTCTGCGCTTGATAAATTGAAGAACGAAATCACTAGGACAGGGAAGTTAGCTGAATCAACCAAGCTCGATCTTTCTGTTGATATCGAGAGCATCAAAGACCAACTCGCGAAAGAACATCCTGACAAGACAATGATAGGTCATCTTTGGTCGGGAGTGGAAAGGATCGTTAACGGTGCTGGTTTGATTGAACTTATCTACAAAGTCGCCCCCCTGATTGCTGGCCTGCTCCCGAAGTGAAAAGATACGTGTCAATTGAATTAAGACGGCTCTTGGGATGCCTGCAAGTCTCTTACGTTCCTCAAAGTTGCTAGAACACTTTCAGATGAGTATATTCTCTCATGGTTCTTCGATCTTGAAGTCAAAGTGAATTGAATTTCCATTGAGACGCATAGATCTAGGAGAGAGCAGATTGTCGAAAATACCCTTGCTCGATGATGAGATCGGCGTTCTCAACGAATTGCAGATGAGAATGCTATTGGAAGAAGGTATTGTCGAGAATCTGGACGAACATTCGATTGACGGCTCCGCCTTTGATTTACATCTCAGCTCAGAAGCCTGGCGGCTCAGCGCCACCGCGAAATTAAGCGCACGGGAGACCGTGCGGGAACTATTGAATTCACAGACCCTCAAACCTGAGAAATTCAGCCTCAATCAACAAGTCTTGAAACAGAAGCAAGTGTATATAGTCAGGCTAAAGGAAAACGTTAGACTTGACAAATACGAAGGTTCGTTCGGGCTCTACGGTCGTGCGTCAGGAAAGAGTTCTATCGGTAGATTAGATGTATTGACGAGGTTATTGGTTGATCACACTCCAAAGTACGATGAGGTCCCACCCTTTCACGGCGGCGAATTATTCCTTGAGGTGATTCCGATTTCTTTCGACATCAAGGTCGAAGAAGGAAAGGCGCTCCATCAACTCAGGATGTTTAAAGGGCATCCTGATCTTTGCAGACTTTCCATGGACCAGTTAACAAAAATGTCACCAATGTTGTACTCCAATGAGCATGAACCAGTGGAACCAAGGGATGGCATTCTTCGGGTCAATCTGCAACCTGACGAAGGGGGACGGGTGGCATTTGTTTCTAAGAAGAATCCACCCGAACTGGACTTAACCAAAGACACAGATAAGGATAAGATTGACCCCAGGAATTATTGGAACGTCATAAAGAAGAACAAATTCGGACTCAGGATGGGCCTCAATCGATTCTATATATTGAGATCAAAAGAACGCCTTTTTCTCCCAGACGACGTTGCAGTTTCCTGCGTAGCTTACTCAGAAAATCTGGGAGAATTACGGATTCATTATGCAGGATTTGCTCATCCCAACTTCGGACGTCGACGCACAGACAACAGAATAGGCGCACCTCTCATATTTGAAGCAAGAAGCCATTCCTTTGGTGTGGTTGTACGAGACAAAGAGCAATTTGCAAAAATTGAGTTCTTCAAGATGTCAAAGGCTTCACAGAAAACGAGCAACTACTCTGGACAAGAACTAAAGCTCTCAAACTGCTTTGCGGAGTGGGCATCGTGAAAGGACAAAAAAGGTTATTTAACACAGAATCTCGAGCGGACTTGAAAGGATCCTATTATGTCATCAAACTAACCAATGAGGTCGCTTACCCATCTGATACGGTCAACGGATTCCGTGATCTGGTTCACGAGAGCTCTGATCTCTATCCAGGCATAGAGGTCTGGTTCGATAAGAAAGTTATACCCGGTGTTAAAGATGGCTCAAGATACGCTTATCTTGTTATGCACCAAGGAAAACCAGTTGCAGAAGCAATCATAAAGAGGGGCAACGACACTAAATTATGCAGCATGAGGATCAAGCCCGCTTATCAAAACAAAGCGATCGGCCCAATCCTATTCGCGCAGATTGCCTATCTCCTAGAAAAAGAGACTAGCCGCGTTCATTTTACAGCTCCAGAAAGTCTAATTGAAGAGAGGGAAGGGCTCTTCAATGCTCTTGGATTTGCTAATATTGGCAGAGCACAAAAACAATACAGATTCGGACAAGATGAACTGGTTTATCGCGCAGATTCAGTAACCTTTCGACGAAGAGCCCTGCGATGGTTAACGGACAGTCAGGAAGGGGATGCTTCTCTCAGAGATGGACTACATTCGCTAGTTATGTCTATTCATCCCAAATACGCCTTTATGATCGTAAACAATCTTAAGACTGTCGAAGTTAGAAGTAGGTTCTCAAATAGACACGCCGGAAAAACGGTCTTCTTATACGCTACTAAACCAAGCGGATCAATCGTCGGGGAAGCAAAAGTAGCCTCGGTCGTTGAAGGTAAACCCGTCGAGATCTGGAGTCTCTATGAACACCAAATTGGTTGCACAAAGCGGGAATTTGACACGTATTGTGTCGGGCTACGACGAGTGAGTGCAGTAATCCTTGAAGAGGTCTTTCCGTATCCGGATCCTCTGCCGTGGCAAGTTTTTTCCGCAGCATTTGACGCACCTGTAAAACCACCGCAGAGCTACTCATTGCTCAAGCCATCGGGATTCGTTCTAAGTGACAAATTCAAACGAGAAGTCCCTTTGTTAGCCACGACACGTGAAGGTGAGCAGATTGCCCTGTTCTAAACCGGACCACCTTGCTTCTGATTTTTCGAATACCTAGAAAATCTGTAAAATCACGAGCCACTAATTCAAATTCCTGAAACTAACGGCTTCAATCGAGGCGGCAAATATCCTTTGAAACTACTCTTAAGCCCACTGAGAGGCAAGAAGGTAAAAAAGAAGGGGCTCGTAATCGGCCTCCTCCTTTTATCAAGGTCAAATGCACAATGGATGCTTAGTTCAACCTTGCCCTCTGAATAAACATCGTCAGCGCAATCGACCTCACGTCTTCATTCTGCCACGGTATCGTGTTCACCTCTTTCGTAATCTCCACGGCCTCGGCGACGCACGCCTTCATCAGGGCCTTGAAGTCATCGGAGTGACCGTTCCCGTTCGATGCGGGAGAAGCCAGTTTCGAGATGACTTCAAACTCCACCTTTGCCATGACCTTTCTGCCGTTCTGTACAGCCTTTTTCCGAATCAAAAACTGATCTCCTGTCCGAATCCCACTCTCGAGGATCTGCTGATGAATTTCAGGCGTGGCAAAGAATGACTTACCTTCCCCCTCATCCTCAACGCTGTACAGATAATATGTCCCGTAAGCGTTCGTTCCCTCGTAGCATTTGTCCTTGGTGAGGGTCAACCTGGCCTCCGAATTCAATGCCAGCTCAACCTTCGGTCTCGTTCCGTTCCCGTTCTGTGTCATCTGCTACTCCTCCATTTGTGGTGTATGAGAAACGAACGTCTGCGGGGATGAATTGCACCCCACTTGGAATTTCTCCCGTTGTCTTGATGTGATTGACGATTGCCTGGATATCGGGCATAACCTGTTCCGGGACAGAGCGGACCAGCTTCAACCTCGGTCCGATCTTTAGGAATTCATCCAAGGCAACAACAGCGACCTTATCGCGACCTTTGCGGAGTTTCAGCGATCCATGAGGAAGCCGGAGGGTTTTCTCACCCGTCGATCTCATGAATCCATCGAGATTGAACACGAGCCAAGAGCGTTTCTTGTCAAGTCGCGCGAGCTCATTCGCCCGGTATTCCTCGATCAGCTTGAGCTCCTGTTCGCACAGGTCAGTCACTTCGGCCATTCCTTCTTCGAGCTTCGAGATAGCTGCGAGGATCTGATCCGCCCTCAGCCGGTCCATCTCAATCTTCTTCTCCTGGTCGGCCTGCTCAGCCTGGAGGAGAAGCTCCTCGATGAAGTCGATTCGTTCCTCCATGGTTACCCCTTCCTTCCTCGGAGAATGATGCCAATTGCTTCCAGAGCCGCCTGAGCAGCAGCCACGATCATGATCCACACCTTCTTTGTCATACAATTTCTCCTTTCGTTGAATGAATAGGCCGATGCCCATTACTGAGCACCGGCGCGTGATTGAATCAGTTGTTTAGCCAATTCTGAGCAAGCTGGAAGGCTTTGATCTTCAACCGCTCCCCTCCTCCGAACCAGACTGAATTGAGTCGTTTCATGGAATCTTTGCTGTTCTGAACGTGATCGGTAAATTCGCTGACGGCATTTACGGCTCCCCATAGCGATCCTCGCGAGTATTCCGATCCCACGCCAGCCTCATTCAACTCCAGGATCTTCGAACGAATGTTTTCCGTGCGTGTGTTGAACGAAGCTTCCTCGTTGTCCGGGATGAGGCTCTTCACGAATTCAATCAATTGTCGTTCCGTAATCCTCTTGACCGACATTCGATTGAAGATGATCTCCAGCTCCTGGTACAGCTGATTTGTGAGACCAAGTAACTTGTGCGCTTCCTGCAACCGATCCACTGCGCTGGGTGTATGGCGAATGCGGACTTCCTGCTCCGCACCTTCCAATGCCGAGGAAAGAGTATTGTTGCAGACCACTCTGACTGGTGTAAGTTTTGTTCGAACCATCGAGCTTCCATCGTGCGAATTGGTGAGAAGAAGATACTTTTTCACCTCATCGTGTCGTCCGATGCGGATGTATCCAGGAAGCTTGGCTAGAAGCCAGATTGTTTCTCCGTTGCCCAAACTGCCAACCGTTTCAAAGATTGCTTCACCTTCACCGACAAGTGCATCAAAAAAGGAGAAAGCGTCTTTGTTTGGAAGAACGGTGTAGCGAGACCCGACTACCCCGAGTATATCGCCAGTGTCCCTGCGAACTGTGCAGAAATGATCTGGGACTTCCACACGCTGCTTGCCCGGACCTCTGGTGAACATCGGCTTCTTGTCCACCTGGTAATCCAGGCCTGCTGCTTCGATTGCTTCAGCTGATGTTGCCAGTTTCGGCAATCGCACGCCGAGGCCATGCCAAGGTGCTTCTCCGACATACATCATCGAAGCTCTGCCATCCAAGCGCATGTTTAGATTGTGAGCCATATCAGTCCCTTCCTTTGTTGTTAAGTCGAACAGGCATGAGTACCCCACAAACACCCTCTTCATGATGAACAGGGTGAACGAGGATTGTTTCAGTCGGAGAACCGAACTCCAGCACGATCTCTTCAGAGCCGAGTGCTTCGGACAGCGATTTGAGCATGGAAGCATTGATTCCAACCCGATACGTTCTTCCCCGATGAGCATGCAGAAGGATCTGCAACATCTTCGGAGGATGGACCTCATCAAAGCTTGGCCGTTTCACCGTGCTGCCATCCGGTAATTCTTGGCTCCCGTTGAGTATGATCCGGATCGTATCGAGACCACGAGGATTCACCTTTCGAGCCAGCTTGAGCGCATCAGGAGAAAGCCAACCTGCTTCGTCTCCGTCCTCACACTGCACCGGCACTATAGCAATCATTCTGCCATCGCAAGCGATAGCGTGACGGCGAGTGACGGAAATGTTGGTGAGGTTCGTTCGGGTTTCATCCGTCGATACGGCTTTCTCAAGCCGGTACTTCTTGTCGATTTGCATGTGCTCCTCCTCATTGTTTGGCCGATGTTGCCGCTTCATCAATTGCCTGCTTGAACGATTCGATCGATTCCCCGAAGACGCGGATTGTCGACCTGGACTTCTTAGAATCGACGTCGATGCGATGTTCCGAGATCGAGATGTACTTGGCTCCGGTCTTCGCCTCTTTCACGTCGATAAAGAATGTGACTCTCCCCGAACGCACCATCGTGCTGTAGATCGCGTTGTTCTGCATAAGTCCTCCTCGTGATTGTCGGTAGATGTACATCTACCCTCTTATACCCGATTCGGGGAGGACCCGATAAGTAGGACCCAAATGAGCCTCAACATTTTAAGACATACAGGAGATCCGTGACGATGCTTCTACTGCGACAATGGGGACGGATCCAAATCGAGGGGAGTAGGATCGGAGCGGATTTGCTGGGCGAATTCGTTTCTGGATTTATTTTTTGTTTGGTCTTTCAGCCCTATTGGCGCCTCCAAGTCTGGTCTATTGCATATACGACAAATATGTCGTATGTCTCCTTAGATGATTCCTGGAGGCCACAATGACTGAAATGAGCAATCCTCAAAAGCGACTTGACGAGCTGAAACGGGAATACCGCGGGGTGAGAAGCATGATCGAGATGATGGAGAAGGGAACGCCGAGGAAGGAGCTACAGAAGATACGTGCGGAGAAGCTGAAGCCACTGGAAGAGGAGATCAAGAAGTTGGAGGATGAGCTTGGGAAGGGATAAGTGTCGGGGGAGGGGCGTTGTATAGGGGTGTGGCGGATTTGATTTCTTATTTTTTTGTTTTGGGATTTTTCGGCCTCTATTGACGCAAATCGGGTAATTGCAATTCCTTGGGAATTGGGGTAGATTGAAAGGAATCTAACATCGACCAGGACGATTGGTGTAAGTACGAATTCCCGTTGTTTGACAATTGAACCCGTTGGATGGTGATTCTCTCGCATTGATCCCCGACCGACGGGTTCGATGTTTTGGAGAGAGATGTCTCTTTGCTGCGTAAACATGCAGACCTGGGGGGGCATTAATTGGGTCACCGATACGATGATCAATCCGCAATCATGGGTGTATTTGTTGAAAGCAAATGAAAAACGCCTGATTCAAGTCTATTTATTTAACATAATTCGCTCAAGGGTTTCATTTTGAGTGACGAAAGAGGTCGACAACACGCGTCCGCAGGGCTGTTTGGTTCTTATCGTCTTTTGGGCGAGGCGGAGGCTCACTGAAAAGGAGAACAGAATGGCAAATATAACTGCGCCACCCGCGAGGGCAATAGTTGAGGATTTTGCTTCTGAAATCCAATCCAGGAAGCAGATCGGACCGGTGCCAACGAAGGCTGTGATCAATTTCAGAAATGAGCAGCGCGATAAGGTCGAAAGGCAGATATACAATATCCCATTGGGGTTGCTTAGATACCGCAAGGACAACGGTCGGATCGCGTCAGATGTGCTCAACTATGAGCGAAATGTAGGACCACTTCGTGAAGACACTGAGGAAGCCCAACAAATTATCAAGAGATTCCTCTTCCTGAAAGACCGTGAGAGAACAGAGGAGCTGACGCGTTCCATGCAGCATGAAGGACAACGTGAGCCAGCAATAATTACGTGTGACGGTTTTCTGATCAACGGCAATCGTCGCAAAATGGTGCTGGAAATGCTTGCAGAAAAACTTCCCGGTGACTCAAGATTTATCACCATGAAAGTAATCCTTCTTCCTGGGCGGACTGATACAGGAGGACCTCCAACTCTCCTTGAAATTGAGGAGTTAGAGAACAGATACCAGTTGCAGAGCGATGGGAAAGCGGAATACTATGGATTCGATCGTGCTCTCTCGATGCGTCGAAAGATTTCGCTTGGGATGACGCTAGAGGCGCAGCTCAGAGACGACTCATCGTTTGCCGGGCTGAATGAGAAAGAATTCAAGGAAGCAGTCAAGAGACACGAGAATGACTATCTGAAACCTCTTGATGCCGTCGACCGATATCTGGCGTCATTGGGACGTGATGGTCTGTACGTAACAGTTTCAGCCGGACTAAGCGATCGAGAGGGGCGCTGGCAGGCGTTCTTGGACTATAGCAAGTTTTACGAACAACTCAAGGACGAACGACGCCGATTCCAGTTGGGGATAAATGAATCGGAGGTGGGGCGAATCGAAGACATAGCTTTCAAGTTAATCCGGAAACGCGAGCTTGTGGGACTACCAAAAGTACACAAGGTCATGAGAGATCTCCCTAAACTCTTGAAAGATGTTGCTGCGAAGAAAGAGCTGATGGTCATCACTGATCTCTCCCCCGATCTTGAGCATTGGGAGCGCTTTGATAAGAATGGGAAAGAATACGAGCTTAGGCAACAAGATAGGATATGGGGGGAAAAGAACGCTACATCGATCACCAGACAAGTTACGATGGCGTACCAGGCAAGGGACTACGATCGTGAAAGAGAAGCTCCGATTGGCCTTCTTCGCGCTTCACTTGAGAAACTGAACCATGATGATATGGAAGATCCAGTGCTCAATGACGTCGATCTTCCCGAGGCAATGCGTCTCTCAAGAGACATTCGTAATAGGGCCGAAGAACTCGAGCATTTCTTCTTCGATATGCAAAAAACAAAGAAGGGTGATTGAGAGATGGAAACTGATCCTCGGTCCATCGAGGTGTATTTGGACTATGAATGCGGCAGCGTATTGTTGAAGGTCCTCAATGGACGCCTTCTTCCCCATCATATGAGTCAGTTAGCCTTCCTTGGCTTTGAACGCGATAAGAGCAAAGATCTATACGAGAGGACGACGCCCAGCCCGATGTCGTTTCTGCCAAAAGCCATGTCGTACCTCCAGATGGAAGGCATCAAGGTAAGCCTATCTAAATCCCTCTTGTCGATTAAAGAGTCGCAAGATTCAAATCGAGTTCGTTTCGAGGCTGCTAAGGAGCGGGGTCGCGAATTCAAAGAAGGCAGATTCGACGGGTCGTCTTTTAGAGATTTCCAGAGCTTTGTCGGAAAGCATTGTAGTCGGAAGCTCAAGGACCATCAGCTGAAAGCTGCTTACCATCACTATCTGCTACGCAATGCAGCAAATTTCTCTGTACCTGGAAGCGGCAAGACTAGCGTAGCACTTGCTGTCTATCAGAAACTGAAGGATGAGGGTGTTGTAAATTTCCTGTTCGTGGTTGGCCCGCCATCTTGCTTTGGGCCATGGCGGCACGAGTTCGAGGCTACGTTGGGGCGTCAGGCTAAGTTCAGAGTCGTTGCGGGGGGACATGCTGAGGATCGCCGACAGGAGTATCTCTACTCTCCAACTAAGCAGATAGAGCTCTACTTAACTACGTTTCAAACGTTGCTCAATGATCAATCTGAGGTTTTGTTCCTATTTCAGCAACAACAGGCAAAGCCTTTTTTTGTCGTGGATGAAGCTCATTACTTGAAACAATTCGGAGGGTTGTGGGCAACTGCTGCTTTAAGTGTCTCTTATCACGCTCCTGCTCGATGCGTCTTAACGGGCACGCCAATGCCTCGCGCATATTCGGATGTATTTAATCTCTTCGCCATTCTATGGCATGACTCAGACGCGATCAGTTCGGCCTCGAGGCTGGCGGTGTGGCAGGCGGAGAAAAGAAAGGACTACAATTCAGCCAAACGAGAGGTCCAGTCGCAGATTGCTCCACTTTATTATAGGGTGAGGAAATCTGAACTCGGGCTGAGGGTCCCGATATTTCACCCACCTTTGCGAGTTGTAATGAACAAGTACGAGCGCCTAATATATAATGCCGTGCACGATAGGATAAGTGCATTCGCCAAGTCTGATTACCTCAGAAATGCGGATCTACTCAGCCGTCTCCGAAAAGCTCGAATAATTAGGCTGCGGCAGTGTCTTTCATATCCAAAACTACTTTTGAGTGCGCTGGATGGATACAACGAGACCTTTATAGAGGTGGAATCGGATCTAGCACGCATAATTTCACAATATGACTCGCTCGAGTACCCAGCCAAGCTAGAGATCTTGAAGAATTGCTGCCAGGAGCACTTAGACCGGAACGAAAAAGTGCTCGTATGGTCGAATTTCGTAGGATCGCTCGAGTTGATATCTAGATATCTGCATTCTCATCATCAAACTAACAAACTCATTTATGGGAAGACTCCAATCGAACAGAGCACCGTTACGGAAGAAGAGACCAGAGAGCAGATAATAGCGGAGTTTCTTGATCCTCAGGGTGGCCTAAACGTGTTACTGGCAAATCCCGCGGCCTGTGCAGAATCAATTTCGCTCCACAAACAATGCCATCACGCCATATATTATGACCTTTCATACAATTGTGCTCAGTATCTCCAGTCACTTGATCGAATTCATAGAGTCGGGGGTTGCGAAACGATTGACACTAACTACTATTTCCTGAGCTATGACGATTCTATTGACGCAGACATTCGGGCAAACCTTGAAGAGAAGAAGGCAAGGATGTATTCTCTCGTCGAGGAGGATTGTGCGGTCTACTCACTTGATATGTTTGAAGACTCGGATGATGAATCGGAAGCTTATGTTCGGCTATTTGGGGCATAACACGTGGATTCTCTTGAAAAGGTTAGATACGGGAATATCAGGACGCTGTTCGTCACGCTGGCCAGCATGAAGGATTGGGCTCTGCCCAAAGTCAGAACCAAGTTTCTCAATGACGGTATGCACTTCTCGGAGACTCTTGAATTGTTGAGTGACCTGAGTTTTGTGCGGGTCTTAGGTAATGTGATTGCGCCCGGGCCTCTGTGGCGAAGGGTGGTGGCTGGTGGGGAAAATCTCGTTGGTGATCTGTCATTGAAGGCTCTTCTTTCAGGTCAGTTACTGAATCGAAAGGGGAGCGTTTCTGGAGAAGTGGAAGAATTCTTATCGAAGTTCACCTTCGAAGGGGTCACTTGGAGGGTCAAATTAGACACAAAGGACCGCGTTCGGCTGAGCGGAATCAGGAATCTGCTTATCGATCTCGGGGTGGTTTCATATGAAGAGAACAGTGACACATACCAGATTCTGGAGTGTGATGTTTCTTGGTGGCAATCGGAATCATCGCGTAGGCGGATATCTCGTTCTGAGATGGCCAAGATCTTGCAAGCCAGGGAAGTACTTGGAAGGGAAGTCGAGATTGAAGTCATCAATTATGAAAAGAGACGTCTTGCCGCGAGACCCGACCTTGCGGCGAGAATTGAGCACACAGCCGATCTAGATGTCAATGCTGGTTATGACATCCTCAGCTTCGATATGCCTATTATGGGCGCGCCCTCTCTGTTTAGACGACTTATTGAAGTCAAAGCTGTGTCTCTGGCTGGATTTCCATTTTTTTGGAGTCGGAATGAGATCCAGACAGCACGCCGTTATCCTGATAGCTACCATCTTTACCTAGTTCCCGTATGCAATAGCCGTATTCTGATTCATGAGCTCATAACGATAAGTCACCCCGTTACGGAAGTTCTTGAAAACCCCTCAAAATGGACCTGTGTGCAAGAAAACTTATCTTTTTCCCTTAGAGACGTCGAACCAATTGGACTTCAATTGTCATGAGAAATAATATACCGACAGGTAAAATCTCCCCCCCGTTTGGATATTTTGGATCCAAAAATCGCTTGGCTGCGACAATTGTGCGATTGTTGCCTCCGCATAACGCCTGGGTTGAGGCGTTCTGTGGCTCTGCTGCTCTCACGTTGATGAAAGAGAAAGCTCCGATCGAGGTCATCAACGATGTTGATGGGCGAATTGTCAATCTGTTTAGACAGTTGCGAGACCATGGGAATCAACTTTGTCGACTAGTTGCTCTGACCCCCTACTCTTCCCAAGAACTTCACAACGCCCGTGCATTGCCTCCAACAAAGAATTCGCTTGAGGACGCGCGCAGGTTCCTGGTTGAGGCGATGATGGCAGTCAATGGGACGTTTGGCAAAGACCGAGGAGGCTTTTCTTTTACGCAGGCGTATTCACGTGGAGGTAAAGAAGCTCGAGTGAGTCGATGGTACAATCTGCCTGATAGGATTGAAAAGGTAATCGAGAGACTTAGGAAAGTAAGAATAGAGAAGAGGGATGCACGCGAGATTCTGGATCTCTTCAGCAAACGTCCAGCCACCCTCGTTTACTTGGATCCTCCTTATCTTGGGTCACGAACGAACGGTTACACTATTGACGCTAATTCAGAGAGTTTTCACATCGACTTGCTCAGGAAAGCAACGCGCGCAAGGTGTATGGTTATGATCAGTGCTTACCGGAACCCGCTGTATATGGACATCCTTACCAAAAGGAACGGTTGGAGGGCAAGGGTAATAGAAGCTACGACAAGAGACTCCAGTGGTCGTGATATTAGCCGAGAGGAATTGGTGTGGATGAACAATCATTCCTTGGATGCGCTTAGGAGAGGACGGCTTCCTATCCATCTTTCAGCGAGAGAGAAAAGGTTGGGGAAAGTAAATCCGGTACGTCGTTAGATCTTGCCCATCTGTCGGGCGATATGAATTGAAGGTGAGAACCCATATTGCCTGGAAATGAACATATTGCTTTTAGCCGACGCATTCTCCTCCATGGAGGTATGACATTGACAAATGCTTGATTTGTCGGACTATGTGCTTTACCCACAGGGTACTCCAGAGACCGATCCGCGAGAGGGACGAAGATGAAAGACGATATTACCAATCCACTGAGTATAGTTAGCAAGAAGACACGAACAGAGATTGTCAGAGCTGCTCTGAAGTATGACAAAAAGGCCTTGGCGGATTTTTATTCGCGTGACGTTGGAGGGTTTTTCCCTGGATTCTCCCATGCCAAGAACGTGCCTGACCAAGCTCTTCTTAAACAGTTGTGCGAGGATGTGGTAGAACATATATACTTGGCTTCGTTGGCGATTAGCATTTGGGTAAAGACTGAAGAGAAACTTCGAGAAACGGTTGGCAAAAGATTGGAAGAACGCGGCTACAAGCTGAGAGCGCCGAAACAGCCACTGCTGTGGAAAACTCTGAGTGAGGAGGATCGAATTGCGGAAGATAAGCGCATTTACTTTGTGCCAGGCGGGGATGCAATAGAAGGAGAAGATCGCGAAAAAGTCACAGTGATGGCGCTGGCATTAGGATGGTATGATGACACCGGTCACGGTGAATTTGAAGATATTGACATCGAGGAAAAGGAGATAAGCGCGAGGGTTAAAGACGCAAGCGTAACGCAAATGAATGAGTCAACTTCAAATGAAGCGCTGGATATTCCAACCCTCGAAGGCTTCCGAAACGAAATTGACAGACAAAGAAACATCCTGAAGAAGAAATTGCCCGCGGCGGAGACGTTCGACTTGTCCGATCTCGAAGAGATTGATGCGATTCTAAAGGCCCTCGTTCGCCAATTCGGCGAGATTAGGGAGAAGCTGCTTGATCAGGCCGTGAGCGGAGAGATACAAGGGCTCCCGCCAGTTGCAGATATCAAGACGATGGCCCAGCTCGGGGCAATCCAAACTCAACTTCTTGAATCTAGGAATGCCAGAGACCTGAGGGTCAATTCAAATGCCCTACAAACGCTCGAAGAACTCCGACGTCTTGTGAACACCGTTGACAGGGACTTCAAACCTATTCAGGAAGTCCACAGAAAGATCGATTCCCTTTTGGATCTGCTGAGGGGCAAAACAGACGAGGCTCGGATAGTCGCGACATCAATTGCTGATGGAAGTCATCCCTATATGTCTCTCTTGAAGCTTGTAAAGGAACGAGATCAACTTGCCTACGATCAGATAGCTAGACTTCAGACCGATGTAGCACGCGCCTTCGGCGCAGAGATGGCCGCAGCTGCCGTTCTTCCGCGGCTTGTCATCGAAGAGACGAAGAAAGCAATACCTCAGCCAGAGTTAATCGATGGGAAGACCCCTTCTCGTACGATGTCCGACAATTCTGAGGCACGGTCAGCAGGAGACAGAGCACCCGAAGAGAAGCTGGATCCAGCCACTCCCGACTTGGATTCCATTGCGGCGAAACCTAACACCACCCCCATCCCGCCCCAAGTACAATCCTTCGATTCCACTTCTGAACGAAAACCGACGCTTAGAAAACGATCAGATAGTGGGACCAACCTCTCAGAAATGGAACTGGCAAACGATCTGCTATCTCGAGAAACGTTTTACGACCACTTGGCGGATTTGGATCATCTCTTATGGATCATTACAGGCACTCGCAAGTACGCGCTTGCTTATCAACTCAGCAAGGCAATGGAGGCAAATGGACTTGGCGACGGAACCAGACTTGCTCCCAGTATGCTCAGTGCCTTGGCCTTAGGCCAACATATCTCTAAAGAGGATGGAGAGATTGCTGACATTCTGAAGGGGGACTACGATAAGCTCGCCGAATACTTCCGACCTATCGATGACACTAAGGTCGATATCCCGATCCGCATGCTGATGGCGGCGGCAACGATGAGGCCATCACTCGTCGCTCCGCTTTCGAATGCCCCATCCCTTCTGGCACAAGTATCACTCAACAATGCTCCTAGCGTCAATCAATACTGCGAGAAGATTTCCGCTTTTGGGAATCTCGGCAGGGCGTTGGACCGGAGCCTACTTGAGGAAGTGAAAGATAAGGCAGCGGAGGAAAAAGAGCTCTACAATCTAACTCTCCAAGTCAACCAGTGGCTTGCTCAAGCTCCGACATTTACATTCTTATACCCGGTTGCTGGGAAGGTCTGGCGAAAGCTTCTGCAAAGAGAGCACTCGCTCCAGTTGACGCTCTCAATCTTGCGGGATAACCAGATAAGCCAAGCAGATAAAGTGATTGCCTTTGTGTCAACCTATACGGACGAAACTAAAGTAAGAAAAGAAATCGACAGGCTTCATCGGGTGGTTCATCCTATTCAGACTTCTGAACCCATCGTAGCCAAGGCTTACGGACAGCTCCAGCGTCACATTAGGGAAGCGGTCGGTTTCAGCAAGCAGTGGCTTGAACTCGTTGGGGAAAGGGATGCCGGTGAGAGAACATTCTATCATGACGAGGCAAATAGATTACGCACTTCCTTGGAAGGCCTCTACCCCGCTTGCCAGCAGGAATTAGCCGCGATTGGAGGAGACGCCCACCAAGAATCACACGTCCGCGTTGCTGCTTCTGTTCTTATGAATGCGATTGAAAATCTTCGAACACTTCTTTCTTATGGGTCGGGTTTGGGCTTGATGGAACGGGATCCCAACATATTACTTGGAGCTCCTTTGCTTCTGATTGATGAAACTAATCTAGACTTTGGTTGGCAGCCTAGGGATGGATACAGCATTAGAATCTTGAGAAATCTTCTCACTCATATCCGCGGAGGAATTGAGAATTGGGTCGAGGCATTCAACAAAGCCTGCGAACAACACGACCACTTAAGATCGAGTAGGATACTTGAAGTCCTTCCGCTCATAGACGCTGACACCCACAAGATCGATTTGCTGCGAGAGCGGTTCGATGAAAAGCTGGTTGCTTCTCGAGAGTTTCTAAAACGCTTAACTGTCCGAGCTACCCAGCCGAAAATCGACGAGGCGATGGCGTTGAACCTGCTTAGAGAGGCAGAATATTTGAACTACCGCAATGCTGTCGAGACGATCCTTCGCAACTTCGATTCATCCTTGGACCTGGCTTCTTCACTCGCGACCCTTACGAGGATAGATACAGAGATTGAAGGACGAAAGGGGGCCGAGCGTGAACGCATCCTAAAGAGAATGGCCTCGCAGAAGATTGACTCATCACACTCATATTTTTCACGGATCACTGCTCTTGTTGAAAACGGAGAGTTTCTTACCGCGGAAGACTATATAAACAGAGCGATCCAAAAAGAGGAGTTGCCAACTGCGGACGGTGTCGTGGACCATTTCCAGAATTTCATGACACTTCTATCAGCGCTTAATGAGTTTCTTCAAGGTGCAAATGGGGGACCGGCACCGAATACTAGGCAAATCATTCAAGACATAAGGAAATGCAAGAACATTGGCCCCGTTGTAATGTCAGGCGTCCCTGAAGCCCAAGCTGATCAAGCGGCCGACATGGTTGAGGCATGGACGGACATGAAAAGGCAGAAGGGAGCTCATGACACTAATATCCAGACTGTCTTTGAATGCTTCGGATTCAATGTTCACGAGGTTAAGAGAAATGTAGAGAACAAGCGCGATGTTTTTCATGTAAAAACTGAACCGTTGCAGGACAAAGCACGATGTCCCGCTTTCCGCTATGGATCTGAGGCAGGTGGCTCTTACAGAGTGATTACAATGTGGGATCAGCCGACCGAGGACTTTATTGTCAGCGAAGCAGGAATTCTTGGCTCATCACCGCCGCTATTTGTTTTCCATTTTGGCAGGATGAGTGAAATGCGCCGAAGAGGGCTGGCCGCCAAGTGTCGTGAATTGCGCCGCACTTTACTGCTTATAGATGACTCTGTGATATATTATCTGTGCGGTGTTCGTGGCGATAGAGCGAGCGTCCTGTTTGACACTACACTTCCGCTAACCTTCTTGGAGCCTTATGTCACGACAGCTAGTTTAGTTCCACCAGAGGTCTTCTATGGACGTTCTCGCGAAAGTAGTCAAATCAAAGATCCGTACGGTTCTTGTTTCATTTATGGGGGGCGCCAGTTAGGAAAGACTGCGTTGCTGCGATCGGTTCAGGCGGAGTATAATGACCCAGAGCGGGGGAAGATCGCGGTTTACGTGGATTTGAAGACTGAAGGAGTAGGACTTGCTAGACCCAACGACTATCTCTGGGAGATCTTGATTCGTGAATTCAAGCGTTTGGAGGTACTACCATCGAGGCTGCCTTTTAACGCTGGTCTCGATCGACTTGTGGGGTCACTCAAAGAATGGATTGGGGCATCGCCAGATCGTCGTATTCTACTTCTCCTAGACGAGGCGGATAATTTCCTTGAGTCTGATGCAAAGCTGGGTTTAAAGTCGGGAGCGCGAACTGAGTACTTCGGCAGCACATCCCGGTTGAAGGGTTTAATGGATGGAACAAACAGGAGATTCAAGGTTGTTTTTGCAGGCTTACACAACGTGCAAAGGACTACTACGCTGTCCAATCATCCGCTCGCTCATTTCGGTGAACCAATTTGTATCGGGCCTCTACTGACGGATGGTGAGTGGCGTGAGGCGAAGAAGTTGATTGAGGTCCCGATGGGCTCTATCGGTTATCGGTTCGCTTCAGTGGATTCTATCACGCATATTCTTTCCCAAACCAACTACTACCCGAGCCTCATCCAATTGTGTTGCCAACAACTCTTGAACCACATGCGCAATATTCCATTTGATTTCAAAACTTCTCCCCCATACAAAGTAGAGGAAAGGCATGTGGAAGATGCACTTCACAATGAGAACCTTAGGAAGCAACTTCGCGACAGATTCCTTTGGACGCTGCAGTTGGACCCTCGGTATGAGGTTATAGCGTACACAATAGGATGGCTGAATTTATCTGATCCACTCGGCTACGGAATTGAAGGCTACTCTGTTGAGGGGCTGCGACAGCAGGCTCTCTATTTCTGGGAAAAGGGTTTTCAGGACAATACAACGACGGATTCCATTAGGGTCTTGTTGGACGAAATGGTGGGTCTCGGGGTCCTTCAGGCGCTCCCCGGTGATCGCTATAACTTGAGAAACCAAAACGTTCTGAGATTGATGGGAAGTGAGGATGAAATAATCCGAAACCTTGATAGGCCGCGAGAGGCGCCACTGTTGTATGAACCAGCACACCTCCGAGGCGTATTCAAACGTGATCAAGAAGAGGTCTTCCGAAGTCCGCTTACTGTGCAACAGGAATCGGAAATGCTGAGCCGGCAATCCGGCACAACCATCCTTTTCGGCTGTAACGCGAGCGGACTCGATGATGTTGCTGGGTATTTTGGTCAACATGATGCGATTTCTACGGAAATTCTTAGGGGAACAGCGTCGAGAGCTGAATTTGAACGGAACCTAAATCGCTTTATGGGCCTTCAGAAAAATCAGACTCTCCTGGTCATTGTTCCGGAAACATGCCCTTGGAGCCTCGATTGGGTTGGTCTGACACTGCGTCACACGGCCAAAATGAGGAACGAAAAGTCCTTTCTTAGATTTGTATTCCTTGCTGGCCCCAATCGAACATTGATGATCTGTTGTCAAGAATGGGAGGAGTTTGAAATCCTAAAACACAACGCCCTGCACACTTTGTCGCTGCAAAAGTGGCATGACTCCTGCTTGAGGCAGTGGCTTGACGAGGAAAAATACATGCTATCGGTTGAAGAACGGGGTCAACTGATCGATTCGACCGGCGGGTGGTATCGTCCCCTACAGATGTTCTATTCGATGACCAAAAATTCGCCTCACCACTGGAGAACCGGCCTAAACCAGCTCGAGGAACAGATTCGTTCAGATAAGCAGAATCAGTTAATGGAGTTTGGAATATCAGAAGTAACCAACCGGGCAAGGACGATGCTAAATGCGATGGCGGAATATGGAGAAGCAATGACGGTTGAGGAAATTGCATCCGTTGGGCCAGTTTCGGATTCAATCCCTCAGGTAATGCAGTCTATCGTGTGGGCTGAATTGCTTGGGTTAGTTGAGCTGCAATCTGTGGGCCACTACCGCCTTGAGTCATTTGTACGCCGGTTGCTCCTTTAAAAGCCGCGGTGGGAATGTGATGGCATCTTGGTGGACGCTTCCAGGCCCGGGTCGGTTTGTTCAGCGAATCGAAGAGGACCTACGATCTGGACGAAACGTTACTGTGCAGGTTCCGGCTCGCTTTCCTGAAGGATTGATACATGCGTTATGGCATCGGCTCGGCAATGAGGATTGGCATTTTCACGAGATCAGTCGTGACTCATTAGACCGGCAACGGCCACTGGAATTCCTTTACCAACACTTCATAGATGACACAGTTTTTTCCGGCGTACGCACGATTGGAACACTCGTGAGGGAGCAAGCTCTCGCCGGAAGTCTAATCGGGATTGAATTCGATGCTATAGACTCATGGGAGCTATGGAAGGAATTTCTACAGAACTACCAACATGCGCAAAAAAGTGTCCCGCAGGGCAGACGTTCGTTGTTTATTGTGATCCTTCAGCCACCCGCCAACGAACTACTGCCAGCGGAAGATGCCTGCCTTGCAGTTCACAAATGGGACGGGTATGTAAGTAGATTGGACATCGCCATGCTTTCTGATCAAGTGCTTGGTGCGTCAGTCCCCCATGGAATCCTTCGTGATCTTACTGTGTCGTGCATCTCTCACCTTGCCTTATGGGATCCCGCACTTGTTGAATTTCTTGCACAGTTTGATTTAGCCGAACTATTTGACCCGATTCCCCTTTTGAAGAAATGTTGCTCCGAAAGGGAATGGCTCTTAGGAACTGATCGACTATCGTTGTGCTGGGCTAATGGATCAGTAGGGCAATGGGGTGGAAGGGATGCAATTCACTCTGCGGCACTCTACGCCATCGGTCATCGACGCACCTTGGACAAACGGTTGTGGTCAGGCCAAGCCGCGGTGCTACTCCCCTTTGTAGAAGAGATCCGCGTTCAACTGATAGAAGATCTGCAAGACAGAATTAGGATGCCATTTAACGCGGGTAACGATTCGATTGTACGCGATGTATGGGATTTGGAGTTAGGCCATCTTGTGTACATGTATCGCACGGGCTCATTGCGACTCGATAGAGCCACGGCGCGTGTGATTTCAGTCCTACGCGACGTACGCAATCATCTTGCTCATTTCCGCCCTATCCCGAAAGAGTTGCTGCTTTCCAAGGAGTTTACGGACCTGTTGACAAGCCGATATTACGGCTGACAGATTTGGACTTCTAGAACGTGCCGGCTGAAAGGGAAAAGCCACATTGGATGGCACAGAGAAGCAGGACCGTTTATGGATAGGATGAACAGGGTGAAATTGAATTGAAGTCTCTCATTGACAAACAATGGAAGGATCCACGATCCTGCCTTCTGTGAGATCCCACATCATGTGGGTGTATTTCATTCGTGCGTCGCCGCTGGATGGACAGGTTTTCTTCTAGAAGAAGCGAGGATTGCAATAGTTTTCCGATGACCTGATCCTCTCTCATTGCGCTTTCTACTCTCGAAGAGTCTTTTTGACGAGTTAGATCAAATCAATGTGATACGAAAGATTCACTATTATGGGGAGATCATGAAATGACAGAGGAAGCCATAAGAATACTCCACGCGTTTCGTGACCGCGGACTTCATTCCGGCGGGTCTATACGATTTAGCGATTTCGGTGATGCTATACAATGGGAGGCGGGCTTCGTAGCAAAGGACGCGACACGCGAAGCGTTGTCATTTCTCAAAGAAGGGGAATACGTTAGCGAACACCTCGATGGCCTGACATTAACTGAGCATGGCGATGATTATCTCTATACCAGAAGCAATCCAAAGTTTGGCGCGCGCGTGTATTCGCTCGACGGGGTACTCCTCATAAAGCAGACCGTTCTGCGGGGGATTCCGCCCGAATATGTGATAGACGAGCAGCGTGAACGTCATGTGAAAGAGAGCGACAATGACGCGATCGCCGAGGCGGTAAGGGCTTCAGTTCATGGGAAACTTTGAGAGATTTGATTTTCATGCTTGGGAACACTTGCCAACCCCCCCCATTCTGATTATTCGAATTTCGATTGCTGGTATGAACTAAGCCCCGGCCCCCAAGACTCACCTGATCCCACTAGGAACAGCAGACAACGGTTCATTAAGTCCTTACTTCTTTATGTGCAGGGAGAACAAAATGTGAAACCGTGGATCTTCCAGGTCAATCCGATCTACTTTGACATCGCCAGGTACTTAAGAGCGCGCACCGAAACCATCCGGAAGCCAAGAAAAAGAAGGAACCAATGGAAGTTGGGGATACTATCTATATGTGGTGTTCAGATGCAGGAAGGCCGGGGACTTGTGGAGTGATTTCTCGTGGGACGCTAATCAGCCTGCCGCGATGCACGGATGATTTTGAATCACAAAGACAATTCGGCAGATGATTTATGGAGAACTTGAGACCATCGACATATTCACCAAAAAGATTTGTCACAAGTTAACCTGACTAAGAAAGGATCTCACAATGTCAGCAGTTGATGTACGTATTCAAGTCAAAGAGTTCAAAGAAAAGCACGCCTACGGGGAAGAACCAGCCGATTGTTTCGCTCCGTGGTATTTGAGCACGGTTTTTGGCCTTTCCCCCACCGAAGCAATACGACGATCAGCCGAAAGTAAGCAGGGCCTCAATGGGCCTGGATTTGACTTCAACATTGATGCATTTCACGTAATACAGGAAGACAGCAAAGCGCACACTCTAATATTGATTCAGGCAAAGTACTCGGACTCTCTGAACTATGTGGCAAGGGGTGTGAGGGACTTTAAGAAGGGGCTCGAATGGCTGAGCACGGCATTGCAGACATCGGAGACTGAGGCACCCAGAGAGAACAAAGTGCTTGTTAACCTTCGCGCTGAACTTTCGAATCTCTCCAGGGATGAGCGTGATAAGTTGAAATTGGATTTCCTGGTGATTCATCTCAATGAGAATGATATTGATGTTATCAACAACCGGACCCGAGACGCCCAAGATACGTTACGGGACGAGATTCGAGATGGACTCCCTGATCATGTGTTCAAGATCCGTCTCGAGGGCCCACGGGCTATTCAGAATTCACCACCACCTGAGATTGCTCCCTCTCCGATTCAGAAGATTCAATTCGATGGTACCTCCCTAAGCGTACATGATCAACGCAATGCGAGCATGTATCAAGGGATTGGGCTGCTTGCCGAGCTAGTAGAACTGTATCGTATGCGAAAGGAAGACTTGTTCTCAAAAAACGTACGTCTTTTCCTGAGTTCGAAAAAGAATGTGGAAAGAGGACCATCGAGCAAGATTCGTGAGTCCTTAAAATCAATCTGTGTGGACAAAGATAAGCCAGTGCCGCCTGAGATCTTTGCTTTCTATCACAATGGGATAACAATTCACGCAAGAGATGTTAAGTTGGTTGACGGGGGTATCACCTTTCGCGATCCATATGTCCTGAACGGATGTCAGACCGTGACGACCGCATATAGGTTTCGGTATGGTCAGAAAGCCAGCTCACAAGTTGACTTAGAGCGCTGGGGGCGTGTTGCAGTTCCTATCAGAGTTATCGACACAAAGGACGAGTCGCTGGTCAGGACAGTAACTGTCTCGAACAATCGACAGAATGCAATATCAGCGGCGGCTCTCCGCGCCAATGATCCACTGCAGATTGACCTTGAACACCGACTGGCTGAGATAGGTATCTTCTACGAGCGACAGGAAGGCGCATATGAGTTCTTGGAGGATACTGACCCCGATCGTTTATACCGTGTCTACGCCAATTCGGAATATGGTCCAATAAACATCGAGGACATTGCAAGGTGTCTGGCTGCTTCTGCAGGCGAAATAAGTGTCGCAATGAACGCGACGGATCTTTTTGAGAGTGACGCGGCCTATAATCGATGTTTCAGCCAGAAAAGAGTAGCCTCGATTCATCTTGTCACGTTCATGCAGAACGTCCACAATGTGCTAACCGTAGTCCTTAAGAATGATCTCGGTTTGGATTGGACTACGAGCCATGTCAAAACAGGCAAGCTAGGATATTTCGTTTTCTGTCTTTTTATGAGATATCTGGCGAAAGAGAAATTGTTCAGAATGGTCGAGGACTACGCTAGAGCGCTATGGGCGCGCGATAGAACGTTGCGCGATGAGGTGGCAAAACAGTTAGACAACAGGCATTCAGGCATCAAGGGCGCCGTTAGAGACCGATTCATGACTCTTCAGAGCACGAAGATGGAAGGGATTAACAATGCATTTCAACGGATGGAGGCCTCCTTACGACTAGGTGGGAACATAGACGTTTTCGAACTCTTTCAAGATTTTGACGATCGATTTGAGAAATGAGAATGATTGTTGATGTGAGTCAAAATTCTTCGGGGAAATAGGACATGAACTTTTCGGGGGTTGCAAAGCAGATCATTCATACCCTCTCGAATGAACGCTTCTTTGCGATTTGTTCTTGTTGTCAGGAACAGATTCGCCTCCGAGATGCCCACTTGTTTCATCTCGACAACTTCACTCCGGAAGCGGACAAGGTATATGAAGAACGCATTGCACAACTCCGGGCGCAGGCGAAGGAACTGCGGGAAGAGAGAAAGAACATCAGTAACCGATCTGAGGTGGGAGCCAAATCGATAAACATAGGGTTCATCTTGGAGCGCCTTGCCCCAGCGATGAAATCGTTTCGCTTCAACACAAATGACTGCCGGTCGCTCTTCGATCCCATTGACTATGTCATCTTTGAGGGCCTCAGCTCCAAAGGGAAGGTTGAACGCATTCTGTTTGCGGACATCAAGACAGGCAATGCACGCTTGAACGACCACCAAAAGAGGATACGATCAGTCATAGAGAAGAAACGCCTCCTTTGGGATGTGTACAAACAGGAGGTCAAGAAATGAAGACAGAAATCCTGAAATTCTTCAACAGTCAGAGACAGATCTTTGGTATTTGCCCAAAGTGCCGAGAGTTCATCCGCATGAGCGATTGCAGGGTCTTCTTGCGGGCAATACCAAAAGAGGATTGGATGGATAGCCTTGACGCGGAAGCAGCCCGTCTTGAATTGCTTGCAGAGAAACTGGAGGAGCGTCGACAGGATTTACAGGAACTGGCTCGAAAGAAAGGGCGTATCGCAGCCAGAAAGATTGTTAAGAAAATCGATTCTGTTTTCACACCCCGAGGGCTAAATCCGGATGACGCGAAAGTGCTTTTCCATCCGATAGACTATATCGTATTCGATGGGATGAAGAATACCGAAGAAGTTAAGCGTATCGTATTTCTCGATAGGATATCTCCTTCAAAGAAGCACATAAAGCTTCAGCGGTCCATAGAAAGAGCGATCGAGAGAGAGAAATTCGAGTGGATAACCCTCAGGGTTGATGAAGATGGCAGCATCAGGGAAGAATCTTGAAGGCCTAATGGGAGTGGACAAGGAGTAGTTTGAAATAGCTAAAGTTCGGAAGCGGCAAGGCCCAGCTATCAGTGAGCGCATCGATACATTCCTCCGCAAGAGCCAATGAGTCGTATGAGAAGTACTAAGTGACATGACCCACTCCTCCCTCATCGCCCATCTCTACTCCAACTTCTCCCACTACCGCGAGCTCTGGGAGAAGGCATGGGAACGCACTCAAGAATTCGGTGCATTCGTATTCCTGCCTGAGAAAGAACTCGACTGGGAATGGTGGGACTTGAAACGGATTCGCCAGTACATACAGGAGGGCGGGCTTGACGATGAGGAAATGCTGGAGCCTAACCCTCGACTTTTGTAGCATGAAATAACCAGCACACGAGTCGATATCGAAGGGGGATATAATGTCGCGCAAGGTCTCTGAAATTCTCGTTCACTTAGACTGGGGAGAAAAACACGGGCGAGTCAGGTACAAGTATGCCGAGGCCATCGACTCGCCGTTCTTAA
>Ga0182027_10002292_pt1 | contig 31228 bp, 43 predicted proteins | sample 712E1DmetaG_FD_121300 | JGI IMG/M metagenome (GOLD analysis project Ga0182027, IMG submission 121300) | Permafrost microbial communities from Stordalen Mire, Sweden - 712E1D metaG (Illumina Assembly) | ecosystem: Environmental > Terrestrial > Soil > Wetlands > Permafrost | place: Sweden...
CTACCTGAACTTATTATTTCAAATCCATTTGTAGTAACATACTTGATATCACCCATTGGTTCAGTATTCCTGAACTCTTCATCCATCCTAATTATAACAAAGGTTAATCTAACTACTTTTTGTTCTCTAATTATTGGCATATATACTGTTATTCTGCTCATATTAATCCTCAAATACTATGTTATCTGGACTGGGTGTTACTAGTACTCTTATATTCTCATTATCATCAAAGTGATTCCATCTAAATTCTTTTACTAATAACTGTAAGGATTTAGTTATTAACTCTTTATATTGATAGCACCTTAGTATATCAACATCATTATAACTAGATACCATTGAATCTGCCTGTCTATTACCACCTCTTAGATAGATGATGTCACGAGTTATTGTATCAATCTGTGGCCCAGAACTACTTCTTATTTTTACACCATTAGAACATCTAAAGTTATGCATGGGCCCTAATTCTGGGTCTTCATACAATATCTTAAATAATAGGGTTGCTACATAGCTCGTAGATGCTACTTTCATTTGAACTATTAATCTTATTGTCATTGTTATCTCCTAGAATCTGTAGATACTTTCTTCAGGAAGTAATATAGGACTAAGGTAACTAGAATCAAATATATCATATACAAATTTACTAAACGATGTCAATTCGTTTATTACTTCTCTCTTTAGTTTATACATTGCCAGTAAATCATTATTAAATGAATTCCTCATACGAAAGAATGATGTATTATCATTATAGTCTGGTGAAATACCCCATAGATATATAATAGATTTCCTATGTCCAATTAGTAAACCAGGACTATAAATACTATTAATTTCTATATTAGATAGTGGATTTCTATTACTATACAAATTATATACTTTCTCATTTCCTATGAGTCTTGCGTCAGTGAATCTACATCTATAGAATATTCCCTGTTCATAATCAATAGTTGTAATCTTAAGTTCAATACTAATTATCATAATATCTCCTTAGTTAATTACACATTCTGGTGCAGAACTATTTCTGCACCATGATCTATAGTTAACCAATCTTCATTCTAAGAATGGTATGTAATGGTACTGATACCCCAGTGTTATCATGGGTGGTAAATTTAACCATTGTAACTGTACCACCACCACAAAGTATGAACTTAACTGTAGTGCCTGGTTTTAGGTTATAAGTAAACCTTTCATTTCCCATGTTAGTGAATGTTACTTTCAGTGTATTGTAGTTACTATTAAATTGGTTGTTCACTTATTACTCCTTCTATTGAATCATTTAATCCGAATGATTAAATGTAATTACTCTGCATCTGATTCTTCTAATGAATCTAATACCAATCTATAACAGTACCTATTAGGATAATAATTGGTATTATCAAAATAGATAGTATCATTCTCTCTGAAGTGTTTGGCTATTGCTGCTGCCACACCCGCACTTCTACTAATACCACCCTCACATTGTACAATTAGTAATGATACATTACCCCACCATTTTAAACAGAAGTCTGCTACATCATCTGCATCATCTGTTGTCATTAGTTTATATATGAGACTAGGTACGTCTATATCATGAAACTGTAATCTCAATACTCCTTCTGCTACACATGCTAACTTTACCAGTTCTCTATCTGGATCAGTTATAGATATAATAGCAACTGATTCACCATCACTATTATATCTCTCTAGTTGTTTACGTGACATAACAAACATAGTAGTATTCATTATTGTAATATCCCTGGATGTGCTAATATGAATTTAATTATATCTATTGGAACTACTAATCCCTTGTAAATTAGACTACAATTACCATCACCATCTATGGCATATCCCATATGTACTGACATAGCATATGTATAACATATATTAATATTATATGTAGTCACTAATTTGGATACACCAAATACTAATAATACTAAAAATACCACTACCGCTATCACTATTAGCATAGGAATTACTATACCATCAATACTGTCCCACATATCTTCTATCTTATACCATATTCTGTGCCAATTGATAGTTCTTATTTCTCGTTTACATTCAATACAGTACTTAGTTCTATCACTGCCCCCAACATATGCAATATTACCTTTACCATGTATTCCAATAGTACATAAGATAGATTGTATATCCATACTGTCTCCTTATAGATTCTATCCAAATTCTAGTACTGGATTTCTCCAGTACTATGATTCAACTAGAATCCCTTACTCATGGTTCTGTATTCATTCCAGAACAAAGTACGTTCAGATTTATTGAAGAATGGATGTAACACTTTCTTACCATCCTCAATAGTATACAGGCCACGATGTAATGCCTTGATAAGTACTAACTTACGTGCTTTGGCTTTATTGAATCCATTAACACGTAGATTCATGTTAGCAGAAGTTACTACTTCATCATCTGGTGTAAACTTCTCACCAGCACGTCTGGTAATACCAACATGAATGTTTCTTCGCATAGTACCATTACTATCTGGCTTAGGTGATTCATAGTAGAATCTAACATCAACAGTACTTCTACCAATCTTAACTGAAAACATTCTATTCTCCTTTATACTTACTATTACGTTCTTCTGCTTCTTTACGTTTACGTTCTTGTTCTATTCTATGTTTAGTTGCATGTTTGTATCTGGGATGTCCCCACCTTACTTCATAACTAGACTTCATATTGCTCCTTTCTAATACTTACAGATTGAGAAGTACAGTTCTAGATGCTTAATTATCATCCAGTATATCTTACCCCAAATGAATGGATCATTAAAACTGTTCTCATTAGTATGAACAGTAGTAATTAATCTTACATGTTCCATATTAGTTCTTCTTACCTGGAACTTCATTACTTGGTTGTTTATTCTCATTGTAATATTCATTAGTGTATACCACCACTATCAATGTATGGTGCTACCCGTAGATGATTGTGTCCTTCATCCAATGAGTATGGTATACTTCTACATGAATGACCAAGTTTGCATACCAAACTACCATAGTAATGATTATTATTGTCCTTACATACAAGTACATAGTATCCATCTTTGCAGTAAAGTATATCACCTACAAATATTCTAGTTCCCACATCTGACAAGTATCCTGTATCCTCTCCATTCATAACTACCTCACATCTTCTTGAATAGTTTATTATATAGTTCTTCCATTGATTTAATCCTACCATCTAACTTCTCTATCTTGTAATCCTGGACTATATCTATTAGAAGTAGTCCCATAATTACAACAAATATTAGTATATCAATATCCATATTATCTCCTTTGAACTATTAATTGACAAATGAATACCAGAGAATTGCTTCTCTGGTATTGTATTCATTAATTAACTTAAACTTTGTTTACCTTAGCAGTCCTTCTTACTTCAACGGTCTCAACTTTTTTCATCTTGTAGATGGTGAATCTGGTTTCAACTAATGCTTCAATCAACTGTTGTTCTACTCCCTCTACAGTACCATCAATGAATACACCTTCAATATCCTGTGGTGTATCCTCCAGATCAGCATCTTCTGGTACTGCAATTACTAAATCAAAGTCCTTACTCTGTCCTGCAACAGTTCCAGGTTCTACAGTTGTAACTAACGGTGGTGGTGTTAAGTTAGCTGCACCATCAGGAAGTAACTGATTGAAGTGATTCTTCAAGTATGCTGACCTATTACCTGCATCATTGATTACTTCATACGTGGTATCACCATTGACAAGTACATCATAACTCTTACCAACAGTTAAAGCAGTTTTCTTACCAGAACCAGACTTATTATTGACACATACTGCATGAGACATTTGATACTCCTTTACTAATGATGTAATACTACTTTCTTATTCCTTCTATTCTGTTGTTCTAACATTCTTTCCCATGATTTAATCTGACTAATACAGAACTCTACATGATCGTGTAGATTAGTCAGTCCACTATGAGTATAACCCATAGTTAGTAGTTGTTCTGCCGTATGTTGTTCACCATACAATGCAGCAATCTTATTCTGCAAACCAACTACCTTAGGATACTGTGCCTGTACATAGATCGACTGTTCCATACAACTCCTTTATTCAATATAGTAAGACACGTGTCTTACTTAGTGGATTCGGATAGATTCGAACTATCAGTCCTCTGATTATGAGTCAGACGCATTAACCCTTGTGCTACGAATCCAGTATTACTATCTATCATCTACCATCATTTGATTAAACATATCATTGAATACTATCTTATCATGTTCAATTGATTTATTCCATTTATCTATTCTTTGTATTACTAACAACTCAAATATAAGATTATCTGCATAATCTTTACTGGCCTGCAATAGATATACATGACATAATTCATGTATGAATGTATGAACAAATTCCTTTAATTGATTAGTTCTAGATAATGACCGTAATATATCACGGTTGAATACTATAACTGTTAATGAATTATTTATTAAACTATCTACATTATTGTTTACTCTCCAGGGTTGCATGAATCCTGCATAATTACCTAATGGCTTATTACTAATAAACTTATACATCCTATCTATCTCTCTTACTGGTACTAGATTACTAAGTGATGTATAGTCTATCTCATTATCCCAGCAGATATTCACTACTCTACTTAAATCTATTTCACCATCAAATACTACATCATTTATTATATGTGACATTACTACTGAATTGTACATTCTTATCTCCAATCAATTAATTATTCATTCTATACCTGAACATCATAGTTCAGGTATATAAGAGTAGTTAATTATTCCTTAGTAACTAACTCACAGTCAACAAAAACATCATCTGGATTATACATATCCATTTCTTTTAATGATTCAAACCTCTTAGGTACCACATAGTTAGTATCCAGATTAACAAGTACATAATCACAGTTCATACATTCACATACTAGATAAAGATATGTTATTCCTAGCGTATTATTTATTCTATAAACACCACCTACCGTATGTTTGGTAGTAAGCGCCTGTGGATTATTACATACCTTGATTTTCATAGTATCACCCTCAATTCAGGAAAGCATAATTACTATTGAGATTGATTACATTAGTATCTCTGATACAAATAATTCTATCAGAATAGTAATTCATCTCATAGCTGGATGGATGTTTGAATAACTCTACAACTAAGTTCTCACCATCATTGTAGAAGTTAATCAATTTGAACTCTTTGAACTTCTTACTTAGTACTTTGATTGCATTACCTTTCTTTATTGGTTTCACAAATGCTAACATGATACCTCCTAACACAGCATGAATTCAATCCAGTAATCAAGTAAATCATTGAATCTCTTGATTAGTTTATGCAACAGGTTTTTCATCCAGTACCTCAGATGATTTACCAATATAGTTATCACGAAGAAGATCACGTTGTGATAAGTATTCTTTACCATTGAGCTTCCATACTCTGATACCAGAAGCATTCAATTCTCTTACTGCATTACTGTTCTTCTTGAAGTTACGACCTGTATGTTTCATTCTTATCTCCAATACTATATGCTAACAGAATTATTAGCAAATTAGATAGGACTATGATTAATCCTATCTGTATTTGATAACAATCAATGTGTTATGAATAATATAATATTAACATATGTTACTATCATACATAACACCATTACAAATACTCCTTTCCAGTTCAATCTACCACATAGGTATTTGATTAGTTTATCAATGGATAATAAACCAAATACAATTGATAGTAATAAGTAAGTACTCACTTGCTCCTTAGTTCAATGAAATCAGTTAATGAATACTGATTACTTTGAGTTATCTGATTCCTAGTACTAAAGAACTTGAATTCAATGATACCACCAAGTTTATTAGTAACCTTGATACGACAATCATTGATTGCACCATTGATTCTGTCACGTAACATCATACCACGATAGAACATTGTTACTTCTGTTTGGTCTACTTCTATCGTTTCTCTCCAATCCCCATCAATACCAAATGTAGGATTGTGTATTACCTGCTTACTAGTTCTTGTATCATAGTATACTTTCATATTATTTTCCTATTTGATTACACCATTCATTAGTCTTGAAGTTGAAGTATTGTGGTACTACTTTAAACCTCTTCGATTCTTCTGAATATACAGTCAAGTTTCTATGTGCAGATAGTTCTTGTACTTCTGAGCCCAGTTCAATATCTAAATCATAATGAACGACTGCATCACCCTTGAATGTATCAATAGTAACTGATGATAAGAATTGCATCATGTTAGTATAAGTACTAACTGTAACATGATTAACACCATACTTCTCAATCAAATCAATTACTTTGTTATTTCGTTCTATCAACCTATCCTTGAATACTTCAGGATACTGGCTATCTTCTATATCAAGAAAGCACTGTAACAGTTTCTTAGCATTATCATTCATATTACTCTCCTTTGATATAATTGTTTCATTCTAATCCAGTAATACAATTGACCGAATTATACTACTGGATTATTTCAAACAATTATCTGTATCTGATACTATTCATAATGTATATTACATCAATTGATTCTACATTCGATTACCTCATTTGTTTATATATAGTGGTAGAGTTGTACTATCTATTACAATTACAAGTGTTCCTAATGGGAGTTGAACCCATACTAACAGCTTAGAAGGCTGGTACTCTATCCATTGAGTTATAGGAACCAATTACTAATTCAATTTACTTAGATGTTCTAGGTACCTATCTTGTAATCTATCAATAGCCTCCATTAGATACCTGATTAGTGGCTTATCATCACTACTCATCTTATTGAATAGACTAGTAAGTGATGCCAGTACTACTGTAAGTAACTGGCTTGGAGTTAATTCATCCAGTGTTATTACTTTAACTATCTCATCAAACTTCATATCTCCTCCATTGAATTATAGTAGTTATCCTTTACCTAACTAGGGTAATGGTACTATCTATAAAGGATAGGCACTTACCTCTATAATTAACATACCATTCTCCTTTATGTGAGAATACCCTATATCCTAAATTGAACTGTACTGATGCTTGATTCATTCTTCTCTTAGTAGATACAGTAAAGTATCCACCAGTATTCAATTCAATTACTTTCTCATTGACCCATACAACACAAGTACCGAAGTATCTTACTTTGGTAATTCCACTATCTGATGTAATCTTTGTTTCATACTTACCAACTTTGTTATACATGTTCTACTCCATTATAACCTATTGAATTATAGGTATAATAATAGCCTGGAACAGTTCCAGGCTACTATAAATCTATAATTACTTATATATATTGAACCAGTAATCAATCAATCCCATTGTAGCTAACTTACATGATAAATCATTATCACATACAATGGTATCAATGACTACATGATTCCTGATGATAAAACCAGTGAAAGTATTACCAGTTCTTCTAATCTCATATGCAAAGTTCATTTTGTTCTCCTTCTGATTCATTCACTATATCAGCTATTATTACTGGTTTGTAATAACTAGGTTTTAATTCTACTTTATGTTTAGTACATCTATATATCTTACCATTCTGAATTCTATCATGTTGTATTGAGCCAATATTAAACTCACATCCGCATGGTAATACATAATGATTACTTATCTTACGACATGGAACTACTTCAAATTCATGTTTGGTGTGGAATTCATAACCTAATACATAACCAACATGACGCCATTCATTACCATGATTTTGAATTCTATTACCATATATCTTATGAGCCAGTAAATGACCAAATTCATGTGGTAAGGTATCATGTATCATATCAAATCCTACACGCTTTACCATTTCCTTATTTAATGTTATTGTATTAGTAGAATAACGTGCTCTACCAGCTACAACACCTTTCAAATCAAATGATAGAGTAACTTCCATATCTACATTAAACTTCTCTTTAGCTTTCACTTTCAATTCATTCAGTACTCGTTCTATTTCATCCGCTAATTCTTGAATTGTATATTCCATTGTATTTACTCTCCTATTCAATATCAACATCAATTTAATTACAGAATCAAATCATTTACTACCAGGATCAACTAAATTATTGTACTATACCAGTTTAGTACATCCTGGAAGTAAACCATTATAATTCTATTATAGTACTATATAACGTAAAATACCCCATTCAACCGAATAGGGTAAGTTATTGTAATTCAACTATAATCTAGTAATTGTAATACTTTATTGTACGGGTATCCTTATTATAAACCGAGTGTAAATTATGATATTTATCTAGATATAACTCTTCATGTTCCAATTCAATAATAAAGCATTTATAACCTTCAAGGGTCGAAAGTAAAATACTTTCATCTGGTGTAGAATCTATCATCATAATATAGTTTATTGGAATAATACAAATAGGCTTGTTAGAGGTTGTAATCCATTTGTCAGTTATAACCTGTTTATATACTAGTTGCTTGTCGTAAACGATTACATCGGATTTTAGGTTATACTTACCTAAGATATTATTTATACTAGATACAAGTTTATTATATTCCAATAGGTCAATATCAGATAAACTTGCCTTACAAGAGACTATTGTAATTCTAGTACGGTCTATACTATTCGAGTGTACTATCATGTCTATACCTTCCTTATAAGATATATTTTATCCGCATATTCAGTATATCCGATACAGAGCCGCATGTCAATAGCCAATGTTCGGATCCGCTTGCAGCCACAGGCACGAATAAAGCCAACAATTTATACCGGATTTGTCCGATTATTATGCTGTATCGTACACGAACATATTATATGAAGATACCCTAAAATGTGAGGTCGGGTATCCGACCAAACAACACGAACATATAAAACTGACAATCGTACCATGCAGTAAACTAACATTAGGAACACAGAGAGACATACAGATAATGGGTACAATAGGCTTGTATAGTACACGCACACAAACAAACCTGAATTGACTCATGTATTTGAATTATTAGAGTTTCAAACGAATATCTGTAATCGCTTGACATTGTACCCGTATTGCAGTATTATTATTCTAGTCGTTCGGACAAGCTCCGACTAATAGGTCTAGAATCCTCTAGACCGTATAGATAGAAAGGTAGAATAAAATGGCAATCACCAAAGTACTAGTAATACGCGCGAATAAGGAAACAAATATCACGTCTAAGCTTGATGAAACAACCTTGAACATACTTGACCATGCGAGTGTAATAAACCCGGCAAGCAAAGAATTTGCGTCAAGCGGTAAGAAGGTCCTTGAATTATTCGCTAAAAATCAAGAGACCGATGTGATCGCTTTGACCGTTGCGGATAAAACGCACGATACCACCAGCGTATCATTCACAGTTTCAGCGCTGCGGAAACTAGTTGCTATCGCCAATTCCGGCGAAGTAAAACGCGAGTATCTGGTATCGAAAGTGAAAGGTAAGAAAGGGGGAGCTCCGGTCAAGTTGCAATCAATTGCGGACCTGTTAGCATAATAACTAACAGTACTGAAGTATATATCCCCTACATCATGCACTATTGTAGGGGATATACTTCACGACCTGCTTGGGTGTATACCTCACGGACGGAACATATAATTCTAAGTTTGATATCGGACTATTCATATAGTATTTATGGACTTAATGTCAGGCTATATACTCCATGATTATTAATGGTCTTTATGGTAAAGACTATATGATTATTTGATTATGCGGTAAATAATAAATTGGAGTTTGATATCGGTATAATTATGCCTAAACTCTTAATTATCTATCCTTAACTATAGCTTTAGTAGTTAATATATGATAACTTATATATGTAATTAACTTAAATCTCTTAGAATCATTCCTAGGTACCTTAACTGGGAAATAGGCAAAATAATAGAGAGTAACTTGTACTCTCTATTAATTCTTACTATTTATCTTCTGTTAGACTATTAAACTCTTCTACTACACCTTTATTTAGTATTTCATAACAGGCTTTAGTATCAGCGTGTTTCTTCATCCATACTGCTTTACATATTGCTATTGAATGATCTTGATTCTTACCTGATTTACTTACCTTAGCGACACAATTTTCCATCCATGCATCGCTTTCTTTTGTATCCCCACCCATACTTTGTGGCATCCCGTAAGGCATTTTATCCTCCTATACTAACCAACTTAAGACTACAAACATGAATCCTAGATTCATTAAATCTAGTCGCCAAACTGGTACTTGTAATGCTTTTAATAGAAAACATACTAGTGCACATACTAATACAATTATCTTGACAAATTATTTATTAAACTTACTATAGCTATTATTATTCCAATAGCCGAAATTATATAGGCCACTACTACAGACTTCATAGATGCTTTACCTGTCTGTATATCTCTAACAGTCTTTAGATCATCTATATCTTTACTTAACTTATCTATTATCACAGTATGTTCTGCACGAGTAATAAATGTAAAATTTTGATCCTTTAGTTGAGCACGAAATTCATTTACAGAATCAAATCTCTTATCCATATTAGCAGCAACTAAGGCTGTAGCACTCTCTATAGCTTTTAGTCTGGCGTCTACATAACATCTTAAGTCTTCTAACTTATTAGTTATATAGATCATTATTAAATCTATCTTAGAATCAATATAATCTTTAATAGATACATTATCCATACTCACCTCGAAGTTATTTCTTTTTCTTTCCTTTACCACCACACTTAGCCATAATAGCCTCCTTAATTAGGATCACTTGTTCACTATGCATTTGTTATTCCCTGATTTAACTTAGTTTCACATATAGTAAGTCTATTAGTTACCTCTTGTATTTGTAAATCTTTATTAGTATTTTGAGTTTTAAGTTCTGCTATTTCATTTAGTAAGTTAGTATTTTGGGACTTTAAGTCTGTAATTTCTTCTTGTAAATCTGATATCCTTGCTCTTAGTTGCATAACTAGATCATTCATTATATCAAACTCCGTTTTGGTTTTGTTTGTAGTAGTATTGACTAATTCAGTGAAGGAGTCTATATCTGCCTTCTTAGCCTGTTTCTTATACAAGAACAGTTGAGAAATTCCCAGTGCTATGGACATCACTATGGGTATTATAGTTAATATAAGTGTAGTATTCATTATTCACCACACTGTACTTTAGTTAGTACACACCCAGTTATTGTAGCATGTCCATTTACTGTTAGATTTGAGAATACTTTTACTACTAAAATACTGCCATCCTTTTTAACTAATCTTACTTCATAATTAGTAAATGTTGTTAGTTTCTCAAACTTTGAGTTCATTGAATTAATTACGTTATTCTTATCATCAGTATAAATAAAGTCTAATACATTTCTATCTAGCATTTCGGCTTTTGTATACCCAAGTAAATTTAATAGACTATTATTTACATATTCTATATGTCCATATTCATTAAGAGTATAGATTCCTACTGGAAATGAATCAAAGGATACTTTATACTTAAACTTTAGATCATCTAAAGTCTTTTCTAATCGTTTATATTCTATAGTAGTTCTATATTTAGATGATAAGAAGAATACAACATTCATTATTATATCTGAGAAGAATACCAAAGCGATTGCTACCCTAGCTAATAATAATTCTTGAGAAGAACCATTTAGATTTACACTTAGAGCAGCAATACCAGAATATATAAAGAATATCCTAGTTACAATTCCACCTATTACACTTAAGTCATTCTTCTTTATTACCTTAACTGTCATTAATATACCAGTAATTGTACAAAATATCATACCCACTAAATAGGCTATCATTGTAGAGCTCATACTATTCTCCTTAACTTAACTTCACCAATTCCATTCCATTGAAGTTAGAACATACCCACTGATTGTAACCTATTCTTATCCAAGGATTCTTATTGGTATCATATTTTAATTCTAGAATTTGTAATTTAGTATTAACTGGTAAAGTAAATGCAACACCATTAATAGACCACTGGGGATTATTTGTTCCTACACCATTTCTGACATTAGCTACACTCATAACTATAGCAGTAGTATAATTAGGAGTAGTTACTACTGTAACATCTTCTGGTATTGATGGATAGGTAGTAGGTAATTGTTTACCTACAAATACTGACCAGTCCTCTTCTGTACCATTGAATACATCTAGGTCTGTGGCACTATCCGTACCAAAATTAGAACCCAATGCTTGTGAAGCATACTGCCAGAATGTCCAATTGGCCCACTTACCTGTAGAAGCTTTAGGAGTAATTCCTTGGAAATCAGTAATGAAATCTGGGGTCTTGAGGAATGCATTAGGATACATAGCAATTGCTAATATACCGTCTGTAAAGTTCTGCATATAATCGGCAAACTCTTTACGAGTATATATACCACATTTCTTACCTGTAAGTAGTTCCCATTCTTGTTTGAAACCCAATGCAATAGGAGTAAACTTACCTATATTACCCAGAAATCCAACAGTTATCTTAGGCCAAGTAAGGTCTCCTTCATTATTCTCAAAGTCTAACCAAATGGGTAACTCTGGCATATCATCTTTAACTAATGAGAATACTTCATCTGCCTGTTGTTTCCCCCATGTTAAACCACTACCATTCTTGAAATCTAAGAAATGGTATATTCCTCTATAAGTCTTACCTCTTAGATTTGACCACTTATCTTTGAATCCAGTATTAACATTAACACCCTGTGAGGATTTTACATAAACAAAATCACAATGAGTTGTTAACTTATTATAGTCTTTAACTATATTCCAACCGGAAACATCACACCCCTGAATTATTTTAGTCATATATTCTCCTTAATCTATTGAAACTGCTAGAATTGCAGCGTAGTCTGTAGTTACTGTCCACCCTAAATCTATTGTAGTATCTCCTGGTTTATAAGAACAATGTCCTGTCCAGTTTCCATCACTAGTAGATAACCATAGTGTAGATTGTCCATCCGAATTATCTGGACTGACTCCACCATCTCCCCAACTGGTAAGTAAACCAACTACTATACTTGTAGAACTAGAAGATACCTCTACTGTATCAGACTGTGTATTACTTGCTATTCCACTATATGGTGTAATACTATTTACATTCTTGAATGCAACTGCACCACATTCTGCTTGAGCATAGTCTGACATTGTTACAACTATATCATAAGTCCCAACTGGAGGATCAACTAAGAACCAGAATTCTGATCTACCATAATCTCCACCACCTATATATCCAATCTGAGTCAAATCTACTGAATTAAAGGTAACAGAATTCACTACTGTAGAATTATTAACTCCTGACCATCCTACAAGTAAAATCTGTTTATCATTAGATAGAACATTATGAGAGAAAGTAATAGTAGTACCATCATCATTACTAGAACCAGTAGTTGGAGTAGAACTTATAGTAACTCCTAATACAGTTTCTATTGCTGTATAAATAGTATCAAAATAAGACTTTAATATAGACTTAAGATCAGTTATACTTACTTTCTTTAATATATTAGAGGATTCTGAGTCCATTAATCCCAACATATCATTATCATTAGTTACAGATTTCTCATCTGCACTACCTATTAAATCACCAATACTCTGTAGGGTTTCTGGTTCAGAATAACCTCCCTCCATTGTAACAGTTACACCATCTGGTAATGGTGTTACATCCACATTACCTTCAAAGTTAAGGGTAGTTATACCATCATAAATAGGTATACCAGAGTACTGAACATTTATGGGACTAGATATACCACTACTTATAATACCACTACCACCCTCTAATACTACTAATCTATTCCTAATATGATTAAGGTTATCTACAATAGTGTATCCGCTTGGTGGAGTATAATCTGTGGCTGCTTCAGTTAAATCATAAGTTATTCGTCCTTGTGGTAATTGACCAATGAATCCACCAGGAGGGCCACCTACACCACCACCTACACCTGCTATACCACCAAGATATAGAGGCATACCCTTCATATTATTTTTGAAATTATTAAAGTAATCAAATAAGACTGTTTCTATATTAGTTGGCATAATTAAACCTTATCATCACATCTAATGCAAGTAATTTCTGCACCAGGAAGATTTGTACTAAACTCATTAAACACTGTAGGTAATTCTCCTTTATCCACTTTCTCTTTCTCAAAGAACCTAGCTGGTACATCATTTGTACTAGCAAATATGTAAGGAATATCTTGGTAATTAGTAGTCTCTAAATGTTCTAGTGAAACTCCAGATAGTACTTCTAATGTCTGATATACTACTCCTGAAGGAACTGTTAAATCATTTGTAGTATTATTATTGTAATCCGTTATATATATCTCGCCATAACCACTAATTGTGGGTTGTGGTACATATAGTCCATTAGCCCAATCACCAGTGGGACTAACTTTAGTAAATGCTATTAAATCAGCATCTACATTTATATCATGCCACCAGAAAGTTCTGGCATCTGGAACATAAGTAGAAGTATGAACTATTCCACTTAATACTGCACTGAGATTTAAATCTAATGGTGGTTGCATTATTTCACTTACTGGTGTTACAGAGGAAGTAGTATTAAGATATGTATACTCATCTAAGTCTTCATCCTTTATTCCTAATGGAATTATCTCTATAAATCCTAATCCCATATTTGGATTACCACCATAAGCAATTAGAGGTAAATTATTTGATGCCTCTATATGAGTTATTATTGGAGTTTGTGTTAATAATATATAATCACCCTGATCTGTCTTCTTGGCTACCCCATGAATTAAATTTCCCCTATTAGACCAAGTAGATGGTACAGCCGGTACAAACGTGTATATAGTAGCAGTATGATAAGAATGGGTTGACTGATAATAATTAGAGTATATCCATATTGTATTGTCTATCATTGCCAGTCCCTGTAGACCACCACCATATAGTAATCCATCTACATTCTGAATTATTGTATTGGTTCCCCAAAATGGAGAACGAGGATTCTGTGGATAAAATGGATACATTAAGTTTCTATTTGCATAGGCCGTTGCAGATTGTGGATTACCTGTAGTGAACTTTCTTCTTATTAACCCAGTATGGTCAAAACATATTAACTCGGAATTGGTATTACCATTATTGGCATATAGTTCCCAATGAAGAGTAGTCCCATCATCATCAGTACTAACAAAATAATAAGAAGTTCTAGTAGTTCTTTCATATGTAGTACTATTTGAATAATGTAATACTGACCCCACATCTAAGAAGTTATACCAGGATTGATAAGGATTACCATTTGAATCACAATTAGTATTATAATCAATAGACCAATTACCAGTAATTACACTCTTAACTATGTCATAGTCAACCACTATTGATTTACCATAATTACTATTACTTGGGTCATATTCTTTTAATGGAAAATTCATTCCTATAATTGGATGAATAATAGGAACACTAAAGGGCTTATAATCATTGTATCTCTGAGGGTCTTGGGGTATTTTAGCTAAACAGGTTATAAAGGTATCACTACCATTATTAGCAACATCATAAGCATAAACATCATCACTACCATTAACAATTATAGGTTCTATATCATATGAATAAGTGTTAGGTGAAGTAACCATCCAACTATGCCAGTATTGCCCACTATATGGAACCCAACCATCATCTGGAATCATGCCATCACCTTTCATTAACTGCACATTAGGTGCACTTATTCCACTATATGGAACTATACATCCACTTAATTGGGTCAGCATATCACTTACCGTATAAACACCAAGTATCTCATTGGTGGTTCTATTAATATCACAGGCCATACATTCTACATCTGCAGCAGAATATATTAATCCTGATACCTGTATTCCTGATAGAGTCATTCCAGATGGTACCTGATAGTTCTCACCTGGGAATAAATTACCAGAGAAGGGAGCAGTAATGAATTTAGTAGGAGACATTGGATACCAATGAGTACCTACCGATTTTCTGGCATATAGTGAACCATCACTACCAACACATGCAAAGATTGACTTATTAATAGCCAAATCAAGTATAGTTAAATCTTCTAGTCCTGTAGAATAATTCTCCCAACCATCAACCTCTAAAGGTTTTCTCCATACTCCAGCACCAGAAGTCCCAACATATACATAGTTATTTCTATAACCAAAGAATGCAAATAATCTGGGACATCTTTCATCTAGAGTTAAGATAGTAATATACCCACTACTAGAAGAATAATCAACCTCTATAGAAGTTATTAAAGTATAACCACTATATAATCTACAGTCTAGGAAAGCTGTCTGACCTATAGATGCATCAATTAGTCTACCTATTTGAACTTCTTTTATATAGTTAATGTGTTCTGTTTCTCTTAATATTCTATTGGCTAGAGTCTTGGCATCATAGTTAGTATATATACAACCATTAGTTAATACTGATGTTCTAAGGTCTGTTTGGTCATAGTTATAGGGGGTATAAGTTTTAGATTCTGCAAATACCCATCCAAGATTGTCCTCATTAGCACTTCCCCATACTACCACTCTATTACGAAGTATATCATCTTTCTGGTCAATTTTAATAGATATATCTTCATTTTCTGAGGATAATGTTATATCTTCACCACCTAATTTTACATCTACTTTACCTACTATAAATACCCCATCAGCATTAACTCTAAAGAACCAACCACTTTGTTGGCATAATTGTAGAATAGTATCATATGCAGTAGCTAAACCCAAAGAAGTATTATTTGATAATACTGAACCACTTTCTGTAGTATCAAACTCATAAGAAACTCCTGCATCATTAAGAAATTTGGTAATCCAGTATTTACAATATGAAACATAATCTATAGTATAACTTTGAGTTATAAACCAGTCAACTAACTTTATAGTACTATCCTGACAATCTATAGATATAGAAGCACCATTGTCTTCTACACCCATAGCAGTTATATAGAAAGTTCCTTTCTTTATTCCTTCCTCATAGACTATAAATGTACCATAAGTAACTGGACTATAAGTATCATAAAACTGTCTAGTCAAACTGAATGTACTTGTACCTATTCCTGTACAAATAGCATTATTTCTCTTATATGAAATTATATACTGAGTTACATCAGTACCATTGTAAAGAATCTGTAGATGCATTTAGTGTAACTCCAAATTCACAAGATAACCTGATGTGGAGAAATTATGTTCACAGGAATATATATACCACAATTTATTTTGTGTTCCAGACATGAATGTTGAGTCCATAGTAATACACTTTCTTGCTTCTAGTATAGGATCACCAATAACTGAACAAGTTATAGATTCTGTTAATCTATTAAGAGAATTTAAGTTAATATCTGCAGTTTGTTTACATCCTGCATATGTATCTATCATTAATTGTGCACCCATAACGGCTGTTTTATAAAATCCGTCAGGTAGATATGGGGAAACTGCATCAGATTCAGCAGAAACATTTGACCCATAAACTATAACCTTATTTCGTAGATTCTTATCATCTACCTTATAACCCATTGATAGAATATTTCTATCATCCCAAGTATAACTAATTGCTGAATCTGTATGGTCGTCTACTTCCCCACTATCATTTAACATCACATATGGTTTTCTATTTCTGAAATGAATATTACCAACTCTATCACACCATAGATTCCATTCAAATAGATCAGCTAAGGCTCTACAGTAATCATATACAGAAGTCAGATTAACTTCCAATTGTCCTACTGCAGCAAGTTGAAAATAAGAAGGTGCAGTATCAGTTAGAGATAATCCAGCCATTGACAATAGGTCTGCTACTAATACTTCTACCTGAACTTTACTTCTCTTGTAAGTAGCATTTGGATCGGTTGGTGCTATAAAATATTCTATAGCTCTGGTCATTTTATCATTGGCAGTTATAGTAACTGTTGAATCTGGGGTTTTCTGTTCCAATTGTTTTATATATCCAGTAAATACAGAACCAGTTGTACCATCAGAATATCCCATATATACATCAATATAGTTTCCTATAATTAATGATGTGGATTTTGCTTCTATTACTGCGGTTGCAGTATTAGATACATGACTATCAGTAATAGTACAGTTAATTATATTATTGATGTCTGTGCATGTACATACTGGATGTTGATTACTCATCTGTAGGATATAACTCCATTTCTACTTTATATACTGGTGCAGTACAATCTAAATCTGGTCTCATAGTCTGATAGATTTCTTGTTGTCTAGAGGAAGTAAATCCGTGTAGATAATATGAATCCACTAATGTAGTACTAAAATATAAATCTTGAGGAGAATCAGAAGTTTTGGACATTACTTCTAAAGCATCTCTGTCTACATCTCCAACCACTATTCCAGTAATCTTAACTATAGGAGATTCATAACCAAAATGTTGTAATATGGTTCCTCCAACTATTGGTTGCAATCTAACTATTGTATTAATCTGACTGGTATCAAATGTTTGCACTATTACCTTAGTTCCACCAAATGTCCACATATCATTCTCCTATATATAATTAACTCTAACACTAGTTGACCCAGCATTGCTCATCTTAACTACACTACTAGCTATTGCTGAACTCACTGCAGAAGCAATCTTGTTTACGTCTAGATAAATATTAGTTGTACCTTTGACATCTATATTAAGTTTAGTATCCATTGCAGTTTTAGTATTATCTAAGTTCATACTACTAGCAGTTCCAAGTCCACCCTTTGATGGATTAAATAAGTTCTCAAAGAAATTCAATAAATCTGGCCCTAAATTACTTAACCCAGAATAAGGAGTAAAATCATTTGGTAGGATAGCTGGTTTATAGGCATTATAACTTTTCATACTAGTTAAGTCCGCTTCCCTGAATTTATTTATAGCAGTCTGATTAGCAGAAGCTTGTGCAAAATCATTTGCATTAGCTTTAAATTGATGTGCTGCCTGAGCAGTTATAGCAGCAATTATAGGAGAAGATTGAGCAACTACTTCTGTAAATGGCACATTACTATTTGAAGTTTCTACTGTAGGTAGTGTTGAGGATACTCCAGGTATAGTACCAGCAGTAATTCCAACAGGCGATCCAGAACCCTGTTGAGCTAAGTTAGCATTAATTACACCAAATGGCACATTAGCACTCATTCCAGAAGGAAAATTATATAGTCCAGTATCTAATTGTTTCTGATTTACATCCAATATCTGAGATAATAACATTTGGACTATCTTCATATCTTTATGTTCAGTGAATGCTGGAGCATCTGTAGTAGTAACTATAGTATCTGTTATATTTGGTTTATAACCTATAGCCTCAAATTGTTTTAGTGTATCAGCATACTTGGATGTTGCTTGTTCATACTGTGCTAAAGTGGCATTTGTATCCGTTATTCCTAACCCAGTACTACTAACTGTACCAATTTTATCTTGTTGTTGTAACTCACTTAGTGCCTCATCTAAGAATGTGGAACTTACACCACTAACTGGTTTACCATATTCCCCAGCCAATTGTGGTACTTCCTTAAACTGAGTAGCCCATGAATTATAATCTGCAGGATTACCACCAGTATTAACATAATTACTATACTGTAATTGTTTAGCTAACGTAACTACTTTATCATAGTCTGCCTGATTAGCAACTGTTTTAGCATTTACAGTTGGTGTTAATTTAACTTGTTGAGCTAAAGCATCATTGTATAACTTCATTAATCCAGTAGCTTCTGTAACAGTTCCACTTAATGTATCCTGTGCATCTTTATATGCTTTACTTCCAGAAGTCAATCCAGTTAATGCATCTTTCTCTGTTGCAATTTGCTGAATCAAGTCTGCAATAGCAGCTTGTTCTTCAGTTGAGGAATTAGTATATACATTAGCAAAATCTTCTAGGGTTTTCTGTGCATCTTCGCCAGTTAAAGTCTGGTATGATTGACCAATAGTACCATATGCTGCTGTAACTGTAGTATTGAAATTTCCTGTATTCTTTAATGCAGCATTATAAGCAGCGTTAGTTATAGTGCCATTAATTTCTTGAGTTAATAATCCACCAGCAATATCAGAAGATAACTTGGTAAGGGAGCCCTTGAATGTGGAATAAACCTGATTCTCTATGGCTACCAAAGTTGGGTTATTAGTATATGAAGTTGTTGGATTCATCTTATCTTGTAAAGCTGTCATATCTTTAGTCTGTTGTGGTGTAGCTACCATTCCATAATACTGTGACATAGAAACATTATCTGGGGTATATCCCAACTTACCAATCATACCCTTAAGATCACCTACAGCCAATCCAGTGGCATTATATAATGAAGTTTGTGCCCAAGCACGTAAACCACCACCCAGTGCCCCACCAACACCGCCTTCAGTTTTCTGTATTGAATTAATTATATCTGCTTGTTTCTGTGCATCAGTCTCGTTTGAATTTATCGTACTACCAGTCTCAGATTTAATTCCTGGTTTGGTAAACATAGCATTCCAGTCTACATCTGCAGCCACAGTAGCAGATACAAATGCGTTTGATATTGCCATACCTATAGTAGAACCAATAAGTGGCCCTGCTCCAAGCATAGAACCAACTATCATACCAGCAATCCCACCAGCTATATCTGCAGTTCCCTTTTCTGTCTGTTGATATTTATTTAGTGAAGTATCCTTAAAGTCACTCATAGCAGTCATCCCAATTAATGCTGCAGATAGGGCATATGGAATAATAGGACTGAGTGTAGGAGTAGTAGCTTTAGTACCATTTACTGAATAATCTTTTACATCACTGGATTGTCCAGTACCAAATATATTATTTAAGAATTGATTTGGGCCACTGGCTGCAACCTTGTTTACTACTCCACTTATCATATTGGCCCCAGTCTTAGTAGAATTCAGGGCAGCCATAGCTCCTAATGCAATTAACAGGGGTGTAACCTTACCAGTTGCTCCACTTATCTTATCTATTACATCTATTAATCCGGTAAATACATTTAATAATGCAGTTGCATCATCCAGTAATCCACCTTTAGTACCTAATGTCATACCCAAATTAGACATAGCATTAGTCATTCTGGTAGTGGCTGATACCACTGTTTCCTGTTTCAATGCCAAAGCATCTGCAGCAGCACCAGCAGAGTTCTCTCCTGATACACCATTCGATACTTCATTAATTCTTCCAGTATTCTCAATCAATGTAGACCAAAGTGCTTGTTGTCTACGTCCACCACCAAGAGCTAAGGTTAACTCACTGTATTGAGTATCATTTAATAGCCCCGTAGATTTCATAGCAGCAACCTGATTTAGTACATCCATGAAATCTCTGGCGTTTCCTGCAGCATCTTCTAGAGAGATTCCAAATTCCTTCATTGCTACTTCACCCTTAGAACTTTGGAATCCAGATATAACTGTTTTAGACATTGTAGCTATTTGGTCAGCAGAGCCCGTACTAACTTCACCCAATGTTGCAACTAACCCAGTTAGTTCATCTATTGACATATTAGCAGCATTAGCCACGTCTCCTGCCATAGCAAAGGAAGTAGCCAATGAATTTAAGTCAATATTAGCAATCTTAGTAGCTTGTACCCACACATCCAATAATTGATTTCCATCGTCAAGACTCATATTCTCTTGTCTCAATGAGGCAGTTAAAGTATCTATGGCTGTACTTTCATCCATTCCAGATAATTTAGCTAATGTCATAGAATCAGTTAATAATTTGGTTGCTACAGTAAATCTATCTGTACCATTTGATACACTACCAGTAGCTCTATAAGCTAAAGTAAATGCATCTACAATCTTACCAGTTTCTTCACTAACATTCTGAGAAATCTGATAAGCGTTTGTATAAACTTCATTTAAAGACTTTTGTGCAGTACCCAAAGCAATAGTAGTATTAACTAATGAGTCCTGAGACTGTGCAGTCTGTTGGGCTAATTTGGTAATTTCTGCCAAGGGAGCCATTACTAATGTCATAGATACAGACCACTTAACGAATTCTAGTGTATCGCGAGCAATAGCTTCACCGAAACTTTGGAATCTTCTACCAGAATTCTCAGCAATATTTCCTGCCTTATCTATAGTTACATTAAAGTTCCTTGCAACCCCTTCTGCAGTAGTCATTTGATATGATAAGGAAGTTACACCAGAACCAGCATCAGTACTGGCTGATTTTAGATTATCAGAAGAGAAACCAGCATTAGAAGCTCTGGTTGATACCTCATCTAATGTACTTTGTCCACCAGGAATAAAGGTAGACATGCTGTTGAATTTGGCCTGTGCTGCTTCTGCATTAAATGTTGAATTAGCTTGTGACTGGACAGAGTCCTTCATAATCTTAGCAAATTTAGTCTGATATGCTTCATAGGCAGCAGCTACTTGCATCTGATATTGCTGTTGAAGTATCGCCTCATCTGCTGCTACCCCTCCTGCTACATTTGCAGCAGTATTACCTGTATCATTAGAATTAAGTCCAGTAGTGGCAGTAGTACCTGGCCCCAACATTAACTGTCTGGACATTTGTCCAGCAGGCATTTGTATAGGGGTCTGAGCAGGCAACTTAATAACATTTGAGTCATTAGCAATAACTGGCCCACTTGGTAACATGTATAATTTCTCACCTGCCCCAAGTCGAGGCATGGCTGTACTGCCAGAAGTACCATTCATAGAAGACATTTGAGCACCCATCTTCTGCATGGTTTCCATTAGTCTAGACATTTGATCGTCTAGTGTTTTAGCGGCAGTACTATCAGCATCTAGTGATGCTCTTGTGGCATTTAACTGATTTAGTAACTCAGCTATTATCTGTAAATCCCTTTCGGGGCTACTTGAATCATACATATTATTGTTCTATCTCATCCTCGGATAGTGAAATTCCAGATGTATAATCATTGGTACCTATAACTTTATCTAGCCAATTTTCTATATCATCTGATGTTCCATCCCAAATCATGTCTTCTGGCGGTCGTTTCTCTTTAGTTAATTCATTAAATGTATCTATTTGTTGTCTCTTTCTTATCACAAATGAGATAGTATATGGTAAATCAGATATCTCATTCATTCTTTTATCTATTGGAATTGGCAATGCTTTAGTCATAGACCATAAACTAGACATAGCATTGCTTCCAGCTATTTTTTTAGTTGTTCATTGGTCATTTCAAGGGAAGAGTATGACTTAATAATCTGATCTTTGATATCAGGTAATATATTATCAAATGATTCAAATGAAGAGAATAACTGTTTGGTATATTCTTTATCCTTAAATGTACCAAAGAATGCACACATTTCCCTAAACTTAGTTAACATCTCTTGTTCACATAAGTTCTTAATTATAGAACTCTCATATTCTTTCTCTAGTTCTACTTTGGATTTCTTGACCAATTCTACTCTGTATTCCTTAATCCTAGTTGCTATACTATCATTAAGAATCTTATTTCTATTCTCAGGAAATTCATCAACTAGCTTCTGATACTTCTCTTGTTCCTCCAACGAAGCATCTGACCTTGGTTCCTTTGGAATAGGAACAGTGGTATCTCTAAGAACTTCTCTAGTAATATCCTGCATACTATATGCTACAATTAAATCTACCAATTGATCTTTATCTAATTCATCATATGAGGAAGGAATTAGAGCATGATTAATATCACTAGTATTATCCTTTAATCTAACACGTAAATCTGCAGAACTCCTGAGAGCAAATACTCTAGCTCTATTCAATTCAGCATCACCAACCAGTCTAATATATACTGTCAATGCTGCTTTACCTTTCCTATCTTTAATTACAAATTTGTCACCATAGTAAAACAACTTACTCAAATCCACATCGTTCTTCTCTATAGATGCTACCATAATATTAATCCTTAACCTCTCTTAGTGAAATAAAGGGACGCAAATACACTTAATTTAATAAGAAGTATAAGCGTCCCTGATTACTATCCTTTAATGCTTATTTAAATTGTGACGTACAGATTACTACTAAGGAGTTTTCATCCCTGAGTATACAACTGCATGTCCAGTAGTACTCTTGAAACCAATCTGTAATGAGGCATTACCATTTACATTAACAGAGTAGGCGTCAGTAGTAGTAGTGATAGAATCCAAGTACAACTCTTTCACAACTGTAGAGTCATTACAGGGATCAAACATTCTTACTGATAATGATATCCCACCAGTGACACAACCTTCACCTAAGTTCCACTCAACACCACTACCGATGGTGCCAGTAGTTAGTTGACTAATCAAATCAGTATCCGTATCCAAAACTGTGATAGTACCATCAACAGTAGGAACCTGTTTCTGATAACCAACAATCTTGTCAGGATTACCCATTTCATTAACTGCTTGAGTATTCAAGTTACCATTAATGGTAATTGATTGAACTCTTGGAGTATCATTAGCAGAAATCAAAATCTTGGAATGCATACCTCTAATTGATGCTGGCATAGAAGTATCACTGACATCTGACCAGTTATTACCAGTAGGATTAGCATGATACACAATCTCTATCTGATTAACTAAGGAATCAAATGTAGTTAATGTAGTTCCAGTGATCTTATACTGCCCAGTGGCAGGAGTTCCAGTTACTTCAGATAAATATTGACCATCTAATATAACTGAAAGTGCTTTATTTCCACTAGCCAATTGAATAGGAGTCTGAGACATAGTAAATGTCTTAGTTCCAGTAGTTATTCTATCTACAATTACATCATACTTAAACCATGTTCTCTTGGAACCTAAAGCGGTATAGTCTTCCTTACCTTCTCCATCAACTGAATAACTGTAAGAGAACTGACTAACCTGTAATCTGCGAGCATGTCCAGATTTAACATAATCTGATACTGTTGGGTCTTTGACATATAGAATTGCATCTACTTCACCCAATTGGGAAATATCAACACCACCAGCAGGATAGGCTGTCCAGTCTGTTCCAGTTAATACTGAGAAGACTTTGACACCAACATCAAATACAGAGAAAGTCAAAGTTACAGCAGGAATATCTTTAGATGTGCCTGCATGTGCTGAATTACCAATTTCATCTACATCTGTAGATGGATTACTGGTTGATAGAGAGAAACTTTGATCTCTAGGAATTGCTAATTTGTTACTTGGCCCAACTATATTGAGTTGGATTTGTTTCGAGGGAATTGCTAATCTCTTTGCCATTTTATATATCGGCTCCTTTATCTTGTATTTCTTTCTGCTGTAAATGTTACAACAGCACGATAATACATTGATTCATTTTCATCCAGTAATTCGGGTGAAATTCTTATTACATCCATATTGAATGATAGTACTTCTAGTCCTCCGATTAATGAAGGTGACACATCTGGTGGAAATCCTTCATCATAATCATATACAGGTATTGTACTATCTAATTCTTCCACTATCTTATAACTAATTTCATCTCTCTGAGTTTCTGTCATAGCAAATATGTCTATGATATAATCTCTAGTTAATTGACTAATTCTACTTCCCATCTCAAATTTGGCACCTGTTAATCTATCATGTTCTACAGCTATAATAGGTAATTTTATTCCTACTTTACTATCTGGAAATGATTTTATTACATTCACCATATTAGTAGAAGAGAATAAATCTTTCAGGAAGTAATATACACTTAAATCTTCTTTGGTTAATAAATGTTGCATATTATTCATTTTCCTTTAATAATACCTGCAATGTATTATACACCTGTTGCAATCTAAGACGTTTCCCTGTTGCTACTGTAATTTTCTTGCTATAATCTATTAAATCTGGATTACCAGATAACATAGAAATAACTATCTTAGAGGCCTTCTCTGGGTCTTTAATTTGAGATATATCTATACCGGCTCTTTCCATTAATCTATTATCTATTATCTCAATTGCAGCTACTTTCTTTGCTCCATCAATTCCTTCTGGTATAGAAGAAAGTCCAGACAATGAATTATCTATATCTCGGATATCTACATTAATCTTTGCTATGTTACTCTCTATAGTAGTCTCAAATTTATCCATTAAATCAACCAGGTTATTATGTGCTTCTACATATAGTGGATTATAAATAGACTTTAATCTATCCTGAATATGCTTAACAAAATTAGTGGGTTGATTCTGTGGGTAAGCTTTACCAGAACCACCTAAACCTCTCTTTGCACTTATAGTCCCCTGATCTACTATCTCCCAGAATGGAGCTAGACTGCTACAGGAATTCAGTCTATTTTGCATTGTTTCCCAATATTTAGCAGAATATTTGGCAGATAAATCTACTGTCTCTCCAGCCTTATGACCATTACCATCCTTCTTATATGTTCTAGTTACAGCCTTACCTTCTCTTGCAGTACCATAATATTTCTCTGCCCAGAAGTGTGATGCCATTGCGGGAGATGGATAATGGTCTCCAAGTATTCTAGGATAATTAGGATCATCATGTTTACTTCTTGCAGACTTAATTGCATTTCCCCACTCCTCTATTCTTCCTGCTACCTGATCCATGTTATTATCTATATCAATAACTTTGTCCCCAACTCCTACATCTATCAAGAAAGCATCTGGTGATAGTACTGCTTCTAGTAGTCTTCCTGCATAACTAGGAATATCAAACTCTGTATTAATACTCAATGCCCTATCTACTTCTTCTGTTAAAACTTGAGTTACATACTCAGAACCTTCAGATATTGCATAAGATTTTGATACCTGATATAAATCCACTCCTTGCATTTTAACTAATGAACTAGTTTCTAATGCTAATTCGTCTGTTAGTGTAGCTCGCATAGCTTTTAGCTCATCAATATCTGCTAAAACTATGTCTGCGCTACTAATATTTATTACAGGCAAACTAGCCCTTAGACTCTCTATTAGTTCCTGATACATTATCTATAATTCCTTCAAAGTTATTACCGAATATGGCTCTCAATACTAATCTTGTATATTCATTCAAACCATCCAATACAATGTGCCTAACCTGACTAAATTCTATTGAATCCTTTCCTAGTACATTCTCCATATCTTGTAACATTGATGCCTGAAATTTCTTATTCTTCTTACCTATGAAACTAATTATGTCCAGTAAATCTATTCCCTGAATAATAACAGTTCTATCTGATTTCTCCATTATATCTCTCCTTATCAATATTAATCATCACTCTGTTCCACGAGGTCAAGAAGGTAGCGGTTAATTGTTGGTGTTCCTCTAGGAATCCTTTTCCTTATTGTTAATCTCTTATCATCTACAACTACATAATCACTGTTATTAATAGCATTTAATGTCTCTGGTAAACTCTCTACCTGAACCAGACAATCACCATTAATGGTTGATCCAACTGATTGCCAACTGGTTATATCTGCCTTACCCCAAGTTATATGAGCACCTACTGTATAACCAGATAAAGTATATAAATATCCGATGCCAGAACAGATAGGGCAGTAGGGATTAGTGGAAGTATTAGAAACTGGATTAATATCACAACTAGGACAATCAGTTTCTATCTTGGTAATGAAAGTTATATCTCTACCAATAGCTTCTCTTATATTATTAATGACATCACGATTATTAGTTGGATATGTTATCATTATTCTCCACGTCTGAAAATCTCATCCCAAATTAAGGCTATATTCTGCCACTTATACTTATCATCGCTGAATTTCTCTATACCCTTTCTTGATAGGGAATCATAGTTATCTTTATCTGAATAAATTTCATCTAATTTTTCTGCTACATCTGCAGGATTAACTATGTACCCAGTTGTCATGATTCCATCAATAACATGAGTATCCTCTACTGGAACCAGTATTCCACAATCTTCATATAGTTCAAATAATGCACTATGTCCAGCTACTACCTGAGGAGCACCAGTTAGGGTATGTTCACAATTTGGTAATCCCCAGCCTTCGCCAAGTCCTGTATTGATTCCAACATCTGTAGCATTATATATCAAGTTAAGATGTTTATCTGGAACCATCTGAATACCACTTTGATTATTAGTAAGAATTAATCTATTAGAAATGCCATATCTTACTGCCAGTTTAGAAATATTTATATGTGAATCTTGTACTCCACAATGCATATATAATTTAACATTGTTTGGTTTATTTCTAGAGAATAAAGCAAATGCTTGTAAAGTAATATCTAATCTCTTTCGTGGTTGATTCCTTCCAGCATTGAGTACTATAAATCCATCATAGAAATCATCTTTCTTATCTTTATACAGTTTACGTTTAATCTCTTGTTTAGTTCCTTCCATCTTATAGAAGACAGTAGAATCTACACCATGAGGTACTATTTCTATATCTCTTCCTGGTAATACTTTCTGTAATACACTCTTACCAAAGTTAGTGTAAGCCACTATAGTACTTACTATATCAAAGTTTACATACCAATCTGGATCATGATGCATAGCATCAATAGGAATATAAGTCACTATCTTAGGAAGTGTCTTGCCTTTATATATTTCCTTGAGTCTACCTAGCAATCCATTTAGTACCCAAGCATCAAACAGTAAGAATAGTACATCTGGCTTCTCCAGATTGACTATATCCTCAATCCTACTAATCCCATACACATCACCAGGATTTCTATAAGTAATAGCAGGATAAATCTTTGCTCTCTTATACGGATGAGGATCACCCGTATAGTTTATACCTAACCAAAATATATCATAATTATCTGGCAAATATTTTACTATTGAATGTAGAACCCTTGAAAATCCTGTAGGAGTAACTGCATCTCCCCAAATGCCCAACTTAAGTTTCTTCATATTAATCCTTTCTTACAATAAAGTTTTCTGTTCCCAATTATTTAGAGTATACCCAGGTAATGACATCTTATTTGTCTTGGCTAATCTCTTAGTTGGTGGCAGTATTAATGAACTTAATTCATCAGTAAATCTCTTTAGATTTGTATCTAATAGCTTACCACTATCTATATTAGTATATCTAATTTCTGCATCTGACCAACTTGATACATCCCATGCACTATTCTCTAGACTGCCCTCTAATACAATTATTGCAGCCATTAAGATTATAATGTATTCATCTGCTGTCTCTATTACTGGAGGTGAATCAAATGTGAATCGTCTATAATTACCATTCCTAGTAATTACATTAGTTGTACTTACTATATACTTAGAATCCCAATACCTCTGTAAAGTCTTAACTGACAATATTAAAGAAGTTAGCAACCACTCGTTAGCATATCTATAAGTTGAAGGATTGATATCCCCAATCTTTAATCTCAGGTATGGAATTAAGTATTCTATATTACTGGTAAATTCTCTAACTACTAGTATATTTCCTATAGTAACAGTTACAGAAACTATACCATCATCTATTACTAATGTATAAGTTCCTTCATTAATAGTATCAACTTCTGATTTACTTAATATTAATTCAATCTCACCACTATTAGAAGTTAGACTTAGTTCATCAGACTGAACTTTATAATTAACTACTTCTATTCCCATATCATCAAAGAAAGTAATAGTAATATCATACCCACTTAAATCAAGTGGAATACTATTTGAATCCTTTATAGTAAATATTGTAGCATAACCTGAACCTTTATATAAAGTTAAATCAATATTATCCATTATGGCACGTTCCTCTTTGTTACATGAAAATTATCTTTATTACTTACTTTAAATTGTTTATAATCTTTTACCGAAATAGTAAATAGAGTATATGGGAATCTTGTCTTTACAGCATGAAGTAATCTTACATTAGTACTGGTTTGAATTAATATACTGTTTAATATATTAAGTATTCCATGTTGAGTTAAAGATACTAAATCTGATACTTGTGATAATGAACTAGGTTGTATAGTTAGTGTTAAATGAGAAGTTAAGATTAAGTTATCTGATGTTTGAGATAATGAACTATCTTGTAAATCTAGTGAACCAAAATATGGATGATATCCTATTGTAATGTTGTTAGAAGTTTCTGATTGTAAAGAATTATCAATACTTAAAATATTATGTTGTACTAGGACTACATTATCTGAACTTTGTGCACTAGAACTATTGTAAATGCTAAATACACCAGATATTATTAAATCTAAATTATTACAATTTTGAAGTTGAGTAGAATTATTAACTGATAGTGTATAATGTTGTATTAAAGTTAAATTATCAGATATTTGTGACTGTTGTGAATTATTAATTGCTAGACTATTATGCTGAGTTAAACTTATATTATCTGATATTTGATTACTAGTACAATCTTGTATAACTAAACTTCCAGTAGGTGGGGTATAACTTAATGTTATATTATCTACTGATTGTAATTGAGACGAATTATTAATTGATAAAGAACTGTGTTGTATTAGGTCTACATTATTAGATACTAAAGATTGAGAACAATTATTAATTAATAATCCTAGACCGAGAACAACATTATCTACTATTTGTACTTGTGAGGAACTTTGTATATCTAGAGTATTATGTTGAGTCAAATCCAAATTATCTGAAACTATTGACTGAACACAATTACTAACTGATTCCCCTATACCAAGTATTACATTATCTGTAGACTGTGATTGTGACGAATTCTGAATACTTAAACTACTGTGTTGTATTAAATCTAAATTATCTGATGTAGATAGTTGTACACTATTATTTACAATTAATCCCACACCAAGAACTAGATTATCTACTATTTGTACTTGTGAACAGTTATCTACTGATAAACTACTATGTTGAGTAAGTACAACATTACCAGAATTTTGTGATTGTGAACTATCTTGTAATACTAAACCAATCCCAAGTGTTACTAAATCTGATGTTTGTAATTCTTGACTGTTCTGAATTACTAATACATTATGTTGTATTAAACTAACATTACCAGAATTTTGTGATTGTGAAGAGCTATTAATTGTCAGTGATACTGGTAATGGAGATGGGGCTACAAATGTTCCATTCGCTGTGAAGGTATGATAGGTATAACCACCTGCATGCGTGATGTTCCCGCCCGTTCCATCTATCTCACCCGAAGATAGATATCGAATATAGACAATGCCTGAACCGCCCGCCGCCCCAGTATAATTAGCTGAGCCTTTTCCACCACCACCGCCGCCGCCCTTATTCGTAGTTCCATCCGTTCCCGCTCCCTTGTTTACAGTTCCTGCTCCCCCACCATCTGAAGCGGACCCGCCACTTCCAGAATTAGCTCCACCACCACCACCCCCACCTAAACGAGTAGTGTTTGCAGATTGTGACAAAAACGAAGAGGCATCTGTTCCTGCACCACCCGCCGCTCCGCTATCACCAGATGGGCTAGAACCGATTGCTCCTGTACCGCCTCCTCCAGCAGCCCCCTCGTTTACGCTAGTACCACCGTTGTAACCTTGACTGCCAGTTCCACCAGTCCCTCCGGTTCTTCCTGTACCACCACCACATCCACCAGCTAAGCCGCTATTAGTATTTCCGCTTCCACCACCACCACCACCAAGAGCCGTTATAGTTGA
>Ga0182027_10002293_pt1 | contig 31224 bp, 31 predicted proteins | sample 712E1DmetaG_FD_121300 | JGI IMG/M metagenome (GOLD analysis project Ga0182027, IMG submission 121300) | Permafrost microbial communities from Stordalen Mire, Sweden - 712E1D metaG (Illumina Assembly) | ecosystem: Environmental > Terrestrial > Soil > Wetlands > Permafrost | place: Sweden...
ACACAAGCGCCTAAATATTTTTTTATGTTGATTTCAAGTCTCTTAATAGCGTCGATGGTAAGCCAACAGTAGTGCCATCAGCAGTACCACCGGAAGCGCTGCTGGATGGAGCAGGCGTGTTGGTAAACATTGGTGTGGCGAGTGGTGTAGGTGCTAGAGCCTTGGCCGCCGGCGCTGGTGTTGGTATTGCCGAATCCAGTGGTGCCGGCGCGGAACCGACGCCGGGATTTAAGACAATCTGACCATAAGCATGTACTACTGTACTGACAGCCATTTTAGTATGACTCCATTATTTATTTTGTTTTGAGTATGAAAAACCCAACTCGACAAAAAGTCGCTGAACTTTCCAAGAAAGCCTCCAACTTTTTGTCAATGGCGTGAACCTTTTCCGAATTGTTTGTTTTCGATGATTCGGATGGCTTTTTGTACCTCGACCTCTAATTTTTCTCGACATTTTAATCTCACTAAATCGAACCTATTAGTTATCGGGTTTTTACACATGTGAAAACCCGATTATCGCTTCAAAACGTCTCCCCAAAATCCTCTGAAATTTGCGGACGTTTTAGCCAGCGTCTAACCCTCTTCTTTTTATCCTTGCCGCGGCGGCCTTTGCCCTCTTTACGCTTTTGCTCTAATCCGGCCCGTGTCCGTAATGACCTTCTTTTACTTTCCCAGTTGGCAATCCATGAAGTGATGGAATAAAGTACGTCGGTGAAATCGTCACTGCTCTCTGTCCATGGCTCTAAAACGCTCACGAGTTTTATACCCTGTCTTTTAAGATGGTGTGTCATTGAGAGAATCTTTAGCGGTCCCTCTCTTGTTAATCGGTCTAATGCCCAAACCACGATTATTGAATGATGGTTGTGTCTTGCATCCGTAATGCACCGCTTTAATTCTGTCTGCCGTCCGGCGTGCCATGCACTGGCATTTTCGGAATAAACTTTAACCAGTTCCCAACCTCGCGCCTTGCATAACGCCTCGATCGCTGGCAGTTGGTTGCCAAATGTTTGCGTTTCTGTGGAACACCTTATGTATGCCGCTGCTTTTGTCATTTCTTTACCTCTATGCTAGACTTGGTGACATGAGACACAGTGATCAGCACGGATCATGCTGGGGATCCTTCTGATCACTGGTGGTTTGACTTTGGCCTTTTTAGGTTTTGGAGGCGCCGTCATCGTCGCAGAATTTATCTTGATTCTTTTGGTCACCTGGCTATATGGTATCTGTGTAAGGCATTGGTGGATTTCACGGAGATAAATGGATACAGCTATCAATAGAAAAGTGAGAAGATTATGAGACGACCGATTAAATGGGTGATCGCTTTCATTGCTTGGATGGTTTCCTCCGCGGCAATAGTTGCTTTTATTCGCAGTTTTAGCAAAGCCGCTTGGGCTGATATTTTGGGAGTAGTCGCGTTCTTTATCCTGGGCATTGTTATTGCCTGGATTGCCACTAAAATTAAGACTTATTCCTAACAATCTTCTCTCCATTTATTGCCATGCCCTTTTTCCATTTTTGTCCCAATCATCTTTTACCAATACATTTTGGTGCACCCAATGACACATCGTTGCTCCAAATCCATGACGTCATAGGTTTTCACAACAAGGCAGGCTGTTTGCGGCGTATTTTAGCGAGCCTTTGTGCCATTTTCTTTTTTGTTTCCTCGGAATACTTCCTTTTTACCCGCGGCATAACAATTAAACTTTTGGGAAGTTGATAACCCCTGCCGCCACTGTCATTGATTAAAGTCGCCTTCAGTCCTAAACCTTGCTCAAGTCGCCTCTGCCATGTCTTCTCATAGGTAAAAACATCTGCGATGTAACTGCCCTGGTTGAAATTGATAATCGTTTCCAACTCACCGGCTGTCAAATTCCGGGATCGTGTCCTTTTTTGTTTTGTTGTCGTTTCCATTTTTTATTCAGCCCTCCCTTTTTAATCCCATCGCTGTTATTTCTTAACCTTTTAAACACCCTTTTTATAAATACTTTTTCAAAATTTGTACCGATTTAGCTTCAAAGTACATTTTGTACGCCAGTTTACAGGTTAAAGCTCATTTTCCCCTCATATAGCCCGCACCATGAAAATCGTGTATTTTTTGTACTTTGATTCTAAAATAGTACAAATTTGCATTTTTTCAATAATTTGGCTCATCTTCGGGCGTTTCATTTTCGGGCGATCCTTTTTTGTCCGCTTTATCTTCTTTTCCATAGACTGCATAGGTTAATTTAATTCCCAACCAGCCCCGTTGATTCTCGCGTTTTCCGTCGAGGACACCTTTCCCCGTTAATGAATGACCAAAATCGGATGCACGCATGGGATACCGCCCGTTATCTTCACACCATTGAGAATATGCGTCTTTCATCGCCTTCTTAGTGGTAAAGAAATCTTTGCCGACGCCAATTTCGCACGAATCGCCTATAAATAGAGCGAGTTCATCACTCTCTTCACGATATTTTTCTGTAGCATCGGTTACAGCATCGCATTTGCCGAATCCCTCTTTCTGCCACGCTAAACACCCTTCAATGGCCCAGTTCAATATCCCACTAAGTTCCTTTTGAAGATCAGCGGGTAGGTTTTTATCAATCTTCTCTGCCGGCACCGTCACGTTAAACGGGATTAATTTAAGCCGCCGCCAAAAGCTATTTCCTGTTTCATTCACTATCGGTTTATAGTTCCCGTAAATCCAGATTTTGCAAATGGGCACAAAGTCAATTTCATGTTCGCCCTTGCGGCTCGCCTTAATAGCGTCATTACCCGTAAGTGTTTTGAGTAATCCCATTGCCAGCCTGGCCCTTCTTTCTAATTCACTCGGGATGATAAACCGTTTACCCTGAATATTTGCTAGCGATTCCGTGTGCCCCTGGGCGGCATTGGATTTAGTGTTATGCAGAAATAAGTCAATCGGTACGGGCGTACCATAATCTCCGGCCAGCGATCGCATGATCGTTAAAAAGGTAGTTTTGCCGTTATTGCCCAATTCCCCGTAACAATCAAAGAATATTTGCTCCTTTACCTCGGCGGTTAACGTGTAGCCCACAGCTTTTTGCAGGTAGGTTTGAAGTTCAATATTATGGTCAGTTATATAGTCCAAAAATGCTAACCACTTTGAACATTGGGCATTGGCGTCGTAAGTGATGGGGACGCACACGGTTATCAGGTCTTCTTTTCTATGAGTTAATAGTTGCCCCGTACGTAGATCGATCGTGCCATTTGCACAGTTATACAACCAGCCATTTTGGTCCAATTCATTCAATTCGATGACAACGCGTGGTTTTACCTGCTCTACCATTGCTTTAAGATGTACATTATTTTCTGATGACTGTGCCCAGTCGGATAATACCCTCCGGAAGCGGGGGTCCTCCTGGATAGCAGCTTCTGAGTATATCGATCTAGCTGTTTTTTGCGCCAAACTTAGAATCCGCACATTGTCATCCCAGTCCCAGTGTGTGCCACGCCAAATTAGCCACATTTTCCTTTTTGAATTGTATTTGACGACCTCACCATATTGCCGGACAAACCTTTCAGCATTGCCGACATCGGTAGTTATATGGCCAAGTTGATAATCCTGTGGAATATTTCCGTCATTATCGGGATTGCCGTTACCATTTTCTGGCGGCGGTTTTGGGGACGGTAATTCTTTTTCGGTGATGTGTATTTCTACTTCCGACATCGTTATTCGTCCCCCTTTACTAAGTCATCGATGCCCTTAAAGGTTGCATCCCAATCCGCCTCGAAGGTGCGAAAGCCTTTTCTTAATAGCGAATTAGTCAAAGCGTCAAGATGGTTTCTGACAGCAGTGTTGTCTGTTTTATCCATGTCATAGCTAATGATTACCTTTGCGGGATTAAGTTTTGCCACTATAGGTATAATCCCAGCCCAATTACCGACTCCCGCCACGGCAAGCATGCATTTATTCAACTTGATGGCAGCAATGTCGCTTTTCAGAGCTCCTTCGGTTATCCATAATTCACTCTTGTAATATTCTGGGTGAGAGACATGAATGGGACTGCCGCTTCCACATCCTAAATGCTTCCCTGAAGAGGAAATCCAACGATACTTTCCGCCTTCATTGACGTTATCTGCCCTTACCTGCATGGCTTGTATCCGTGAGTCCAAATCACGTATGGGAATTAGTATGCCACTGGACCCCCAGAGTTTTACATCGCCGCATTCCACATAAAATCCTGGTACTCCCGTCATGTCTAAACCCGCGCTAACCAACTTTCTGAGGGCAGTCAATCGCCCGTCTCCGGTGGACGGCAAGGTTTTATAATTAAGATCGGCTATCTGCTCGTCAGTCAGGCCACGCCGGCGAAGATTCTCACGATGAGAGTCAACCAGCGATAGTTCAGACAGCAACATATTGTAAATTAGATCTCGCTCGTCAACTGTTGCCCGTGGAGACTCATCCGAATGATCAGGTATTATTGGTGCACGGGTAAAGGATGGATTCGGATCGGCGCTTAGCTTATGTACCCAACCAGCCCCTTTATTACCTGCAACCTTGTCGCTTTGGACACGAGCACAGATTGCGGCGGTACCGTCTGCGGTTAAAAGGCACCAATCCGTTTTCCCGCATATGGGACACGGCATTTTCTTATTTACTCTCAACCATTTGGAAGCGGTTGAACTTGTCATTTCTCCACTTCCGCGGACTTGCACTCATGGACATTGGCGGCGATTTTAGCGGCTTTGCGGCGCTTCCTACAGGCACTGCATCGAACGGGTTCCTTGAGATATTTTTTCAGATAAAATGCTCTTTCACCAGATGAGATGACGAACGGCTCCCCGCAATCTACGCATGCGACCACTCGTGGCAGTAATTCTATATTGTCGTTTCTTTCCATTCTCGTTCACTCCAAAGGTTGTAATTGGCAGTAGGCGCTATTGTCTCAGGATTGGCCGGCTAACCATTTTTCAAACTGTACTCGTGAAATCAAATAGGTTCTCCCCAGCCGAATATGCGGCAACCGATTCGTTTTTATGAGCTTATATATGGTTGCCGCGCTCTTGTGGCATTCAGCAGCGCACATTTCCGGCGTCATGGCCATTGTTTTTTCATCTTCCATATTTATTTCCTCCCTAATAGAAAGTAGCAATTGACAGGTAACTTCATTCAATGATATTATAAATTACGGTCATTTAGGCACGTCAATTGCGAACAGACATAATTAACTAAATATTGCAATATGCGGACATTTAACGGTCATTATTGGCAATTATTAAAGCTATAATTCGGTAATCCGTTAATTGACTGTAAAAGGGGTAACGATGGTTAAACCTGGCAGAAAGCACAAAATAACAGGTGGCATTGCTGAAGTTCTTGCCGAAATAAAAAAGAGGCACCCCGACTGGAGCGCCCGCGACCTTGAAAAGAGTTTTGATGGTTTTGCAAAGCTAAAAAAAGAAACTCTTTATTTAGTGGGGAAAGGGCCGAAACGTACTGCTATCAGTTTCTGGAATAAGGAATACGAGAGTAATAAAGAAACATTAGGAATTGATAGGGTATGGACAACGGCACAATTGACTAAGGACCCTCTCAATCCTTCAGTTGTTCGATGGATGATTGCCCTTCAATCTTATAGAAAATTGTGCTATTCCAAACCGCTTACTATCCGTGAGGCTAAATGGTTTAGTCACCTTTCAGGACTTCGATCAACGTTTTCGAGCGACCTATCGAATTTGGGAGTATCTTCGGAATCAAGAGATGTATTCATTACTCATGTTTTAGCTTGCTGGGCGCAAATTTACGCCTATCGTCAAGAAATTGACATTCTTGCTGGCATTGAGAACCCTGATTTCAGCGACTTGGATGATAAATTAGCTAAGTTGGATTTGAATTCTATATATGAAGATAACAATAAATTGATGCTTGATGAAATGGATAAAATAGTGAATAGACAAGAAGTTAGCAAAAAAGACATTGAAGATTTTGACGAACGATATTTACGTCCCTCTTTGATTGACAATATCCGATTTCAGGAAATGGACATTCTAGGACATAATCTTGGTGATCCCGATATGTCTCGTGAATCTGTCGGTATTTACTCCACTGTATTGACGTGGATATTAAGAGATAATCCACCATTTTTTAAGTCCGTGCTTAAATTACCATACCAAAAGAGAACTAATTTCCTCATTTCTTTCAGAAGGTGGGTTAAAGATAATCCCAATGTCAATGATGATATTACCGTCTCAAAAATTAATGAATTATTTGATAGTGTGGGGGAGAAAGGCAAAAACAAGGCAAAATTCAACAAAGGTTATCGTATTACGATAGATGATTTGAAGAAAATGAAAGAAAATTATGTGAAGGAGGGTGAAGCAAATGGCTGAAGGTAAGATCATCGAGAGAGCAAATAAAGACGGGAGTACAAGCTATCAAGTCGTTGTGCCCTACAAGGACAGTAACACCGGAAAATGGAAATACCTCTGGCGTACTACTCGCGGTAAACGGCAAGCCCAAACGTTACGGGCCAAACTGCTGAATGAAGTCAGCAAGGATAATTACAACAAGCCAAGTAAAATAACTCTAGAAAAATATCTGCATGAATGGCAGTCTGGTTTGTCTGGACCCGTGGGCGAGCGAACGTGCGAACTGTACGAATACATGAGTAGAGTTCATATCGTTCCTACCCTTGGCAAACACCCACTAACACAGTTACGAGCTACACAAATTCAAGCATTATATTCAGCTAAATTAAACAGCGGGTTATCTCCAAGGACAGTACAGTTAATTCATGTCACGCTACACAAGGCATTAAAGGCCGCTGTCAAAACTGGATTAATAACTGCTAACCCGTGTGACAATGTGACGCAAGCCAAGCCGGAAAAGAAGGATGTGCGGATATTTCAAAAAGCAGAAATTAACAGATTTTTGGAAGAGGCTAAGAAGACGCCGTACTATGCACTTTTCCATTGCTACCTATTCACCGGCGTTAGACGTTCGGAATTACTGGCGCTTCGCTGGATCGACCTCGACTTGTACGGCATGACGATGAGTATCAATCGTCAAATGAAGTTTGTCAAAAGAGTGGTATCGTACAAAACTCCCAAGACTAAAAGCGGTCGCCGTATGATTGACCTCAGCCCTGAAAGCTGTCAGGTATTACGGAAACACCGTGAATATCAGGAGAGGATACGAAAGGAATCAAGTTTGCCGCCAGTGCAGGATATTGATTTAGTATTCTGTAGATTTGATAATAGTCCCTACTTGCCCGATGGCGTAACACACAGTTGGACAAAACTTGTAAAAAGATGTGGCTATGATGTAACACTCCACGGGGCTAGACATTCCCATGCAAGTCTTTTGTTGAAAGCTGGCGTCAGTCCCAAAGTTATTCAGGAAAGGTTGGGACATGCATCTATTTCAACGACATTAAATCTTTATGCTCATGTTGTCCCTGGTATGCAAAAAGCTGCTGCTCTTGCGTTTGAAGATGCGGTAAATAATAAGAATTCACAGGTGGATTCATTAGAATTTCATTAGAAAATGGAGTTTGCCAGAATTATGTCATGTACCAAAAAATTGGGTTTTTAGATTCAGAACATTGGAGCGGGATACGGGATTCGAACCCGTGACAACCTGCTTGGAAAGCAGGCGTTCTACCCCTGAACTAATCCCGCAAAACATCTAAATTTTACCTAAACCGTGGCGCTTTGTCAAAATATCTATCGCACAAGGTATGTAGCATTTGATCAGTACAATTTGACAATCGGAATCAAACTATTTTAATATAATATAAATAGGCCAATTTTCGTCAGGAGTTACACGTGCCGAACCGGAACCAACGCATAAGTCAAAGAGAGCCATCAATCATGATGATGCCTCGGGCTTGGTGTTTTGCCGGTTCGGGGATCATGGCGTAATATCTCCATCGGCCAAGCTGAACCAAGCCCGGAAACGATTGTATTCCGGGCTTTTTGTTTATTCATAGATCGAAAAATGGGTTATAATAACAAAATATTGATACTTGAGGAAGTGAAATGACCAAAACAATTGAAGAAATAAACCTGAAAATAAAAAAGGGCGAAGCGGTAGTCTTTACCGCAGAAGAAATCATCGGGGTGGTGAAAGAAAAAGGTTTGCGGCGCGCGGCCGAGGAAGTGGATGTTGTGACCACAGGGACTTTCGGTCCGATGTGTTCTTCCGGGGCTTATTTTAATATCGGGCACTCTAAACCGCGCATCAAACTCGGCGGCGGACGGACTTACCTGAACGATGTGCCGGCCTACACCGGCCTGGCGGCCGTGGACCTATTCCTCGGCGCCACCGCCACACCGGATGACGACCCGCGCAATAAAATACATCCCGGCGAGTTTAACTACGGCGGAGGGCATGTTATCGAGGAATTAGTCGCCGGTAAAGACATCCGGCTGGAGGCAACGGCTTACGGCACAGACTGTTATCCGCGTAAAAAATTGGAAACCTGGATTAACATCAAGGACCTGAACGAGGCGGTGCTGTTCAATATCCGGAATGCCTATCAGAATTATAATGTGGCCGCCAATCTTTCGAATAAAACTATTTATACTTACATGGGGATACTGAAACCGAACCTGGGCAATATTACCTACTGCAGCGCCGGGCAGCTTTCGCCGCTGCTGAACGACCCGTATTACAAGACCATCGGAATCGGCACGAAAATCTTCCTGGGCGGCGGCATCGGTTATGTCGCCTGGCAGGGCACGCAGTTTAATCCCGGTGTAACAAGAGGGGAGAACGGTGTTCCCAAAGGCGGCGCCGGCACGCTGGCCGTCATCGGCGACCTGAAACAGATGAGCCCGCGGTGGCTGGTCGGCACCAGCATGCTGGGCTACGGTCCGACTTTAACTGTCGGCATCGGCGTCCCGATACCGATTTTGTCCGAGGAAATCCTGCAGTACACTACCGTCACCGACGACCAGATTATCGGCACAGTCATTGATTACTCGGACGCTTATCCTAATCTGAAAAATCAGCCCGTTGGCGAAGTGACATATGCTCAGCTCAAGAGCGGCAAAGTGACGATACAGGGGAAGAAAGTCCCGACGGCCTCGCTTTCCAGCTACCCGCGGGCGGTGGAAATTGCCACTACGCTCAAAGAATGGATTAAGACCGGTAAATTCGAACTGACACAGCCGGTAGCATCGCTGCCGGGCGCGGAATCGGGACTTAAATTTAAGCCGCTGAACGAGCGCCCTATAGCTCCGTAATCAAGAATCAGTAAATAATCGAAGAAGGTAACAGTAAAATGGTAGATAAAAAAATAGTGCTGCGCTTTCCCAAGCGGCTGGTGGACCGGCCGATTGTCTCCCACCTCATCAAAGACCACGACCTGGAATTTAATATTCTTAAGGCTTCCGTGACCCAGGATGAAGAAGGATTGATGGTACTGGAATTGAAAGGTAAACAGGAAGAGTATGATAAAGGCATCGCCTTTCTGAAAGAGGCCGGCGTCATCCTGGAATCCCTGAGCCAGAATGTGACCCGTAACGAAGCACGCTGTACGCACTGCGGCGCCTGCATCACCGTTTGTCCGGTGGAGGCTTTTGAACTGGATACGGTCACGCGTCAAACCAGCTTCCAGGATAAGAAATGCATCGCCTGCGGCATCTGTATCAAAGCCTGCCCGCCCCGCGCTATGGAGCTGCATTTCTAAGACTGCATTTAATTATATCAATCGAAAAAGCTGCGGCTGCACAAATGCCGCAGCTTTTTATTTGTTCAGCTTGACATAGAACTGATAACCATCTAAATTGTAATCATACGGTCATTCTGGGAGGGATTTCATGGAGCAAAGAAAACCGAGGATCGGCATTATGACGAGCGGCGGCGATTGTCCGGGCCTGAATGCGGCAATCCGCGCCTGCGCCAAGACTGCCATCTGGTCCGGTTATGACGTTATCGGTATCCACAACGGCTGGGAAGGTCTGCTGGAACACGACGATGAGTTATTGAGCGTAGTCCGGACTTCCGGCATTATCGACAGGGGCGGAACAATTCTTGGGACTTCAAGGGTCAGTCCGCTGCGTATTGAGAACGGTGTGCAACGAGTCAAAGACCGTTTTAACGTCCTGAAACTGGAGGCGCTGGTCGTCCTGGGCGGCAACGGCGGACTCAGCCTCGCCTATAAAATGTTCAAACAGGGCATCCCCTTGGTCGGCATCCCGAAAACAATTGATAATGATGTTACCCAAACGGATTTCTCCATCGGCTTCCAGACGGCGGTGCAAATCGCCACCGACGCGCTGGACCGGCTCCGCTCCACGGCGGAAAGCCATCACCGCGTGATGGTGCTGGAAGTGATGGGTCGCGATGCCGGCTGGATTGCAACCTATTCCGGATTGGCCAACGGCGCGGATGAAATTTTGATTCCGGAAGTGCCGGTTACCGAGGCTCGGCTGGGAGGAATGTGCGAAAAACTAATCAGCCGCCGCAACCGCGGTATCGTTTTCAGTATCATCGTGGCGGCCGAAGGCGCCAAGTTATTGGGCCATAATATCACCCAGGAAAAACCTGCCGGGGAAGATAGTCCCGCCCCAAGATTAGGCGGCGTCGGACAGCAGCTGGGTGAAATCATCGAACAGCGCACCGGCATCGAAACCCGTGTCTCAACCCTGGGCTATATCCAGCGCGGCGGCACGCCGGTTTCTTATGACCGAACGTTGGCCACTGCTTTTGGCGTTAAGGCAACTTATTTGATAAAGAATAAGAAATTCGGTGCAATGACCGCACTGAAAGGGGTCCGGATTGTCGGGGTGCCGCTGGAAAAAGTCTCGGACGGCATTAAAACTGTGGATTTAAGGGCTTACGCCGTCGCCAGCAAATTCTTTGCGTAAGTGTGATTGTTGATGTTAACTCCGGAAGAAAAACTGCGTTACGACCGGCAAATGATGATTCCCGGCATCGGTGAAGCCGGACAGGAAAAGTTGAAAAAAGCGCGTGTCGTGATTGCCGGCACCGGCGGTCTGGGCTCTCCGATTGCTCTCTATTTAACTGCGGCTGGAATCGGAACGCTGCGCATCATCGATAATGATAAAGTAGAACTCAGTAACCTTAACCGCCAGATTTTGCACTGGGATAAGGACATCGGTAGGGTAAAAACTGCATCCGCCTATGACAAATTAACGAAATTAAATAAAAACGTTACCCTGGAAACAATCCATATCACCATCGACGAAAGCAATGCCTCTCAAATCACGGAAGGGTTCGATGTAATTGTGGACGCAATGGACAATTTGCCCACCAGATTTTTGTTAAACAAAGCTGCCGTGAAACACCAGCTTCCCTTTATCCACGGTGCTGTCTCCGGGCTGGAAGGCCGGGCAATGACCGTAATTCCCGGTAAAACCGCCTGCATCAAGTGTGTCTATCATGCGTTGCCGCCCGCAGCCAAATTCCCCGTCCTAGGCACCACCCCGGCTGTCATCGGGGCAATTGAAGCTACTGAAGTCATCAAATACATTACGGGAATCGGCACGCTGCTGACCGACAGATTATTGATTTATGACGGGCTGAATATGAAATTCACCGAACTGAAAGTTACTAGGAATATCAATTGTGAGCACTGCGGCGGCGCGGTTTTCGGAAAATAATATCTTTTTCTTTTAATCAGTCCGTCCTTCGTTCGCTGCTTTCTGTCTGGCTTCCACCCATTTTTGTTTTTGACTGATGCGGGTTTGCTCGTCCGTGGTTTTGTAGGCAGATAAAAATTGTTGCCGGAACGTATCAAACGTGCCGTCCAGTATCGAATTTCTGATATCCTGCACCAGCTTGCTCATAAAAGCCAGGTTATGAATTGTCGCCAATCTATAAGCCAGCAATTCTTTGCTGCGGAAAAGATGATGCAGGTATGCCGCCGAAAAGTTGCGGCAGGTATAACACTGGCAACTGCTGTCTATGGGTCCGGCATGTTGACTGTATGCTGTGTTTTCGATGTCCACCCTGCCCGTCCGGGTATAGAGTGCCCCGTTCCGTGCGACCCGCGTCGGCATGGCACAATCGAAAATATCGATGCCGCGGGCGACACATTCAACCACGTCTTCCGGTGCCCCCACTCCCATCAGGTACCTGGGTTTATCAGCGGGTAAAAGCGCCGATATTTTTTCCGTTATGTCTAGTGTTAAGTTCTTCGGTTCTCCGATACTCAATCCCCCCAACGCATAACCGTCAAAATTCAAACCAATCAAATATCTCGCCGATTCTTCCCGCAAATCCGGGAAAAGTCCGCCCTGAACGATAGCGTATAAGGCCTGTCCCGATTTGTGGTGGGCTTTCAGGCACCTCTCGGCCCATTGGTGCGTCCGCACCATCGCCGCATGCACTTTCTCGCGGCTTTCATTGTGGTCGATGCATTCGTCCAGTACCATAATGATATCGGAACCTAATGACTCCTGATATTTAATTGCCAGTTCCGGGGTAAACTCGTGCCGGCTGCCGTCAATATGGGACTGGAAGATAACACCTTCATCATTTATCTGCCGCAGTTTGGAGAGACTGTAGAGCTGATATCCGCCGCTATCGGTCAGGATTGCCCCGTCCCAGCTCATAAATTTATGCAAACCGCCCAGTTTCTCGATGGTTTCAATTCCCGGCCGCAGATATAAATGGTAAGTATTAGCCAGGATCATGTTCATGCCTACGTCTTTGACGTCCTGCGGAGTTAATGTTTTCACCGAACCCTGCGTGCCCACCGGAGATAAAACCGGTGTATTAATAATTCCGTGCCCGGTGTTCAGTTCCCCGGCGCGGGCTTTGCCGCAGGTTTTCAATAAGTTGATTTCATTCATAACCCATTTTCTCTTTTTCGATTGGCTGCCATTTCCTCCAGGTAGTCCTGTAAAATCACCGCCGCGGCCATGGCATCATATCTGATATTGCGGTTGTTACGGTTTTTCTTTTTAAACCCGGATTCCTGATGCAAGCGCTGCGCCGTGACCGTCGTCAAACGTTCATCGCGGTACTCGATGGGGATTTGGGTGTGCGTACGCATTATCTCGGTAAAGGCCTGCACTTTCTGCGCCTGCGGCCCGATATCGCCGTTCATCAGACGCGGTAAACCGATAATAATACGTTCCGCCTCGCGCTCTTTAGCGATTTTCAGGATGGCTTCGATATCGCCGGGCTCCGTAGTGTGTTCGATGATGGTCAAGGGACTGGCCAGGATTCCGCCGGAATCGCTTAGAGCCAGCCCGATGCGCCGGTCGCCGACATCAATTCCCAGCGTACGCCCCATTATTTTCCCTGCTGCGCCACCAGCTTCTTCACCAGTTGCAGCGCCTCGTCGATTTTGGTTTTATCCTTGCCGCCGGCCTGGGCCATGGTGGGTTTACCGCCGCCGCTGCCGCCTGTGACTTTGGCCACTTCGCGCACAATATTACCGGCATTATAACCCTTAGCGACTAAATCGGTGCTTACATTCGCTAAGAATGCAACTTTGTCCTCATATATTGTACCTAATACAATAATTCCACTCTTATTCTTTTCCCGAAGATAATCTGTAATTTGCATTAACCCTTGAGTCGATGCACTCGGGATATGCCCTGAAAAGAACATTACACCATTTATTGGATCCTGTTGTAATATTATGGACTCTGCCTCTTTTTTTGCAAGTTGTTTTTCCATTATTTGCCGTTGCTTTTTCTCGTTTTCCAGCGCCGTAATGGTTTCAGCCGTTTTTTCGCTGGCATTTTCAGCTGTGCCGCCAACCGACATAGCGATATTTTGCAAATCTTCGGTAAGCTTGCGGACATATTCTTCCGCGCCCCGGCCGGTAACCGCTTCGATGCGCCTTAAACCGGAACCGATGCTGCTTTCGCTGACAATGTGGAAAAAGCCGATTTGTCCGGTGGCGTGGATATGCGTCCCGCCGCATAATTCAAAGCTGACCGGCGGCCTGCCGATTTTCAGTCCGCGCACGACATCCCCGTATTTTTCATCGAAGAGCGCCGTTGCACCCTGCTCTACTGCTTTCGGATAGGACATTTCCTCGGCATAAACCGGCAGATTTTCACGTATAATTTGATTTACTATGTGCTGCACTTTTTGGATTTCATCCGGCATCATCGCCACCAGATGGGAAAAATCGAACCTTAATCTATCCGGCGTGACCAGCGAACCGCGCTGCTGCACCTGTTTGCCCAGTACCTGGCGCAAAGCATATTGCAGGATGTGAGTGGCTGTGTGGTTGCGGGAAATATCCAGACGGCGTTCCTGGTTGACTTCAGCCTCAACCGTGTCGCCGGTGGAAATTGTGCCGCTGACCATTTTACCGCGGTGCACAATTATTCCTAATGTGGTTTTTACTGTATCCGTGACTGCGAACCGGCCGGATTTGCCAATAATCTCACCGGTATCGCCCACCTGCCCGCCCATTTCCGCGTAAAATGGCGTGCTGTCCAGCACCAGACTGGCTTCCTGCCCTTCATTCAACACCCCCACTGCTTCACCTTCGGCTAAGAGTACAAGGACAGCGGCTTTGTCTCTGGTTTTATCATAACCGGTAAAAACGGGCAGCGGCGAGCCTTTTTTCCATTCCATGTTTGATTCCATCGTTACTGTCGCATTCCCGGCGACACCGTGTTTCTGGGCAGCTTTAGCCCGTTCGCGCTGCTTCTCCATTTCGTCGTCAAAACCAACTGTGTCCACAGAAAACCCGTGTGACGCGGCGATTGTTTTCGTCAGGTCTACAGGGAATCCATAGGTGTCATGTAAAACAAAGGCATCGTTGCCGGGGATGATTTTCGCCTGCCCGGGTTGGCTGTTGATTTTGCCGATAATATTTTCCAGCATGCCCCGCCCCACCGGCAGCGTCTTGCGGAAACCTTCAGTCTCCAGCGTAATCACATGCAAAATGTGCTTTTGATTGGTTTCGAGTTCTGGGTAGACATGCCCCATGTTTTTAATCACTTCTTCCGCCACCGCGGTCAGGAATGGTTGTTCGTGGGCCAGCGTCTCACCAAAATACTCGGCGCGGCGTAAAAGCCGCCGCAGCACGTAACCGCGTCCCTCTTTGCCCGGCATCACGCCGTCGGCCAGCAGGAAGGTAATCGCCCGGCCGTGTTCGGCCACAATGCGCATGGCGTTATCGGTAACGGCATTGGCGCCGTATTTCGTACCGGATAAATCTGTCACTTTTTGCAGCAGCGGAGCAAAAACATTTGTCTCGTACATCGAAGTTTTGCCCTGCATGATAGTCGTGACCCGCTCCAGTCCCATTCCGGTATCGATGTTCGGTTTTGGCAGGTTGGTGCGTTTGCCGCTCTCATCCTGGTAAAACTGAGTGAAAACTAAATTCCAGATTTCGGTGTAGCGTTTGCAGTCACAGCCCGGTTTGCAGTCCGGCTTGCCGCAGCCGTAATTTTCGCCCAGGTCGTAATGAATTTCGGTGCAGGGGCCGCACGGCCCGGAGTTGCCTGCCGGGCCCCAGAAATTATCCCTTTCGCCCAGACGTACAATCCTGTTTTCCGGCACGCCGGTTTGCCGCCAGATTTCGAAGGCTTCATCGTCGTCGCGGAAAACAGTTACCCAGAGGCGGGAAGGCGGGATTTTCAGGTATTGCGTGACATATTCCCACGCCCAGGGAATCACTTCCTTCTTAAAATAATCGCCAAAGCTGAAATTTCCCAGCATTTCGAAAAAGGTGCAGTGTGTCGCATCTCCCACCGAATCCATATCCGTGGTCCGGAAGCATTTTTGACAGCTCGCCAGCCGCGGCGCCGGCGGCACTGCTTTCTGCGTAAAATAAGGTTTAAACTGCACCATCCCGGCGCTGGTCAGCAGCAATGTTGGGTCACCGTAGGGAATCAGTGAGGAACTGGGCACAATTTTGTGTCCTTTGCCCTCGAAAAACTTTAAATAAGAACTTCTAATCTCGTCGCTATTCACGATATTAACTCCAATTCAAGCAATTACAATTGATTTTAAGCTAACCGCGTGAGTGTGTCAATGAATACGAGTTACCGGTTGTGAGCTAACAGTACCGAGTTATAAGTTTCTCAATTGTTTACCTTTTTGACTATTCGTCCGGTCACCTGCTAGATTTAAATTGTGGCACGTCTTCTCGATAATCTGGAATCGCTTAAGAAAATCATCCGGCGCAAGCCTTTCGGTTTAATCACCGATATGGACGGCACTATCAGCCCGATTCCTCGTGATTTTCTGGAGACACCCATTCCCCCGCCGACAATACCCCAGTTAACCGAGTTGGCTTCCCGTCTTGACCTGCTGGCCGTCATTTCCGGCCGAAAAGCCGGGGCGCTCCGGGAAATCATCAACATCCCCGGCGTCGAATACATTGGCCACTACGGTATGGAATGGTGGGAAAACGGGCAGGCCATGCTGCATTCGGACGTTACAGCCTCGTTGGCCGATATGCGGGCAGTGGCAGCAGAACTGGATGCTTTACGTGCCATTGACGGCGTTATCATTCAGGATAAATGGGCCACCATCAGCGTGCACTATAATACGGTGCAGCGTCCTGACGCAACGAAACAGCAAATAATGGACTTGCTGCAAAAATCGCCTCACATCAAAAACCTGCGGCTGATGGACGAAAAGACGAATATCGGTATCGTGCCGCGGCTGGGTATCGATAAGGGCACGGCCGTCACCCGCCTCATCAAACAGCGTCACCTTAAAAGTGCGATTTATCTCGGGGATGATATCGGCGATTTACCGGCATTCCGCGCCGTCCGTATCGCCCGGGAGAAGCAGGATTTCATGGGATTAGCCGTACTGGTAACCGGCGGCGCCACCAGTCAGAGTTTGTTGCATGAAGTGGATTTCACCCTTGACGGAGTGCCGGAGACAGAAACGTTTTTAAAGTGGCTGGTGGAAAATACATCAACCGGCGAATGATTTAATTCATCCGTAGGATTCCGTAGTCGCCGCACGATTGACCGCAGCAGCGAAAAAAGACTATAATAAGGATGTAGAGGCAGCTGGGGAGAAAGTGGCAAACTTACACGAAGAATGCGGCGTCTTTGGTATTTACTGTCCCGGTGAGGACGTAGCCCGGCTTACCTTTTTTGCACTCTTCGCCCTCCAGCACCGCGGTCAGGAAAGCGCCGGCATCGCCACAGCCGACAGTAAAAAAATTCAATTCTACGGCGATATGGGCCTAGTCTCTCAGGTTTTTGACGAAAACGCGCTCAGCCAGTTAACCGGCCACATCGCCATCGGACACAACCGCTATTCCACAACCGGCTCCAGCCGCCGCATGAATATTCAACCCCTCGTCCTCGGCACCGGCAGCGATACTATCGCCATCGGTAACAACGGTAACATTGTTAATTCTGCCCATTTGTATCGCGAACTCTGCGAACAGGGCTATAATTTCCGCAGTTCCACCGATACTGAAGTTGTCGGCGACCTGATTCTGTCCGCCCCTTCTACGGATTGGATAGAACGCATCAGGTACGCGATACGCCGCCTTCAGGGCGCTTACTCCACGGTCATGCTCACCAAAGATGCTCTATATGTGTTCCGCGACCCCTGGGGCGTCCGCCCGTTATGTCTCGGCTCGCTGAACGGCGGTTTTGTTGTCGCATCCGAAAGCTGCGCTCTCGACCACATCGGCGCTAAACTCATCAGGTCCGTCGAACCGGGCGAAATTCTCCGTATCAGTCAGAACGGCGTGGAAAGCTTCCACGAACCGGCCCGCAAGCGCGCACTCTGTATCTTCGAATTTACTTATTTTGCCAGACCGGACAGTATTATCAACGGTCAATTGGTCTACCCGACCAGACTGGCGATGGGCGCCAACCTTTCACTGGAACACCCGGTTGAAGCAGATGCAGTCATGGGTGTGCCTGATTCCGCCACCGCCGCCGGTATTGGCTACGCTCAAGCAGCCAATAAGCCCTATTGCGAGGGGTTATTGAAAAACCGTTACGTCGGGCGTACCTTTATTGCCCCCGATCAGCGTATCCGCGACCTCGGCGTGCAAATGAAGTTTAATCCCATGTCTCAGATGCTCAAAGGAAAACGGATGGTGGTGGTTGATGACAGCATCGTCCGCGGCACCACCACCCCCAAAGTGGTCAATTTAATCCGGCAGGCCGGCGCTAAAGAAATCCACATGCGGATATGTATACCCCCGATTAAGTATCCCTGCTTCTTCGGCGTGGATATGGCCACCCGGAAAGAGCTGATTGCTTCCCACAAGTCGGTCGAGGAAATCCGGCAATTCATCGGCGCCGATTCACTGGGATATATCAGCCTTGAAGGGTTGCTGAAATCGGTCAACCTGCCGGGCGATTCTTTCTGCACTGCCTGCTTTACCGGCGAATATCCGATTCCCGTCCAGCTCGAAATGGATAAACTGGCGCTGGAAAACTCGTAAACATTCCTTAATATTTTTGCGTATTTACAAACATCGACACGAAATAACTCAGGAACATGAACCCCAGGACAACCGGGAATAACATAGCTAATGACATATTCACTAACATGCTCAGGGTCCATAATCCCAGCACTAAAAACAAAGAAAACCCGAAAGCTTCATTGCCTGATTTAGTCCTGAGGAAAACACTCCTCTCTTCATGGTATAGTTACTTCTGCTTTTCTATCTGCTTTCTTCTTGATGGATTCCTACTCGTTCTAAAATAATCTATAACTAGCAGTATTCCTCCCAACAGAAATCCAATCGCAATCGTACCGGTGAAAACAAAAATATTCCCTTTTACCGTTCCTTTGAGCGCTAATAAGATAAAGGCAACCATCGCGCATACCCCGATTATCATAGCCGCAATCGCAAATAATAGTTGGCTCTTAAATTGCTTCTCGATATTCATTCCTGTCTCTCCTTTTCAAACAAAAATACGTCTTCTATGGTCATGTTAAAAACGCGGGCAATGTGATACGCCAGAAATATCGAGGGGTTGTATCGGCCGCTCTCCAGCGAAATAATTGTCTGCCGGGAAACACTGACTTTTTCCGCTAGGTCCTGCTGCGTAAAACCGTTTTGTTCCCGCAGCAGTTTAATTTTATTCTGAATATTCGTCCTTCTTACGGGTAAATGTAAAACGACCTTTACTTTTAATAGCGTAACATATTATTTTTACAAAGTAAAGCGTCCTTTACATAGGTCAAGATAAAATAAAAAGGATAAAAAGCGATAAAGTGAATATGTTTGTATTCAGCAATCTTTAGACAAAATTAATGGTTAAAACCAAGACAGCGGTTTTACTTATAACCGACTTTAGCCTGCGCGAAAGCATTCTCTATGACTTCTGACATACCTTCGATATCGCCGGTTACGGAATACCGCATGTACGGCTCGAAGTGCACTCCGACGACACCGGTTTTCTCAATCATCAGGTAATTGAAATGCTGTGCGTCCCTGATTTCTTCCCCGAAGGCTTTATCCGGCCGCTGCCAGAGCGTGAAGAACCCCGCGCCCGGTTCAATCGCCGGCCGCATCCCGTTTTTAATTAAAATGTCAGTTAATATCTGGATGCGGTGTTTGTACAATTCCCGGCAGGCCGCGACATTCACCTTGTCGTTTTCCATCGCGTTGAGCACCCCGACGGCCATCGGCGCCACAAAACCGCTGTCGGTATTACCTTTAATTGTAGCAATATCCCCGACAAAATCGGGTGAGCCGACGATCGCCCCGATTCTCCAGCCGGTGCCGTTGCTGATTACTTTGGAGGCGGAAAAAGCCTCGGCCCATGAAAGCGCCTTAAAATCAGCCGCGACCTCGGTCAATGCGCAGCTTTCCTTTGTATGCGAAAGGATATAGTATGGGTTATCGTTGAAAATCCGGATGTCATTCTGCTCGCAGGCCGCGCAGATTTCCTGCCACCATTTACTGGTGGCGATTTGCCCGGTGGGATTATGCGGATAATTCACCATCAGCAGCCGGGTATTCTTTTTAATATCCACCGCCCTAAAGCGGAATTCATTATCCATCATTAGCGGCAGTGAATATTGTTTCAGACCGAGGTATTTCGACCAGTCGGCAGGTGTGGGATAGCCGGGTTTATCGGTCATACCGACCAGAAATTTCCCCTGAGAAGCGCCGCAGGCCAACTGCACCAGTCCCAGCATCGGTTTGTTCCCCGGTGTCGGCAGGTATTCCACATCTTTTTCGGTCAGACTGAACTCAAAATGCGCCTGCACAAAACGCCGGGCAAAGTCCGGGATCCCCGGTGAGCCGTTGTCCTGGTATTCGTGCATTGATTCTTTATCGCTCATCACCGCTTCCGCGGCGGCTTTTCTGGCACTGAGCAGCGCCGGCCCAGCCGGCTGCCCGATAGATAACCTGTAAATTTTCTTTCCGGAGGCTTCCGCTTCCCGGGTTTTGGCTTTAATCCCCTGAAAAAGATTAACGCCGCCCGCCGGTAAATATGATTTTCTCATTTCGCAATCCTCAAAAATAATTTAAGAACGGATTTTAAGATTTTTTATTTAATTGCTTTAGTTCCTGCCATTTGGCAAAGTTCAGGTCCATCAGCAGAAAATAATAGCCGTCCATTTCACGGTGCCCGCAAGCGGTCAACCCGCATTTCTCAAAACATTTTCGGGCGCGGTGATTATCGTCCAGCGTTTTCAGGTAAACCCGTTTGAATTTGTTCAAGCTGAAAACATAATCAATTAGCGTGCTGATAATATCTGCGCCGTAGCCCTTGTTCCAGTAATCACGGTCGCCAATCATGATGCCTATTTCGGTTTCCTGATTGAGCTCGTCAATATTATAATAGACGCAATTCGCGATATGTTTGCCTTCCGGCGTATCCACGCCGAAAGTAATCCGGCCCGCGTAAGGATGCCGCAGCCAGTTGATATATTCACGGTAGAATTCACGGAAAGACATCGTGGTGGGAATCATAGCGTCCAGCGCGGATAATTCCGGGTCGGTCTGCCATTTATAATCATTGCCGGCATCTGACGGTTTCTTGGAACGGATGATAACTTTTTTACCCTTAATGTTCATGTTCGTCCGGGGGCGGGGCAATTTCCATTACCGTCATATCGTCCAGAATCGAAATTTCACTCAAGGCCGTCTCGATGGCTTCCCGGATTGCATCATTCGGATCGTTGGCATTTTTTTGCAGATACAGTTTGGCTTCATTGCCTCCGATTTTGCCCAGCGCCTGGATGACTGCCAGTTGCACCTCGATATCTTCGTCTTGTGCTGCAGGAATCAAATACTGCATGATATCTTCGTCCCCGATTTCTCCGCAGGCAGTGACCGCCTCGTAGCGTATTTCCGCGTCGCTGTTTTTGATTTCTTTTAGTAAGAGCTGCATCCATCTGGTATCGCAATTTTTCCCCATGGCGTACACCGCGCTGGTTTTTAACCTTTCATCGCGGCTTTCGTAAGCTGTTTTAATGGCAGCTTTGACCTGCTCCGTGCTTAACGGCGAGACGGCTTCCAGCGCCCGCCGCCGTACCTCTACCGCCTTGTTGGGGTCGTTAAAAACATCCAGCAGCGCCTGACCGACCTGGATTGCATACTTCGGCGCAATTGAGTTGATTTCCGCCATCAGCGCAAATCTGCCCAGCGCCAGCGCAGCATTGGCCTGCACTTTTTCCGATAGGTCGTTTTTCATTAAATCAATCAGCAGCGGAATCAGCGCCGGTTCCTCATTTTCCCAGAGGCCGTCAATTGCGGCGCCGCGGACATCTTCGTCCGGGTCGTGCAGGCAGCTGAGGAAAATATTATTAAAATTCAATTCGACACTGTCGGTCGCCAGTTCGTTCAGCCGGATAATTATTTCCCGGCGGCGTTTCGGGTCGATGGTATTCCAGACCTGCCTGAAATTTTTCAAATCGGCTGCATGCATATCCGATAAAGCTGCCAGGTGCGTGTTGACCAGCGCTTTGCCGGTATCCGCCATTTCTACAATTACGTCATTGATAATCAATTAATGCCACCGTCCGTTAATTCTGATCCCCGAAGTCACCCTCGTCTTCACCCTCATCCTCTTCCCCGTCTTCGTCACCCTGTTCCCAGATAGGCTGGGTAAAATGTTCGATGTATTCGCCCATCGCCAGGGTCATCGCCTGTTTAATCTGTTCGGCGACCTCTTTCGCATTTTCAGCTAAATCCTTAGTATCGACATCGACATCCAGTAATCTCATGAATGTTTTTAAAATTGCCAGCGCGGCCATCGGGTTTTCCATACGGGAAGTCTGTGAAGGTACTTCAGTCATTACGCACACACCGTCAAAATTCCGTTCTTTGGCGAGCCCCAGCAGTAAGCCGTTCAATCCGGCAATCTGGATGCTGCCGTTCTGCAACAGGTCGAATTTTCTTAATTCTTCAATCAGCGGTTTGCTGGTCGCTACCGCCCAGACCTTGGGTTGTTCCGTAAAGTGAATGTTGGTCATGGCCGCGGCGCAGGTGTATACCCGTTCCACGCCGTAAGATTGCGCAAAATCCAGCACGCAGCCGGCAAAATCGTAAATTTTAAAATCTGGTTGGTCGTCTCCGATGAAAAGGATGATGTCATGTTCCCCGTTTTTATTTTTCCAGTAATAAAAATGGCTTTGCGGGAACTGGGGCGCCTCGATCAGATGCTGCCGGGATAAAACCCCGATAGGGTCAAAAAACTCATTCGCGTCAATTTCTGCCAGGTCTTTAAAATCGAATTTATCCAGCAAATAGTTGGCTACCAGCATCGCCACATTCCCCACGCCGGGCCAGGCAGCCAGCATCACCGGTGATTTCAGTTTTGGTTTAGCGGAAATTTTAACGAGTTTTTTCATTGTTCTCTACCCTGATTCCGAATTACCCTACTCAAGATTAATTCTAATACAAATTCGGAAATCACGAAAGTGCCGGCGGCTGTTTGCAAAGGAAAATTGAAATAAGTTACTGCTAAAAAAGTTTATCGGCTCGCTACGGAAACATTGGCGCAGCAAATCGACGGTGCGTTCAGGAACCCGTTTACCCACTTGGCGTCACTGCCGATGGCAGAAATTTCTTTCAGCAATTGATACACGTTGCCGGAAATCATCGTGTCTTTGACCCGGCCGACGATTTCGCCTTTTTCAATTTTATAACCCAGCAGCACATTGCCGCTGAAATCGCCGCCGAGCATGTTTCCTTGTCCGGCACCCAGCAGCTGTTCGACAATTATCCCTTCGTCAATACTTTTTACCATTTCTTCGAAACTGACGTTGCCGGGCATAATCATAAATGCATGCGGAGAAGGCGCAGGCAATCCGCCCTGGCGCTGTCCGTGACCGGTGCTTTTTGTCTTGGCCCGGGCCGCCGTCTGTAAATCATATAAAAAGTTCCGGATAATCCCGTTGGTAACCAGCGCTGTTACCTGACATGGTACGCCTTCATCGTCACAGGGACGGCTGCCGGTATTATATGGAATCAGCGGGTTATCGCTGAGTGTCAGATTTTTATCAAAGACCTTTTCCCCCAGTTTTTTTCCGAGGGGCGATGCGCCTTCTAATACGGTTTTACCGTTAAATGCTGATATCAAAGGCAAAACCAGCGAACCGGTAACGCCGTCCGGCGTAAAAATCACGCTCATCGGTTTGGAGGTAACTTTGGCCGTATTTTTGGCCAGCTCCAGCTGTCGAATGGTCGTCTTTACGACAGTATCGGTTTTCAATACCGGATGGCAGGAACTTTCGTAGTCGCCGACAAACAGCATATCTGTGCCGCGGATGCGCTGCCCTTCGATGCCGAGACCGAATACGCTCTCTTTGAAACCGGCTTGCCCGCCGCGCGAATTAATTATCTTTAAAACGGAGGATGCTTTGGTAACCCCACCTTCGCAGATTACTTCGGCTGAATAGCCGGTTATTTTCGCGATTAATTCTTCACCGAGCCGGGTCATCGTTTCCAGGCTGACTTTTTCCACTGCCGGGTCGTAGACCGCGACTTCGGGGAAAGTTCTGGCAGTCGGAAACTCGAATTCCACTTTCATGCCGAACTCCGCAGTCGCTACGGCGGCGTTTACCAGCTCCTGCGCATTATCCATCGTGGTCGAAGTAGCGTATCCGATTTTACCGTTTTTAATCACCCGCAGCGCCACGCTCTGGCTTTGCTTATACTGAATATTTTTCAACCGGTTGGATTCAAAATGGACCGGTGTTTCTTCGCTGGTAACCATGTAGACTTCGGCTTCTTCCGCCGCTTTTTTGGCGAGAGCAAGAATTTCTTCCAAATTACTTACCTCCCACCAGGCATTTCCGGATTCTGATATGGGGACTGCCGTTGCTCACCGGCAGCGGTGATTGTCCGCCCTTGCCGCAGCCGCCGCCCTGGTTCATGTCCAGGTCGTCGCCGATGACATCAATATTCATCAGGGTATTAAAAACATTGCCGCTGAGCATTACCGGCCGTACCATTTCCGCGATTTTGCCATTACGTATCCGGTAGGTTTCGCCGGAAGAAAAAGTGAACATTTCCATGCTGGTCTGTCCGCCGTACCAGTTTTTAGCATAAACGCCGTCTTTGATATCGGCAATCATATCTTCGAAAGAGCATTCTCCTGGCTCGATGTAGGTATTGGTCATCCGCACAATCGGCGGGTGCCGGTAATTTATCGCCCTGGCATTGCCGGTTGGCTTTTCATTCATCTTCGCCGCGGTTTCGCGGGAATGCAGACGTCCGGTCAGCTTGCCTTCCCGGATAAGATAGGTTTTCGTGGAACGGGTGCCCTCGTCGTCATACTTAAAGCTGCCGCGCAAGCCCGGTTTGGAAGCTGAATCGATGATATTCAAATGCGGCCCGCCGAACACCTTGCCGAGGGCCATCAGTTCCTTCAATTGCGCGTTTTCGTAGACAAAATCGGATTCGGACAGATGCCCGAAGGCCTCATGCACAAAGACGCCGGCCAGTATCGAGTCGAGTACCACGGTATATTCGCCGCCTTTTAATGTCGGCACTGTCAGCATGTCAACGGCACGCTGCGCCAGTTGCTTGATATCTTTCTGGAGCTTCCGGATGGGCCGGAAATCATCCCGACTGCCCTCGCTCAAACCGGCCTGTTGGACTTCGCCGTCTTTGGAAGCGATTGCCACTGCCCGGATAGTAACGTCCGCTCTTTCCTGGGTAATAAAACTGCCCGCGGAATTTAAAAAGATGGTCTTTTTGTTCGCGTCGCCGTAACCCAGGTTAGAAGTCTGGATGCCGGATGTGCTCCAGATCGCTTCGTTATATTCATCTAAAAGCTGCTTCTTCTCGGAAAGAGGAATGAGCGCCGGATTTTCCTTGATTTTGGCGATGACATTTTCCACCACCGGTTTGGATTCATAGAAAAGGCTCTTTTCTTTCCCGATAAAACGCGCCTGTTTTACCGCCATCGCCACTTTTCCCTGCAAACCGCTCAGGTCGTTAAAACTGACAAAGCCCCAACCGCCTTTTACCAGTGCGCGGACATTCCCTCCGACGGAAGTGGTTTTACTGATGGATTCAAGCTGTTTGCCCCGGTAAGCAATGCTGCTGAACTGGCTCTCCTCAAGATGAGCTTCAATATAATCGACGTTTTGCTTGTTGAGGATTTCCGCCAGTTGCTGGCCGATGTTCTGTAAATCTGTCATAAGTAATTTCAGTTTACCTTTCACAAACCGGGTTGTCAATCATATCAAAAAGGAAATGATTCTAAATAAGCCAATACTATTTTATATCAAATGCACCGCTGCAGGCAGAAAACTGAGGTAAACCTGTTGTCCGTGACGCAGCAGTATTTTTTCAAAATGCTGCCGCGGTAACAGGCATTCGAACTGCGGGGGACAATCCAGTGTTATCAAGATATTCGCGCCTTTATCGGTAATGGATTTAACTGTACCGCGAAACACATTAGGCAGAGAAACCGGTTGCTCCGGCGTCAAATTAACCATTTCGGCCCGGATTACCGCATATTGCGCCGTATTTTTTTCCGATTCGGCATAAATTTCCTGACCGGCGGTTTTAAATATTGTCTCTTTCCCGACCTGTCCGCTGATTTTGCCTTCGAAGATGTTGCGCGCCATCGTAAAACGAGCCACAAAATCTGATGCCGGTCGATAGAAAATGTCAGCCGGTCTGCCCACCTGCACGATTTTTCCCTGATTCAGTACCACGATATTATCCGCCAGCGACATCGCTTCTTCAAAATCGTGGGTAACATGTAAGGTCGTAATATTTAACTTCCGGTGCGTATCCTGCAGCTGCGCGTGCATTTCTTCCCGGCTTTCCGCATCGAGAGCACTTAAAGGCTCATCCAGCAGCAGTATTTCCGGTTTTGTGATTAAAGCCCGCGCCAGCGCCGCCCGCTGCCGTTCCCCGCCGCTCAGCGTTGCCGGCTGCCGGTTTAGAAGCGGTTCAACATCGAATATACCGCAAATCCACTCCAATTCTTCGGCAATCTTGGATTTAGTTACATGCCTTACCTTCAACCCGAAAACAATATTTTCTTTTACGGAGAGATGCGGGAAAAGGGTGTAATCCTGATAAACGATGCTCACTCCGCGTGTTTCCGGCACCGTATTGGTAACATCCTTACCGTCCAGCAGAACTTCGCCTTCATTGACCGCGTGCAGACCGGCAATCGATTCCAGCAACACTGTCTTGCCCGCCCCGGTGGGACCGAGAATGACAGTATATGTACCTTTGGCCACAGAGAGGTTAATCTGCTGCAGATTGAAATCTGCCACCGTCACCTGAACGTTTTTTAACTCAATCACGTTTCTTTTCCCGCTGCAAAATATACCGGAAACCGATGAAAATCAGCGCACACACGATTACCAGTATTGCCGCCACCGGCACCGCCTGGGTCAACCCGTAGCTTTCAAACCGCTGGTAAATTAATATCGAGGTTACCATCGGGAAATAAGTCAGGATTATCACTGCGCCGAATTCGCTGATACCGCGCGCCCACATCATCAAAGTACCGGTAAAGATACTGCGCCGCGCCAACGGGAATGTAACCCGCCGGAAGACCTGCCATGGCGAAGCACCCAGCGTCCGGGCGACATTTTCCAGCCGCACGTCCACTTTGCGGAACCCGTCTTTGGCGGAGTTAATCAGAAACGGCACGCTGACAAAAAGCATTGCGATAATAATACCGGCTAAAGAATCCACAAAATTAATGCCGATAGCGTTGAACCATTTTCCCAGTAAATAATTGCGCCCGAAGACAAATAGCAGTGCGATGCCCGCCGCGGTGTGTGGCACGACAATCGGCAGGTCGATAAGTCCTTCAACAACACCCTTCAGCGGGAAATTATGTCTCGCCAGGATATACGCCAGCGGTACCCCCAGCACAAACCCGATTGCGGTTGTTATCAACGCGGCGTAAAGTGTGAGCCAGATTGATTCCAGGACGGTGGTATCCCGCAGCGCCTGCCATAATGCTTCTTTATTCGATAAAAAAACCATTTTAAACAATGGAATGAGAATAAAGAGCAGAATCACCAGGCTGAATAGGCTGAATATGATCAACAGACGGTGTCGTTTGAAATAGCTGCCTGCGGTGCGGGCAAATTTCCGCCAAACTTCCAACCTTTTCTCCTAATGGAACAGCGTTTTCAGCGCATTCGGTAATGCACTAACATTATCGCATATTGGAGGCACCATTTCCGGTTGGCTGCAATTTTTGAAGATTTCCTGTCCTTTGGTTCCCAGCACGAATTGGATAAATTTGACGGCATCAGCGGAATTTTGTGCGTTATTCGGGATTGTCATCCCGTAAATAATCGGCGTGCCGCCGAATACCGGGTTGAGCGTCGCAAAACGCTGGTAATTCATATTCACTGTGACTTTTTGATAGGCCTGGGCTTCGTTGATATCGCCAAGATTAATTTCCGGCGGCAATTCCAGATATTTCAGACCGTCCTGCATCACCACGCTCTTATAATCGATGGTATAGTCCACATTACCGGACTGCAGCAAAGCCAGCAGTTCCATGTCCGCATTGCGCAGCACCAGATGGCTGTCTGTAGGTTCCAGCAGTTCCGGTACGGAAACAGTGGTGATGCCGTTTACCGTATCGGCGGTAATCGGCATGGAGAAATGATTGCCCACCGCGTCTTGAACCAGTGTAGAGTCATCGTAATACGCTGCGGCCAGCCCCAACGTCATCAGCGTGCGGTACCCGACGGCATCGATCCGGGGGTCGGTCAGACCCAAGGCGACATCCGGACGGGAGATTATCTGGTACCAGTTAGAAGAATTGATTTCATCGGCATATTTGCTGGTCGGCGTATAAGCTAAAACTAATTGGTTAGTGTTGGATTCGATATCCCAGCCGGCATAGGGTTGGCCGTTTGCCATCTTGGTTTGGTACATCATCATCGGGACGAGTGTCTCATCCGCTACTGCCACGAGGTCGGCTTGCTGACCGAGTTCGGTAACCTGCCGGATGGCCTGGATGCTACCGTAGGACTGCAGTTCGACATTAATATCGGGATTGGCCTGTTCGAAAGCTGTTTGAATTTGCGCGAAAGGAGCCATGAGACTATCCGCCTCGAGCACGACTAGAGTCGATTTTTTCGGCCCTGTCCCGCCGCAGCCGCAGCAGATTATTGCGCCGGCCAGCAGCAGTGCGGTTATGCCCCGGCGGATCCGTCTCATTTTTCCCATTTTTTAATTTACTATTGAGCGGCGATTATCGTAATCGTCACTACATTTTTAATCCATAGCGAACTTTGCGTGTACTGATTTAAAGCAATGCCCGAAGAGAAAGCCAGATATAACGGACCGGTGGAACTGTCAAGTGCAGCACCATTCTTGGAGTAGGCGATAAAAGGAATAATCGCCTGGGGAGAAGTCACGGTGTTGCCGTTATTGTCCAGAACGGTAAACCCGGTCCCGTTGACAATCATCGCGTAAGTAAATGTCTTTGAATATCCGGTGGGGTCCGAGATTGTCACACTGTTGCTCGAAGAAAATCCGGGGATTGCCGCCAGTATGGTTTTTACGGGCACGCCGACATATGAATCGATTGAACCTACCGTAGTTCCTTTAATATAACCTGTGCTGACGAATAGTGGCTGTAATTGCTGCAGCTGTGCCAGCGAAAAAGTTGTTGAGGTGCTGCCGTTAATCACCGTCAGTACTACCGGTGTGGTCGCTACCGGGGTGGTGGAAACAACGACAGGTACAGTGGTGGTCATGACCGGAGTAGTAGTGGTAGTAGTTGTTGTTGAAGTGACTGCCGTTGTAGTGGTAGCCATTGACATCGTAGTGGTCGTGACCGTACCGGAAGTAACACTGATAGAAACCACCATTTTAGCCCATAACGAGCCGTCAGTCAGCACATTCGGGCTGGAGAGTGCCAGGGCACCTAATTCGATAGGTCCATGCGAACTGTCCAGGGCCGCGCCGTTCTCCGAATAAATAATGGTGAGGGTCGGTAATGGTGACGGTGTAATCGAGTTACCGGTGGTATCATAATAATTTAACATACTACCTTTAGTAATCTGGTCGTAGGTCAGTTGCTGCGTATAATTATCCGAAGATGTTAAAGTTACAATCTCTCCCTCGGAAATACCGCCAACCGCATTGAGCAGGGTTGTTAAAGCGACTCCCTGATAAGGGAATGGACCGGTAATCGCCCCGCCCTTGCCCATATACCCGCCGTTGCCGGATACGGACGGTAATGCCTGTAAGGCGGCCATTGTGTAGGTCTTGGACTGACTTCCTTCAGTCACCTTCAATACGGTCGCGCCGGTGTCGGTTGTTGTTACAACCGCACTTGTTGTTGCTGATGTAGTCGTTGTTGTCGTCGTCGAAGTTGTTGAGCCGCATGATGCCAGCAGCACCGCCGCTCCTACTAACAAACTTAAACCCGACCAGATAACCTTTTTATTCATCTTTCCTCCATTTTTTGTTTTTATTCTTGGTTAACTTTTAAAACGCATCTTTATTTATTCCAATGAAACATTGCTAATGGGTTGTCGTTGGCAATATTACCTTGATACTGGTGATGGCGCCAATTTGGTGCTGTGCATCGACTCCGCTTCCCTCCAGTGCCAGCGGCCACTGCTTTCCCGTGAGTGGCTTGCCGTCTTCCTGATTCGCCACGATAATATTGTTATTGTTATTAATATCGGCCGAATTATACGTCACCACGGTTCCGTCAGACGAAATTACTTCTAACTGAAAACCCTGATTCCAGAGCGCAGTATTCAATTGCCCCATCGGGTTGGATGGGTCAGTCGGTGTGACATAAGCCGCCAGCAGCCACAGCGCTTCGCCCGACCATACATGCCCCTGGGCATCCGTCCATGTAACACCGTGACAGTTAGGGGCCGTCCCTGCCTCGAAATCCGATTTCGCGATGTTTTCGGTTATCGTACCCACGTCGTTCAGCGTCCACGTTGCCTGTAAGGGAACCACAGTGATTGTCTGCACCCATTTTACCCACCACTGCCCGTCGGTAAGTTGACCCGGCGCCATAATGCACATTCTTAACGGGCCGATATCCGTACTGATGGCCTGGCCGTCCTGTTCATAGGCGATGAAAACAACCACTTTTCCTGCGGCGGGCTCTTCTTTGCCGGTAGTTGCGTTATAGATAGGAAACTCGGTACCGTTCATTACCTGATTGTAGGACAAAGTCATCGAATAGCCGTCTTTCGCTGAGATTTTTACGGCATCATTTGCGGTGATACCGCCCACCTTGTTCAGGATATCGGTTAATGCCGCGCCTTGTAAATCATAAGGAAAATCAATTTTCCCGCTGCTCTCGATAAAACCCGTTGAACCGGTGACCGGCGTCAACGCCTGAATATCCGCCATGGTCATCGTTTTAGTCTGGGTGCCGTTAACGATTGTAAGCGCGACAGCATTCGCAGTGTTCGTGGTCGTGGGCGTAACCGTGACCGTCGTTGTCGCACCGCAGCCGGTTAATCCTGAGGCAGCTATCACCAATATCAACATAATACTAACAGGCAATAACACTTTTTTAAGTAAATTTTTCATTCAGTGACTCCTTTCATGTTCCTAAACCAATAACTTTTTCCCCAATAAAAAAGGCACTTCGAAAAGAAGTGCCCAAACACCAAAGTAAATGAGCCTTCTCTCCTTTCCAAACATGGGAGGCGCAGGGGTTTTCCCCTGTACCCTTGGTCCCGGTTGAATCGGGACACCGGTCATCATCCCATGGCATAGCACTTTAGGGATGACAACTCGAAGAGCTGAATACCACGACAATTCAAGATTCTAACAAACTAGCGGTAATCGTGTCAAATGAAAATCAATATTATTAACAAATGTTTATTATTATCTCATATATTACACATTTGCAGGGCTCAATTTATACTGATTTCTCTAAGATTTTGCG